>Ga0182024_10017185_pt1 | contig 13619 bp, 17 predicted proteins | sample P32metaG_FD_120480 | JGI IMG/M metagenome (GOLD analysis project Ga0182024, IMG submission 120480) | Permafrost microbial communities from Stordalen Mire, Sweden - P3-2 metaG (Illumina Assembly) | ecosystem: Environmental > Terrestrial > Soil > Wetlands > Permafrost | place: Sweden: Stordalen... | reverse complement strand
CGAGCCCCCGAGTACGTGCCTTACCGGATGCTTGAGGTCGAGGCGGCTTCTAACGCGGTCTACGCCTGGGCGGCCGAGCAGATCCTTGCCCGCCGGTTGCCCGAGGAGCGCCCCCACGATCCGGCTGAGTATGCGGCCGCGGTGCGCGATCAGATCCAGGCGCTTCGTCACCGTTCCCACCACAAGCTCATGCAAGCTTTCCTCGAGCCTGAGATCTTCGACGGGGCAGTCACGCTCACCCGCCCCCGGGGTGGGTCAGGTGCCGGCCGCCAGCTGCGTCTGGTCGACGATCAGAACGACCAAGATCCCTGACTCTCCTGGCGGCCCTGACCGTCGCAGCCTGCTGTCCACTTGCGGCCGGCGCGGCAACTGCCGTTGGCCGATCTGCAGCACCCCCGACGATGACGTAATGCCAGTAACCCCGCGATTTCCAGGATAAATACCAAGATGTTCCCTGAAGACGTCCCCTAACGTGCCCGGGACGTCCCAGGACGTCCTCGAAGATGTCCCAAGAGCGTGGCGACAGACGGGGTCCTCCTCGCGTTCATGCGGCGGTGCGCGGTTCGGGGCTATCGATCGGATTCCTGGCGCGGGTGCTTGCGGCGCACGAAGTGGCCGAAGAGCGGGGCGGTGTAGGCATAGACGCCCTGGCTGACGCGGTAGATGTGGTTGCTCTTCAGCAGGCGGTTGACGCTCTGTTGGGTGGCGTTGGCGTTGCGACTGTTGAACTGGGCCGCGAGCTTCGCGATCTCGAACTGCTCGCCGGCGAGGTCGGCGGCGACGCGGAGGGTCAGCTGGTCCGCGCGTGGGGCGTCGAGGTAGCGGTTCTCGAAGAACTCTGCGTCGAGCGCGTCCTGAATGCGCGAGCCGGCGGCCGCGTACAACTTAGCGTTGACAACGTGGAGGTTGGCGGCGTCGGCGGCGTCCCAGAGCGCCTCTCCGTACTTCTGGATGAAGTAGGGGTAGCCATCGACGTCGCCGGCGACCTGCTCGGCGACGGTGCGCTCAAAACGGATGCCCGTATCCGCGGCCGGCTTGATCAACGCAAGCGCGGCGGGGCTGGGCTCGTCGCGACCTGTTGGCGCGAGCCCGAGGTTTCCGAGCTCCTCGACACGGAACAGTCGCTCGGCATGGCTGCGCGCGGCCTGCAGGTTCTGCACGAGCGGTGGCAGGCCCGAGACAACCAGCATCACCGGGAGTGGGAGCTCCTCGTCGTCCTGGGCTTGGACGAACGCTCCGAGCAGCGCGCCGAGGGCGTACTGGCGCCGGCGCGGCTGATCGTGCATCGTGTGCGCCTCGTCATAGAGGAAGGCCACGCTACGCTGCGCCCTGGCAGCGAGGCGCCCGACGTGGATCAAGGCCTTGCCGACGCGGTCCTCGAGGATTGACGAGCCGCTCGACGCGCCCGGTCTAAGACTCACGCTCGTGCCGCCCGGCAGCCCGACGGTGATCTCGCCAACTGCGTCGCGAGCGTTGGCCAGCAACGCCTTCACCTTGGCGACGTTGGAGAAGGCCCTGATCGCGGTGTCGAGGTCGTCGGCGATCGCGTCCGCGAAGTCCTGCTCCTGGCAGAGCCAGGCGGTGAGGTCGCGGCGGATGACGACCCAACCTCTTTCGCGGGCCGCGGCACGGTACTCCTTCAGCAGCACGGTCTTGCCGACGCCGCGCAGACCGCTGAGGCGGACGTTGCGGCGTTTGTCGGGAAAGTCGCGCAGATAACCCTGAAACCGCCGCAGCTGTTCGTCACGGTCGGCCAGGTACGGGGGCGTGGTTCCGACGCCGGGCTGGTACGGGTTGCGCACCACGGCGGCAAGCGTACCAGTTCTTACGAAATCTTACGAGAAAACCGTAAGATGCCGTAAGGAGTCGTACGAAGATAAGAGTCGCGTTCCGGCTGGCCACAGGCTCGGCCTCGTGGGCACCGACGCCGAAGCTCGCTGGATCAGCGCGTAAGCTGCGCCGCCGAGGTCATGCGGCTCGGCGCGCGTCGAAGTCCGGGATCAGTCCCCGTCGCCGCGCCTCGTCCTGCAACCCAGCGGGCAGCGTGCGGGCGTCTACGAGGAAGCCGTCGACCTCTACGATCCACGCCAGCGGGTGACACTCGAGCATCGCGGTGCGGGTCAGATCGGGTTCGAACATTCCCAGGTCGAGGGTCCGGTTGATCAGCGCGGCCTTGTTGGCCATCGTCGTCTTGACGACCCCGAGATAGTCGGCGAGCTGATCGGTCGACAGATAGGGCTGGTCCGAGCGGTCGAACAGGAAGTTGACCTGGCCGACGGCGTAGATCGCGCCCGCGGCCCAGATGTGCGCGTCGCCGCGCAGCAGTGGCGAGGGCCGCTTGCGCGCCAAACGCCCGACCAGGACCCGGCACAGCTGCGCGTACTCGCTGTCCAGATGGGCGAGGCACGCCTGATCGGTGATCGCCAGGATCTCCCGCGTTCGGTCATGCAACGCCGCTGGAACTTTCAGCTTGCCAAGGTCCGGCTCGCGCATGACGCCATGCTCGCAAGCGGTCCAGATGGGAAGTATCGGCTCACTCATCGTGTCCGAGGCGCAGCCGGCGGAACCTCCGGCATTACCGACCGGTCAAAAGCGTCAAACACGATCCGCAAACCCCCGGACGGTTGCCCGCTACGGTTGCCAGGTCATCGCCGGGGGCGGTTTGGATCATCTGGAATCGCCACGAAACCTGGGACGGGTATCGAGCGGAAATCTGCTGATCGTCGAGCGTGACGGCGGGCCGGTGTACTACGCCAAGTGGCGCGACGCCGAGCGCCGTCAGATCAAGCGTCGGCTCGGGCCCGCCTGGGTCGTCCGCGATGGGGAGGGTTGGAAGAAGCGCCGCGGTCGCGCGCCCGATGATCACCTCGATCAGCGAGCGGCGTTCGCGGTCATGGACCGGATGATCCGTGAGCACGCCACCCAGGTCGCTTTGCCCAAGCCACGCGGTCCAGTTACGTTCGCATGCGTCGCGGAGGCGTGGTTGCACCACCTCGAGCACATCCAAGGCGCCAAGCCATCGACCCTCTCGGACTACCGGTACATGCTCAGGGCGCCGAGGGCGAGACCGCGCAAGCGAGGCAGCGCGCCGCAGGGCAGGATCATGCGGGCGTTTGGCACGCGCCCGCTGGATCAGATCACCGCGATCGACGTCAAGCGCTGGCTGGCCGAGCTCGACGAGGCCGGCATCTCGGCCCGGACGATCAACAAGCATCGTCAGCTCGTCGCATCGGTGTTCGAGTTCGGGATCGCCGACGGCGAGTACGGCGTGGCCGAGAACCCTGTCCGCGCGACGGCCAAGCGCCGCGAGCCCGATCCAAAGCCGATCGACACATATTCACCCGAAGAGGTCCTGGCGCTGGCCCGGGCCGCGCGCGAGGGACGTCATCGGAACCCGCACCGGCCGGCGGTGTCAGACGCGGAGCGAGCTGACCGGGCGCGCGAGGACGAGCAGGACGCTGCGCTGTTCATCGTCGCCGCCTTCACCGGTCTGCGGGCCGGTGAGCTGCTCGCGCTGCGTTGGCGCCACGTTCGCTTCGAGGACGCTCGGCTGCTCGTCGAGCGCGCGATCTCCGCCGGACAGGAGAGCTCGACGAAGCCACGCAAATGGCGTGTCGTGCCGCTTGCCGATCAAGCGGCGGCTGTGCTCGCGCGCCTGGGCGAGCGCGAGCGCCCAGGGCCTCGGCAAGCCGTTTCGCCCCGAAGCCGGTGGCGAGCGCATCCTGTTGCGCGGGTTCTGCCACGCCCGCGGTGACCGGGTCGTCCTGCTGCTCGGCGGCTACGACAAGGGCGCCGATCCGAGCCGCCGGCGCCAGCAGCGCGAGATCGAGACGGCCCGCCGCCGGCTCGCTGACTTCCTGCGGCGCGAGGCCTCTGCATGAGTCGGGGTATGTAGTAAAGTACATATCGTGATGCCCACGTCCTACGCCGAGTTCATGCGTGAGCTCGAGACCGAGGCGGCCGCCGAGGGGCCCGAGGCCGTCGCCCAGCTCGAGGCCTTCCGTCTGCACTACTCACTCGCCCGCCAGCTCGCCGAGCGCCGGCGTGATCGCCACCTGACCCAGAAGCAGCTCGCCGAGCTCTCGGGCATCGATCAGCCCGAGATCAGCCGTGTCGAGCGCGGCCAGTCGAACCCGACGACGGCCACGCTCAGTGCCCTGGCGCGCGCGCTCGCCGTCGACATCCGCCTCGTGCCCTCGGGTCAGTAGTTCCCAGCCGTCCGCACCTTCTGTGGTCTGTCCTGCTGCACGGGAGGCACTCGCTGACGAGCAGCGCTTCGCGATCCTCCGCCGGCTGCTGCACGACGAGGACCTCGATTTGCGCTACCGGTTCACCGGTAGCGTGCTGCTGCTCTATGGCCAGCCGATCACCCGGATCGCCGTGCTCGCGACGACCGATATCGACATCACCCGCGGCGGTGCGATCACGCTCGACTCGGCCGCGGACGGATCCCGCTCCCCGACCCGCTCGCTCAGATCGCATTGAGACTCAGCGATCAACAGCTGAGACGCACCGGGACCGACGGGTGGCTCTTACCCGGCCGGCACGCCGGGCAGCACATCACCGCGGACACGCTGCTGCGACGCCTGAAGCGCCACGGGATCGATCGCAGCCGCGAGGGGCGACACGCCGCGCTGCTCGCGCTCGCGGCACGGCTCCCAGCGCCGGTCCTCGCCGAGCGGATCGGCATCCACCAATCGCGCGCGGCGGCATGGGTGCGGATGGCCGGCGAGACTTACTCCGACTATGTCGCGATCCGCAGCCGCGACGAGCGTCGAGCCGCGGCGTGCGATCCAGACAGCGCGAGCGCGCACGCTTCGCGATGAGCGCCAGAACCGCTACGGCCGAGCACGGGATGCTGCTGCGCCGCGGTTTGATGCTGGAGTACGTGACACTTTCCTGGAACGTCGTCGGGACGATCGTGCTGTTGACCGCCGCGGCCGCGGCCGGGTCCGTCGCGCTTGCGGGGTTTGGCGTTGACTCGATGATCGAGATCGTCGCCTCAGCTGCCGTGGTGTGGCAGCTCAAAGGGGAGGTGGGCTCGGGGCGGGAGCGGCGGGCGCTGCGGATTATCGCGGTCGCGTTCGTGCTGCTGGCGATCTACATCGCAGTGCAATCCGCGGTTGTCCTGACCTCAAGCGCGCATCCGGGGCACTCGGTGCTCGGGATCGCGTGGCTCGCGTTCACCGTCGTGGTGATGCTCGCGCTCGCGGCCGGCAAACGCGACACGGGACAACGGCTCGAGAACGCGGTGCTGCGAACCGAGGCGCGGGTGACCGTGATCGATGCCGCGCTCGCGGCGGCGGTGCTGCTCGGTGTCGTCTTGAACGCGACTGCGGGCTGGTGGTGGGCGGACCCGCTCTCGGCACTGGTGATCGTCGTCTACGGCCTGCGCGAGGCCCGCCACGCGTGGGCCGAGGCGGGCTGATGCTCGCCAAGGTCATCGCGCTGGTGCTCCCGCTCGGGCTAGACACGTTCGCGGTCGCGGCCGCGTTGGGCGTCGCCGGGCTGGCGCCGTCGCGGCGGATGCGGGTGTCGCTGCTGATGACCGGCTTCGAGGCTGGCATGCCGCTGGTCGGGCTCGCGCTCGGAGCGCCGCTCGGCCGCGCGATCGGCTCCGCTGCGGACTATCTCGCTGTCGCTGTGCTGTTCGCCTTCGGCCTCTACACGCTCTTCGCGGCTGATGACGGCGAGGAGGAGCGGGTCGCGCGGCTGGCTGACCTCAGCGGCTGGCGAGCAGGCTTGCTGGGGATCAGCATCAGCCTCGATGAGCTCGCCGTCGGCTTCACGTTCGGTCTGCTGCGCCTCCCGGTCGTGCCGGTCATCGTCCTCATCGCCGCGCAGGCGTTCGTCGTCTCCCAGCTCGGGATGCGCCTCGGGGCGCGCCTGAGCGAGCGGGTGCGCGAAGGCGCCGAACGGCTGGCCGGGGTGGCACTCGTCGGCCTCGGGGTCGTGCTTCTGGCTGAGAAGCTCGCCGCATGAGGCGAGTCGCCCGGGTGCGGTGGCGCCGTCGCGAGGCTTCACGGGCGCCTGGCGTGGCGGGCTGGGGACGCTGGGTATGATCGGTGTGAGCGATGAGGCTCGCTCCATAACCGCGGCAGGCGCCGCTGATGGCCTCTACCAACCGTCAGACGACGTTGTGTGGAGGTTTCGATGGAGCCCCTCGTTCCAGCATTAGTGCTCACCGCAGGTCCCGGGTTGGTTCACGTCGTGGGTGGTGGTGTGGGCGTGCTCGCGCTCACGGCGACCGGCTTGGTTCTGGGCGGCACGGCCGCGGAGCGCGACAGCCGCGCACTCGCTTTAGGCCGCGTCGCCTGCGTGACGTTCACCGCTCTGCTCGTCGCTGCCGGATTTCTTGGTCTGCTGACGCGATGGGCGTTTGCGGTGGCATGTGTCGCATGCCTGCTCGCGGTGCTAGCCGTCGCGCTGCGCTACGGGCAGGGGACATCTCTGCGGGCGTACCTCGAGGCGCGGGGCGACGGCGAGGAGCCTTCGTGGTGGCCGGTGTTCGAGCACGGATTCCGCCGTTACGCGAGCACACCGCGGCGAGAGCAGAATCCGCTGCGCCGCGCGGTCACGCGTCCGACATCGCAAACAGCCGATACGACGCGCGTCCCAAGACGGTCCGCGGACGTGATGACCGGCGGGCGGCCGTGACCCCGGTCGAGCTCGCCGCGATCCTCGCCGCGGCGGTGGTCGCGGCGAGCATGCTGTCAGTCGAGCTCGGGATCTCGGTCGCGCTGCTCGAGCTCGGCCTCGGCGTCCTGCTCGGGAACGTGTTCAGCCTCAACCCGGACATGCCGTGGCTGGTGTTCGTGGCGTCGTTCGCGTCGGTCGTGCTGACGTTCCTCGCCGGCGCGGAGGTCGACCCGGACGATTTCCGGGAGCGGTTCCGCGCCTCGGTCACGATCGGGGTGGTGTCGTTCGCGGGGCCGTTCCTGGCGGCGTGGCTGCTGACGGACTTCGCGCTGGGATGGACGCTGAAGGCGTCGCTGATCGCCGGCACCGCGCTGTCGACGACATCGCTCGCGGTTGTCTACGCGGTGCTGGTGGAGACGGGTCTGAACTCGACGCGGGTCGGGAAGCTGATCATGTCGGCGTGCTTCGTGACCGACATGTGCACGGTGATCGCGCTGTCGGCGATCTTCCTCAAGCCGACCGTCTGGTTCCCGGTATTCGTGGTCGTGTCGATCGCGGTGATCGTGCTGCTGCCGAAGCTCTCGCCGTGGTTCTTCGGCCGGTACGGCGACCGCGTGATCGAGCCCGAGATCAAGCTCATCTTTCTGATCCTGTTCGTGCTGATGGTGCTCGGCGAGCAGGCCAACAGCCAGGCGGTGCTGCCCGCATTCGTGCTCGGCCTGGTGATGTCCCGCCACTACCAGCGCCACCGCCAGGAGCAACAGCGCCTCCGTGTCGTCGCGTTCGCCTTTCTGACGCCGTTCTTCTTTCTCCGCGGCGGGATGAACGTCAGCCTCGGATCGGTGTTCGCGAACCTCGGGCTGCTGGCCCTGCTCGCCGCGGCGAAGCTGGTCCCAAAGCTCGGACTGGTCTGGCCGCTCGCATGCCGCTACGTGCCCCGGCATGCGACGTTCACGACCTTGCTGATGAGCACCGGACTGACGTTCGGGACGATCAGCGCGCTCTACGGCCTGAACGCGCACATCATCACCCGCACCCAGTTCTCACTGCTCGTCACCGTGGTCGTCCTGTCGGCGATCGTTCCGACCGCGATCGCGCAACGCTGGTTTTCCCCTGACATCAAAGAGGAGGCGCAACTTGACTCCACCCACGCCAAATCGCCAGCGTCGCGGCGCGCACACCCCGGAGAGCCGGTACCGGCGGGAGAGCACGCGTGAGCCCCTATGACTTCAAGCGGGTGCTCGTCGCGGTCGACGGATCGGAGGGCTCCGAGAAGGCGCTGGACTGCGCGATCTCGATCTGCCAGGCCGTCGGCGCCACGCTGACCGCGCTCGCGGTCGAGGGCAAGCTCCCCGCCTACGCTGGCTCGATCGGTGAAGTTGACGAGGTCAAACACGAGAAGGACGCGTACTTCAAGGGCGTCCTTGAGCGCGCCGAAGCACAGGCCGAGCAGCGAGGGGTCCAGGTCGACACCGATCTCGTCGCCGGGCACGCGGCAGAGATCATCACCCACTACGCCAAAGCCCACGGCCACGACCTGATCGTCGTCGGCCACCGCGGCCACTTCCTCGGCGACTACCTACTCGGCTCAACGGCCGACCGCGTCACCCACCACGCCCATTGCCCGGTGATCGTGGTCCGCTGAGACGGTCAGGACTTGCGCCGCGGTCCCGGCCGGGGGCCGTGCGGCGGAGCTTTGGGCCGGTGTGGAGGTCGGCGCGGAGGCGGCGCTCCGGATAGCGCCGCCTCGACCCGCGGCAGCGCGCGAGCCAGCGCGTCCGCTTCGGGGCGTGGAAGCTCGGCGAGCAACGCGGACAGGCGCTCGCGCAGCAGTGTCTGCGCCGAGGCCAGCGTCCGCGTTCCGCGCTCCGTCAGCGCCAGCGCGTGACGCCGGCGATCTTCGACCAACTCGCGTCGCACGAGCAGATCCGCGTCGGCCAGGCCCGCTACCAGCTGCGAGACGGCGGGCCCGGACACACCAGCGCGCCGCGCGAGCTCCGATCCAGCGACTCCCTCCTCGGCGATCGCGCGCAACGCGAGGAACTGCGCGACCGTCAGCGGCGGTTCGTGCCCGGCGAGCAGCCGCTCGATCCAACGGCTGACGAGCGGCGCGACGGAAGCGAGCGCTTCCGCGGCTTCCGTTGGTGGACGGCGCGGCCCAGGCATTAGATAAGTAGACTTATCATCTAAGGATGCTTATCGACCTCTTCATTCTCGCAGCCGGCGCGGTCATCCCGGCCGCACCTCGACCGTGCCGCCGTCCGGTCAGGACCTCGTCCAACCCATGATCGGACTGATCACACGGTTCGGCGTGCTCGGCGTGTTCCTGCTGATGGTGCCCGAGAGCGCCTGCATCCCCGTCCCAAGCGAGGTCACGCTGCTCTTCTCCGGGTTCGCCGTCCACCAAGGCTGGATGAGCCTGCCGCTGGCCGTGCTCGCAGCGACCGCCGGCAACCTCACCGGATCCCTGCTGGCCTACGGCGTCGGCGCCACCCACCTGCTGCAGCGGCTTCCCGTCGCACGCGAGGTGCTGCGTCGATGGGACGGGCTCCTCGAGCGCCACGGCACCCGCGCCGTGTTCATCGCCCGCCTGCTGCCGCTGGCGCGCACATTCGTCTCGCTGCCCGCTGGAGCGCGACACATCCCGCTGGCCCCATTCATCGTGCTCACGACGATCGGATGCGCCATCTGGGCGCTCGCCTTCGTACTCGCCGGAATGCTCGCCGCCAACGCATGGGCGACGGTCAACTCGATCGCAGGGCGCGGACTGCTCGCAATCGGCGTCGCGACGATCGCGGCATCGCTGCTGCGCAAGCACCACCGCCACTGACCGCCGAGCCGCCGCCGCCGCCTTCCGGTCCAAGGCGGCCCGCGCGGCCAGGTTCACCTACAGCAACCAACGTCGGCGCGTCTCCCCGGCGGTGCGGGCCCTGGACAGTACCGCTCACGGTTGCAGACGCCGGGACGGTCGCACCGACGCGATGATGTCGCTCGCCGCGGCGCCCCCGCCGACGATCCTCGCCGAGCTGCTCGGGATCTCCGAGACGAGCACGAGCATGTGGTATCGCCACGCCGGCGGCGAGTGGAATCGCTATGCCGCCAAAAGCATCAGCTCGAGATGAGCACTGCGGCGATGAACGCGACGTATCCGCAGATGATCAGTGCGCCGTGAGCTCGACGCAGCCCGCGACCGGCATACGCGCACGCTAGGGTCACGGCCGTCAGACCGAAATACCAGGCAGCAACGACCGTCCCCGGCCCCGACGGCGAGCCCAGCCCCACGAAGATCCCGGGGAGCAGCAGCCCGACGGTCACGTTGAGAGCGTTGCTGTTCAGGGCGATGCTGAGCGTCGCCGCGCCCCTCCCGCGGGCTGCCAGATACAGCGCGGACACAGCGTTAGGAAGGCTGGTCACGCCGGCAAGAACCAGCCCTCCGATCACGACCTCAGCGACATGGTGCCGGACTCCCCACCTCGACGCCGTCAACTCCATCGCGATGCTCGCGCCGACGACGACGGCGGTGGCCAGCACGGCGACGATCACATCCAGAGACTTCCCGCGCGGTGGATGGACCGCCGGCTCGAGCTCCTGCTCCTCCTCTGCGACCGCATCGGACAGCCACCGAGCGAATCCCCGGGGCAACCCGAGGTCGCCCAGCCATTCTGGGCTCACGCCCGACACGATCAAGTACGGGATCAGCACCGCGACTGCCACGAGCAGACCAACCCCGGGTCCGGGGCCGCCGAGCACGACGCCAAGACAAACGGTTGCGATCAACATCGCAACCGTTCCCTCAAGGATGATCACGCGCCGGTGCAGTTCAATCTCCCCCGCGACCACCGCACCGAGGCCGAGCAGAGCGGCGAGATTGAACACATTTGATCCGATCACGACTCCGGCACCGATACGCGAGTGATGCCCCGCCAGCGCCGTCACACTGGCCGTGATCTCGGGCGCGTCGGCCGCTAACGCGGCCAGCATGCCCAACAGCGCCTCCGACAGGCCGAGACGCGCTCCGATCCGCTCAAGCCGAGACACCAGCAGCCAGCTCGTCGTGAGACTCACCGCTGCGGCCGAGACAAACACGGCGGCAAGTAGTCCGTCAGACACGGCAGTGCACCCCACGCAGCACACCAACCGCGGACGGCTGTCGGCAAAGGGTCGCGGGGTTATCGAGCTGGTCTGGGTACATAGCAACGCCCCGTGAGGGCACGCCGACCAGACTTCCCGGCTCTCCAAACTCGAAGTATCCCGCCTGACTCGTCGTCTGGCGCTAAGACGGCACCGAAACTGCACGCCGAGAACTCGTCATCGAGCTTCCCGTGACCGGCTTCAGCATTCGGGGCCTTTGGTACCCGTTGTTGGTACCCGTGCATCCCCTGACGCTCGCGTCGATTCGGGCGCACGGCTGATTTGCAGGCACTTCGGAAGCGGGAGCGACGGGACTCGAACCCGCGACCTCCGGCGTGACAGGCCGGCGCTCTAACCAACTGAGCTACGCCCCCTGACGGGGCCTCCAGTATGGCAAGCATTTGCCAGTCGCAACTTTTGCTCGCCGAACGGGTTTGAGCGGGCGCAAGCGATCTTCCTGGGTTGGCGCTCAACCCGGCCGTGGGTGTGGCTCAGAGGATCGGCGGCGGGGACCCTGGAAGCGGGTCCCCGTCGTGCTTAAACGGCCCCTGGAGAGATCCAGCCGCCGAACACTCGCTCGAGCTCGAGCGCGACGGCGATCGACACGTGATCGCGATCGAGCCCCGCCGCCACCTGGACGCCGAGCGGGAGTCCGGCCCGCGAGCGCCCGAGCGGCACCTCGGTGACCGGGACCCCGGCGAGATTGAAGATCGCCGAGGGCGTGAGCAGCCAGGGGCGGCCCACGGTCCGGCCATGCGGTGGCGCCACCCGCGCATGGGCGGGATGGAGCAGCACGCCGTCGCCGATCGTCTCGATCAGTTCGGCCGCCAGCTCCCGCGCGCGCTCGTGCCACCGTTCGGCACCCCGCTCGCCCTGCGCCTGCGGAAGGAGCTCGAGGAGGAGGGCGAGCCGCGTCGGCACCGTGTGCGGCCCGCCGGGCTTCACCAGGCTGCCCCAGCTGGGTCGGTCGGCGCCCGCCTCGGCGAGCAGCTCCAGCGTCGACTGGTCCGAGCCGGCCTGAAGCGTCGCCAGAAAGGGCATCAGCGCTCCGCGCCAGGACCGAAGTGCCACGCGCTCGAGCTTGGCGCCCGCGGCCGCCAGCGCACCGGCAGCGCGCTCGCGCGCGTCATGCAGCTCGCGGCTCATCGGCCGAACCGAGGTTTCCTCAGCCAGCACCACCCTCAGCCCGGACAGGGAAACGGAGCTCGGGTCACCCAGCTCGACCTCTCGCGAAAAGCGATCCTGGCCGTCCGGTCCGGCGATGACTCGCAGCACCACGATCAGGTCTTCGGCTCGGCGCACCAGCGGACCGATCCCCAGCATCCGCCCGTTCTCGCCCGTGCTCGGCGGGTAGTTGCCCGTGGTCGGCACCAGTCCCGAGGAGGGCTTGTGCCCGAACACGCCACAGAACAGCGCGGGGATCCGGATCGAGCCTCCGATGTCCGAGGCCAGGCCGAATGGCGATCCGCCGGACCCGACCGCAGCTCCCTCTCCACCGGAGGAACCCCCGGCCGCGCGCCGGGGGTCGAAAGGGTTGCTGGTGCGACCGTAGAGGCGATTTGAGGACTCGATCCATAGCGTGAGCTCCGAGGTGTTGGTCACGCCGAGGGCGATGGCGCCGGCGTCAAGGAGGCGCTTGACGGGGGGAGCGCTATAGGGAGAGCGCTCGTGCCTGCGGGCCACCAGCCCCGCCGAGTGTGGCATTCCGGTGAGCGCGATCGACTCCTTGACCGTGAACGGCACGCCCAGCAGCGGCGGCAGCCTGTCCTGCGGCTTGGAGGCACGGACGAGCTCGTCGACCACCGTCGCCTCGTGCCGGGCAAGCTCGAACCGGTCGGCGGCGATCGCCCTGATCGCCGGCCCCACGCGCCGGTGAAGCGCTATGTGAGCGTCCACCACCTCAGTCGCCGTGAGCTCTCGGCTGCGGATCGCCCGGGCGAGCTGCACCGCCGAGCGCTCCGTGATCGCGTCCATCAGCCTGACCAGATCAGCTTCATGACGGCGAGCACGAAGCGCTCGTAGCGCTCGGGCGAGTAGTCGCGCTGATCGGTCAGCACCATCCGCCCCGCCTCCTCGCTCAGGCTCCGGATCGCCCGGGCGCAGAGCTCGACGTCCAGATCCTCGGGGATGGCCGAGCGCTCGATCGCCCACCGCACCAGCACCTCGATCCGCTCGACCGTCCGCGCGCGGTTGGTCTCCACATGCTCCCGGACGATCGCCGGGGTGCCCTCGAGCGGCAGCAGGATGATCCGCCACGTCTCGGGCCTGCTGGCGACGGCGTCGAGAAAGCGCCGGACGCCGGCCGCGAACAGCTCGGCCGGATCACCCTCGCCATCGGGCGCCTCCGGAACGACGACGGCGAGCTGCTCCAGGGCGTAGTGCTGCTCGCGCTCGATCAGCGCCTGCAGAAGCTCACCCAGATTGGGGAAGTGGTCATATATGACCGGGCGCGTGACGCCCGCCGTACGCGCGATCGCCTCGATCGACACGCCTTCGTAGCCCTGCTCGACGATCACGCCCAGGGCCGCGTCAATCAGTTGCTCGCGGCGCTCCTGTGGCGGCATGCGCGGCGCATACCGGCGGCGCTGCTTCGGCCCTGCATCCGAAGACGGTTGGTGCGACATCCAGTGGCGCGCAAGGGTATCACTCGACCTACACCCCCGTAGGTTCATGGCGGGCGAACTCCGGTAGGTTCGTGCCGGTGATCGCGGTCTTCGACGGCCACAACGACGCCCTCACCAGGAATGACCACGCCGGGCTGGCCTCGGGGCGTCCGAACGGCCACCTCGACCTTCCCCGGATGCGCGCCGGCGGTGTGCGGGGCGCGATCTTCGCTGTCTTCACACCGT
>Ga0182024_10017184_pt1 | contig 13619 bp, 12 predicted proteins | sample P32metaG_FD_120480 | JGI IMG/M metagenome (GOLD analysis project Ga0182024, IMG submission 120480) | Permafrost microbial communities from Stordalen Mire, Sweden - P3-2 metaG (Illumina Assembly) | ecosystem: Environmental > Terrestrial > Soil > Wetlands > Permafrost | place: Sweden: Stordalen... | reverse complement strand
GTAAGTTGGCTGAATGCCGATTGTTTGAATGCTGAATGCTGATCTTATATGACCGATAAACGAATCGTCCTCACCACCGCCGGCTCGCAAGAAGAAGCGCAGAAGATCGCGCATCATCTGGTGGAAAGCCGCACGGCCGCATGCGTCAACATCGTTCGGCAGATTTCAATATATCGCTGGCAAGGCAAGGTGGAAGAGGCTCGCGAGTGGCTCTTGTTAATCAAGACAACTGCCGATGCGTTCGAAAAAGTCCGCCATGCGATAACCGAGCTACACTCCTACGAACTGCCAGAATGTATCTCCCTAACAATTGAAGACGGATCGCCCAACTACTTGCAATGGATTGCGGATTCTGTCGCCGCCGAGGAGTAATCAAAAACGGGTTATCAGTGTGGACCCGTGCAAATCCGTGGCGAAGAATCTTCTATATCTCAGCCAGCCCCATATCCAGATCATCCAGAATATCCTGCAAATCCTCGATCCCCACTGAAATCCGCACCATGCCGTCGGTAAGCCCAATCGCCTTGCGGCCCTTCTCACCCAAAGCAGCGTGCGTCATCGTCGCCGGGTGAGAGATCAGAGTTTCCACTCCGCCCAGCGACTCGCCGAGGGAGCACACCCGCAGTTTCTTCAACATCTTGTTGGCATTCTTAAGCGAACCTGTCTCAAACGTAATCATCGCGCCAAAGCCGCTCATCTGCCGCTTCGCCAATTCGTGTTCCGGATGATCTGCTAACCCGGGGTAAAAAACTTTCTTCACTTTCTTATGGCTTGCCAGAAAATCCGCGACCGATCGCCCGTTGCGGTCATGGATTTCCATGCGCGCCGCCAATGTCTTCACTCCACGCAGCACCAGCCAGCATTCAAACGGAGAGAGTATCGCTCCCGCACATTTCTGTAAGAAAGCCAGCTTCTCCGCCTGCTCCGTTCTGCTGCATACCACCACGCCGCCCAGCCCGTCGCTGTGGCCGTTGAGAAACTTGGTGGTCGAATGCACCACCATATCCGCGCCTAACGCAAGTGGCTGCTGAAAGTAGGGCGACATGAACGTGTTGTCGACGACCAGCTCAACTTTTTTTCGTCGGCAAATTCTGCTGATCTCAGTCAGATCGCTCAGCCGCATCAACGGATTGGTCGGCGTCTCCACATAAACCATTCGTGTATTTTTGCGGATCGCGCGCCCCACGTTCTCGGCATCCGATGTATCGACGTAGGAAAATTCGAGTCCGAAGTTCGTCAACACCTGGTTGAACAGCCGCGGCGTGCCTCCGTATAAGTCATTGCCGCACACCACGTGATCACCAGTCTTCAACATGCTGGCAATCGCGTTGATCGCCGCCATACCGCTGCCAAAAACCCGCGCCGCTGCTCCGCCTTCGAGCGACGCCAGATTCTGTTCTAGCCGGCTGCGCGTGGGATTCGAAACTCGCGAATACTCGTATCCCTTGTTGTCGCCGATTCCCTGCTGCACATAAGTAGAACTTAAATAAATGGGCACGTTGACCGCTCCGGTCAAAGGATCCGGCTCCTGCCCATCGTGAATCGCACGCGTCGCAAATCCAGCCTGTCTGTTCTTCGTCATAAATACTTTCTGGAAAGTAGCGGTATCGGGGCGATCCCGCGGATTTTCTCCGCGTGCTCCGCGATTATCTTTTTTTTCTAAATCCCGCCCTCAAAAATCTTCTTCGACAAATACCGCTCCGCTGAATCCGGGATAATCGTGGCCACCCGTTTGCTTGCACCCAGTCGTTGCGCCACTCGCATAGCCGCGAACACCGCCGCGCCCCCGCTCGAGCCCGCCAATACACCTTCCTGCGCCGCCAGTTGCTTCACCGTCTCAAACGCATCCTCGTCCGTCACTGCAATCACTTCATCGCACACCGAACGATCAAAAGTCTTTGGCACAAAGCTCGCCCCGATTCCTTCCACTTTGTGCGGTCCCGGCTCTCCCCCGCCCAGCACCGATCCCTGCGTTTCCGCCGCAAACGCCAGCACCCCCGGCACATGTTCCTTCATATATCGCGCAACTCCAGTAAAAGTTCCGCAAGTGCCGCAGCCCAAAACCACTGCATCGATCTTCCCGCCCATCTGCTCGAAAATTTCAACGGCTGTAGTCTCGTAGTGATAGTCCGGATTCGCCTGATTCTCGAACTGCCCGGCCATAAATGCATTTTTATCGCCGGCGACCAACTCTTTAGCACGCCGGATCGCGCCGGACATTCCTTCTTCATCCGGAGTGCGATCTACCTCCGCTCCCAGCGCACGCATGATGATCACTTTTTCCTGCGAGAAGTTTTCCGGCACAAACAGCTTCACTTTATAACCGCGATTCACCCCAATCAGCGCCAACCCGATCCCGGTATTGCCCGCTGTGGCTTCTACGATTGTCCCGCCAGCCGCGAGTTTCCCTTCCTGTTCGGCTCGCCGGATGATCCCAATCGCCGCGCGGTCCTTCACGCTGCCGCCCGGATTCAGGTATTCCAGTTTTGCGAAGATGTCAGCCGAGCCGGCGGGAGCCAGTCGTTTGAGCCGCAGCATGGGAGTTCCGCCGACCAGATCCGTAATGTCGTCAGCCACCCCGATGTGAGAGACTTCCAAGTTTTTCTGGTGCACGTTACAGGTTAAGGGCCAGGCTTTGGAATCGTCAATCGCACCAGCGATGGAACCCTCGTTCAGGCAGTCAAAAATCGCCGTCTTCTATGTTTGCGGTCATCTCTTCCTCTACTAAGGCTTGGCACTCAAGTTTTTCCTGGATATGCCGATTTAAAGAACTTCCGGCCACTTCTGCGGGGGTCTGGTGCATCGACGACAAATTGCAATCGGGCTGGTCTATGCGTGTCTGTGCGCGGGCCGAATCCCACTACAGGCCCAGGATTTCAAACTCTTCGACCGCACGGTTCAAATCCACGGTTTCGTATCGCAGGGGTTCGTTTACACCAGCGATAATAATTGGCTCACGATGAACACGAGCCAGGGCAGCGCCGCCTTCACCGAAATGGCCCTAAATGCCTCCACTCAAGTAACCGACAAATTTCGCGCCGGCGCACAGGTCTATGACCGAAACCTCGGACAGCTCGGACAATACCACCCTTCGCTCGATTGGGCCGTCGCCGACTATCGTTTCAAGACCTGGTTCGGCGTTCGCGCCGGCAAAGTGAAAACCACGCTCGGTCTGTTCAACGACACGCAGGACGAGGATTTCCTCCGTCCCTTCGCGCTCCTCCCGCAAAGCGTTTATCCGACGGATCTACGCGCTGCCACCATCGCTCACGTGGGCGGAGATATATACGGCAATGTTTCCCTCCTGCGCCATCTCGGCGATCTCTCCTATACCGTCTTCGCTGGTCATCGCAGTGACAGCATCTACAGTGGATACCCTTATCTTTATGTCGCAGTACGGAACGATCTTCAATGACATCTGTTTTCCCTTGCGCCCTCGGGAGCGAGATCAAAGTGATTGCCAATTCCAGCGTGAAAACAGACGTGATTTCAAAGCGCGAGATCAAGAGAATTTTCCTAGAGGAGAACAGTTCGCTCGATGATGGGTCCCACGCCCAGCCAGTATTGGAAAAGGATGGATCGGTCCACGAAGCTTTTTTGCGAGAGTTCATGGGACGGACGGACGACGACTTGCAAAGCTTTTATCGCGCCCTGGTGTTCACTGGCAGAGGCTCCCTGCCCAAGCAATTAAACTCCGACGCCGAAGTTGTGGCCTACGTGGCTCGGACGACGGGCGCAATAGGATACGTAAGCTCGGAAACCAGCACGGAAGGTGTGAAAACTCTAGCCATCGCTCAGGAAGGAAACGACTCACAGCGAAGACTGATCAGCCGCATCGAACCGGATTACCCCGAGACTCTTCGACGGCTCAATATAGGTGGGACCGTCCGCTTAGAAATAATTATTTCCGCCAAGGGTAGCGTGGAAAACGTCCAATTACTGGGAGGAATCCAATCCTGGCCGAGGCTGCCACAGATGCCGTTAAGCGCTGGGTCTATAGCAGCAGCCATTCGCGCACAACGGCGGAAGTCATCATTCCCTTCGACCCGCATCGCTAGCTGGCTATTTCCCTGCTCCCGCTACTTGCGTGCCCGCATAATACCCGCTCTTGGTGCGGACCGACATCTTTCCGTGCCCTTTGGCCTTTGCTTCTACTCGAATTTGACGGAAGCCGCCGGTCCCCTTGGGATTTGTCGGCTTCTATCCGATGGTGTATTGATTCCGGATGTCATGCGCTACTTGCCGGCTGATCTCATCCACTTCGTCCAGCGTCTTGGGAAAAAACGCCAGCCCGCCCGTGCGTTGCGCGATAAGCTCGAGCGCCCGCCTGGCACGCTTCGGATGCTCTTCATCCCCTAGAATTCCGATCGCATACACCGACGGGCCGTTTTCCTCCTGCAACTGTTTTACGGCCTGCTCCAGCGTCTCGCGGCTGGCATTGTCTTCTCCGTCCGTCACCACGAACAACACCTTACGCTCGAGCTTCGCATCTCTTTTCAAGTGATCGGCGGAAGCCACTACGGCTTCATAGAGCGCCGTGCCGCCCTTGGCATCAATCTTTTCCAACGCCTCTTTCAATTTCAGCAGATCGTTGGTGAAGTCCTGATCGAGATAATACTCGTCGTTGAAATTCACCACGAATACCTCATCCTGAGGATTACTCGACCTCACCAGATTCAGCGCCGCCTGATTCACTTTGGTCCGCTTTTCGCGCATCGATCCGGAATTATCAATCACGATTCCCATGGCTACCGGAATGTCTTCATGGCGGAAAGAAATAATCGTCTGCGGCTTGCCGTCTTCGAATACGGTAAAGTCGTTTTTATTCAAGCTGGTTACGATGTGCCCTTTATCATCCACCACGGTGGCGTGCAGCAACACCTCATCCACATCTTTGCGGATGACAAAGGTTCCGTTGTCCGGGACTGCCGGCTGTTGGCCTGGTTGCTGAGCCGGGTTCGGCGGCGCTGTCTGCTGCTGGGGTGAAGGCGGCGACGTAGCCGTGCCGGATGGAGATTGTTGGGATGCGGAAGTATGGCCCAGCTCAGATTGGGCCTGTAAAGGTTGCACCCCCCCGAGTCCGGCCGCAGGTTGCAGCATTGCAGCTGCCAGGACCCCGGCCCATATCGCCCAGCTGAGAAAAATAAAATAGCGCGCGCACTTACTCTTCGGGTGCGTAATATCCGGTCCTGGCATACACTTTCAGCGGCGGCAGTCCTTTCGGAGGCAATAACTTCACTTTGATCTTACGCCATTTGCCGTCATGCAATGCATTGTGCGAACGATACCCCAGCACATATTGGTTGCGTAATTCAATCCCGATTTTCGTCGCCACATCCGCCAGGTCGTTAGGATTTTCCACTGTAAACGCCCGTCCGCCAGATAGCTCTGCAACCTCACCCAGCAGTTCCGGGCCCAGCCGCTCTTCCGGGGTCGGGAAATAGCGGTCGTAAATGCCGATGGCATAGACCATCACGTCGGCTTCCTTCACCAGCGCCTTGATTTCATTTTCCGTGTATCGGCTGTGATTATCGCCGCCGTCGGAGATGATCAGCAGCGCCTTCTTGGCGTATTTCGCCTGCCGCATCTTGGTGATGCCCATATAGATGGCGTCCAGCAGCGCGGTCATTCTTTGCGGCACCGCGTAGACCAGCTTATTTTGAATCTCATCCACCGAGTTCGTGAAATCGCTGACTACTTCCGGGGCGTCCGAGAAGGTAATCATGAAGAACTCATCCTGCGGGTTGGCGGTTTTGAAAAACTCCATCACCGCATCTTTGGCCCGGTCCATCTTGCTGCTCATGCTTCGGCTGGAATCAAAAATTACCCCCAGCGACACCGGAGCATCCTCGCTCGAAAACGTCTTGATCTCCTGATTCGTGCCGCCTTCGAAAAGCTGGAAGTTTTCCTTATCCAGTCCAGTCACGAGCCGGTTCATCGGGTCGGTGATGGTCACGGGAACGAGCACGAGATCCACGCTCGACTTAAAGGGACGCACATGCGTATTCAAGGACGGGGACGCCAAACTCTCTTTCGCCACATTGGCGTTCTCTACCGTTCTGGGTACGACGTGAACGTCGTTCACGTCGGTCTGCGCCAAGGCTGGAATCGACCAGCTAATCGCCGACAAAACGAAAAGAAGCGCGAACCAAAATGGCAGGAAATAAGAAAGTGAGGAAACGGGCAGGGACGTTCGCAAGTGGCCCGAGATTGGATTGCAGGGTCGAATCAATCCCAACTTGCCAGCTCGAACCAGAGGGCGAGAGAACCGGCGCTCATCCGCGAAGGACATAAGCACCTCAATTGGCCGCGATAGTAACACGCTTTACCCGCATGTTCGCGGTTTTTTTTGTCAAAACTTCGTGACAATCCCAGAACGGACGCCCGTTTCAGGCCATCCTTCAAAAGCCGCCGAACTCCAAGCCAGAAACCGCCGCCACCTTGCTACAATCAGGAGTTTCCATGGCTGACATTCATCCCTTCCGCGCCTTTCGTTACGCGAATGCTATCGCTAAGGATTCGCCACAGGTTTCCCTCGCCCAGGTAGTCACCCAACCCTACGACAAGATCACTCCCACGCTGCAGGATCGCTATTACGCGGCCAGCCCATACAACCTCGTGCGAATCATCCTCGGTCGCCGTGAGGAGGATGACAATCCAGCAAACAATGTATATTCGCGCGCTGCCTCGTATTTCCGCGACTGGCGCCGGCAGGGCGTCCTCCGCCAGGATTCCCTCCCGTCGATATACTCTTATTCCCAACGCTTCACTTCGCCCGATTCGAATACCGAAATGGAACGCCGCGGGTTCATCGCCTTGGGGAGGGTTGAGGACTACTCCGCTGCCGTGGTCTTCCGCCACGAACAGACCTTGGCCAAGCCCAAAGCGGACCGTCTGGACTTGCTCCGCGCTACTCGCGGTCATTTTGGCCAGATTTTCATGCTGTACGAAGACTCGGGCCAGATCGAATCGGTTCTCAACGTGAGCCGTGAACCTGACATGGCTGTGACCGATGAATATGGAGTGCTGCATCGCGTCTGGCAAGTTTCTGATCCCGCAGTCATCGCTTCCGTACGCTCCGCCATGAGCGACAAGAAACTCGTCATCGCCGATGGCCACCATCGCTACGAAACCGCGCTCACTTACCGGAATGAACGCCGTGCGACCTCAGTCGCCACGGACCAGCGGGATTCCGCTCCTTCCGAGTTCGTGATGATGACTTTCGTCAACATGAACAGTCCCGCGTTGTTGATCCTGCCCACGCACCGCGTGGTCCGCAGCCTGGCGTCGTTTTCCGAAGATGCTTTCCGAAGTTCAGCCCGCGCTTTTTTCGACATCGATGAACTGGACGTTCCCCTTGACGCCGCCCGCGCCACGGCGATACTGCGCCAGTGCGGACGTTGCGGTACCAGCATTCTCGGCGTTACCGCCAATCGCGCTTTTCTGCTGCATCATCCCAATCCGAATGCCGGCCCAGTATTCGCCAACGTATCCATTCGCCAACAATCCCTCGACGTGGTTCAACTCCATAAAGTTTTGCTGGAAAATGTCTTGCACCTCTCGGAAGAATCCATCCGCAACCAGCAGAATATTTCATACGTCCGTGACGCCGCCGAAGCCCTCTCGCACCTGGAAGCCACGCCTCGCGCCAACATTGTTTTTCTGATGAATCCCTGTCGGGTTACGCAAGTCCGCGATATAGCCTTCGCCAACGAAGTCATGCCCCAGAAATCCACCGACTTCTATCCCAAGCTGCTCAGCGGACTGACGGTGTATGCCCTCGATTAGCAGGGCCTTTGCTCGTGTGGGGACAGCCGCCCCCGGCTGTCCGGCCGGGCGCAGCCCAGCATCCTATCAAGACTACCGCGTACTCCGCCTAGTCTTCTGGCGAGTTAGCATCGTCTTTCTCTTCGCCCTTGCGCTCCCCGCTGCCCCTCCCGAAAAACATCTTTCGGTGTACTCCGCCGTCGCTAACTATTCCCTGCCCATCGTGCAGCGCCAGGGCCGATATTACATCGGACTCCTCGAACTCCTCGAGCCTCTCGGCACGGTGAGCGCCAAATTAGAAGGCTCCCGCTGGCGTCTGCACTACAACAACATCCTGGGAGAATTCACCGTAGACAAAACTCGCGCCCGCATCCAGGGACGCGACGCCGATCTCTCCGCCAAATTCCTCATGGAAAACGGGCGCGGTCTGGTCCCGTTGGCCGCACTTAGTTCCCTTCTGCCTCGCTTCCTCGGAGGTCCAGCGAATCTGCACGAGGAATCTGGCCGGCTCTTCATTGGCAACGTCGGTACCCACTTCACCGTCTCCGCCACCGACTCTTCCCATCTTGTATTCCAGTTCAGCGCGCCAGTAAATCCTTCGATAGCAACCGAACCCGGCAAACTCCTCATGACGTTCAGTCATGAACCCGTTACCGCGCCAGCCTCACCTACGCTCACCTTCTCCAGCAAGACAATTCCTTCCGCCGCATATTCGGAGAGCAATGGCGCCGCGCAGATCACTGTGAACACCACCATCCCGCTCATGGCCGGCTTCAGCAAGGACGGCCGCACCGTCACCCTGGCGCCTGCGAAATCGCAGACTGCAGCCAACCCAACCCCTAAACCGACGCCTCCGCTACAGAGCATTGGGGGTGCGCAACCGCAGCCGGCAAACGCTTCTTCCAGTCCACGCCGTTACTTCGCCGTGATCGACGCCAGCCACGGCGGCGCCGACCGTGGCGAGGCCCTCAGCGCCACACTCGCTGAAAAAGACGTCACGCTCGCCTTTGCCCGGCGTCTCCGCCAAGAACTCGAGAGCCGCGGCATCGCCACCCTCCTCCTGCGCGATTCCGACGCCAACCTTTCCCTGGACGATCGCGCTTTCTTTGCCAACACCACGCACGCAGCCGTCTATGTGGTGCTGCACGCCACTTCCACCGGGCACGGCGTGCGCGTCTACACCTCGATGCTTCCCTACTCCAATGGCGATGACCGCGGTCCCTTCCGCTCCTGGCCTACCGCACAGGCGTCTTTCCTACCGCTGAGCAACTTGGTTGCTGGGAGTGTTTCGGAAGCACTCAAAAGGGATGAGATCACCGTCCGTACACTCACCACGCCCTTACGTCCCTTGAACAATATTGTGACCGCCGCTATCGCAGTCGAAGTGGCACCGCCCGCTTCGGATATCTCTGCGCTCACCGCACCCGATTATCAGCAACTCATTTCCGGCGCCGTAGCCAATGGAATCGTCGCCATTCGCAATCAGCTCGGAGCCGCCCCATAAAGAAATCGGACCATGGTGTAATCGGGCGATCTATCGATTTGATAACTTAGGAGCTTAGGTTTTCCGATCGCCCAATCACAAAGTCGTCCGATTCGGCTCTCATGGTCCCGCGCCACCTTTTTATCGCGCTCTCAGTGTTGCTGGCCGCCGTGCTCGGCATGAGCATCTACGCCTGGCACATGCGCGGACGCGCCGCCGCCACTCCGGCTGTTTCCGTCGACACGCGTCCCGTTATCCCTCCCGTCGCCGGAAACACGGAACGCGTGACATTATTTGTTGCCTATGACGACATCGGAGTACTCCGAGCCCAATCTGCGCAGATTCCCATGCCCTCGGTCCGTCAACAGCGCGCCGAAGAAGTGCTTCGCGCCCTCATCGCTCTCTATCTGGTCAAATCTTCGTCTCACCCACTCCCACCCGGCTCCGACATCCGCAGTGTCTACCTCGTCGACCCCGGCCTCGCCGTCATCGACATCAACGCCGCTTTCGCGGACGGACACCGCTCCGGCGTGCTCGTCGAAGAACTTACGGTCACGTCTCTCATCCAGACGCTGTCTGCGAATATCCCCGGTATTTTGAAAGTGAAAATTCTGGTGGAAGGCAAGCAGCGCGACACTCTCGCCGGTCACGCCGATTTATCAAATTTTTTCGACGTTTCCTCCGTCAACCAACTAACGTCGCAACTGCAATCGACGCAGTGAACCCGCAGCCCGGCGATGTGCATTCGCTGTATCGTGCTTCGCCGATAGCAGAACTCCCTGGTCGGCGATATAATTCTTCGCAAATTTCAACGCTCACCCCGAGCATAAGGAGTGCTTTCCATGGCCGTCAATACTGACAAATTGCATGAACTTCTAGGAAAAGCGATTGTGGATTTCGGAGCAACCTTTCACGCGGCACTGGTACGCGTGGGGGATAAGCTCGGACTATACAAGGCGCTCGCTACGGGCGGACCGCAAACACCCGCGGAACTTGCCAAACGCACCGGAACCGCCGAGCGCTACGTTCGCGAATGGCTCTGCAATCAGGCCGCGGGTGGCTACGTCACCTACGACGGCCAGGCGGAGAAATTCTCATTAAGCGAGGAGCAGGCCTTCACACTAGCGGACGAAAATAGCCCGGCATTCCTGCCCGGCATGTTTCAAGTCGCTTTAGCCGCCATCAAGGCTGAGGAACAAATCACGGAACGGTTCAAAACCGGCAAAGGATTAGGCTGGCACGAGCATCATCCGGAGTTGTTTGTCGGTACCGAACGCTTCTTCCGCCCAGGCTATGCCGCAAACCTGATTGCTTCGTGGATTCCCGCGCTCGAAGGAGTGACCGAAAAGCTTCAGCAGGGAGCAACGGTGGCCGATGTGGGTTGCGGTCTTGGCGCCTCCACCATCCTCATGGCAAAGTCATATCCAAAGTCGACTTTCTTCGGATTCGACTACCACGACCAATCGATTGAAACCGCCAAAGAGCGTGCCAGAGATGCTGGCGTGGGTGATCGCATCCAGTTCAAAGTTGCAAAAGCGAAAGACTATCCGGGAGAAAACTACGATTTTGTAACCTTCTTCGATTGCCTTCACGATATGGGAGATCCAGCCGGCGCCGCGGCCCACGTGCGCAGCACTTTGAAAAAGGATGGCACATGGATGATTGTGGAACCTTCGGCCGGAGACAAGCTTGAGGACAATTTGCATCCGATCGGACGAGCATTTTATGGAGCGTCGACACTGCTGTGCACGCCCGCATCGCTAGCTCAGGAAGTCGGCCTGGCTTTGGGTGCGCAGGCGGGAGAAAAACGGCTCCGCGAGGTAGTCACAGCTGGTGGCTTTAAGACCTTCCGAAAGGCAACGCAAACTCCGTTCAATCTGATCTTCGAAGCGAGGCTATAGAGTTCCCCGAGCTCGGGTCTTGGACTTAATACAGCTTTAAGTGCGTGCGGACAGCCGCCGCCCTCAGCTCTCGGCGGGCAAAGCCCGCGGTGTGCCCCTTCGTTACTCCGCGTTCTCCGCCACCCACCTCGAGACCGCCGTCACCCACTTCCTCGGCGCAAACCTGACCGATTCCGCCACCAGCCAGTTCCGCGTTCCCGAGATAACCACCGTTTTCCCCGCCATCAATCCGCGGTATCCGTCGCGCGCGACAGTTTCCGCATGCATCGCGCCAATTTTTTTGAACAGCCGTGAATTTTCCATCCCGGCGCGCTTTTGGAAGCCTGTATCCGTAGCTCCCGGACAAAAACAGCTCACCACCACTCCAGTCCCGGCAACCTCATTCGCCAGCGCCTCGGAAAATGAAAGCACATACGCCTTGGTCGCGTAGTACACCGCCATCAATGGTCCTGGCTGAAAAGCCGCCGTGGAGGCTACATTCATAATCTTTCCCTCACGGCGGGCAATCATCCCCGGCAGAAACAACCGCGTTAAGTGCGTGAGCGACATTACGTTCAACTGGACTTGTCCCAAAACTTCTTTCTCCGCCATTTCGGCAAAGTCTCCCAAAACTCCGAATCCGGCGTTGTTCACCAGCACATCCACCGCCAGGCCTTCGCCTTGCAAATGCTCGAACAGCAGCGTGACAGCCCGGTTCGCTGCCAAATCCAGAGCCATCGTCTTCACAGTAATCCCGAACTGCCCCTGCAGTTCTCCGGCAACCTGATTCAGCTTGTCACCACTGCGAGCTACCAACACAAGGTTGTAATGGTCCTTGGCAAACAATTTCGCAAGTTCATATCCGATTCCGCCGGATGCCCCAGTAATGAGTGCCGTCGAAGCCTTCGGTGCCATCAATATCCTCCAGAAGAAACTCGCTAATCATCCCACTTTTGAACCTTGTACCCTGTGACCCTCTGTGCCCCCTGTGTTTAATGTTTTCGATCTCGTGTGCAAAGTAATGTCAGCGCCAATGGTATAGTGGTACGACCGCTGCAGTTTCCTTTGGCAAACCGCAGTCGGAAAGGCGCCTGATTTCTATAAACTTCTTACTACATTCCCGAAGGATCATCCATCATGGCCATTGCCACCATTAATCCCGCTACCGGCGAAACGCTTCAAACCTTCCAACCGCTGTCCGAGTCCGAAATCGAGCAGAAGCTGCAGCTAGCCGTCACCACCTTCCGTGCGGAGCGCAAAACTCCATTTGCCGAACGCGCCCGCCGCATGCGGAAGGCGGCCGATATTCTCGAGCGCGACAAAGACAAATTCGCAAAATTGATGACCCTGGAAATGGGCAAGCCCTACAAAGCTGCCGTCGCCGAAGCGGTTAAATGCACCACGGCGTGCCGTTACTACGCCGAAAATGCCGAACATATTCTCGCCGACGAGGTTATCGAAACCGGCGCCAAAAAAAGCTTTGTGCGCTACCGTCCCATAGGACCCATTCTTGCCGTCATGCCGTGGAACTTCCCCTTCTGGCAGGTGATTCGCTTCGCCGCTCCGGCGCTCATGGCAGGAAATGTTGGGCTGCTCAAGCACGCCTCAAACGTCCCTCAGTGCGCCCTGGCCATTGAAAAGCTTTTTCTCGAAGCCGGATTCCCCGCCGGGGCCTTTCAGACGCTGCTCATCGGCTCTCAGCAAGTGGATGCTATTCTTAACGACCCACGGGTCGTTGCCGCCACGCTCACCGGAAGCGAACAAGCCGGCATCGAAGTCGGAGTCGCCGCCGCCAAGCGTATCAAGAAGGTCGTTCTCGAACTCGGCGGCAGCGATCCTTTTATCGTCATGCCCAGCGCTGATCTCGCCGCCGCCGTCGCCACTGCCGTCGAGGCCCGCGTCATTAACAATGGCCAGTCCTGCATCGCAGCCAAGCGTTTCATCGTTCACGAATCCATCGCCGCCGACTTCGAGAAAAAATTTGTCGATCGCATGAAGAACCTCCGGGTCGGGGATCCTTTCGACGAGAAAACTGAACTCGGACCTCTCGCCACCGCCGACGCCGTCAAGTCCCTCGACGCTGACGTGCAAAAAACCGTGAAAGCCGGCGCCAAACTTTTGACCGGAGGTCATAAACTCGAGCTCCCCGGCAACTATTACGCCCCCACAGTCCTTACCGACATTCCGAAAGAATCGCCCGCCTACCGTGAAGAATTCTTCGGTCCGGTTGCCTCGATGTTTCGCGTCAAGGATATCGACGAAGCCATCCGCCTCGCTAATGACAGCCGCTTCGGCCTGGGCGCCAGCGCCTGGACCACCGACGACCGCGAACGGGAGCGCTTCATCAACGAACTCGAGTCCGGCATGGTCTTCATCAACAAAATGGTCGCCTCCGATCCCCGCATCCCTTTTGGCGGAGTCAAACACTCCGGCCACGGCCGCGAACTCGCCACCAACGGCATCCGCGAATTCATGAATATCAAAACCGT
>Ga0182024_10017183_pt1 | contig 13620 bp, 23 predicted proteins | sample P32metaG_FD_120480 | JGI IMG/M metagenome (GOLD analysis project Ga0182024, IMG submission 120480) | Permafrost microbial communities from Stordalen Mire, Sweden - P3-2 metaG (Illumina Assembly) | ecosystem: Environmental > Terrestrial > Soil > Wetlands > Permafrost | place: Sweden: Stordalen... | reverse complement strand
GAGGAAGAGGAAGAGGAGGAGGAAGAGGAGGAGGAGGAGGAGGAGGAGGAGGAGGAGGAGGAGGAGCCGGGGACGTAAGCGAGTCCATCTCAGGGGAGACCACAAATGATCGCTCGCATGATCGTCAACCGGCTGCAGCGCCAGATCGACGCGCTCTATTCCAGGGTGACGAGCGCATTCACGAGGGCCGATAGCGCGCAGGTCGCTGCAAACAAAGCCGCCATCCTGGCGCTGCAGGTTCAAGCTCTCCTCTTCGACCTTCCCATCGTCATCAACTTCTTCGCTGCGGGTGCTGCCGTGGCCCCATCGTTCGGGGCCCTCTACATCATCGGTACGCCAGGCGCTCGCAGCGTCGGGCCCCCAGTGCCTCCCATCACGAGCGCGCTCACCAACGGCTACGCGTTCGTGCTGCCCGTCGCGGGTGTGCTCTCAGGGCTCTCGGTGAACGTCGCCGCGAACAGTCTCAATGGGCCGGTGGTCTTCCAGTTGTACCAAAACGGCATCGCAACCCCTGTCACGGCCACATACTTGGCGGGTCAAACGGGCGCCGTCGTGTCGACCGGGTTCTCGGTCAGCTGCGCGGCAGGAGATGTGATCTGGCTCATCGCAGACACGACCGGAGCGAGCGCAGGCAACATCTCAGGAGTCTCGGCGACGTTCGTCGAGTCGCTGCCGATTCCGACTGCATGACGCTCCCGCTCATCGCGCTCCTTCTTCTCCTCTCGGCGTGCCCCGCGAACTGGGACGACGCGTCGGGACCAGCGCCGATGCACGATCTCGTGACGGACCACCCGATGTTCCTTCACGCGCCGACGCGCGACGCGGGGGCCGAGTAGGATCTGCTTGCGCGGTCGATGGTTCTCCGTCATGCTCTCGCTCGTGACTCCGTTCCGCTTGCGCCTTCCGCAGCCGCTGCGCCTACCGCTACAACGGTAAGGCTGGCAGCGGCTTCAGCGACGACGCGCGAGTGACGGAACAGCAGACGTAGCCGGTTCAAACCCGGCGGGCTTCGGCCGTGGGGGTGCAACTCCCTCCTCGCGTACTCGGACTTCCTGGGTAGGTAAGCCGGTCTTTGACTCCGGCGACGAGGGTCCGACTCCCTCAGTCCGTACGTGCTCGTGGCGGAATAGGCAGACGCACCGGATCGAGGGTCCGGCGCCTTCGGGCGTGAGGGTTCAACTCCCTCCGAGTACACGGCCGGTTGGTGGAACAGCAGACACACGCGTTTCAGACACGCGCGCCTTCGGGTGTGAGGGTGCAACTCCCTCACCGGCTACCACAACGACTCGACACGCTGGCCTCGCATGAGTAACTTCTACTCGTTCGCGCTGGAGGTCGAGGCTGCCCTCGCGGCAGAAACGGCGGACGATCCGCCAAGCTCCTAAAGGCGCTCCCCTCAAGGGAGACGTCCGTGAGCGAGAAGCCTCTGATCCGTTTCGCTGGGCTCGTGTTTGAGAACGAGTCGCCACCCAAAGCCTCCAAAGCCTCCAAGGCGTCCAAAGAGACCGAGAAGAAGCGTCGGAAGCTCACGCCGAGCTACTCGCGCAGGACGAGGCCGACCTCAGACTCATCGACGCGTCGCGCGAGCCCGGCGAGGAGCCGCTCTGGCCGCCGAAGAGGAACGAACGCCGACCTCGCCGGAATGCTCGACGACGACGAGGATGACTACGACGGCGACGACGTCGCGGCGCAGATCCGCGAGGACGCGCGATCGGTCGTCGACGAACGGGTGATCTGCGAGGACTGCGGCGAGATCTATCCGGCCGGCACGAAGAGCTGTCGTCGCACCGTCGAGTGCGGGACGTTTCTCGTTTTACTCAGCGAGTCATGCCCGAGCTGCCGACACAAGCACCGCGGCGAGTCGCGTGAGAGTCGCTACAACGAATGCGGCTGCACCTGGAAATGCCGGGGTGGCTTCGGATGGTGCCAGTGCGCCAACGAGGAAGGTCACGCGCGGAGCCCATGGACGAATGGGACGCTCGGTGATGGACGGCGGCGCCGATGAATGCTCGCTTCGCTGGGCTCGTGTTCGATGGTGAGATGTCTATTGAAGGTGGTGGGTCCGAGGCTGTCAGTGGGCTACCGGACGTGCAGCCAGGCGTCGTATACCGCGTCACGCATCGAGCTGGATGCGTAGGCGACTCGGTGCGAGCGGGCGGCTACTACACGAGGTCGCGACGAGAAGCGGAGAAGATTCTGGAGCAGGCCTGGGCCGAGGTTCGCGGAGGGATCCGCGGGTACCAGGATCTGACCATCGAGTCCGGCGATTGGACATGGATGCTCGATGAGGTCCGTTGGCCATCGTACGACGGTCGCCTCTACGGCGCGACGTGCGGAGAAGACAGGCGTCGTGGAAGATGAACCGCCGCCGCGAGCACGCGCTGGACCGTTCGACGCCTCCGCGCTTGCACCTGCCCGGCTACGGAGAGCCGTGCGGGTACGAGTGGCGGTTCGGCAACGTCTGTCCCATGTGCTGGATGAAGCACGCGTACGTACCGCTGGAGACCAACGAGGAGCAGCTTGCGAGGCACGAGGCGTGGTGCAAGCGCGAGGGTTTACTCAGTGAGAACGGCCACTGGACGGACAAGTGGCGCGCTCGCCGCGAGTCGCGATAGTATCGGCTCATGTTCCAGATCGTGTGCGTAGCAGCCACCGCGACGCTGATGACGATGACGTCGAACGCGGCGCCGTCGAGGTCCGTCAACTACCAGCCCGACGCCTACTACCAGGAGCACGGTCGCGTCGGCCGGATGGAGAGGATCCTGAACGAGGCCTGCCGGCTCTTCGCGGCCGAGTGCAGCAGCCCGCCGCCGTGCCCCGTGTGGCTGGCATCGCTACCCATGCCGATCCCCGAGCCGCCCGAGGCGCGCACGGGCGTCGTGTGGCTGTCGCACGTGCAGGGGGCGGTGCGGGAGCGTCGCGCGCTCAGGGACGGCGTGGAGAAGAAGGACGCGCGTTCGGCGTACTGACATGGCAGGCAGGACGCCGAAGCAGCCGACACCCTTCAAGCGGGGGCGCGCGACGAGGACCAAAGACGTCTGCCCGTACAAGCAGACGAAGGTCGAGCGCAACGTCTTGACGGTGATGGAAGACTTCAAGCGGACGATGGCTCTCGTTCGCGACAAGCTCCACGAGGCGCGCGAGTACACGAAGCTCATCCAAAACGGCGCGGTCACGTCGCTGGCGGAGGCCGACGACATGATCAACGCGAACGCGGGCGCGACGACCGACGCTCTGCAGGCGCTGACGAGCGCCGTCGAGTACCTCGCGCTCGTGCGCGAGTAGCTGGTGGTCGACGCGCAAGCTGCGGAGCGAGGCCGAGTCGAACGGCTCACCCTTTCGGGTGCTTCCGGGTAGCAACCGGATGACGGGACCTCCCCGTCGTCACGCTCCATGGCGGAAGATGTACGAATCGAACGCTACCCCTCGCGGGGCCCCTCCAGTTTTCGAGGCTGGTTGCTGACCATCAGCTGGCATCTTCCGTAGCGGACGAGAGAAGGCTCGAACTCCAGTGCCGAAGCACCCTGCCGTTTTCAAGGCGGCGCCGCACGCCCGTGCGGTTTCTCGTCCGTGGCGGAGAACGAAGGACTCGATACCCTAGTCCCCGAGGGGACCGCACTCGTTTCCAACGAGGCCCGCGCCCTGCGCGGTTCGTTCTCCAATAGTCGGAGCGGCCGGACTCGAACCGGCGTGACCTCGGCCCCCAGCTGAGTGCCCTTACCTCTAGGCGACGCTCCGATGAAACCTGTCAGGCCGTCTCCCTTGCGACGACGCGTGCTCCGTGCACGTACGGCGCCCACTGCTCGGGCATCGTCTCGACGTCGACGATGACCGGGGACGTGTGCGGCAGCACACGAGGACGGAACGGCTGGAAGTGCATCCGCATCCCGGCCTCGGCGGGCGTGCGGTTGTCCTTGCGGAGATTGCACACCTTGCACGAGGTCACGATGTTGAGCCAGTCCGTGAGACCTCCACGACTTCGCGGCATCACGTGGTCGTAGTTGAGATCTTTCCGTACGTACCGCTTGCCGTCGTAGCAGCACCGGTACCCGTCCCGCGTGTAGACGTTCTCGCGGCTGAACTTCACGCCGCGCTTGTTCGCGTGCATCTCGCGCGTGAGCCGGACGACCGCCGGCAGCTGCAGACGCAGCGACGGCGAAGCGCACTCGACGTCGTAAGTCGCGACGCTCTCGCCCTTGCCGAGGACAACGAGCGTGACGCCAGCCTGCCACGTGGCGATGCGGTGAGGGGAGAACCAGGGTGTGAGCACGAGCGTTCGGAGAGACATGGCGGATCTCGCTGAGGTGAGTCCTACCGCCAGGAGTCGAACCTGGACGCATCGCGTATCAGACGATGCAGGGGAACCGCCCCGTACGGTAGGGTCGTATCGAGCAGTGGGAGACACGGGGATCGAACCCGTCCGAATCGGCGTGTCACACCGATGTCGCCACCAGGCGACGCCTCTCCCTCGTTTTCCTTCGTACGCCGATGTGGAGTCGAACCACCAAGCCCCGCGCTTATAAGGCCGCGCGCCGAGACCGTCGGCTTAGGCAACGGCGCAGAACGGTCCGAGGCCGCGGAATCGGACCGCGCGCTAGGCCGTGTGAAAGCCCTGCTCCCTCCAGGTAGCCTCGGGTGCCAGCGCCGGGAATCGGACCCGGATAGAGCGCGTATGAAACGCTCGCTCGACCATCGTCGCTGGCGTACTTTGGATGCGGGCCCACGAGTCGAACGTGGCTAACCTAGCTTATGAGACTTGGCCGGCGTCCCCGCCTGCCCCGCACACGTCGCGTAAAGCGACAGCCTCCTCGGGTCGAGTTGAACGACCGTAACCAGGATTCGTAGTCCCGGCACTGGGTCCGCCAGCGAGGAGATGCGAAGGACCACGCCACCTTTCGGCGAACGTGATCCCCCTGGCCTCCCCGCCATGAGTCGAACATGGACTACGAGATTCGGAATCTCGCGCCGGGGTCCGCCCGGACGGGGAGAAGTGGGACCGTTGAGGGGTAGGCGTGCAATGACGCCTCGTTCTTACGCCCCGGAGCATGGGCCTGGAGGGGCCCCTCGCAGGCCCACGGTGCGCGTGTCCCGAGTCGGACGGGAGGCCCAAGGCTTAGAAGGCCGAGGTGTGGCCGCCACGCACGCGCGCAGGTTCCACGTCTCGCGACGCTTCACCCGGAGAGCCCTATCGGGGTTGAACCGATCCTACGAGGGTTGCAACCTCGTTCGTCCGCCGGGACAAGGGCTCACGTAGAGCGGGCAACGGGGATCGAACCCGCCTGGACGACCTTGGCAAGGTCGTGCGGCACCCTGCCGCCTCACCCGCAAAAAGCGTTCATCTGCCGACCGACTCGAACGGTCACGAAGTAGCGAACCTCGCGGACCTCCTTGCAGATGAACTGGAGCGGGTGGCGGGAGTCGGACCCGCAAAACGCAGCTTGGAAGGCTGGTCGACGACCGTCGTCAACACCCGCACAGAGCCGGATGACGGTGCTGGCCCGTCCACGCGCTCGCTACAAGGGAGCGCTACCCACTGGGGCATCCGGCGTACAGAGCTGGCCACGAGAGTCGAACTCGCCTCGTTCGTGAATACCAATCACGACGCCTCTACCAGAGGAGACCAGCGTTAGTGGACCTGGCCGGGGTTGAACCGGCAGCCGCTGCTTGCAAGGCAGTGGCGCATCCCGATGCACAAGCCCTCAGTGGACAGCCGGAGAGTCGAACTCCGATCCCTCCCGTGCGAGGGGAGTGTACGCCCGTTGTACTAGCCGCCCATGTCGTGGACCCTGAGGGGATCGAACCCTCGTCTCTGCCCTGCCGAGGCAGCATCTTCCCGTTGGACGAAGGGCCCGCAGCGGGAGCACGTGGAATCGGACCACGTCGCAGAGGATTTGGAATCCTCGCCGGCACCATGCCTGTTACTCCCGTAGCGCCACCAGCCGGAATCGGACCGGACATGACCATAGACAGTGGCCCCGAGCCCCAGGCTCATCAGGTGGCATTGCAGTCGGCGTTTCAGGTCTGCCGACAGGACTAGCCTCCTCGCTCGGAGTCGGACCGAGACAATCGGTTTAGGAAACCGATGCCTGGAATCCGCCAGGACGAGGAGATTAGGGTGGATGGCCAGAGTCGAACTGAGCTTCCGCGGGTTCACAAGCCGCCCTCGTTACCGAACGAGTACACCCACCATGCGACGCCATGAGACGTCTCAGTCAGGGCGGCTGGGATCGAACCAGCCTAAACGGGCACCCAAAGCCCGCGCGTCGCCAGATCGCCTCGCCCTGTCACTAGTCAGAGGAACGGGACTCGAACCCGTACTACGCGCTCCCGAAGCGCGGGTGCTGCCGTTGAACACTACCCTCTGGTGCACCGACGTCGGATCGAACGACGTTCTCGCGGGCTTCAGCCGCGCGCTACCACCAGGCTAGCTCTCGGTGCATTCACTTCGTGACCCGAGCCGGGATCGAACCGGCTGCTCCGGCTTGAAAAGCCAGATGCCTCACCAGAAGCACTCGGGCCGTTGGCGTCCCCACGGAGAGTTGAACTCCGCTTCTCTCGCTGAGAACGAGATGTCCTACCGGCATAGACGATGGGGACGTAGAGCTGGATGGGAGAGTCGGACTCCCCTGCGCCGATTACGAAACGGCGTTGGTCCCGGACACTATCCAGCGTGTAGGCTGCGGGACCAGGACTCGAACCTGGACGATGGCGAGTTAACAGCTCGCTGCCTTACCCTTCGGCCATCCCGCAAAAAAGCGCGGTCGTGTAGACCCGCGCGTCGTACCTCGACGGAGACCGCCCGCAGCTCGTGTGAGCCACGCGTCATGCGTCGTCAGATTGTCATGGACCGCGACGCTCGACCGCGCCGTGGAAACTAGCTGGGGTGGAAGGAGTCGAACCTTCGCGCGCAAGATTCAGAATCTCGTCGGTGAGCCATCACTCACCCCAGTGCGCTGTTTGCTCCAGGCGAACGGCCCGATACCCAGGCGACGCCTTTCTTTCCGTAGTGCCGAAGCTGAGATGTGTACTGCCTTACTGATCTTCCTGAGCGACATCGTCTTGAACATCTGGAGTAACGTTGCGTCGTCCGGCTGCGGCCCTCTCCGTTCTGACGTGCGGCAAGTCCTGCTGCAATACGCGGCTCGTGACCTTGTGGACAAATAAACCTGAAACTCACGCATACACACTCGGCACGTTACTGTCTGCTTCGTGCCAACTCGGCGCTGCGGAACCTGCTCTCTCGCTATGACGCCCAAGGCTTCGTTACGCGCCACGTACTCCGCATCGTGCTCTTCTCCGTGACAGTTGGCGCAGAGGAGGTCGCACTTATCCAACTCCGGCTTCAGCGTCTCGAACTTCACAAGTCTCGTTCCGATACCGAACTCCTTTTTCGTTACGTCTCGATGGTGGAAGTGAAGCGACGTTAGGCACTTGTCGTAACCGCACCGCTCGCATGCTCCGCCCTTGTACTCGACGCACCGCCGCTTCATGTCGCGGTGAGCTTTAGCTACCTTCCACGCTCTGTACTCTCGCCTGTCGTCCGGTGGGTCCTGAGGGAATCGAACCCTCGCCTCGTCCTTAAGAGGGACATGCTCGACCATCGAGCTAAGGACCCCGTCGGTGGTGGGCACGAGACTCGAACTCGCGTCGTCGGACTTAAAAGGACCGCGCTCTACCGTTTGAGCTAACCCACCTCCTCGGTCGTCTTTTTCATCCATCGTTTCATCGTACTACCCTCGTGGAGCGCGACCGAGTCGAACGGTTCGCCATAGGCCACTGGTTTACAGCCAGCTTGCAGGAACCCCCTGCTATCGCACTCCAGAAACGCGAAAGGGCCGCCTCGGTCTCCCGGGCGGCCCTCGATGACTCTCGCGAGTCGAATCGTCTGGCCGCCCTAAGTACCCACCTCCTGGTTGACGCGCTTGGTCGTTCCGAAGGAGATGGGTCGCGAGTACATCGGATCACTTGCGCAGGCGCTATGCGCCCTCGCGGGTGATTCGGTGACTGGGGCGGCGGACCAGAGCTTCATTGGGACCATCGGAGGATGACGGAGGTTTCGTGGGAGTGCAAGAACTTTGTTTGGACCTACTCCAGGGAGAGGAGAGGGTCGATCCAGTCGAGGATCTCCTTCGTGACGACGTTGCCGCAACCGTGCGTCGAGCGAAGCAGCCAGCTCACTGGATGTCTCTTCTCCACCGAAAGCGCTACCAGCTTGGACCTCAACGCCGCGGGTGTGAGATCCAAAAACGCGCTCTCCTCCTCGATCCCTTTGGTGCCGTAGATCGGAACGATCTCGAACAGCTTGTAGAGCACGTTGGTTGCGCGCACGCTGAGCGCGTCGCCGACGGTCTCGAACTTGATCGATTTCGTCTCCGCGAGACGGCTCATCGCGTGCCCAACCTCCAACCGCGTGAGATCGGCGAAGCTCTTCATGGCGACGAACTGTGCGTCGGCCTTGCTGATGGCGACGGGCTCCATCCCTTCGAGCGAGAGCGTCGCACCCTTCTTCTCATCGATCGAGATGCCGAGGAGCATCCCGAAGATGGCGCGCATGGCGGAAGCGGCCGACCCATTGAGGCCGGAGTCGGCCGCCTTCTTCTCGATCGCGTCGAGCACGCCTTCGATTGCTGCCACACCCAGGGGGTTGGTCTTGTCCAGTTTCGGTGGCTTGCGCTTCATGGCGACCTCAGAACGCGTACGCACCTGAGACAAGCTCTCGCTGGCGTTAGATTCCGACGAGCCTCGTCCTCTGGAGTGAGGGTCCCGTTGGCCATCCTGACTCCGTTCACTCCAGGCACGCGCGACAGACCGCAGCGAGACAGCGACGCACCGGGCACGAAGGCGTGCGTACAGTGGCCGACGCGGAGCCACTCAACGGCGACCTCGCGCCCGTCTGGCATCCTGAGCGAGTTCACGTCGACTCCTCAACGAACAGCGCCAGGAACTCGTCGACGGACTCGATGGCCTCGTGCACCGCGTCGGCGTCCTGCTCGACTTTGTCGGCGAGCGCTTCGAGGAGCTTCGGGAGCGCCTTCGCTGCGTGTACGCGCACGTTCCGGGAGCAGTTGAGTAGCGGCACCTCTTTGCTGCTGCCGACGCGCGCTGAGAAGAGACCCCACTTGGAGGTGTCCTTGCCCCACATCAGGTAAACATCGGCGTCGATGATGACCGACGCACTTACGCCAAGATTCAGACCTTGGAGCGCACGCTCTGCTTGCGTCAGCCGCTCGTTGAGAAGATCTGTCGGCTCGTGGAGCGCCTTGGCCTTCTCGCCGAGCGCGGCGAGCCGGTCGGACAGCGACGGCTTCGCTTCCCGACTCGGCTTCGCCGGCTTCGGCTTCGTCACCTACTTCTTGCTCTTCTTCGCGGCCGGCTTCTTGGCGGTCGGCTTCGAGCCAGACGCCGACTTGACGCTGTACGTCGTCGCGCGCTTCTGCCCCTTGCTCGTGATGAGCTTCTTCTTCATGGCCTCGGCGAGCGGCCGGGGCATCTCCTTCGACTGCAGACCGAGCGACCCGCGGATCTGCTCGGCGCGCATGCCCGCCGGGTTCTTGGTGAGGAGCCCCACGATGCTCGTGACGACCTTGCTGATCTCCTCGGGCCCGCGACGGGCGAGGCGCCCAGGGGCCTTGGTCGGGATGACCTTCTTGGCGGCGCCGTTGGGGCGGGTCGCCCGAGCAGGGCTGGCGGTGCGCGAAGAGCCCTGAGATTCGAGCAGATCGCTGACGGAAGCGGAGCGGATGGTGGAGAGGACGTCGTTCGCGAACTGGCTGGCCAGATCCGAGAGAGCTGACTGAATGGTGGACATGATCGATAACTCCTTTACGGCCCCACCATAAAGCCTTACAGCCGGAGGCGCAAGTCCTAGCTCATCCTAGGCTTGGGCAACTTGGCTGAGACCATGTCGAGGAACGCTTTGGGACCTACGACGTGGAGGCCTGTAGCGTCCCACCAGATCTTCATCTTGACCTTGTCCTTCTTGGCGGCCTTCTTGACGGCCAGGAGAAGCTCGCGGCGCTGGTCGGGCGTGCCTTTGATGTCTTCGAGTCGGAAGAGTCTCGTCATGCGTCCTTGAGCGCTCTCGCCGCCAGCTTGAGGATGTGGTGAAGTTCGTCGTGGTTCGTCTTCTGAATGGCGCTCTTGCCGTCGCCCGCGTCGCCGAGCACACGCGCGAGCTTGTCGTCGAAGTTCGAGCGCTGCACGAACGTCACCGCGAGCTTGCTGACGACGGTCGTGTGAAAGACGCGCCTAGGGATCTCGTAGACGGCGCCGGCTCGCATCGACGCGCTCGCAATGGTCGCGAAGAGTGCGCGTCCTAGAAGCTCGGCGTCGGTCGCTGTCGAGCAGCCAAGCCTAGCTCCCGCCTGTAGCAACGCCGCGAACTCTGCAGCTGAGACCGGGTCGCCTTTCCTGATGGGGACCACATTGACCCTTGCCTGTACCTGGGTCTTCGCGTGCTTGATCTCCCAGCACTGTGTCTCGGTCCATCCGGGCGTAGGCTTCGCTGATTCACCGATCACGACACGGTACCGAACGTCGCCAACCTCACCGACGATCACGTAACTCGTGATGTCGAAGCGGTGATCGTGGATGCGTCTCGGTCCCTCCGGTATGCGGACGAGGTCCGGGTGCCAGATGTGCACACGTAGGTTCTCGTCGATCTCGCTCTGGAGCATGCCGAGACCGTGGTGACGCCACGTCATGGCGTGGAGATCCAGGCTTCGCACGAGATGAAGAGCGAGAGGCCACGCGGACTGGCTCATGTCGCCGCCTTCGGGGCACGCGCCAGGACGCTTCGAGCCAGGTCGCACGATCGGTTGAAGCGATCCCGCTGCTCGTCGGACATGCCGGCCACCTTGGCGGCGTCCTCGCCCGCTCCAAGCATCTTCGCGAGCGCGAAGATCCAGTCCTCAGCCTTCTCAGTGCAGAACGCGAGCTGGAGCCGCTCGAACGCGTCAGCGACGGCGGTCTTGGCCTCCTCAGCGCTGTCGGCGACGCCGTTCACCATGAGGGCGGGGCCACCCTGGGTACGTGAGAGGTTCCACGGCCATAACTTACCCGTCATCGACGCGGACGCGGTCCACCCGACCGGCAGTCCGGTACCCCGCCACTCCTTCGGCTCGTCACAGTCCCAGTCCATCAGGTCTCCTCTTCCCACGGCAGCTTGAGGATCATCGTCGTGCCGTGGCTATCGCACACTTCGCACGGTTCGAGACGGCTACCGATGCACGCCTGCGCGTTTTTCGATCCTGAACCCTTGCACGCTCGGCAGCTACCTCTCTTGAGACCGAAGGTCGGTAGCGGCTCCGTGTCGACGTAGCGGGTCGCTTCTTCGACGGTCAGGTGCCAGCTACTCACGATGGTCGCGATGAGTGTCGCGCGGGCTCTTACCTCTCGGTCCCCCGTCAGCCGATCGATCTCGGCCATGAGGATGCGCGCGAGCGCTCCGCGACTGTCGCCGGGTTCGTTGCTCACACGGGCGCGGAGAGCGTCCTGTTCTGACTTGGTCACTTGCCCCCGGCAAGCTTCACGAGCTTGTCGCGTGTGCCGGCGTTCTGCCAGCTCACCTGGGGATCGACGTCCTGCATGGCGTCGTCGATGTCGACGAGGAGAACTGCGAGTTCGAGACGTAGGTCTTTGAGCTGCAGCTCAGCGTGCTGGCGGTAGCCACGCGTCTCGTCGTGGGCGAGCTTCTCTAGCTCCAGACCCGCCTCGTTATCGTCCGACCGGTTCTTCCACTTGTCTCGCTCGCCCGTCATGTACTCGGTGTTTCGCAGCCCCTGCGACGCGGTGCCGATCCAGGAGGCAGCGAACTGCTTGGCCTCGTCGAGCGTCTTCAGCTTCTGCTGCGCGACGATTTCCGCTCCGACGAGTTTGTCGTGATCGTCGAGCTTCTTCTGTTCGACGATGAGATCATCGACGACCTTGCTCACGTCTTCGGTGGTCATGTCGGCGCCATCCTCTCCCCAACGCTCTTCAACTGGTAGTGGCTGTTGCGACGCGAGAGGATCTTGTAGTCGAGCCTCTTCTTCTGACGAAGGTCGCGGAGGATCCGGCTCGCCGAGTCGGGCGCGACCCCTGTCACGCGCATCTTCACATACGCCACGAGATGGTCCATGTGGAAGGTCGTACTGCCGGCATCAAGGCGCGAGTTCGCGAACTGCAGGATGGTGCGCGCGATCTTCGCGCTGACGCGCTCCATTTCCTCTTCCTGGCCCATCACACCCTCTTCACGATCAGGCCGAAGTCGTGCTCGTTCTCGATGGTCTTCCGAAGCTGTTTCCAGCCCCAAAGGTTCCCGAACGGCACGCGGTCCTTGATCCACGCATCGGCCATATCCTTGGCGTAGATGTCCCACTCGCTCCAGGTCAGTGCCTGCGCGACGTGCTCGAAGGGGCTCATGTGTCCGCTTGGCTGGATGCGGTCCTTCGCGAGCGCGACGTCGGCGTTCGGATCACGCACGCCGTCGTGGGTCAGGTACGAGACCCGGGCGCAGCGGCCCGTCGAGATGAGACAGAGATCGGAGTCCTTGAAACCGTCCGCGCGCAGCTGTAGCTCGTCGTTGCGGGTGACGTAGGGCAGATGCCACGCGCCCGAGGCGACCTCCCTGGGGATGCTCTCCTTGTAGAGCACGTGCGCCTTGGTCGCGCACGCAGCCAGCTCGGGCTGCGCGTCGGCGTGGTCACGGAGCGCGAAGAAGTTGCCGAACTCGGTGGCCGTCACGATGACCGTGATCCCCATCCAGGCTTCGAGCGGCCGGTTCGAGACCTGCTTGTGGAGGCCGATCCGTTCGAGCGCTCGCACGCCCTCTATCGCCGTGTCGCGCATGAGGAGCCACTGACGCTTGGCCTCCTCGCGCGGCGAAAGGACGTGGAGCCCCTCTTCCCGCTCGTTGCTCAGTTCTTCGCGCGCCTGCATCCCGCTCTGGTTCTTGCCCCACCAGACCGGCACCGCGGGGTCTTCCATGATGCGCGCGATGAGCTTCTCGGTCGGGATAGCGCGGCTCGATGCGGAGTTCCGCGAGAACATCCGGTGCGTCATCAATTCAGCATGGACCATGCGCGGATACGTCAGCTCGAACGTCGTCAGGCGCGACCCGTTCGGTCCCAGTGAGTCGAGGATGATCTTGGCGTCGTACACTTGGTCGCTTCTCCTTCAGCTCTTCTTGAACACGCTATCCAGTATCCCCATCGCCTCGGTCCACTCGCCGTGGCAAGCGCCATCCGGTACAGACTCTCCCGTCACCTTGTCGAGGTCACCGTGCGCATCGCACCATCCCGCGATGACGTATCCATCGCCCTTCTTGACGTTGCCGGTCCAGCTCTTGGCTGTCGCGCCGCACTCGACGCAGTTCTGCGTGCGGCCGAGGATGTTGTGGCGCAGCCTCATGGAGCGCTGGTGATCGTTCACTTGGCTTCCGGTCTGACGTACGGCGCGCACTCGACCTTGCCGTTGTCGAGCAGCACGTAGTGCATGTCCGGCGTGCCGAGCCAGCGCATGATCCCGTGGACCGCGCCCGCCTGACCCTTCTGTGAGCCTGCGTCGACGACGACACGCTGCCCGAGGTAGATGGGCGGCGCCGATGGCGTCAGCCCAGGCGCGTCCGGGAAAAGGCCGGGG
>Ga0182024_10017182_pt1 | contig 13621 bp, 16 predicted proteins | sample P32metaG_FD_120480 | JGI IMG/M metagenome (GOLD analysis project Ga0182024, IMG submission 120480) | Permafrost microbial communities from Stordalen Mire, Sweden - P3-2 metaG (Illumina Assembly) | ecosystem: Environmental > Terrestrial > Soil > Wetlands > Permafrost | place: Sweden: Stordalen... | reverse complement strand
TGGACTGAAGGGTCGCAGGGGGAGTCGGGATTTTCACCAGTCCCTGGCAACCGCACAAGGTCAGCGTCAGGCCCACGATGGCAAACTTTCTCATTCAATCCTCTGCGGTACGGGATTTGGAGCCTATCTAGGATGAACCCCAGCTATTAAGAGTTGGCCGAGCGCCGCAGTGGGGACCGCCCCCGAGCCCAACTCCTTTTCTGTATCTTTTAGCGCGTCGCCCGCCTCGCTTACGATTCAGGCCGGTATGTCAGGCACTCTCACGGTCACCGCGAAACCGCAGTCTGGATCGTTTAACAGTTCCATCTCGCTCAGCTGCAGCGGCATCCCAAATACTTTGAGCTGTTCTTTCTATCCCGCCACCATCACGCCCGGTTCCGGCACCCCTACTTCCACTCTTACGGTTTCCGCGACGACAGCGGCGGCTGCGAATCTGCCTCCGCTGCCTAAGTCTCCTGCCCTCTACTTCAGTTGGTTACTGCCCTTCGGGCTCCTCGGGCCGGGTTTCTCTAGGCAGGGGCCGCGCAAGCGTGGGGTACAGGCCCTCGCTCTCTGCGCTGTCATCGGGCTGGGAATGTTTGGCGCCTCTTGCGGAGGAGGCAAGACCGTTGGAACCAACAGGAGTGCCGCTTCCAATCCGACCAGCTACTCCGTCACCATGAATGGGAATACGAGTGTCAGCAAGCTTTCCACCGTCGTCAACATTCTCGTTCAATGAGTGCTTACCATTCGACGGTTGCGAGGACGGACGATGAAGCGCAGAACGATGCACCCACCCAAGCGAATTGCGGGTCATCAACCTTAACAGCAACGATTTCGAAGGAACCCAACTCGGCAGCTTGCGGAATCTGGTGACGTGGCGCAAGGCTACGGTCCGCTGCTCCAATTCAAAATGGCGCAGATACTTCAGAACGATGTTTGGCATCGTCATGCGAAGCGCCGCGGAAAAATTCTGCTCTGCCATTGTCGGTTGCTTGACTGGATCAGTCAGGAAGCGAATGAGACAGGCCGCCAGATCCTTCGCGTCGCCCGGTTTGTAGAACTCAATCGCCATTCCTTCACCGTCAGCCATTTGCCGAAAATCTTCCAGATCCGCGCACACGATCGGAACTCCGTAGGCACAAGCCAAATGGGCCACACCGCTGCAACCTGTGGATGAAGAGTAAGGCATCACGGCGAGGGAAGAACTCTGGAAGAGATCGGGCAATCGTTCCTCATGCACATAGCCGGTGAATTCGATCTTTGGATTTGCCGCACATTTTTTCTTCATCGACTCCACGTAGCCGGCAGCCTGGGGATGGTTCCCACCTGCGACCACCAATCTCGCATTCGGGAGGGCCTTCGACACGTATTGAAATGCCTCAATCATCAACTCCAGCCGCTTGTAGGTTCCCCATTTGCCGAAGGCCAAGATGCGATGTTCCGGATTTCCTCGTCGGGATAAATCCGGGAATTCGGGTTCGCGGGACAGAATGCCGTGCGAGCGGAGATGCACATTATCGCGGCCATATTTTTCGTGCAGAATCTTGCGATACCCCGGCACCAGTACGGATACGGAATTGGACAAAAGGAGCATTCGAGTGGCCAAAGCGCCCGCCAACCGGTAGGTTCGGGCATAGCGCACTCCGGCATCCTGCAGGTTCACTGTATCCATCAGATGGTGAAGGGTCACGTGGGTGTAGCAACCATTCAGGCGCGAAAGCAGCGGAGTCAGAAGTCCGGCGAAGGCAATGAGGGGGTTGCGGCCAAACGTGCTGAAGAGCAGATTGAACCACACGACATCAGGCTTCTGTTTCCGGATCGCCGCTAAAATGCGGACTGAGCTGGCCGCATCGTCAAACGACCAACACCGCTCTACCGCGAAACCTTCGAGTTCAGGCTGCGGAGACGAGAGAGCGTCGGCGAAAACGGTGAGACGGATAAACGGATTGCGCTGCAATTCGTGCGCAATGTGAAGCCCGTACTCGCTCAATCCCCCCTGACTGGGGGGGAAAGTGGTGACCAGACAAATCTTCATTCTTTCTCCGGGCTGATGTCGACAAAAGCTCGCCGGTCATGCTGCCACCAGCATGCGCGACAATCATGGTTCGATGACTTCGCGGGAGGAGATGTTGGCTGGACTCGGAGCGCGAGCAGTAGAAGATCGGTAGACGGCGCTGGAGGCCGCCTTTGAGAGCGTTTGCTGCATTTCGCTTCTGATTCTTTTTTCCATGGCCTGAATCAAATCGGGCTCGACCACGGTCATACGGCCAGAAAGTTCGGCAAGACGGAGGTAGGATTCTCGGTTACGACGAACAAACTCCAAAGGATATTCTGGCTTCCTGGCCTGGGCGGCGACCGGATCCGCGTCGATCGCAAAAGCGATGTCTGGCTTGGGAACAAGCTTTAATATGAAACGGGCGAAAAAGCGGGCGGACTTATCCGTGAGTGGAAGATTCGCGAGTTCATCGTAAATATAGCGGTCAAAGATCAGCACGTCCGCATCAGTTTTCTTTCTGGCTTGGCGAACCCGCAAACAAAGATTCACGGCGTCGGCGAAGTACAATCCCAAGCGCACAATGGTAAGCGGTCCCGACGATACGTTCTTGTCGCGCCGCTGGAGCGGCTTCACCGGACTTCCGACCCCGCGATCCCCTTTGAAGGCTTTGTAGCTCATGAACTCACGGCAGCGAGAGAAACAGACGACATCGTCCCAGAATGTGAGGATCTGGGTTCGGAATCCGGATTGGTTGAGCCAAAGTTCGAGAGCGGAAATTTGCGTGCTCTTACCCGCTCCGTCGACTCCCGAAAAACTGACAATCGTCACAGACATTCGCTCCCGAGGCACCCGCCTGGTCACGTACCTGGCAAAGCGCAAGACTAGTGGGCGCCCGGGGGCTTACTAGAAGTAGCCGCAGTTAGTGCAACTACTGAACCCACAGCAACCCCCGCTCCCACGATAGCCCCAACCCTTATAACGATCGTGCGAACTCGCCGCTGCTTTGCCGGCGCGATAGCGACGCCGGCAGGTTGCGAAGCCGCGATTCCGCCAGCATGCGTAGGCTCGGCCGCGGCCGTTCCCACGGGTTTCTGAGGCGGAGGCGGTGTAGTAGATTGCGGCTGTGGGTCGGATGGCGCCGTGGATACGGTCGCGCTCGGCGACTGTTGCGAGGAGCCTTGCGGTAGAGCCGAGGCTTGCAATTTCGCCAGCGTGGCGCCCGGGCTGTCTGGAAGTTCTGTCGTCAAAAGCGTCGACTGTCGCGCCGCTCCCGACACAGTTTCGGTGGTTTGTTGTATCCCTGAAGCCTGCTGGGCAGATGCCGCAGTCCCGGAAATTGCACAGAGCAACACCAGGCTCGAGGCCATTCGCTGCACTCGTTCGTTCCCTACTTGCATGGACACCCCCGACGCAACATGAACGGCATTTAACCGGCAGCCTTCAGATCCGTAAGCCCGTACGGTGCCGCATACCAAGGCTGAGTCTGGGCAACGGTTGCTGGTGCAAAAATCTGGAAGCTACGCACGGCTTCTTCGGATGTTTGGAATACTTCGAAAAGGCGGTCGACCCGCATCAGTTCCAAGATCACTGCCGAGGGCGGCGAAATTGCTGCCAATTTGAGGTCCCCGTCACGTTTCATGGCCTGTTCGAGACAGTAGAGCAGCATTTCCACTCCTGCGCTGTCCATATGTTTTATCTGCGAACAGTCCAGAACAACGCTCGGACGATCAACCTCCAAAAGTGGTTGCAACTCGTCCAGGAAGCGCTTTGCTTCGACATGATTCAGTTGTTCTGGCAACTCCATCACAATCACGGGTCCCCGGGTATACATGAAAATCACTCCTGAGTATTATTGTTTTCGATTTGCCATCTTTGTGGCATTTCTGGTTTTTGTAAAACAGCAGCTTCTTCCGTTGCGTGGATTCGCTCGCTACGATGGGCAGTCCACTTGCGCGGGGCGGTCGTGAAACGCATCACCTTCGGATCGACAATCTCAACGGCTACGTCGCGTTCAAGATTCCACAACTTGTTTCCGCTTGCGATCGAGTGGCAGAGATCAAGACAGATTCCAATCGTGGTATTGGCCAGGATGGAACTATCCTCGATCACCGTACCGCTGTCCACACAGCAATTCCTTTCAACATCAGTGAAGCGAGTAATCAAAGCATCGGCTTTAACTTTGGATGCACAACCGACGTAAGCGGGTGCGACGATCCGTGCACGTCGGTGAACTTCGCCGCCATCGTCGATCCAAACACCTGGCCTTACTTGTTTCCCCGATGCGCCAGTCTCGCAGCTTCGACGAAGAATATCGGCTGCGAGTCGCCGCACATCCCGCGGATGAAGCAGGCGGTTGACATACTCCCGAATGAAATAGGGGGGAGCACCGTTCTGGTCCACATTTTTTTTGAGAATTACCAGATCGCTTGGCTGCGCTTTCGCACAGTCCACCACCCACAAATCCAGACTTCCGTCGCGGTCAAAGGTTCGGGTGACAGGCTGCCGCGCCTCTCGGTGGAAGCAGAAGAGGTCGAGAAGGTCGGTCTCGGCGTAAGCATTTGCCGCGTTGATAAATGAGTGTCCGATTCCCCTTTGTGTATAGCCGGCTAGTTCCTCCGCGATAGCAACGGCCATATCCGCCACCACCCGTACCTTAACGTCCTCGGGGGCATGCCGAAAGGACGGCGCAACGGCAGAACTTTTTGCGTCCAGCAAAACGGAAATATGTTCGACGTCGATCGCGATCAATCGCTCGATCATTCGTTCGAGTAAGGAACGCCCGACTACCTCGACGCATTCCAGTGGGACGTCAAGAAAATCCTCTGAATCCGTATGCGGCAATTCACTCGAGTCTCCACGGCCCCGAGCGACTTCCTGACTCTTCGCACCGATGACTAGCACAGCTCCCAAACCCACAGACTTTCTTCCCCTCTCGGTCACTCAGCGCAGACCGCATCCGTTTATGAACGCGTGTACAGCCGCGAATCAAAGTTCACAGTTAACCTGGGCTAGGATTTCGGTGTGCTGACGCTGGACTTCGGCTGCCGCGCCTGGCCGGTCTTCGGAAACAGCAAGTCACGCATTTTCATTTTGGCTTTGTGCAGTTGAGATTTCGAGTTCCCAACGGAACACCGCAGCTGGCGGGCGATTTCGTGATGCTGATATCCCTGTACTTCGTGTAGGTCAAAAATCTTGCGGCATCCCTCCGGAAGCTCCTCAATAGCACGGCGCAACGCAATTCGGTCAACCGCTCCGGAGAGACTGGGATCGGCTTTGCCAACATCACGCTTGAGAGAGGGCGACTCATTCGATACGGGCTCGTCGAGGGAAAGCACCGGGGGCGACTTACGGCGCCGCAGCTTCATGAGGACGGTGTTCACCGCGATGCGGTAGAGCCAAGTAGAAAAAGCCGAATCCCCGCGGAACGAATTGACATTGCGAAAGACCTGCAAAAAAGCTTCCTGAGTCAAATCTTCCGCGTCGGCCACATCCTTGGTCATCTGCAGGCAAACGGAATACACGCGCTTTTTATGCAACTGAAACAGTGTGGCGAAAGCTTCCTGATCGCCGCACTGAGCGCGTTGAACAAGTCCACGTTCGGAATCGTCTCGCTGGGTTTCGGTCCGAACTGCAAGCAAATCGGGGGATGTCGCGGAAATTACGCAAGTGGCCACTTTCAATCTCCTTACGATAGGCACGCGCTGTGTTTACTGTTCTCTTTGGAGTCTTGAGAACATTCAGCGTCGAAACAGAGAGTAGCGGCCCCCTGACTTCGGTCCCATCAGGGCGCTCCTGTAAATGGATGTGAGATTTGCTGTACCGGGGGATGTGTGTAATTGTTTTGCGCAGTTTAGGAAAACTTTTTTCCGCCGAGAGTCTTGCCTACGCCGTTTCGGACGCCCACAACTGCGCGGCAAGCTCGTAGGATTTTTGTTCGGGCTTGCCGCGAGTCATTCATTTAATCTTTTTGACCTTGCTCTAATAAAGGCGGAATCCAACTTCAACGCTTATCTGCACATTCACCGGCCTGCCATCTTTCATCGCAGGCTGAAACTTCCATTGTTTGACCGCCTCAATCGCTTTTGCGTCCAGTCCGAAACCGAGTCCGCGTACAACGCGAATGTCCCGTGGTCGCCCCTGGTCATCCACAATGAGCCAGAGGATGCACGTACCCTGGGTCTTTGCGATGCGCGCCTGTTCGGTATATTCCGGATCAGGCGTGGCAACCGGCTGAGGAGCGGAGATTCCGCTGCCTACCTTGAACACGCCTCCGCCAATTCCGCCACCACTGCCGTTACCAACTCCAGCGCCATGACCTACGCCTACGCCACCACCGGAACCCGAACCAATTCCAGCGCCCGATCCAGTTCCGTTCGAGGGTGGAGCGGAGGGCAGCGCCGCCGCTGACGGGACCCCCAAGTTCGGCATATTATTTTGGGCCACGCGCACTTGGGGGGGGACCACTACGGTAGGCTCAGCCGTCAACTTGGGGTGCGGGTTTCGAAGAACAATCTGGGGCGGCGTGATTTGTTGCATTGCCAACTTCGGCAATCGTCCCTTGGGAGCCGGCAATGGATCATGGTCACCTCCGCCGCCGCCGCCGCTGACGACTTTCTTGGCAACCGGCAGGGCGTAAGAATCGGGCGAGGGCGCGATCAAGGTTACGGTCTCATGTTGCTGAACGCGCGCCACCACCTTGTGACCAAAAATTGATCCAGCCAACAGCAACGCCAATAGCACGACGTGCACCACCGCGGATCCGACGAGACCGTTCGATCGATAGTTGTTGTAGTGACCCCAGATCGCGTCCGGGCCGAGTTGGGACTGTTCTCGCACCTGGGAACTCCTTCGCACCGGCCGAATCGGAGGTTCCGGTCGAGGAGACGATTCGCGGTTTATGTATAGCGGCTCGAATGAATTGAGTGGAGATAGAGCGTGAGCGGTGTGGCGTGTACCCTGCTGGTTCGACATTGACGCTCCTAAAAATTGTCGGAAAAAACTGTCGGAAAAACGACGCGTGCATTCGGCAAATTTCCGACCGTCTTATAGATGCCCGGAGATTTACAGCGGTTTGCCCGCTACGTTATTGAATTCGGTTGTAAGCATTTGCGAGGATGCGCCTAAGAAATAAACAGCTGTGGTCTACGTGTTTCACCTGATTGGATTCTTCGAAAAGAAATTGCAAGCAGCGAAGAAAATTCCCGCAGCGGGGCGCCTTACAGACAGTTTCTCGCCTTTGCATCTCCAACCCCCATCAGGGCGAGTGACCCTCCGAGCAAAGCCATGTTCTTTGTAAAGTTAATCATTTTACTTTGCCGCTTTTCCGGATCTTGAACCCGCCAAAAATCGTGCATGATAGGAGATACCCCGACTAGAAAGCCAGCCACGGCAGCGGCCCCCAGCACTGGTTTTATTCCAAAGACGAGACTAGCGCCGCCTAGCGTAAGAGCGACGCCCGAGGCAGTGACCGCTGCGTCCGGCATTCCCGCTTGCTGGACTGCGTTGCCTCTTTTATGGCGTATGTCTACAAAGCCGAAGGAATGACAAACGAGTCCGGGCGCGCGAACTGGAGGGATACTCGAAACGATTTGTTGCCGGCGGGAAAATTACGGGTTTTCAGACTGCCATCGCGTCTTCTGCTCAACGATGATCTGATAACAATCGCAAGCAGCCGCTTCCAGCTTGGATTTGTTCAGAATAGTTACGTTGCCTCGCGTGTAGGAAATCATCCCAGCTTTTTGCAGGATGCTGGCGGCGACGCTGACGGTGGATCGACGGGTTCCGAGCATTTGGGCGAGGAACTCTTGGGTCAGGGGAAGCGTCGTGCTGCCAATCCGCTCGTGGCTCATCAACAGCCACCGTGCCAGTCGTTCATCCACATCATGCAGGCGATTGCAAGCGGCGAGCTGAGTCGACTGAATACCGAGAATCATTGAATAGCGTTGCAGTTGCCGCTCCAGCGAGGGGCATTGCGGCAGAAGGCTTTGCAAAATTCCGACGTCCATCCGATACGCCGTTCCATCCCCTTGGGTGATGATTCGCAAGGCGCTGGTTTTAAAACCAAAAATTACTGGCAGGCCAACGAAGCCTTCTTTCCCGATCAAACCAACTTCCACACTCTCGCCATCTGGCTGGACCGTAAGCACAGAACACATTCCATCGTTCAGGAAATATCCCGACTTGATGACCTCAGCCGTCTCGTGCAGCACCTGATGAAGTCTAAGACGAACAAACTCCAGCGAGGAAAAGACTCGGGCACTTTCAGTCCGCGGAAGACCGCGCAGAATGGTGTTGCCGATGGCGCGCCGATCACCATTGGAATCGTCGAATTTGTTCAGAACGACCCGGGATAGCTGGGCCATGACAGGTTCCTTTCTTATCACACAGCGATAGCGCCGTCCGATTTCGCAGGAACCGTAAGCCACACAGCTTTAACGGAAAGGGTGCTAGAAAGAGACAGTTTCAGCCTACGCCTCCCCGCCGCCGCTTGTATGTTCCTTATCGCACACATTTGCGGCCAGTATCGTACAGACACATGGGCTTTCCCGCCGTAGTATCACTGGTCCGACGCTCACTTCTCATCGGAAAGGAACACCGGCCTGACCAGGGCCGGTTTTATTTGGCAGCGAACACGACGATTGCGTGCGAATCGGACAACAAGTTGCCTTCGTAGGAGCCCAAGATGGCCAAGAACCCGAGCAACTTGCAGCTGAAGTCCGGCCGCAGGGAGCTCGACGGAAACGTGCTTGAGAATGAGCTCTTGCTCGACTTGCCGGACAAAGAGTGCCAGGCGATCTATTCCCAATTGGTTTTCATGCCATTGAGAACCCATGATGTTCTCAACGAAGCCGCGGCGCCGATTCAATATGCCTATTTCCTGAATAGCGGTTTAGCTTCCGTTCTGAATGTTATGGAGGACGGGAAAAGCGTAGAGGTAGGTCTGACTGGCAAGGAAGGTTTTGTGGGACTGCCGTTACTGGTAGGCTTCAAAACCAGCCCCTCGCGCGTAATCATACAGATCGCGGGATCGGGTTACCGGATTAATGCGAGTACGCTGATTAGCGTTCTGACGAAATGTCGCACCCTGGAAAAACGACTATACCGATTTTCGCAGGTGCTGGCTGCGCAGGCCTCTCAGATCGCGGCCTGTAACCGGTTGCATGAAGTCGATGAAAGGCTGGCGCGCTGGCTGCTCATGAGCCGGGATAGAATCGATTCCAATCTCGTTCCGTTAACCCAGGAGTTTCTTGCACACATGCTGGGAACGCGGCGTTCCAGTGTCACGGTGGCTGCTTCCATCCTGCAAAAGGCGCGTCTGATCAACTACACCCGTGGCCAGGTAAACATCGTAGATCCGAAAGGACTGGAGGAGGCTGCGTGCGAGTGTTACGCGGCGCTGGTCCAGCAGTCCTCCAGATGGAACGGCGAATCCTCCTGATTCAGGTTCGGGAGACCGAACGAGCAGATGAAACTAAGGACTCAGAATTTCAGTCTAGAGGCGCCATAGAGCAGTGCCTCCATTCCTGCACAAGCAGCTTGACCGCTACCGGCGCGAGTTGGCTAAATACTACCGCGGCGCGTCAGGTGCGCTACCAATGAAAGCACAAACAGAACTATGAACACGAAGAATATCAGTTTGGCAATACCTGCGGCCGCGACGGCTACGCCGGTAAAGCCCAAGACGCCCGCGATCAATGCTATGACCAAGAATACTAATGTCCAGTAAAGCATTGCGATCCTCCTCTGGGTGACTCGTTTTCTAGAACGACGATATTCCTCATCTGAGCTGAACACGAATCCCGCTTAATCTGTATTTGGAGAGCTTCGTCCCTGTAAGCATTTGCATCATTTGCGTACAGGAGGGAGCAAGTGCCAGTTCTTAAAAACCGGCACTTGCTCGATAAGGGGGCGTCTGTCGCGAGTAGAACCGCAGCTTATCGGACATTAATATCGCTGCCTATACCGTGAAGTTTGTATTTTGCCAGAAGATATCACTCGCCATCATGACGTCCTCTCCCACTCCATCTGGCTCAACCCTGGGTTCGGTTCTTTACAGGAAACCATGTATGGACGGCTGATGACTTCGGCTGTAAAAAAAGCGGAGTGTCGGTGTTCCGCGCTTAACGCTGTTTCGTTAACTCGCGGGATTTGCCGACAGCAGCTGCCGCTGGCCGCTTCGTCTTTCGAGGGTACAAATATGAAACGAGAGACAAGCCTCTTTCTGACCCTAGGTTTACTCTCAGCGATTGCCCCTCCGATTTTCGCGCAGGATCTGCAAGGCCAGCCGGATCCTGTGCCTCCTCCCAGCCTTATCGGAGCGCAACTTATTGCCTGGTCAGAATTAAAGAAGCCACAACCGATAATGCACCCCAAGCCTGCAAGCCTCGACCTCGAACCCTCGAAGCGGAAAGCCGAACCGCAGGTTCAGCAGCCACAAGACCAGGCACCGCCCACGGGGAATGAGGGAAAGAAGCAACAGAGGTAGCGAGCGAGCATTGTTCTGCTCCCCCCTGAGTCCGGAACGCCGGCTTTGATTCACACTTTTCAGGATTAGAAAGCGAAAAGGAGAGAGCTGTGCATTGCTGCACCGCCCTCTCCCATCGCATTCGAAAGGTTCGGCTTTAGAGGCGGCCAGCGAGAAGCAGTACGAGTAACACCACCACCACCAAGCCCAGTCCGCCACTTGGGTAATATCCCCAAGACCTGCTATATGGCCACGCTGGAAGTGCTCCAACCAGTAACAGAACTAGAACGACTAGTAAAATTGTTGACATTGCAGCCTCCAATGATCGATTTAATTGTTCCTTGAAAAAATCCAGCCCGGTTTCACCGAAACCGAACCCGGGCCCAAAGTGAGCAGCAGACTGTTCTATTGATTTGCCGCCACAGTACTCGGCGACGGCTTGCGCAGTTCGCCATGTTCCTTGGCTACGCTCGCATATTTCCTGACTGCTTGAAGGAAAGGCTGGCTAGCCTCTCGCGGACGCACCTTTCCCGCCAAGATGTCCGCGAATGGCTCAAATTTCCCATACAGAAGGCGGGTTTCATCTTTGTCCTGGGTGATGGCCGCTCCGTTGAGATCGATCCCTGCGAAGACGCCTCGGGCTCGAGAGTAGGTCAACACTTCGGACTTCATCTTCCAGTCCGTATCGGCTGCGGCATCGCGTCCGACAGGGCCAGCGGCGGCAGAAGCGTCGGCGCCCAGTTTGAACTTGCTCGAGAGCAGGTGTTGCATTCCATCGTCATTCATGATGACCATCACCAGATCAACAGCCTGACCGCCAAGCTGCAATCCCCAGCTTCCTCCAGTGATCGTGATCGGCGCGGGGGCACTCCAGGCTCCACTTTCCGTGCGACAGGTCGCCACACCTTTTCCATGACTCCCTCCAAAACCAACTGCAATTTTCACCATGGAGGGGATTACGGCGATACACTTCGCATCATGCATAACCTTGTCAGGAATTGCTTTGTCTGGAACACCCATGATCTCGTTCAGAACTCTTGCGGATGCGTCCAGGCGCTTCTCAATATCCGACTGGTCTTTATCATCGGCGCACCAAGCCAAGCTGGCCAGGAGTAGAAGACCAGAACCGAGCACTAAAAGATTTCTCGGCATTGTGGAACTAAAGCTTTTCATAAAGCGAACCTCTTCCGTGCTCGAAGCGAGCAACTATTTTGGATTCGTACGAACATCACCGTAGCTTTGCCGTGATTTTCATTCCATCAGGTTCAACCTGTAAAGTGGACTGGGTGTGCGCCGGAGACTACGCGCGATATTCGAGCAACGATAGGCCGTGCTAGAGTTCCTGAATTTGAACCCTACAGTTTCGCCAGTATGATGGCCAAGGGCCTTCCGTTGCGAAGGCCTCTCTCATTGTCTTTAATTACGCGGCGCTCGGGCTCTGGGCGGACGTTTCGCGGGAAACCGCAATATCCTGCGCCCCACTGGATTGAAACACCTGCTTGGCGCGATTGACTTCTTCGTCGGTTTCGCAATGAACCACTACCAGGATTCCACCTTTCAACAACTCTCCTTCATAGTTCTTGGCCTCGTATTCAGGAATTCCCATCCCTACCAACGATCCGGCAAATCCCCCCAACGCGCCGCCTATCCCAATTCCGGCAAGCGCCGCTAACAATGGCCCAGCCGCGATAACCGGACCGATTCCGGGAATCGCCAAGGCTCCCATGCCGAGCAGCCAGCCCAACGCTCCGCCCACCGCCGCTCCCGACCCAGCGCCCACTGCCGCCCCTTCCGGCGCCTTCGTACTATGTTCGGTAGCCAATTCCTCGGATTGAACGTTTTCCGGGAGCAAAATCGAGACGTCGGAGTTCGAAAATCCGGCATGCTTCAAGGCGCTGACAGCGGACTCAACACCGCTGCGGGTCAGATAGATTCCAAATACCGACTTATCTTTTGTCATCGGTGATCTCCTTATGGGATGGATACGAGTGACGGGATTCGTATGGATGACGGGAGAGCAGAGTTTCTCCCCCTTCGAGAAAAAGAGTGGGGCATGAGCTTGCTATCCGCCAATCGGGGAAACTCCCTAAACAGAAACAGGCTGCGGGGTAGGACGGATAGTGCGAAGCTGGCGCTGCGATCAACCCTCCGGCGACTTACCAGATATGGGCGGTCCGCAAGCTGCTGGCGCCGCTCGATACTTCGGATAAGCCGGATCAGTTGGAGCCATATCCGTTCATCATTTCACTTGGATCCCGCAAACCAGAGTCGCAGGGGATCTCTATTTCAACCAGAGTTCCAGGCTCGAGGTTGGTCAATTTCAGTTCACCGCCAAGTTCTTTGGCGCGTTGTTTCATCCCGCCGATGCCCACTCCAACGCTATCCGAACGCAATTCGACAATTTTCTTGCCGATTCCTTTGCCATCATCGCGCACGGCAACGCCTATACTTCCATTTTTTCGAGTCAAGGTAATCCACGCGCGGTGAGCTTCGGAATGGCGGAAGACGTCGGTTAGAGCCTCCTGAATAATTCGGAAGATTGCAGTCTCCAATTCGGAGGTGAGTCGGGGAAAATCGCGGGGATGCACGTCGAGCGAGGTCTCAATGCCGCTGCGTTTAGAAAGTCCATCCGTATACCATGCCAGAGCCGAAAGCAAGCCTACTTCGTCGAGCAACGGTGGATGCAGAAGGTGAGACATGGTACGCACCTGCTGAATCGCGCGATCAATAATGCTGCTGGCCTGAGCCCAGGCTTCATCCGGCGGTTGCGCGCCCTTTTGTAACAGCATTTTGTCCAAGACCATCTTCGCTACTGCGAGTTCCTGCCCCAGGCCATCGTGCAGATCTCGGGCGATGCGCCGCCGCTCTTGGTCCTGCAAAGTCATGAGGCGGACTGAAAGCCGCCGCAGTTCGTCGGTTCTGTTATCCACCATTTTTTCCAGTTCGGTGGCGTTGTCACGAATGGATCGTTCCAGGAGCTTGCTATCGTGGATGTCAGAACAGGTACCGTACCATTTGGCGATCTTCCCATCGTCGCGAATCGGAACTGCGCGAGCCCTGAACCAGCGATAAGTTCCGTCCTTGGACCGGAGGCGATACTCCGCTTCATAGTCTGCCCCTGATTCCACACAGCGCATCCAGTCCGCCATGGCTTGATTCTTATCGTCAGGATGCACGTA
>Ga0182024_10017181_pt1 | contig 13621 bp, 9 predicted proteins | sample P32metaG_FD_120480 | JGI IMG/M metagenome (GOLD analysis project Ga0182024, IMG submission 120480) | Permafrost microbial communities from Stordalen Mire, Sweden - P3-2 metaG (Illumina Assembly) | ecosystem: Environmental > Terrestrial > Soil > Wetlands > Permafrost | place: Sweden: Stordalen... | reverse complement strand
TCCGGCTTGAAAAACGGATGCTGGCTGTAGATTATTCTTTTGTCGGGCGTAAAAGTAACGTTGCCGACAGAGTGCGGCAGGCGCCCGACTATTTCAGCGGGCACTGGAGCGTCAGGAAGTTGCGCTAATGCTCTCGGTATCAACAGTGTCATTAGAGCAGCCAACAGCAACAAGGTTTGATCGTTTGTCGTCATTATCGATTCTCCTTTCCCTCACTTGGTGTGAAATAGCGACCTACACCGCTGAACTCTAAGGGGTTGCAACCAATGTGTCGATTCGTGTTTCTTGTCTTCAATGATTTGAGGATCGCACTTAGACTTATTGGTGTTCTTCAATAGCGTTTTGGAGGTACGCAATTGCTGCTTCCAGCACTTCGTCTCGACCGTTTCGTATGCCAACAATTGTTGGTTCCACTAGAATTTCGGGCTGCAATCCGACCCTCTGAAGCTGGCTGCCGTCAGGCCATCGAATTTCTTCTCCGGTAAAGCTGACGCTGATATTGCCTGGTATGCGCACGTCGGTTACTGTTCCATTCGTACCGGCGCTCGGTGAGCCGATGAAAACGGTGTCGTTTGCGGACTTCAAGAAAAGACCAGTTTGCTCTGCCTGGCTCCACGTATATTCGTTTATGAGCATAACTGTTTTGCCCAGATATTTTGGTCCGCTGGATCTTGTTACGTACTGAGTGAAGATTTGAGTTGCTCGGAGTACTTCCTGGAAGATTTGTGCGGGCTCGACAGCGATAACCGGCCTGACGAACATTGCAGCAGGTCTCGACGCGTGCGTACACAAACGATCCGAAATCTTTCCAAAGGTATGCTTCGGATAGCCGCGCATGTCAAATATAATGCCATCACAGTTGCCCAGGCGTTCAAACATGTCATCGACCATTTGCTCTGTCAATTCAGCTAGATCGACATAGCCAATAGCGGTGGAGGGGATAATTCTATAGATTTCGGTAGGCTTTGTTGTAGAGTCCGTTTCTGCAGCAAGCCAGATCTTGCGCAATAGCTTTACTTTCTTAGTTCGTCCTTTCGAATCTTCCAGCGTTATGTCCGCCATCGAATTATCCTCTCCGTTGAGGATGTACAAAGCCATGGAACAACGCAATGCCTGGGGAGTCGAGGCAGCAAAGTATGGCGTGATCTCTTCCCGCAAGACTTGAATGTCTTTTCCGTCGATGGAAACTATGATATCGCCGACGCTCACTTGATCTTTCAGAGCATCATCATCGAGTTTCACCACAAGCAGCTTATTCTCGACGAAACGCGCCTGAACCGCAGGGCCCGCGGGTCCAAAGTGTTCGTCAAATCCATGACGTCTCACATCTATATGTGAGTCACCGAGGCAGGACACCATCCGGGATAGCGCCATGTAATATTCGCGAGCATTTATTGCTTTATCGAAGAGAGGTAAGCACTTTTCCAACGCGCCATCCCAGGACTCGTCGATCAGCTCTATGTACGCGAAGCAGCACCTGATGATGATCCAAAGTCGGAAGGCGGCGAGCAGCCTGAAGCCAGTTTCTGGAAAATCACTTCCATCATAATGCGACTTCGGAATTCGGCCCATGGTTTGGATGAAGCGATCTTTCTTGTTCTTGCGTAAGTTACCCGATCTAATCAGTTTCACGACGGCCGTGAGCAGAGGTTTATTGCCTTGTGTCCGCTTTACCTTAAGTATCCGGTCTGGTCGAAAATCAGTTTGTCCATTCGCGCTAATGAGTTCATCGATTCTTAAGCGTGCCTGATATCCACCCGGCAAGGCAATCCATCTGGAAAAGCTGCTGTCCGGAAAAACAGCAGTGTCAGAAACAATGTGGCAATTCTGTTGCTGCGCCAGTGCCAATACGAGCTTGGGAAGTTCTGAGTATTCGTTGATCAAAAATACAATCGGCGCAGTGATGGCTTCAGGACCGGGAGAAAAGCTGGCTCCATCACGAACTACGAAGCCGCTGAACCAATAGCCCCAGTCAGCCTCAGACTGAGGCCATCCGGAGTAACACCGTGATCTTCGTGCCGGTGCCACAACTGGCTCGCTGCACAATAAACTAGCGACGCGCTCGTTGAATAGTTTCTCAACGACACCGGTCCAACCGGCGTCTGGTGATCTGCGCAGATCGAAAATAAACGCTTTCGCGTCTCGGTTGTCTGCAATTCTTTTTGGAAAGGCTTCCTCAAACGCGAAACAATCATCGAGCGATATGTTGACTAGCTGAAAAATTGCGATGTTGTCTTCCGTCATTGTCGCGCCGACAGCGGTTTCCAACAATGGCACAACATCGCCGTTGTTGCCAAATCCTGCCACATACGTGCAGGGATCTCCCAGCCTCTCCAGCATATCCTGAGCGATAGCACCATAAGCCTCGTCAGTCATTTCCAAAGTAATCTTGTTGACTGCATCCACGAACGCCGCATCCCAATCGATAGCTTTGTACGCAAGCCACGGGTGACAGATCATCGCTTTCGCCCAGAGCTTTCCGAGTTCAAGTATGCGACTGTATCGAGCAGATGCCCGAGATTCAGAGTGACTCATTTTGCCCGCACTGCGCACTAATTCCGATCCTCTTATGCCCCAAAACATTGCTTGATAATAATCGGCTTTGTTCTCTGTCAGGAGGGCGAGTTAGGCAAAAGCTCGGTGGACACACCACTTTGTTTCACGTCGGAACAAGACAACGGAGGAAGGAAACAAAGTTGCGCCATGTTGTTGATGCAATCACCTTTGTCGCGTGCGCAAACCATGGGCGTGTTTGGCTAGCCTGTAATCACTTCGTTAAGACAACCAATCCACAAACCTTTCACCACTCGTTCACACGAACAGGTTAATGTTGCGTTCACAGTTCAATCAGGTACTTTGAAAAGCTACTTCCTTTCAAGACACCCCAAGTTCCAGGTGAAGTTCAAAGTTCACTTAGGCTGATCCGCGTCAATATCCTATATTCCATCGCATCTTCGTCGCCACTAACACTCTGGGCGGCCGGCTACGCTTGGACAAATTGAGTGAATATCGACGTGAGCCATGCCAGTTACTAACATATCAATCAGGAGAGACAACAATGTCATTCATTAGAGCTTATGATGAAATTGCCGATTCTATCAAAAATGGCAACGTTGATGACGCCTCTCACATGCTGGGTGTGTTTCTAGGTCAAGAAGGATCGGAAAAAGAACGCCGAAGGTTGTTGACAGATATTCAACAGAGAAATGCTAGTGATCGGTTACAGAACAAGGATGTTCCTGAATTTCATGTTGTTGCCCAAAGTTCAGGTAACTCAGAAGTTGACATAACTACTGCGGGGAAATCCTCAGACAATTTGTCGCGTAAAGATCAGACTCTCGTCATCATTGCGGCAGAAGGCTCGAATTTAGTGGCAGCGGAAGGTCCAAGGATCGTCGCTACGGAAGGCTCACACATCACTGCTACGAATGGATCACGCGTTATTGCCGGGCCCGGCTCGACCGTCGATGCTGCGTCCGGCTCAACTGTCGAATTTGCGTGTGGTTCAACTGTCTATGCCGAGTCCGGTTCAACTGTCGATAATGCTGATAGCGACTCACATGTCATTGCTTTAGATGGCTCACGAGTCACTGCTGGCACCCACTCACATATAGTTGCTCTTAATGGATCACGAGTCGCTGCTGAGAACCACTCACATGTCGTTGCTTACCACGGCTCACATGTCGCTGCTTACGACAACTCAGATGTCCATGCTTTGAAAGGCTCAACGGTCGATGCTGAGTCCGGGTCAGATGTCCATGCTTTGGCAGGCTCAGATATTGATGCTTCGAAAGGCTCAGACATACATGTTTTGAAAAGCTCAGATGTCCTTCCTAAGCCTGGAGCAGAAAAGCGTTTCACTGCTGAGCCAGGAGTTGAAGTGGTTGAGCGGGTTAAGTCGCGTGTCACTGCTGAGCCAGGCGCGCATGTTCGTGCTAAGCCAGGTGTGCATGTCTGGGCTGAGCCTGGGGCCAATGTCGTTGCTAAGGAAGACTGAAATTTGGTAGTTGGTACACGGTAGCTGACCGACGAATTGCGGTGATCCCTGGAAGCTTTCAGAGAAAATCATTGCCGAACTCAGGAGAAATAAGATACGAACCTACTTCGGTAGACATTGCGAGTGCTGGCGCATGCGTGCCACCAATGCTTCAATCAGCCTGGATACGCTCAGAAGGGAACGAATCCCGCAGTGGTGCGCTGGCATGGACTGCACGCACTCACTCGGTTTGGCGCCAAAGAAGCCTGACAGTCAACAATCGCGTCGCTAAATTTTTTCGACCGTGGCCAGAATTGATTCCATTACTCCCGGAAAGTGCCTTGAGAGTTCGTCTAGGCGCAGACTTAAATAGTGCTCTCGTCCCTGAAGTCGAGTTCTGGTTATACCTGCTTCTCTGAGAACCTTGAAGTGATGCGTCAAAGTAGACTTGTGCTTGCTTGCAATTTTGAACTGATTGCAAGTCATCTCTGTCCCATCTTTTAGCTGCATTACAATACTCATGCGCACGGGATCGCCCAAGGCGTAAAGAACCTGAATTAGTTGAACGTCTGCCATTTTTGGATGAACTAAAGGTTTCAAACGGCCTCATCGGAGTAAGGTTGACTTCTGACCCCAAACGATTGTATGATAGTTCTCATACAATCCAACAAACGATTTCAGCTATTTTATACGCAATGCGTCCTGGGAAGCGAGTTCAATGACAGATCAATTGCTAGCACCATTCAATTTAAGCGATCTGATCTGATCGCTTTTGGTCGGCCCTTCATCAGCATCCTGATTTGGTAGAGCGTTTCGCTAGTCGTTGGCCATCGAACCTCCAACCAGGATGAAGGATTGGTACGCATTCACGGAAGAGGGAATTACAGATTTCCCAGTCTACGAGCCTGAAACAATCAGGACGTAAGGAGAGCAAAATGGAAACAAAGAACTATGTGTGTTCGGGTGATGTCTGCACACCTGCTGTGGAAGAAGTCACAGCCGAAATAAAGAATCAAGATGGCGGCGCCATTCTCGTTGAAATCATTTCCGATCTGATTTGCCCCTGGTGTTTTATCGGTAAAAAACGCTTTGAGCTGGCCTTGGCTCAAATAGACTTTGCCGATCAAGTTAGGGTGATCTGGCGCCCGTTCCAATTAAATCCGGATATGCCCACAGAAGGACTAAACAGAAGGCAATACCGAACGAAGAAATTCGGCAGCTGGGAGCACTCGCAAAAACTTGATGCTCAAGTAGCCGAAGCTGGGCTGGAGATGGGCATCCCGTTCAATTATGAGATAGTGGAAAAAACTCCTAACACGTTTCTCGGACATCGTCTGATCTGGTATGCCAATCAAAAAGGCAAACAGGATGCGGTAGTCGAAGCCCTATTTAAAGCATATTTCTGTGACGGTTTAGACGTTGGGGAAATAGCAACGCTTGTTAAAGTCGGGATTCAAGCTGGGCTAGAAGAGCAACCAGTAAGTGACTTCCTCCGCAGCACCGAAGGAACAAAAGAAGTACAGGATGAAGAAGCAAGGAGCAAAATCCTTGGCGTAAGCGGCGTGCCGGCTTTCATCTTAAATGGCCAACCGATGTTTTCGGGCGCTCAAGATCCAAACACTATCATCAAACTTTTGAAAGAAGCGGCTAACCAAGCTGTTTAGCCAAGAAGGTGAACAATGAATCCATTAAAAGTCACCGTAATTGGTGGCTCATTAGGCGGCCTATGCACGGCAATTTCACTTCGCCAATTAGGACACTCGGTCGACATATATGAAAAATCACCAGGCAAGATGGAGAGCCGGGGGGCTGGTCTTGTCGTGCAATATGAGCTAATTGAGTATCTGCGCCACCAGGGCATCAACATGTCTGAAACTATCAGTGTGCCCATAACAACCAGGCGCTATCTCAATCGTGATGGCAGCACTCAGAGTGAGCAAACGATGCCGCAATCCTTTACGTCATGGGATGCAGTCTTTAGGCAATTACGCGAGCTGTTCCCAGATGCAAACTATCATGCCGGTAAAAACTTGATTGGTATCGATCAGCATGACCGACAAATAACAGCGTCTTTCGAGGAAGGCAGTGTCGTTGCCAGCGATCTGCTTGTTTTCGCTGATGGGTCCGATTCGACTGCTCGCAGATTACTGCTGCCGGATGTTCAACCGCGATACGCCGGCTACGTGGCTTGGCGCGGCTTGATAGATGAGGCGGTATTGCCAAAGAAGGTGATTGATTTTTTCGAAGACTCATTTACGTTCTATCAAATGCCACAAAGTCACATATTGAACTACCTGATCCCGGGCAGCACAGGCGGGCTAGGACGCGGCGAACGAAGAATGAATTGGGTTTGGTATCGTAATGTTCGATCAGGGAACACACTTGATCAATTGCTCACAGACAAGAACGGAGCACATCGATATGCCTCAGTAGCTCCGGGTTCTGTTCAAAATCACTACATTGATGAAATGCGGAAATTTGCCGTCGGGCACTTGCCGCCTATCTATCAGGAGCTCATCGAGGCATCACCGGCGCCCTTCATTCAAGCCATAATGGATGTAGAAGTACCGCGCATGAACATTGGAAGAGCTTGCCTACTTGGCGATGCGGCCTTTGTAATTCGTCCTCATACCGCTGCCAGTACCGCCAAGGCGGCCGCTGACGCTATGGCACTGGCAGCGCATTTAGCCAAACATGCCGAATTAGAAATCGCTCTGCGTGCCTGGGAGACCCAACAACTTGCTTTTGGTGATCGTCTGTACAGTTACGGGGTGGATATGGGAACACGCTCACAAGGGGTAGCGGCCGCTGTCCGCTGAACGAACAGTGATTGGTAATGATTAGTGTGAATCATTGCCGGGGATCGGCATACGAAGAGAAGGAGGGAGTGCCAGTTAGCCAAGGCAACTGACATAGAACAAGCTCCAAACGGTGGGCGGGAAAATCTTTTGGTGTTGCGATTGTTGAAATATGTTTCTCTAGTGGCAAATCAGCACTCGGGAGCCGGTGGCACGGACGTCACTAAATTGATTTCTTCGGAGCGATCTGATAGGTCTGTCTGAAGGAGTTTTGCGTGACGATCGCATAGTCTTCGCCAGGAGCACCAGTGGCCGCATTGTAGTCGTAGTTTGCCAGCCAGTCGCTTGCCTTGCCGCTCATGTCACCCCACGGTGTTTTGATGGTGGTGTCGTGGAGCAGCTTGATCATATGCACAAGCGGTCCGTCTGTCTTAGTTCCTGCGACAAACTCTGTGGCACTCTCCAGCTGGTCTGGAGTAGTCTGATAGGTCTTCAGAATCGTTTTGGGAACCACCGGCCACTGATTGACGATGCCGTCTTCCATGACTGGCGTGCCGTCAGCATTGAGCCGCGAGGCGATCCATTGACCCGGCTGCACGGCTTCACCGGCTCTGTTCTCCAGGGTCTGCACCGTCCCAGGTTCCAAAACCTTGCGGAGCATCACGTTATAAGCTTGCTTCTGCGTCTGGAAGACCCCCTGACCTTCATCGCTTGCCGCACCGCGGAACAACGATTGAGTGCGGGCTATCGACTCAGGAACGTCAGCGGGCACAGTGCTTCCAGCGACCAACCCGCCCCCTCCCTCCGTTGAATCGCCGGTCTGTCCAGCTACAACCTGGGTGAGATGCCCATGCGCAATCACTCCTGTATGCGCGCCCGCAGTCGGATCACCCACCACCTGCGACGCGGCACCACCTGTGGGATCGCCAACATGCCCTGGTTGAGCAATCTGACCGGCCTGAGTGGGATCGACAGGCTGGGCGGTGGCTCCTTCTGCGCGCACTTGCGCAGTCGCATTGGCGACGTTGCCGTGCTGCATATGAGCGCGGTTGACGGAGTCAGAAACGTCCGGCTTGTCCGTTGGCTCCGGCGTGGTGGCGGCTTCGCCTTCTGCGCCTGCAGCACCTGATGCCAGGCTGGCTTTGATCAGGTGACCAGTGTAACCACCAGCAATACCACCAGCGACGCCGGCAGCGAGGTCGACTCCACCGGCTCCAAAGTTTTGCATTCCCTTGCCGGCCGCCTTCACTTCATTTGCTGAATAGAGCTCCGGCTGCGCCACGACCTTGGAATCGTGGCTCCAGTGAGGGAGGTGCTCGTAGAGTTTGTAAGCAGCCAGGGCGACGCCCCCTATAGCCAGTCCCGCCGCCAGCTCCGGTGCGAGGAACACACCAGCGCAGCCGATGCCAAAACCGATGCCCGCGCTCGCCGCAACGCGGCCAAAGTGATGTGTTATTTCGTCTTTGGCTCCATCGCCTATCTGCGCTGCAACGTTTTTGATCTCCTGCCATGTTGATTCATTGGCTTTGCCAGGCGAAAACGTGTCAGTGATGTTGGCTGCCACGATGTCTACTGTTTTACCGTTTTTGGTTCCAACCAGGTGGTGCATTGAGTCCACACCGGTGATTTCGAAATCATTGAGAATGCCGCTCTGGTGAAGACGGCGTGATAGCTCGCTCATGTCCGTGCCGAACTGGGTCGAATTGCTGCGATCGATCTGTTGCAACTGCACTATGCCACTATATACGGCACTGAAGTCTGAGCCGTGACTGGCGTTTGCTTTTTTAGCTGCATCAAGAACTGCTTGTATGCTTTCGCTGGACGTAACCATATGCTACTCCTCCGTCACTGAGCAGGTACGAATTTAGTCGACGTGCTGAATCAACGGCGCGGGGTAGTGCCGAATGCTATAGCCTGTGCTACGACGATTGCTTTTGCTTTGCTAATGCCCAATAGCCTTTGGCTCAGGTTTGCCAAATGCGTATTGCTGCGGTTTTGTCGAATGTCTAAGGCTGTAGATCTTGCCGATTGCCGAGTCTCTGGGCGACACCATTCAATTCAGGCAAGTGCCACCACTCTGCCGCTTGCTATTCTAACAATTGCCATCTGCCAATATCCTGCCGGATCTTGCCGACAGCATTCGCCAAAGAGTGCCATCACGCAACGCGTTCGTCGCCTGAAGTACAGGAGGTATTGTTCAACGCCTTATCGCTTCAATCACTGGTGCGTACATTGCCTGTGAACGGTTGTATACCATGGCGTCAATTTTTGGACACAATTATTTGGAGCTACGAACCTGGTTCAACATTGTCTGGTTGAACTTGATTGTTTCAAGCTGGCTTTCAGATAAATACTGCTGATCATTATTTAGCAAGATGAACGGCGACTACAGTCAACAAAATTGAAAATGCGCCTTTCAACACAGGCGTTGAGGTTTTCTGCGTCAAGTAAGCGCCTACGGGTGCAAAGAACACGCTCACCATGCTAATGCCCAAGAATGCCGGCCAGTAGACATAACCAGTGCTCAAGGTGATGGAATTTTCCACAGGCACATTCATGATCATGTAACTTAGTGCTCCCAGCACCGTAGCCGGTACTATGCAGGCAGTGGCTGTGGCGATCGCATGCTTGAGCGAAATGCCACACCAGTTCAGGAAGGGAACTAAAAGTATGCCGCCTCCCAGGCCGATCAATCCGCTTACGATGCCAATCGAGAAGGTGACAATGGCTACCACCGAACTAGGAACTACAGCCTGCCTAAGGTGAGGCTTGGTTGTCCACACCATGCGGCAGGCAGCAAACAAGAGGAAGACTGCGAATATTCGCTGCAGACAGATTGAGTTCAGGTGACTGGAAATGACTGTGCCGGCAAGGCTGCCTAGGACCAAAAAAGGGGCGAGTCTTCTTACTAACGGCACCAGAATCATGTCGTTTTTATGGTGACTGCGCATCGCTGCCAGTGCAGTCGTTGCCGCAACGGCAAGCATGGTGCCGATGGCCATGTGCATGGACAGTGACGTGGGCACGCCTTGCCTGGCAAAGCACTGCAACAAGACGGGGATGCCGACTATGCCGCCACCGATACCGAATAGTCCGCTAAGCAAGCCGATCAGGGCGCCGGAAGAGAAGTAGGCAATGAGAGCAATCAGCATGATGTTTGATTCAAGTACGTTCTATTCAAGTAGGAGTACCACATCGAATCGCATTGCTTCTGGCGCACTTCAACTGCGCTTTTTTGCATGTATTGATCCGATAAGCGATCCGCTGCGGGCAAGCCAAGCTGTTTTGCCGATAGATGAATTTTTGCTGCCGTATCGGCCAGAACCATGTCCCAGAGCGCCGCTTGAATAGTGGCAGCGGTGGTGAAGAGCCCGTGATTTTTGGCGATGACAATAGATTTATCGCCGAGCGCTTCGGCAATCGCCTCGCCCTCATCGCTTGTTCTGACAGGACCGGTAAAACCATGATAAATGCCCTGGTCATTATAGATGGCGGCTCCGAGCTGCGTGTAAGGCTCGATTTCGCAGCCGAGCAGGCTTATCAGCACAGTATTTTCTGAATGCGTATGGACGATGGCATTCACATCTGCGCGGAGGCGATAAATCTCGCGGTGAATAAATGTGCCGGGATGAGGTTGGAGGTCTCCTTCCAGGACCTTGCCGTTAATATCAACACGCACAATATCGGCCGGTTTCAGTTGGTCAAAGGTGATGCCGTCCGGATTGACCCAAAATGTCTCTGTTTTGGGTACGCGTATGCTGATATTACCGAACGGCCCGGAATCCAATTTCAGTTTGACGAGGATATGACAGGCTGATACAACCTCTTGCTTTAATTGATGTGATACCACATTTGCTAGATCGAGTTGATTGGAAGTGCGCATAAATACCTCAGTTGAAAATTGCCATTGCCGGCGTGTAGTTATTGACTAATGGAGCAGCTACATGCATGCGTGATTGATTTGCGGCTTTGAAGATTTGCTGCCAGAAGCGATCCCAGGCGCCCTGGCTTTCTTTGTAACCTTCAATCAAATCGTTGGCCAGATCCGGATCCGACACTATGAGATTATCGATGGCGGCCTTCACAATCCTCTGGTGATGCAGGTCGACTTCACCAATGTGAATCTCCCAGAATTTCCAGGCGATATCTTCTTGCATCTCCACAATGGCTGGATTCTTGGAAAAATATTCATGCATGGTGCTTAGATAAATCTGGCACAGACATTCGCCGCCCATGCCGCGCAGCCCGACACCATAAGCCCATGACTGGCTCAACAACGATTCTTGAATTTCGCTCAAGTTGCGCAGGCAATATGTGTCGGCAACTTCCAATTGCTCCTGAGGAATGCCGATGCTTAAAAGGAAGGCGTCATACAAGGCCGGATGTGAATCATTGGCATCTCCCATACCCAATTCCTCATTGAGAATGTCAGCCATAATGGTTCTCAGCTGACCAAAGGGAAGCTTGCTGATCAATATGGCCATATCAGAAATGTAATAGTGAGTGAAAAATCGATACTGGATCAACACCTTTTTCAGCGTTTCAAGCGGCATGTACTCTAAGGATTTGAGATTCTGGTCAATCCTCACCTTCTCTTCCATTTTGGCCACGCCCGCCATCTCCCAGAATGATTCGCTGGTGTACCTTCTTTTGGCAGAGGGTGTCGGAGTGGCCTTGATTGCAGACTGCAATGAAGACTCGATGGTATTGGCAGTGACTCTGTCTAGTGTTAGTTGCATTTTGAACCTACCGTGAAAGCTGCTGAACTCTACGATGTCAAAATCGCTATGCATTTGAGCTTGTGACGGCTCCAAATGGCACAGCGCTGTATTCGACTGACTAAATTTAGCCCGGATCTGGCCATTCGTCCAATGCATAAGTTATATTGTAGTTATGCGTCAAGTGAATATCAGTGCTCTCGATTTAAACTTGCTGGTTGCCCTGAAAGCCTTGCTAGATGAGCGTCATGTCACTCGGGCCGCGGAAAAGCTGGGGCTCAGCCAGCCGGCCATGAGCCGCGCCCTGCAACGACTACGCGTAATGTTCCAAGATCCTTTGTTGGTCAAGGGTGCCGGCGGAATGTCGCTAACTGCTCGGGCTGATGAACTGTATCAACCGTTGCAGACGATTCTCAATGAAATCAGTCATATGATTACCGCTCCTACCATCGAGCCGAAAAAGATGCGCGGTGAAGTCGTGATTGCTACTCGCGACTACGAGATGGTGGCAATTCTGCCTGATGTAATTAAACATTGGATTGAGCAAGCGCCGGGGTTAACGATTAAAGTGGTGCCGCTGTCCGGTGACGACTTATCGCCCCTGGAGCGGAACGAGGTCGATTTTGTCGTCTCCGGCAGCGATCGTAGCTCTGCCACTTTGTGCCGGCTCACTTTGCTGAAAGAGAATTTTGTCTGCCTGCTTGCCGCCAAAAACCCGGCAGCCGGCAAGAAACTCACGCTGGAGAAATATCTGGAGATGAGACACTGCCAGGTTTCAATTAATGAGTTTCGCCCGGGAATTGTCGACACTTATCTGGCTGAGCATGGACACAAGCGCAAAGTTATCGTGCGAGTGCCATATTTCATTGTGGCCGCTTCCTCGGTTGTCGCCAATTCAGATTTAGTGGTGACGGTACCGCGCCGTCTCGGATTGTTGATGGCGCGCAACAATAATGAAACCGTTGCCTGCGAGCTACCCTTCAAGGTGCGCGATTTCTCCATCTATTTATACTGGCATATCCGCAATCAGAACAATCCTATGCACAGCTGGCTGAGAGAGTGTTTCGTGGCTGATCGCGACAGCCGTCCTGCGCGTTGAAGGAGACTATGCTGGGGATGGCTCATCCTCTAACATAGTGGTGAATCAGTCGCTTCATTAGCATCAGCTCTGCATCCGAAACTATACTTGAACTGACGGACCACAAAGATCTCACAAATATCGTCGGTTTCTGTTAGGGGTGCGCGTTATTGTGAGACAAACCGAAGCGACGGCAGATTGCTAAAGAATCAGTAGTGATAGGGTCCCCGACCAGGGCTTGTGACGTGTCACTAACCATATCAATTGTGTCGGAGACGAAGGCTCGGTGTTAAGACTTCCGATCCAGTTTCGTGCACAACTTGAGGCACCATATATGAGGAGCCAAGAGGACACCCCATTACCATTGGGAGATCTATCATGTCCGCATTTCCACGACCTGAATCTGTTGAGCTTCTCCAACCCACCGGCACAACCCAAACAGCACGGTTGCCAGGTCTGGGTGAAGCATCGTTAGCTGAGTTTCGCCAAGCAATGGCTGTTGAGTCCTCACAAACTAATTGCCTGGCGGCGGGTTTCCCAGATGCACAATTCTGTTCTGTCGCACCGGATCGACTTGGTCACCAGCCTGCTCCAGAAATAGCACCACTACCGGTTTCCCCTATTGGGTATACCATGTGGCACCACGGGAACACTGGCGTGGGCTCTGCTGCAACGGCGGATGCAGACCTTTACTCCGCCACAAGATTCGGTCGACGGAGCGACTCTGTTGGTGACCAGTTTGTCTCCACAGCTCTAGCGGCATCCACATTGTCAAACCTGGAGGCGCTTGCATTGGCGCAAGCGGGCCCACCGGCTATCAATAACCGGGACACAAACGATGGGCACGGGAACGCAATACGAACAGGCACAAGAGGAGGCATCCAGGTCTATTGCCGTGATGAAAGCGGCGAGTGGGACAGCACTGACGGACGCACTTGGATGCGCCGCGGCTCAAATGGCAACCGCATCTGGCACGGTAGGATAGAAATCGATGGTGAGGGAAACTACATCACGCGTAACAGCGACTCTGGTGTGACAGCTACAAGACGTA
>Ga0182024_10017180_pt1 | contig 13621 bp, 11 predicted proteins | sample P32metaG_FD_120480 | JGI IMG/M metagenome (GOLD analysis project Ga0182024, IMG submission 120480) | Permafrost microbial communities from Stordalen Mire, Sweden - P3-2 metaG (Illumina Assembly) | ecosystem: Environmental > Terrestrial > Soil > Wetlands > Permafrost | place: Sweden: Stordalen... | reverse complement strand
GCGGATGGATTACCGACAATTTGTCCTGGCCGTGGTTGTTCTATATCAACCTGCCGGTAGGCGCATTTTCCGTGATCTCTTGCTGGTCCATTCTGCGGCATCGTGAATCCGCGATCACCAAGCTTCCGATCGACGGCATCGGCCTGACGTTGCTGGTCGTCGCGGTGGGAAGCCTGCAGTTCATGCTCGACAACGGCAACGAGAAGGATTGGTTCAGTTCACCCGTGATCTGCGCCGCGGCCGTGACTACGGTCGTCGCCTTCGCCTTTCTCATACCCTGGGAATTGACCGACAAGCATCCGGTGGTGGATCTGCACTTGTTCCGCAGGCGAAATTTTCGCGTCGGCGTGTGTACGATGGCGCTGTTTTATTTCACGTTCTCGGGCTCCAGCATCATCTTTCCCCTGTGGCTGCAAACCACCGTCGGTTACACAGCGTCATGGGCAGGATTGGCGGTGGCTCCGGTGGCGCTTCTTGGCCTGATCGTTGCGCCGATCCTCGGGCGCAACATGCTGAAAATCAATCTGCGGCTGGCGATAACCTGCGCCTTCATGGCAGCGGGCTGCACCACGCTTTGGACCGCAACGCTGAACGACACGGCGAGTTTCGGCGACTTCGCGCTGCCGCGGCTGGTGCAGGGCCTCGGCATCTCGCTGTCGTTCCTGCCCCTGAATCAGATCATGCTGTCGGGTGTTCCGCCGAGCGAACTCGCGTCCGCTTCCGGTCTCAGTAATTTCATGCGCACCATGGCGGGGAGCTTCTCGACGGCCATCTCGGTGTGGATATGGAATCGCCGCACCGATTATCATCATGCCGTGCTTACCGAACACATCAGGAGTTCTGCGGATGCTTGGACGCAATACCAGTCGCAGTTGAGCGCGCACGGCATCATGGGCAGCGGCGCTGCGGAATATGTGAACTCCCTCATCGATGGCCAGGCGTCCACGTTGGCGGTGAACGATGTGTTCAATATGCTGGCGCTCGTTTACTTCCTGATCATTCCGCTGATATGGTTTGCCAGACCGCCATTCGGGGCGCGGGCCCCTCAAACCGGACACTGAAATTGTCATTGACACCCTACATATTGGCCGTCGGCGGCACCGTTCGCCCGAACTCCTCCACGGAGCTGGCCATGCGCCATGTGTTGAATGCCGTGCAGCGCGGCGGCGCGCGCACCAAGCTGATCAGCGGGCAGTTATTGCAGCTGCCCCTGTATCAGCCGGACAATCCGGCGAGGAGCGATGCGGCCCGCGCATTGGTCGCGGAGCTTGCCATGGCGGACGCCATCGTTGTTGCTTCACCCGGCTACCATGGCAGCATCTCGGGTCTCGTCAAGAATGCGCTGGACTACGCCGAAGATCTGCGCGGCGATGCACGCCCATATTTCAGCGGACGCGCCGTCGGCTGCATCGCCACGGCAGGGGGGTGGCCCGCCGCGGTCAACACGCTGAACGCGCTGCGCGATATCGTGCACGCGCTGCGGGGATGGCCCACGCCCATGGGCGCCGCCATAAATTCCAGTGAAAGCGTGTTCGATCAAACCGGTGCTTGCATCGCGCCGCGCGTGACGCAGGTTCTCGACTTGATGGCCGAAGAGATCCTGAGCTTCGCAACCGCGCCGACGTAACGTCGGCACAGGCGGGCGGCACACCGAATGTACCGCCCGCCAACCTGCCCGCCTGCGCTACTTTTTCGTGCTCACGCCCGCGTCGGTTGCAATCTTCACGATTGCTTGCAAGTGCGCCCGCACCGTCGGCAACGTATCGGTGGCAAACGTCTTTGCGTCGGCATCCTGGCCGGATGCAATCTCCTTCTTGAATAATGCGATCGTTTGTCGATGCGCGCGCAGTTGCGACTTGATATAGGACTTGTCGAAGCTGTCCCCCGACAACATATCCAACTTTGCCTTGGTCGCCATCTGCGCAACGCTCGCTGATGTGGGCAGGGTGACGCCCTTCGTCGCGGCGATTGATTTCAATTTGTCATTGGCGGCCGAGTGATCCTTCACCATCATGGCGCCAAAATCCTTCACCGCCTGACTGTTGCCCTTACTTTGCGCCAGATTGCCGGCGTCCACCTCGAACATGCCTCCCTCGGCGGCACTCTTATAAAACGATGAATCCGGTGAATCCGCAAAGGCTGCCAGCGGTGCCGCTGTCAACATCAGCAACAAAAATGCAGTTTTCATTATCTCTCCTCGCGATCGAAGCGCGTTTGTGACTGTTATTCGAGCAGGACGCAGCGTGCGGGAGCGAGGCACCGGGGGCTAGTGCGCGGCGACCGCGAGGTTAGGTAGGAAAACAAGACCTGCGTCCCAAATAGACACATCCGTGCGGTATTCCTACACGCCGTCAGCGAAACGCCATAGCGTTGGGGTGGAGGTACCTGCTAAAAGCCCGGTGCATGATGCTCAAAGGCTCACAGTCACAGGAAGACGCACCCTCGGCAGGCAGCGTCGCGGAGGCGGCCCAGATGGCCACCGAGGCGGGTCTGGTCTACGTTTCCGACTCCGAGCCGGGAATTCGGCGCTTGCGCGCCGGCAAAGGCTTTCGCTACATCACGCCGGAAAACCGCCCGTTGGCGGCGGATAAAGATCTGCGGCGCATCGCCTCGTTGGCGATTCCGCCCGCTTATCGGGACGTGTGGATTACGCTTCGGGCGCGCGGACATCTACAGGCGACGGGCCGCGATGCGCGCGGCCGTAAGCAATATCGCTACCATCCCGAGTGGCGCCAGGTGCGGGACAGCGCCAAGTTCGACCGGATGGTGGCGTTCGGCGAGGGATTGGCGAGATTGAGGCGCATTTTAAAACGCGATCTTGCCTTGCCAGGTCTGCCGCGCGAGAAGGTACTGGCGGTTATCGTCAGTTTGCTCGACGCAACCCGGGTACGGATCGGCAACACCGAATACGCCCGCGACAACAAGAGTTTCGGCCTGACGACGCTGCGTGATCGTCACGTGAAGTTCATTCGTGACGGGCGCGCCATTTTGAATTTCAGAGGCAAGGGCGGCATTCAGCACGAGATTCACATCAACGACAAGCGCATCGCGCAGATCGTTCGCCACTGCCAGGAACTTCCGGGCCAGCATCTGTTTCAGTACGTAAGCGACGATGGCCTGCGCTGTCCCCTCGACTCGGGCCAGGTCAATGACTACCTGCGCGGCGCGATGGGTGATGATTTCACGGCGAAGGATTTCCGCACATGGGGCGCAACACTGCACGCCATCATTCTCCTGGCTTGCACGCCGCTGCCCGCTCCATTGAGCGAGCGGGCTTGCAAGAGCGCCATCCTCGATGTGGTGCGCAAAGTGGCTGTCCAGTTGCGCAACACGCCGGCGGTCTGCCGCAAGTCCTATATCAATCCGGCAGTCTTCGACACGTGGCGTTCGGGCAAGATCCACGCTGTTTTCAATGGCAGTCTGAGCCCCGCGGCTCCGCGCAAGGCCGAAGCTTTGGTTCTCGAGTTCTTGCGTAACGAAGGCAAGTAGCGCGCGGTTCGGCGGATACTTGACTGAGTCAAGTATATTGGTCAAGATCTGACCATGGCACCCGACGACGTTCATGGCAGCGCGGTGGAGTCCATTCGCTCCTTCAACCGTTTCTATACGCGCCAGCTCGGCTTGCTGGAGCAGGGCATGCTGGGCAGCGATTTGAGCCTGACGGAATTGCGGTTGTTATTTGAACTGTCCTGCCGGGGCAGCGCGACTGCGACGAGCATTGCGCACGACCTGGGCATCGACGCCGGTTATTTGAGCCGGCTGCTGAAGAAATTCGAGCGGCGGCGCTACATCGAGCGCGCGCGCTCCGCCTCGGACGCGCGCGAAAGATGGCTTTCACTCACCAAGCAGGGGACTGCTGCCTTTCGGCCGCTCGAGCATGCAGCACGCGATCAAATTGCGGTGATGCTCGATCCCATGACGCCGCGTCAGCGGGGTGAATTGGTGGGCGCCATGCAAAGCATTCGGGTGCTGTTGAACGATGCGCAGGCGAAATCGGCTCCGTGCCGGTTGCGCGGCTTGCAGGTCGGCGACGTTGGTTGGATCGTGCATCGGCAAGGCGTGCTTTATTCTGCGGAGTACGGCTGGGACGGGACTTATGAAGCGCTGGTCGCGGAGATCCTGGCGAAATTCGTGGCTAACTTCGATCCCGCCTCCGAGCAGGCGTGGGTGGCCGAAAGGGATGGTGAAATCGTCGGTTCGGTGTTTCTGGTTCGACTCGACGCGCAGGTTGCCAAGCTCCGGCTGCTTTATGTCGAACCCAGCGCCCGGGGCGCCGGCCTGGGCCGCCGGTTGGTGGAGGCGTGCATAAAATCGGCGCGCGACAAAGGCTATGGTTTGCTGACCCTGTGGACCAATGATGTTTTGGCATCCGCGCGGCGCATCTATGAGGCCGCCGGGTTCGAATTGTCCAGGGAAGAGCCGCACCGTTCCTTCGGTAAAGACCTCATGGGTCAGACCTGGAGCCGCGTGTTGCGGCCGTAAAACTGATTTGCGTTGGTCGACTTGAAATTGGACGCCCGCAGCCTCATTGCGTAGGCACTGGAGAGGTTGATCGGGATCAGGTGGGCGGCATGGACTCAGGTGTAGTAATGATTGGCATGGCATCCCTGGGAATCGGACTTACCCTGTGGCAATTGCTTGCCGAGATCAGCGCACGGCGCCGGGATCGTAAAGCTTTGGCCGATCGAGATAAGTTGCTGAGTGAGCTCTACGCGAGACCATTGACCGCTGGAAGCTCGATTTCCCCGGCCTCTCCGGCAGCCGCGATGTCCGGCGCGCGATCCAGGGCCGCTGCGTAAGCAACGCGGCCTCATGGCGCCGCCTCGAAAGAGCGCCGCACGCCGCGTTCGGCGACGTCGTGAATCGGCCAACGCTCGACTGCGCCGGCGCTGGTGGCACGCCTATCGTCGCATGCCGGTCTTCGGCCAAGTTCTCGCCGCCTGCAGTGCAATCTTGCTGCTATCAGTGGCCATAAATTGGCTGTATCAGGTTGCGCGCAAGCCATCCGAGCTGTTCTTTCCCGTGAGCGGCGCACTCTACAAAACGCCGCCGGAAACCTGGCGGCAGTACGCGCGGATCTTCAACCAATATTCGACCGGCGTGATCAGTCCCGCCTTCCTGGCAGCGATTGCACAGGTGGAGGGATCAGGAAACCCAGTGGCGCGGACTTATTGGCGATGGACCTGGACTTCACAGCCCTTTGAAATTTATCGCCCCGCTTCCAGCGCCGTAGGCATGTACCAGATGACCGATGGCACCTTTGCAGAGGCCAGGCACTATTGCATCAAGGATCACGCGGTGATCGAACAGGGCGCTTGGAACGACTGGCATTCATGTTGGTTCAATGGTCTTTATGCACGGGTGCTGCCTGCGGATGCCGCCGAGCTCACTTCGGCGTATCTCGATTGGCATGTGGCCCGGATTTTGGAGCGGCATCACGCTGCCGCGAAAACACTTCAGCAAAAGCAGGATCTGGCGGCCCTGATTCATCTTTGCGGCGCCGGCGCCGCGGATGAATTCGCAAGACGCGGTTTTCGTTTGGCTGAGGCCCAGCGCTGCGGCGATCATGAGGTACGCAGCTATTTGACTCGGGTCAGTGCCGCCAAGCGAGAATTCGAGCGTTTGGCGCAAGGCGGGGTTTAGAACCCATCCGTCCATGGATGACAAATAACCATGAATTCTTATATTTACGTGATTAATATCAGGTTATTTCACGGTGCAGCACGATGCTCGCTCATGGCGAGAGGTACCACGGCACATAGAAACGATGCCCCCCCGCTCTGGGACACTTCAAATTTGCCGTGCAGCCGCCAGATCCTATGCTTCAGCGAGGCGAATTCCGGGAAATCGCTGTCATCGCGCTCCGTAAAGGGCCGGCCGTCGTGACTCAACGCGACCCTCAAACACGAGTTCTCGATCGTGGCTTCCAAGTCAACGCTCGTGGCAGACTTATCCTGCACGATAAGATGCAGCGCCTCTTCGAAATATCGAAATAGAGCAATGCCTGTTTCCGCGCTCAATTGCGGCTCGGCGTCCGGGAATTTCTCGGTAACGCGCAATGGCGGCTGCGCGCAGCGCTGCTTGAGTTGCCAGCTCAGGGCGGCGAACAAACCGAAATTGTCGAGCAACGTTGGCCGCAGTTCCTCGATCAATTTACGTTTCAAATCGATTGCGGCGCCCAGGGATTGCCGCACGCGGCGCAATTTCTCCTGTGCTTGTCCCGCGGAGGCCGTGAGATTTTGCTCTGCCCAAGCGGTATCCATGAGGGCCGCGACGATCAATCCGCCCAAATTATCGTGAAGCTGCCGCGTTAGTTCCGCCTTGTCGATTTCAACCTTTGATTGCAGATAGCTCGCCAAGCCATTGGGATCCTTGAGACGGTATGGCTCTGTGCAGTTCGACTCCATGCGGCGACTTTACAGTTTGGCGGCTACGAAGTGCCGTCGCCGGCAGCCCAATCGGACGTAAGCGTCCGCTGTCAGAGCGGTAGGTTCGACCGGCAGACGGCCGCCGCGGCTTCAGCTAGTATTGATTTACCCATAATGCGCAATGTCATTGTTATCGTCGGAGCCGGCTTTTCCGGCACCGTGCTCGCCGTGAACTTGTTACGCCGGCCGGGCGCCATTCCCACCGAAATCGTCCTCGTTGAGCGCGGCCCCGCCATGAATCGCGGCGTTGCTTATGCCGCACGTGACATTCCCTATCTGCTGAACGTGCCCGCGGGTCGGTTGTCGGCCGACTCGGCCGATGCGCATCAGTTCCTCAACTTTGCCCGAGCCTTATTGCCTGAGGCCGACGGCGAGGATTTTCTGCGCCGTTCGTTGTACGGCGATTATCTCGAAGACCTGCTGGGGCGGGCTGAACGCGAGTCGGCGCCGCATGTCCGTCTCGAGCGGATACGGGATGAGGTGCTCGACCTCAAGCCCTTCGCGCCGCACGGCATCGAAGTTCGATTTGCGCGGCGACAGCCCATGCAAGCGGCCAGGGTTGTATTGGCGGTGGGGAATCCGCCTGCGACGCGTCTGCCGTGGCTGGAGAAGCTCAGCGGTCACGCAGCTGTTCGGGACAATCCATGGGATTTGCCGAAAGACGTGCAGGAGCATCATGCCGTGCTGATTGTAGGCAACGGGTTGACCATGGCGGATGCGGCGCTTGCCTTGAGCTGGGATCAGGAACGAGTGCCCACATTGCACACCATCTCTCGGCGCGGATTGCTGCCGCAGACGCAAACGCAGTTTCACCCTTGTTCCGCTTGCGGCAATGGCGAAGAGCTGCTCGCCAAATCGCACTCGATGCGCGGCCTGTTGAAGGCTAGCCGGGAATTGGCCCGGAAGGTCGAGAGCGCAGGCGGCGACTGGCGCGAGGCCGTTACCTTCATTCGCACTCTCGCGCCGCAGATCTGGCGGCAGCTGCCTGCACCTGAGCAGGCGAGGTTCGTGCGGCACCTTCAGGCGCAATGGGATACTCACCGGCATCGGCTGCCGCCCCAGCTTGCACAGCGGCTTGCGCAGATGAGATCGTCAGGTAAATTGCGGGTCAACGCCGGCAGAGTTCAGCGCGTGACCGCGGAGGGCAACCGGCTGCGGGTTGACTGGCGTAGGCGCGGCAAGCGCGAAACGTCGTCGCTCTCGGTCGACTATCTGGTCAATGCAACCGGTCCGGACTATGCGTTGGCAAGGACACGGGAGCCTTTGCTGCAATCGCTGCGAGCTCAAGGCTTGATCGTCTCGGACGCACTCAGTCTGGGGATCAGTACGGACGCCTCGGGGGCGTGCGTCAATGCGCGCGGCGAGCGCAACGAGAATATCTATTACCTGGGACCCATGCTGAGGGCCGATCATTGGGAGGCGACGGCGGCCACCGAACTTCGCGGCCATGCTGAGCGGCTGGCGGTACACCTGATGAGATGACATTGCTTCGAAGCCGCGGTCAAGCGGCCCGCGCTTTCCAGCGCGGGCCGCTGGCCTCATTTAGCCAAGACTCACTGGAACGAAGAGTCGGTTTTCGCCGCGCTGGATGAGCAGTGCGACCTGCTTGTCGCGGCTTCCGATCATCTTGCGCAACTGCGCTACCGAATCCACCGGCGTTCCATCCACCGACAGCACCACGTCGCCGGGCTGAATACCCGCATCGGCTGCATGACCTTGCGACTGCTCCACGAGCAATCCACCGGACACGCCGGCTTGCTGACGTTCGGCGGGATTCAATGGACGCAGCGCCAGCCCCAACCGCGGCTGTCCAGCAGCGCCCTGGTCGGCAGCGTCGGCTACCGTGACCGGCGATGCGGATCCGATGGTGGCCGTCAACGTGGAGGTCTTGCCATCGCGCCAGACATCCAGCGTGGCCTTGTCGCCCGGCATGGCCTGGCCGACGTGAGCGGACAACTGTCCCGCATCGACAATCGTCTCGCCGTTGTATTTTAGAATCACGTCGCCGACCTTGATTCCAGCGCGCGCGGCTGCGCTGTCGGGATCGACCTTGGCCACCAATGCGCCGTCAGGTGCGGGGAGCTTGAAAGAGTCCGCCAGCGATTGATCGAGCGTTTGAATCTCCAGCCCCAGGCGCGCATGAGCGACCTTGCCGGTCTTGACGATCTGATCCTCCACCTGAACCGCGAGATTTATCGGGATGGCGAATGAAACTCCCTGGTAGCCCCCGGAGTTGCTGTAAATCTGCGCATTGATGCCGACGACACTGCCATCGGCATCGAACAACGGGCCGCCGGAATTGCCGGGATTGACTGCCGCATCGGTCTGAATGAACGGCACGTAGCCGTCGCCGGGCAGAGAGCGGCCCTTCGCACTGACGATGCCGGCGGTGGCGGTTTCTTCCAAACCAAAGGGCTCGCCGATCGCCAACACATAGTCGCCGACTCCGAGCTTATCGGAATTCCCGATGCGCACGTAGGGTAGTCCGTGGGCATCGATCTTGAGCACCGCGATGTCGCTGCTGCGGTCGGCACCCAGAACCTTGGCCTTGTATTCCCGGTGATCCGACAGCTTGACGGTCACTTCCTTTGCGCCATCGACGACATGCGCATTGGTCAGTATCACGCCGTCACCGGATACCAAAAATCCGGAACCTTGTGCGTGCATGAGTGCATGACCGCGGGGGGCGGGCGCGGGAATACTGCGAAAGAACTGCGACAATGGATTGTCGTCATCATTGGGGTTGCCGAAATTGAACTCCCGGGGCGAGGATGTCTTCATTTCGCCGGCAGTGGTTATGCCCACGACCGCAGCCTGATTGCGAGCCACGATGGCGCGATAGTTCGGGGCGGTCATGAGGGGGATTGGACCATCCGTCGGCTGTGCAGCAACTGCAGTCGCTGCCGGAGCCGCCGGCGAATCCTTGGATTCAAAGAGGGAAGGGGCCGTGAGGCCGGTGGCAGTTCCCAAGGCGATCAGCCCCAGAGCCGACCAGGCCATGGTCGTTACGCGAAGTTCCATGATGTTCTCCTGTGCAAATAGCTGACATCAGCGATTTGTCCGACAACATGCCATCTCCACCTTAAGCCAACCTTAAGAGGCCGGCGGGAAGTGCACGCGGGCATGCAATCCGCACAGGGCTGAGCCTGGCGGCCCGGAATCCAGGGTTACGGTGGCGCCATGACGTTGGGCTATGGCTTTGACGATGGCCAACCCCAAGCCCGTGCCGCTCTCCTGCGCGCCGAGCAGCCGGTAGAATCTATCGAACGCTCGATCTCGGTCCGACGGCGAAATACCCGGACCGGAGTCAGCCACCTCGAGCAGCACGCCGCCATCGGTTGCCTCACGGCAACTTACCTGCACCGTGCCGCCGTGAGGCGAATAGCGCACCGCGTTGTCGACCAGGTTGCGGACCAAGATGCGCAGCGCCTCGCGGTCTCCGCGCACCTTGAGCCCCGGCGTCGAGCGCAAACTCAAATCAATATCGCGGGCGACTGCCAGGGTGTGACAGTCGCTTAACGCCTGCGCCACGCCGGGCTCGAACTCATGCGTTTGCAGGTCTGGCCCAGGCTCCTGCGGATCGCTGCGCGCCAGCGTCAGCAATTGTTCCACGAGGTGTATCGCCCGCTCCACTGCGGCACCCAACATTTCGCGGGCTTCGTGCCGGGCGCGTTCGTCAGGAGCCCGGTCGAGCAATTGCAACTGCAGGCGCAGGGAGGTCAGCGGAGAACGCAATTCATGAGCTGCATCGGCGACGAAGTCCCGCTGCGCCGCGAACGCGGCGTTGAGGCGGGAGAGGAGCCTGTTCAATTCGCCGACGAGCGGCTCGATCTCAAGGGGAAGTCTTGCCGTGGATAGCGGAGCCAGGCTGCGGGCGTCGCGGCGCTGCACTTCCGCCGTGACGAAGCGCAGGGGATACAGGCCGTTTCGAACGATCCAAGCCACGCACAGAATCATGATCGGCAAAAGCAAGGCCAGGGGCACTATGACGCGCAGCGCCGCGGCGCGCGCCAGCCCTTCGCGTACGTTCGAGGGTTGTGCGATCTGAATGACGCCATCCGCGGTCTGCAGGCCATAGGCGCGCCACGTTTGTCCGTGCAGGGACAAGTCGGCGAACCCCAGAATGGTCTGATTGATCATGGGCAGGCCGGGCCGGGACAAGTACACGCGAGCACCGTATGGGTCCCAGATTTGAACGACAAAGTCCGCATCGCCCTGATCCGCAGGAACCTCGATCCGGGGCGCGAGGGAGATTTGACCGCGCAAGGACAGCGCCATCTGGCGCAGTTGGTAGTCGAACAGAGTCGAGGTCTCGTTGAGCACCCGCCGGTATGTCACACCGGCGGCAAGCAGCGAGATCAGAGCGACCAGGATGATCAACGCAATCAAGAGCCGCAAGCGGATCGAGTTCATCACTTGGGCACGAAATAGCCCACGCCGCGCAGCGTTCGAATCGCGCCGCTGCCCAGCTTGCGGCGCAGCCCGTGAATATAGACCTCGACGGCGTTGCTGCCGATCGATTCGCTCCATCCGTACAAACGATCCTCCAGTTGCGCGCGCGACAGCACCGCGCCCGGCCTCTGCAGCAAGGCCTCGAGTACCGCGAATTCATGGGCCGACAACGCTATCGGCTCGCCTTTCAGATGAACGCTGCGGGTGGTCGGGTCCACGCGCAGATCGCCGTGTTGAATTGCCGGTTCACCGCGGCCGGCGCTACGTCGCAAGACCGAGCGCATGCGTGCAATGACTTCATCCAGATCGAATGGCTTCACGATGTAGTCATCGGCGCCGGCGTTCAACCCGGCGAGCCGATGCTGCATCTCATCGCGGGCAGTGAGAATGATCAGCGGAGTGGCGTTGCCGCGAGCGCGCAACTCCCGAAGCACGGCTTGGCCGTCGCGTTTGGGCAGCCCAAGATCGAGCAAAATCAGGTCGAAAGCCGACGCCTCCAGAGCAGCACTCGCCGCAGCGCCGTCTGCAATCCAATCGACCGCAAAACCGCTCTGGCGCAAGCCTGCTTGCAAACCCTGTGCAATCATGGCGTCATCCTCAACGAGAAGAACGCGCACGCTGCCTTCCATCTATCCTACAAACTCTTGTACACGAGGATGACATACCCGTCAGCTTCACCCGCGCTATAAACGCAGCCACTGGCACCAATGGATCCCCGGCATGTTCACAACCATGTTTAACCCGTCTTCCGCGCGCGCATGCTTGTTCCTGTATGTGCGCACGCACTCGCAAATGCAATACTACTTGAAGATCGCCAGCACCCACCGCGCCGCGAACGAGGGCGGACTGGCGCTGCCCGGCACCCGCCACTTCGCCAATAACGTCATCGAGATTCACCCGCTGAGCGGACGTTCATTCGCCTGACCGGCCAACGCTCCTCCGCGCATCACGGACAGGCTAGGTAGGAGAGCTCCTGCAAGCGATGCGGAGCCCCCTTATCTGGGCTAACGGACGGCAATGATCGATACTTGGCACATGGACCTAGCCACCCTTTTACGGGATTCCGCCAATAGCTATATGGCCGCCACGATGGCAAAACGTGTCAGCAGCGACGTCGTCAGGCAACTTCCGTATCCCGCCATGGGCGCCGCAGCCGTTCTTGGAGTTCTGGCCGGTGTCATGATATCCCGCCGGCGCCGGAACGATCGCCGGCCGTAACGATCGCCGGTGGGGCGCTCCTGACGCCCTGGCCGAGGGCCTTGATCCGTAGCGCGTGATATTCTTATCCGGCTCATGAATCATGATGACCTGAAGGATGCGCGCAAGAAGGCGGCGCTCGACTATCACGAGTTTCCCACTCCCGGGAAGCTCGCCATCACTGCCACCAAAAAGCTCAGCAATCAAACTGATTTGGCATTGGCGTATACCCCGGGGGTAGCTGCGGCATGCGAAGCCATAGCCGAAGATCCTCTCAATGCATTTCGCTACACAGCGCGGGGCAATCTGGTCGGTGTGATCACCAACGGCACCGCGGTGCTCGGCTTGGGCGCAATAGGTCCCTTGGCAGCCAAGCCCGTCATGGAGGGCAAGGCCGTTTTGTTCAAGAAATTTGCCGGCATCGATGTCTTCGACATCGAAATCGAGCAGCGCGACCCTGCCAAGCTCATCGAGGTGATTGCGGCACTCGAGCCTACCTTCGGCGCCATCAATCTCGAGGACATCAAGGCGCCGGAATGCTTCATCGTCGAAAGAGAGTTACGGCAGCGCCTGAAAATACCGGTCTTTCATGACGACCAACACGGTACCGCCATCATCGTTGGCGCCGCCTGCAGCAACGGCTTGCAGGTGGTCGGTAAGGATATTGCCAAGGTCAAATTCGTGGTCAGCGGAGCTGGGGCCGCGGCGCTGGCCTGTGTCGATTTGCTGTTGGATCTCGGTCTGTCGCGCCAGAATGTGTGGCTGACGGATCTGGCGGGAGTGGTATATGAAGGCCGAAAGGAGCTGATGGACCCGGAGAAGGCCCGATTCGCGCAGCCCACCAACGCCCGCACGTTGCGCGAAGTCATCGACGGTGCCGATGTCTTTTTGGGATTGAGCGCCGGCGGTCTGCTGACCCGAGAGATGGTCAAAACGATGGCGCCCAAGCCCCTGATTCTGGCTCTCGCCAATCCCACGCCGGAGATCCTGCCGGAGGAGGTCAGGGCGGCCCGCGACGACGCCGTGATCGCCACGGGCCGCAGCGACTATCCGAATCAAGTCAACAACGTATTGTGTTTTCCGTTCATTTTCCGCGGCGCGCTGGACGTGGCCGCGACCACGATCACCAGGCAGATGGAGATCGCGGCGGTACATGCCATCGCCGCCTTGGCACGCCAGGAGCAAAGCGACATCGTCGCTGCCGCCTACGGCGGCATCGAGGATCTGGCCTTCGGCCCGGAATATCTCATTCCCAAGCCCTTCGATCCGCGCCTGATCGTGAAGATTGCCCCGGCCGTCGCCAAGGCGGCAATGGAATCGGGTGTGGCGACCCGCCCCATAAACGATCTGGATGCGTATGCGCAGCGCTTGCAGCAATTTGTTTATCACAGCGGCACGCTCATGCAGCCCATCTTTGCGGCCGCGCGCAAGATCGCGCAGGCCAAAAGCCGCATTGTCTACGCCGAAGGCGAACGCGAAGTGGTGCTGCGTGCGGCGCAGGTGGCGGTCGATGAAAGGCTGGCGGTGCCGATACTGGTGGGACG
>Ga0182024_10017179_pt1 | contig 13623 bp, 8 predicted proteins | sample P32metaG_FD_120480 | JGI IMG/M metagenome (GOLD analysis project Ga0182024, IMG submission 120480) | Permafrost microbial communities from Stordalen Mire, Sweden - P3-2 metaG (Illumina Assembly) | ecosystem: Environmental > Terrestrial > Soil > Wetlands > Permafrost | place: Sweden: Stordalen... | reverse complement strand
TCGGCTTTAGCAGCTCCAATGTCATTTCGATCTCGCCACTCCCAGCCGTTCTTGATTATTACTGGGATCGAAGCGATTTTCATGGGATTTCGCGGGCCGAAGGCCCTAACCAACTTACATGGAGGTCGGCTATCCGTCTCTAACCCTGCTTTTTTGCCTGCTAGCGACTCCCGGTAAGCCGAAAACCGAGTTCTGTGCGGTTGGCCGGTGACTCGCCCGGAACTCGGAATCTGGGGTGCTCCGGCCATCAGTGCCTCTCTTTCTGGATGAGTGGTAGGGCGATTCTGCGTAAGCCGAAGTGTTATGTGCTTGAGAGAGGGTCCTTGAACCTGCTCTCAGGACCTTCTCGACGAAATGTCGACTCGGAGTGTCACTAATTACCGAGAGTTCCCGCATTAACCAGTGAAGGCAGTCGAAGGGAAGACGCCTCAAACAAAGGAGACACTCTCATGAAACGGATCAGTGCAATTGCCCTGTTCACCATCGTTACCCTAGCGGCGGGAACGACACTCGTTGCCCAACAGCCAGGTGTTAAGGCCAACATTCCTTTCAACTTCACTGTGGGCGAGAAGTCTTTGCCGGCAGGTGAATACACCATTTCCTTGAATTCCGAGCACGTTGTCGAGATCCAGAGTGCGGACAGGCAGCAAGTGGATTTGGCCATGGCCTCGAAGAGCTACCAGGATCCCGGCGCCAAGGGCCAACTAGTCTTTGACAAGGTCGGCGAATACTACTTCCTTCGCCGGATCTCGTCTCCGACCTGGTCTTCGATGAACCTCGCAATCGCGTCGGGGAAAGTCGAAATGCGGGTGCAGACCCGCGAAGCAATGCTGCGGACCGGAGAGGAAACGCAGGTCGCAACACGTTAGCCGAATTCATCGAGCAGTGCCCGGGAACTCAACCCGGGCACTGCTCGGTGCGGCCTTTCAAACCCTCTGGAGCCCAGGCCTTTACCTGCGGTAGAAAGCGGAAGTTCACCGTCGATTTGCACCGTCGTCCAGGCGCCGGCAACCGTTGAGCGGATTCTAAGTCAAGGCGAGTCAAGACATCGCGGCGCATCGAAGAGAAGCCTCTCTTAAAGAAGTCAGGCTTGCCCGTGACATAAGTTTCTCGAAGAATGCCGTTGCAAATCCATGCTTTTCGAGTAATCTCATTGAATCAGCCGCCTGCGCCCGTTCCCGATTCCAATTTACAAATATCCCCGGTTCGTGCCAATTCCCCTTATCTGGCGACACGCCGTGGTCGATTGGACATGGCACCATGGAAGACTTGCAGGAACATGTCGAGCAGATTTTCGTAACCGCCTTGGGTCTCGACCCCAGCAAGCGAGCGGCCTACTTGCAGAATGCGTGCGGTAATTCCCCTGAGGTCAAAGCCCGGGTGGAAAAGATGCTGCAGGACGATGAGCAGGCCGGCAGCTTCCTGGAGCACCCGCTCTTCGATCATCTTTCTCCGGATGTGATCCGCGACGAATATATTCCTCCCCAGGACACGGATGCTGGGACAGGCGATGCCACCTGCACGCGGCCGTACGATCCTCAGTTCAAAAGCGGAGATATCCTCTTCGATCGGTTTCAAGTGGTTCGATTCATAGCCAGGGGAGGCATGGGAGAGGTATACGAGGTTGCAGATAGCCAGTTACGAGGCGTCCATGTCGCGCTCAAGACGGTTCTTTCGCAATACGCGGCAGACCCGCTGATGCAAGAACGACTCCAGCGGGAAGTGCTCAACGCGCGCGAAGTCGTGCACCTCAACCTTTGCCCTATTTACGACATATTCCACTGGAATCGGCCCGAGGGCCGTCTTACTTTCCTGACGATGAAGCTTCTGGCAGGAGAAACTCTGTCAGCCAGGCTGGCCCGCATGGGTCCATTACCGGATCTTGAAGCTTCGACGATCATCAGACAGGTGGGCGCCGGACTTTCGGCGGCCCACGATGCGGGTATCCTTCATCGAGATATCAAAGCGGCTAACATCATCCTCGATGGGTTTGGGGAAAAGGTCTACGCCTGTGTAACCGACTTCGGCCTGGCGCGCGCAGCTTTGATCGAGACCACTGGGCTAACCATAGGCGGGGTCGCCGGCACACCTGGCTACATGGCTCCGGAGCTGTTCTACGGTGGCTCCCCGTCGAAAGCCAGCGATGTGTTTTCATTCGGCGTGGTGATTTTTCAAATTCTGACGGGCAAGCTTCCCTCCATCCCATCGAAAGGCGCAAAAGGCACGCCTGCGCTGGCTTTGAGCACCGGCGTTCCCGCGGAGTGGAGAAGGTTCGTCGAAAGCTGCCTGAACACCGCTTTGGAAAAACGCTTCGCAAGCATTCCGGAAGCGATGAAGCATCTCCCAACTGGCCCTGCCTTCGACACAACGTCGACCCATCAACTGCTGGGAATGTCGCGCAGAAGAATGATCGGTTTGAGCGCAGCGGTGTTCACCGGCCTCGCCGGTTCCGCAATCCTGGAATGGCCTGACATCCAGGACATCTTTGATCCGCTTCCCACGCCGAGGTCGGTCGCGCTGATGGCTTGGCCCCTGGGCGGTTCGCAGGCATTGCTGTCCACAATCCTGGACTCCATCAGCCAGCGCCTGGCCCGCGCGGAAGCCTACGTGAAAGACCTGCTCATCATCACACCCAGCGATGCACCGGCTGGCAGCCCTCCCGTAGATTCATTGCAGAAGAGCGAGAGCATTCTCGGAGCCAATCTTCTATTAACTGCCTCCCTGCACCAGGACCCATCCAAGGCTCGACTCAACCTTCAACTGTCTGAAACGCAATCGCAACGCGTGCTTCGCAAAGGTGTTGTTTCCTGCGCCACCAATCAGATCAGCACCCTGGCCGAAAAGGCCGCGCAAGAGGCCGCGACACTTCTTCGCATTCCGCGCGAAGAAGTTCAGTTAACCGATATTGAGGAATTGCGAAGAGTTTCCCCTAATGTGTACCAGGCGTTCAGCGAAGCTGAGAATTCGATGAGCGAACCAAATCACGCAGGGTTGCAACAGGCGATCAGCAGTTATCAGCACGTATTAAACCTCGACCCCCATTTTGCGCTGGGATATGCCAAGCTTGCCCTGGCTTATGTCGAAGAGTACTTGGTGACACACGAACCGGCCAGCATCGACCTCGCAGAGAGCAACGCTTCCAGCGCAATCCTTTACAATCCCAATTCGCCTATGGGGCTCCTGAGTATGGCGCGAGCGCGCTCATACGCCGGCAAAACTGCGGATGCGTCTGCTTATTTTGAAAAGGCGCTCAAAGCTGATCCGGGAAATCCCGACATCCTGATTTCCAAGGCGGAGACCCTGCTGAATCAGGGCAAGTTGGCCGAAGCCGAGCAAGTGTATAAAGACATACTTGCCCACAGGCCAAACTACTGGCCGGCCTACAACAATCTTGGCGTTGCACTGACCCGCCAGGCGAAATATGAAGAAGCGGCTAAAGCCTTCGCGCGGGCCGGAATGGCTGCTCCAAAGGTGCCGCTGCCAATGGCAAATTTAGGCCAGACCTATAACGAATTGGGGCGCACCGACGATGCAAGAAATGCTCTTTCCGAAAGCCTGTCAAGGGGCAAGAACGAGGAAGCGTATATGGGTCTCGGAGACATGGACTATCTGTCCGGCAAGTACGGTGAGGCCCTCAAGATGTACTCCCAGGCAGGAAACCTTGATCCCAAATATCACTTGATTCAGAGAGACATCGGGGACTGCTACGCCATGCTGGGGAACCCAGCTTTGGTGAAAGAGTCTTATCGGAGAGCAGCCGACTTGCTCTCGATCGATTTGGCCGCCACACCGGGGGACCGCTTCGGGTGGTCCAACCTGGCTTTCTATCACGCGAAGGTCGGCGACAAGTCGGCGGCCGAAGCCGACATCAAGAAGGCAGAGCCTCTTGAAGCCAAAGATGTGGCGTCTCGCTTCATGATCGTGCAGGCTTTGACTCTGCTAGGCAGGAAGAAGGAAGCGCTCGACCTGCTGATCTGGTGCACGGAGCATGGACTTTCGCCGGCAGAAGTAGACCTCGCAATTGACCTGAAGGAGTTGCGCAAGGATCCGCGTTATTTGGCGACCATCTCGAAGCGCAGCCAAAGCGCCAAGGCATCTTCGAGTTGACCCTCGAATCCGCAAAGAATCAGAAAGGAGAAATATATGACGAATCGAAGCAAAATCCCTTACGCCCTGACCGCTGGCTTCTTTGTTCTGGGCCTATTCGGCGGTATTTGGATGGATTGGGTCACTTGGCTGCGCCATCCGCTGGCTCAACCACGCAATCTCGAATTCGTGGTGCAACCTTATGAAAAGGCCAACTTGATTGTTTATCCCAACGATCGGGTAACCTGGACTCGGCTGGATGGCAAGGAAAACCAATATTTGAGTATCAACTTTGCAAGCGACAACCCACCGTGCCAAGGGGGAACGCCGGGCGACCCTTTATGCATTCTTGACGGTACGAAGCTGGGAACCTACTTCTATCATTGCGGGGCGGGCGACGGAAGCACTTATATCTGCCCTGATCCTGGGATTCAGCAAAAGAGCACGGGCGGGTCCGGAGGGGGCACATCGGCAGTGAGTGTTTCCTACCCGATGGCTGTGGTAGCAGACTTTGGAACACTTGTCGGATTGAATCTTCCTGTGAAATTCTTTGCCCTTCCTCCGACACCCAAAGCAATCTCCCCTGTTCAACCGAAGGTCTCGGCACCGCCCAACGCCGCAGCATCCAGTATGGTTTTGGCGGCGGTCGCCTGCCAACAAGGCGGGCCAGTGCAAGTGACACAGGAAAACCCGCCGCAGGGCGCCGGAGCGCCGATCAACTCTACGGCTAACCAGACGATCTGGTGGGACGGGCCAAAGGACTTCCAGGTAGCCTTTCCCGCCGGGAACAACCCCTGCGCCAGCGGACCCACGCAGAAATACTCTGGGCCTTGGCAATGCGTGGTCAACACGATGAGCTCAGGTACCTTCACCTTTCCTTATACGGCCACCGTGCCGGGATGCACCGCCCCTGCACAAAACCCTCAGGTGAAAGTAACTAACCCCTAGCTCGGGGATGGGCGGTTCGCTGATGGCCAGCGGGAGGGGAGAGATATCATTTCGCTTCCCGCATCCAGCGGACCATCGGCCTCGGTGGATTGCGAGTCGAACCTGTTCTTATTCAAAAGTCTTGTTCGGACGTGCCGGTAATTTGCTTGAATAGCCACAGCCGCGCCAGCGCCCAATCGCGTTTGGCGGTGCGGGGGGACAGATCGAGCACCGCGCCGACCTCTTCGAACGAAAGGCCGCCGATGTAGCGCAGCTCGACGATCTTGGCCTGTCTGGGGTTCAGTTTTTCCAGCTCATTGAGCGCTTCATCCAGCGCGATCAGTTCGCTCGAGCGCTCGGCGGGCAGGCCATGCGACTCGGTCCACTCCACATGTTGGAAGTCGCCGCCTCTAGCCGCGGCCATGTGGGCGCGCGCATGGTCCACCAGGATGCGGCGCATAGCATTGGCCGCCACCCCGATGAAATGTGCGCGGCTCTGCCAGTCGACCGGGGCTTGCGCCAGGCGCATATAGGCTTCGTTGATCAGCGCTGTCGGCTGCAGTGTGTGGTTGGGCCTCTCCCGGCGCATATAAGAGCGGGCCACCCGGTGCAACTCGGAATAGACGAGCGGAAAAAGCTTATCTCCCGCCGCGCGATCCCCGTTTCGCAGAGCGTGCAGCAGCGACGTTACTTCCCCTTGAGAAGTGGCCATATAGATCACCCACACTCTAGCAAGATTGATTCGTGGATACTCCGCTTCGACAGAACAATGATAATCCTGACGCTACCGGCGCGTTGAGAACATTTCCGGGCGGCGGCGAACTGTTGGTCGCGGTAGGGATACCAGTCGCCCGGTACCCCCCGCGCGGATCCGTACGGGCGCTCATTAGCGCATACGGCTCTTATCTTGGATGACTAGCGGCGAAACGAGCTTCGGGATATGGATGGAGCTTCTGAGGACGAGGGAGCCATTGTTCGGCAAGCGCAACGCGGCGAGCCCAAGTGAACCGGCTCTTTTGACTACGCCGACGGAGGGTTTTCCCCCAGAGGCGAAGCACCCGGTTCCTGAACAGACCTAGAGTGTTCAGGTTCCCCGGTACCGCGTAGTAGTTGTAGTAGCCCTGCAGAAGCGACCTGAGCCATCCTCCGGTTTGCGGCACTGGATCGTGCATACGCTGACGAAGTTGCTGTTTGATTTCCTGCAGCTTCTTCCTCATGCGTTTGCGGATCGTCATGCGTCGCACCGTGTAGTGCCCTTTGCTGTTCTTCCCGCTGACATGCGTGAAGCCAAGAAAGTCGAAGGTCTCAGGTTTGCCTTCCCCTCTTCGTCCCCGGTTCTGTTCGGCATACCGCCCGAACTCGACCAGGCGCGTTTTGTCTGGATGCAGTTCCAACCCAAACTTCCGCAGCCGTTCCCGGAGATTCTCCAGAAAACGATCCGCGTCTGCCTGATGCTGGAATCCTAAGATGGTGTCGTCCGCATAGCGGATCACTACCACCTCGCCTCGCGCATACTTTTTGCGCCAGACGTCCACCCAAAGATCGAAAACATAATGGAGATAGATATTGGCGAGGATCGGCGATGCCACCGAGCCTTGCGGAGTACCTGTCTTCGTTTCCGACCATTGCCCTTCCTCCATGACTCCAGCGTTGAGCCATTTCCGGATCAACCGCAGGATTCTGGGGTCGGCTACGCGATGCTCAACGAACTTGATGAGCCAGCTCTTGTCGAGGTTATCGAAAAAGCCTTGTATATCGGCATCAAGAACGTAGTTCACCTTCTTCTTCATGAGCGCATATGACAGCGCGTCCAGCGCTTGGTGCGGGCTGCGCCCCGGACGAAAACCATACGAGAAGCCGAGAAAATCCTCCTCATAAATCTGATTGAGGACGGTGACCACAGCCTGCTGGACGATTTTGTCCTCCAGAGCTGCAACCCCCAGCGGACGTTTCCGCCCGTCTTCTTTCTCTATGTACACTCTTCGCGATGGCTGTGCCCGGTATGCTCCACGATGAACCCTGCTGTGCAGATCAGTGATCCGACCTTCCAGCCCGGACTCATACTCCTGCCACGTTACGCCGTCTACGCCGGGTGCAGCCTTGCGCTTCAATGAGTGAAAGCTTGCCCGGAGTAGGTCAACCGACACGTGATGGAGCAAAGAGGTGAATCTCATCTCTTTGTTTTCCCTTGCTGCTTTCCGCACACCCGCCAACCCCTGTGACACGCTTGCCTCGCTCTGTGTCGAGCGCGTGTTAGGTTGAAGAGTGTTCTCCTCGATCAGCGGCCTTCCCTCCTCAATCTCCGCCAACAATTTCTCGTCTTTGTTCGACTGATTCATAGGTACTGTACCGCTGTCCGACTCCTCGGAGATGTGCATGCGGGCCGTACGGCCTAAGCCTTCACCCGCCGTCCTACTGTCTGGTTTGACAGTAGGCATCTCCGAGGTCTCCCGGTTCTCGTGCATGAAGCTTCCAGGCGTGTCTGGGGTCTTCGACTACGCAGGACCGAACAGGGACTCGCGATATCGCCCATGCTCGTGTGGTCTTCCGCCTGTTAGAAAGCGTCGACGTCCTGATTGCTTGTTTTCGGAGCTCAATACCCAGCCCACCTGTACCCCTGTTTACGCTTCGCCGTGCACCTCGCGATACACTGCGCAAAACTCGGGGCCGAGCGGTTCGCTACTCCTTTCTCGTAGGAATCTTTCATTCCCTGCTTCATGCCGGTTTATCCCGGCGCACCCAACGGACCAAGACACTCATCGAGACCGATGTGTCGAGGCAGCACGGGGACCAACCGTGCATCAAGATCGGGAAACTCCGCACGGTCTTCGATAGAGGTCGCTCCTGGTTTGTCGCCTATTCGTCAGTAACTCATCAATAAACAAAATTGATCCGGAATGAGATTGTTTCGCGGGCGGCAGATTAGCAGCTTGCTGGGACGAACCCAGGTGGCAGCATGCCGTTGTGTCCTGGAGCATATCGCGAACTCTGACACCAGGGACAACGGAGCCCAGCTAGGAGCGTGCCGGTGGGGACCGCACGCATCTGGCGAGGTTGCGATCATGGAGCCTACTCACAGAAAATCTGTCAACTGTCATAGGGACAGGCGTGAATCATTCTCCGGGTTCGAACAAACACCAAGCGATTTCTCTTTTCTCTGTCAATCAGTGACAGATTTTTGCTTCTGCCTGGCTCACAGACCGAGCAAAATCTGTCAGTCGCTCCCGAAAATTTGTCGCCAATCTGTCACCCATCTGACAGATTTTTTGTCCCTGACCGCCTTTCTGACCGCGGAAACCAGGTGGATTGACCGCAAAGCCCCTACCGCCTGGCGGCATTCACCAGCGAAAATTCCAGACCGGCGAAATATTTATTCATGCGCGTATTTTCAACAACTTCCAGCCACATGGTCGATCCAGCATAAGCAAAATAGCTGAAATCTTCCATCTATCAATTCCCTTTAGCAAAGGGCATCAAGGGCGGAGTAAAACCAAGCCAGTGCATGGGTGTGAAGTTGTTGAGTATGCGTGGTAGAAGGACCTCTGAGCTTAGCGGAAGAGGTCCTTCTACCACGAGGCGCGCTCGGAGGGGTAGGGTTCAGCGCTCGGAGGCTGGGATCCGTTTGCGGCGGCTCTGCTTCAGCCGGTAGCTGTCGGCGTTCATCTCCAGAATGTGTACATGGTGGGTGAGGCGATCAAGCAAGGCGCCGGTCAGCCGCTCCGATCCAAGCACTTCAGTCCATTCCTGAAAAGGCAGATTGCTGGTCACCATCGTTGATCCGCGTTCGTAGCGCTGGCTGAGCATCTCGAAGAGCAGTTCGGCGCCGGTCTTGGACAGAGGCACGAAGCCCAGTTCATCGACGATGAGCAGTTCGTAACTGGCGATCTGCTTCAGGAAGCGAAGCAGCTTCTTGTCATCGCGAGCTTCGATCGGTTCGCTGACCAAAGCGGCGGTGGTAGTTAAGCGCACACGATGCCCGCGCTGGCAGGCGGCCAGTCCCAGGGCCAAGGCGATGTGCGTCTTCCCCGTGCCGCTGTTGCCCAGCAGCAGCACGTTCTCGCGGCGGCCGAGGAACTCGCATCGCGCCAGTTCCAGCACCAGGGTCTTGTTTACCGACGGGATGGCCATGAAGTCGAAGGTGTCAATGGTCTTGACGACCGGGAACTTCGCCTGACGGATGCGGCGTTCCGTGGCCCGGCGCTCACGGTCCTGCAACTCCAGTTCGGCGATACGGAGCAGGTAGTGCTGATAGTCCACCAGCTCGACCGCGCACTGCCGCGCCACCCGTACGTAGTCCTTCACGATCGTGTACCCACCAGTGAAACCGTGCTCTTCCTTCAGCCGCTCGAAGATCCGCTTCGCTGTGTGGCGCTGCTTCGCCGGTCTCTGCTTGTCATCTTCCAGAATGGCATCGATCACGCCCACCCATGGCCCAAGCTTGGGCCGCTTGATCGGCTGCTGTCGCTGGTAGCCTGGCGGACAGCGTACTGCAGCATCTTCCGTACCGTCTCCCGCGACAGTCCAAAATCCCTGGCTACCGACCGCTGACTCCGGCCCTCAACACGAACCGCCCGCCGTACACGCCCGTATATCTCCACCTGGAACATCCCTCCGGTGTTCCATGAACCATGCCATCAATGCAATAGCTCACGGAAACAAGATCCGGCGGTGGCAAACTCTTACTCCGCCGCAGCGCACCGCATACGCGGCGCACTGTGGCCTAGTTTTGCACTGGCGCGCATATCAATCATAAGGATCGGCAGCAAAACCATGACGATTTTAGAGTCTCTTCATGCGGCCTTTACAGCTGCCATTTGAAGATCGATCAACATGCGTTAGAAAGCGTACATGGCTGTTTTTCCTAAACCAAAGACGGCTAGGGGAATTTTGTCCCTCACGAATTGAAGTGCTTTGGAGCTTATTAACTCACTGCAAAACCCTTGCGATTCCTTTATGTTGTGCGGCGTAACAATCTGATACGAGGGGAATGGGATCAACTAGATCCTCCTCGGTGAGAGCCAACGCATCTTAACCCGACGAGAGACGTCGAGGAGAATGAATCCATATGAAGACTAACCTCAGGGCGGCGGTCATTCTGGGAGTTGCATTGTGCGGATTTGCCACGCAACTTACGAGTCAAGCTCAAAGTTCATCGCCAGCCAAGGAAAAGAGTCCAGGTCCACAAACTTCAACCGGGACAGGTTCCGTTCAATCCGCTCTTGTTGAATATCCGGCTATCGAAGGGCCGGAGACAGGAGCGACGAAACCGGTGAACGATTCTAACTCCGCGACTGCGACCTCGAGCACCGCAGCCGCGAAAACAGATGCTAGTGCGTCCGATTCCGGCACGACCTCCGCGACCCCTGCTTCTGTGCCGGTCTCGCTCAAGACCGAGGCGGCGATCAAAGAGCTCGCTGAAATGAAGAAGCAATTCGCGCAAATGCAAGACGAAATGAAGTCCCGGATCGCGAAGCTCGAGTCGGAACTGGATACAGATGCCGCGACCGGCGACTCGGTATCCGCGGAGCGGGACGCCGGCGCATTGCGTTCGGCGGAGACGGGTGATACATCCATGTCGTACGGCCAGGCTGCACAAGCGCCTCCGCCGGCAGCCACTCCTGCGCCCCCGGAGATCACGGCTGAAACCACTACCAAGGCTGCGCCTTTCCCGGGCGACTGGACATGGCTCAACAGTAACGGACACGCCACAGACAGCCCCATGGCCACCAAGTATTTCACGCCGGAGTTCCGCGCCGATGCGAATTTCACCTTGGACTACAACCACCCCGAAGACGACAGCCTGGGTGGATCAACGGAGACTTTTCGTGCCGACGAATGGCAGTTGGAGCAAATCAGCGCCGGCGGCGACATCCGGATCCAGAATGTGCGCGGACGCATCCTGACTATGGATGGCCTGTTCGCTACTACCACCGTCCGCAACGACGGCAGCCCCAACCGCGGCCAGTGGGATCTGGCCGGCGCTTACAAATACGTCTCTGAAGCATGGGGCGGCTATCACTGGGATGTTGCCCATGGCCTCAACGTGGATGCCGGCATCTTCGTTTCCTATATCGGCCTGTTCAGCTATTACAACTTCGACAACTGGACGTATCAGCCTTCATTCGTATCCTCCAACACGCCATGGTTTTTCAACGGCCTGCGCATCCAGTATTTCCCCACGGCGAAGCTGAAGATTGAGCCTTGGGTCATAAACGGCTGGCAATCGTACGCCCGCTACAACGGCCACGGCGGGTTGGGCGGACAGATTCTCTGGCGTCCCTCCAACAAGTTGGACGTCGTCTTTAACGACTACGGAATGGGTGAAGACGATGCCGGCTATCCCGGGCGCTCGCGCGTCCACGCCGACTATAGCGTGCAATACAAGTTTTACGACAGACCGACGAGTAAGTTGGACAAAATAGCCTGGACGCTCACCGGCGACGCCGGCTGCGAATATGGCGGCGGCCCGGCTGTCGGGTACTACGATCCTCATGGCTTTTCACCGGAGATGGGCACTGCCGACACCTACACCGGCGGCGTCAACTGCCACAACAGCCACAACGGAAGACCCAAGCAGATGTTCATCGGCACCATGAGCTACCTGCGTTTCTGGTTCAACAAAGACATTTTCGCGATGACCCTCGGCGGCGGTCTGATGAATAACCCGGGCCGTTACCTGACGCTGCTTCCGCCCATTAACGGCGCCACGGCCATTACCGGCACGCCGTACTATACCGAAAACGCGGGAGATCGCGCTCAGATGCATGACGGAACCATCACATTGGACTACATGCCGGCGCAGTTCATCACCTTCCGCCTTGAAACCGGCTACCGCTATTCCGATACGCCGTATTGGACTGGCCGCCGCGGTATCACGCCCCCTGGCGGAAACAACGGAAACCCAGCTCACTATCAATGCGCGGGCGGCGGTGACTCCGGTTATGGGTACGGCAACACGGCGCTTGCAGCACAGACTTGCGCCGGGGCTGGCGCCAATCCCGCTACTGCTCTTTGGTGGCCCGACCTGCGCACTAATCAAACTGTGAGCACGATTGCGATTATGGTCAGGTTCTAACCGTTCTAACCCAGGCCAAGTCGCATGGTCTATGCGGCTTGGCCTATCGGTCAAAGAAGCGGGCCCGGAGTTGAAAAGAGTCGGTGCCGCAGCCTGAGCCGCCCTCGCGCGACTACGGCCACCTTAGCGGCGGGAGTTAGAGATGGTTCCCGCCGCGTGTAACTTCGCGTCAGTACCATGCATAACTGCTGGATAACATCGTTGCTGATGCATCGGTTAGATGATCCAGCGTTTAATCATTTGCAGTTACTATCTGCGAAGCATCTTATCGAAGTTCCGGACCAGTGTACAAATATGTAAAACAGATGCGAGTTATCTTTCCAATGACTTGTGCAAGGATCTATGTGCATGAATGCGGCCTGGAGATAAGGCATTGCTAAGTATTCGCATTTTCCTTACAACTCTTTTATGTAACATTGCGTAAGATTTGCATCAGCATCGTGGTAACTCCCAGTTCTAACCTAATTTCTCCCTCGGCAGTACACGCTCTAGAACTGCGCGGTGTGTTTGGTTGGGAGAGAGATGGAAAAAGGGGTGTGGGAAATCGCATGAAGAGCAAGAGTTGCAGACTTAGCCTGATTCTTATCGCAATGGCTGTCACGCTTACCACTTCCGGTTGCAAGACAGATAAGGTGAATGCGGACTCCGAGGCGCCTCCAACGGCAAAGGTGATTTCCGGAGTGGACGTCTCCTTTTTCGCGGTCGAGCACCCGGATCGTTATCCGATCGTAACAGCGAACGCATACCAAGCTCCGTCGCAATTGTTCGTGACCGGCACTGTAATTCCGGACATCGCGCGAACTGTTCCGGTGATTTCGCTTGCCTCCGGCCGCGTTGTGGACATCCGCGCCCGCCTCGGCGACACAGTAAAGAAGGGGCAGCTCTTGCTGCGTGTTCGCAGCGACGACATTTCGGGAGGCTTCGACGCCTACCGCAAAGCCATCTCCGATGAGCTCCTTGCACGCAAGCAATTGGATCGAGCGAAGCTGCTGTACGAACACGGCGCCATAGCGCAGGGAGATCTGGAGGTGGCGCAAGACGCCGAGGACGACGCCAAGACGACCCTCGATACCGCCACTGAGCATCTTCACCTGCTCGGCAGCGATCCCGATGACCCGAAGGGAATTGTCGATATTTTCGCCCCGGTTTCCGGCGTGATCACCGATCAGGAAGTGACGAATGCGGCGTCCGTACAGGCCTACTCTGCGCCGAACCCATTCACTATTTCGGACCTGACCTCCGTGTGGATCGTCTGTGACGTCTACGAAAGCGACATGGCCAACGTACGCGTCGGGGAACCCGCCGAAATCAAGCTCAATGCCTATCAGGACAAGGTTCTCAAGGGCACCATCAGCAACATCGGCTCGATTCTCGATCCGAATATCCGCACAGCGAAGGTTCGTATTGAAGTGGCCAATCCGGGCGAGATGATGCGGCCGGGCATGTTCGCCACGGCCACTTTGTTCGGCAAGCAGAAGCGAACCTACACGGCTGTCCCAGCGTCCGCGATCGTTCATCTGCACGACCGCGATTGG
>Ga0182024_10017178_pt1 | contig 13623 bp, 12 predicted proteins | sample P32metaG_FD_120480 | JGI IMG/M metagenome (GOLD analysis project Ga0182024, IMG submission 120480) | Permafrost microbial communities from Stordalen Mire, Sweden - P3-2 metaG (Illumina Assembly) | ecosystem: Environmental > Terrestrial > Soil > Wetlands > Permafrost | place: Sweden: Stordalen... | reverse complement strand
TGTAACCCGTCCCACGATGCGCTTTGTGCCCATCAAGACCGACGATCAGCTCGACCTGCAGTCGCTGCACCGAGTGCGCGAACGGTGGGTGGGTCGGCGCACCGCGGTGATCAACCAGATTCGTGGATTGCTGCTGGAGCGCGGCATCACCATCCGCAAAGGACGCCATCATATTGAGGAGTCTCTACCCCGTATCCTGGAAGACCCTGACAACAAGCTATCCGGCGCATTGCGCGTACTTCTGACACAACTGCGGTTGGAGATGCAGTATCTGCACGGGCAGGTTGAGGAATCAGACAAGCTGATCGAACGCATCGCCGGCGAACTTGAACCTTGCAGACGCCTGATCGCGATCCCCGGAATTGGACCGATCACTGCTACTGAGCCTCACAACAATCGCCATCATGGCATTCGGAGCGTGGCTTCCGTACTCCCCGTTGGACTCTATGCTGGGCCTCGTGCACCTGCCGGGGCTTTACTGGCCGGCCGGGAGGTGTTCGTACCTCTGACACATGTTAATGCGAATGTGAATTTGGTGTGTCGAACTTTCACTGAAGTGATTCGAACTTTCATTTTCGCCGGCAACGTACATGGCATCTTCAAAAATGTCGCGTACCACGCGGCGCCGGTTGGACTCGCCGACAACGACGGGGAGTTTCAAAGCTGCTGCTTGCCAATTCATTCTGCCCGAATAAATCCGAACATTCTTAGAATGAATGCGAACACACCACAAATGCGAAGAGCGAAATCATGCAAAATCGCCTAGTTTCGACGCTTTTGAAAAAAAGTTACGCGCCCGCAATCTGCGCAAAGATGACCTAAGAGAAGCACGTAACTTGCGCATCATCAAACAGATAAGCAATTGTTAAAAGTTGCCAGAATTCCTTTGTAATTTATCCAGTAGCCAAAATAATTATTCATCTCCAGGTGCATCCAGGGGAATTGTTGGACTACTGCTCCACGACCGCTTTGGATAGATTGCGGGGCCGGTCAACGTCGACGCCGTGCTCGAGGGCCATGTAATAAGCGAAGAGCTGCAGCGGGACAACTTCGAGGAGGGGCAGCAGGTACTCGGTCGTTGGCTGTACTTCGATGCAATCGCTCACGAGAGATTGCGCGGCGCGATCGCCGGTGTTGGCGATGCCGATGACACGCGCGCCCTGGGCCTTCATGTCTTCGAGAAGCTGGAGGGTTTTCTCATAGCGGACGACGGAAGACTCGAGTTCGCGATCGACGGTCGCGATCACCACAAGGGGCACGCTATCGCTGACCAGTGCATTGGGGCCGTGCTTCAACTCACCCGCGGGATAGCCTTCGGCGTGGACGTAGGAGGCTTCCTTCAACTTGAGAGCGCCTTCGCGGGCGATGGCGTAATGAATGCCGCGTCCGAGATAGAGAAAGGTGTGGGCCGAGGCATATTTCTTTGCCAGCTTTTCCATGCCAAGACGCCAGTCGTCGAGTTGCGAAGCGATGGTGTCGGGAATGGCAAGCAGGCGGACGATGTTGGACTCGAGCGAGTCGCGATCCATATGGCCGAGGCGCTGAGCCTCGTAAAGTCCGAGGAGAAAGAGTACCGCCAATTGGCAAGTGAAGCTCTTGGTGGCGGGGATTGCCTTTTCGACCCCCGCGGCCAGCGGCATGGAGACGCGGGCTTCGCGTGCCATGGTGGACGAAGCGGCGTTGGTGATGGCGAGGGTGGTCTGGCCGCGCTGTTCGACTTCGCGCAGTGCCGCGAGGGTGTCAGAGGTTTCTCCGGATTGGGAGATGACGATGACTGCGGGGCGGCGCAAATTGTTGCCGCCGCGGCAACTGTATTCGCTGGCGTACTCGACGTCGACGGCGAGGCCGCAGAGGTCTTCGAGAAGAATCTCGGCAGCGAGGCCGCTGTGTCGGCTAGAACCGCTGGCGGCGATCAGAACCTCGCCAGCCGGATTGGCCCAGGCGGCGAGACTGCGGGTCACATCGGGCTTGAGCTGGTTGTGATCGAGATACGAAGCAATGGTTCTCGCGAGTGCCTCAGGCTGTTCGTAAATCTCTCGCAACATCTCATGGGGAAAAGTCGGCATGCGCTTCATTGTAACCCTTCATCCCCTGGACAAAGGGCTGAAGGGCGCGTAAGAAACGTTTGAATAGCGGATTGTTATTCCTCCGCATTATGGATGTAGCACTCGTGGATGGCGTCGAGCGGGGCGTTGGGCCACTTCGCCTGAATCAAATCTTGCTCGCTGAGCTCGTGCAATGTGAAGTCGATGGAGCCGTCGGCGTGAACGCCGCCTTGCACATATCCATAGATATGGGTCTTCGCACCTTTTTCGGCGGTCTTCGGCAGCTGATAGCGACGTGCACCGGCGGAGCCGATGATCAAGCCGGGGACGATTGTATTGCTGTGCTGTTTCCAATACGGGCTATTGAAGACGTTGGGCGAGTAGTAATGCGAGTGGCTGGCGATGAGGTAGACATGCTTGCCGGCGGCCTGCGCATCGTAGAACCACGTGTAAACCAACTCGCCTGTGTGCAGACCGAGGTCCCAATCGTCCATTGCGTGTTCGGAACCGGTGGAGTGTGGCAGAGCCTCGTGCATGCCGGCGATGATGGCGCGAATGCCGGAGTTCGGGGCAAGATCGCGATCGAGGACTCCGCGCAACCAGTGAAGCTGTACGTCGGAAAATTCATCGTGGCTGGCGTTGTCGAGGGTGATGAAGTCGACGCCATCGCGGGTCCAGTGGTACCACGGGCCGAGCGGTGCACCGTCCGCGCCATCGGCTTTGCGCTGGGCGGCGATTTCGGGGCGATCGAGGAAGCTGGAGAACTTGTCGATGTAGCCTTCGCGGGTCATTGGCTTGACGGTTTCGTGGTTGCCGCGGCCGAGGAAGACGGGAAAGGAACCAAAGGAAGCCATTTGGTGGGTGAGGAAATCGTCCCACGCCACCTTCTGATAGTCCTCTTTGGAAAACGGGTTTCCTCCATGTTTCATGGCGATCAGATCCTGATCGGGCTGCGACATCCAGCGGAAATCGCCGAGGTGCCAGTAAAGGACGTCGTTTTCGGCTTTCACTTTGGCTGCGATAGCGGGCATCACGAAGTCTCCGCAGTTGCGGCTGTCACCGGAGACGGCGAAGGTCCATGTGACTGGAGAGGCTGGAGTGGCCTGCGCGGTCTGGACGGCTGGGGCGATTTGGGCAGCTTGACTTAGGGTGTGTGCCGGCGCGATGGCCAGCGCAATGATGGGAGAAAAGAGCAGGAGACGCGGTATCCTCAACATGCAAACAGCATAACCTGCAGGGATTACGTAGGGTGTGAAGCGAGTGTCACAACGCGCCTTCGGATTGGGCTGGACGCTCAAGGCGACCGCCAAGGTTTGAGAGAAGCGCGATGGGACGGAGAACGAAACCGAGAACGAGCCGGGGCATGCGGCGGAAGTCGTCGCCGAGTGTGCGACCGGCATGACCGGTGAGAAAGGCGCCGCGACGCATGACGTGCAGGTGGAAGAGCGCCGAGATCAGAGTGAAAAGGCAGACTGCGAAGATGGCTTTGGAAGGTGCAGCGGGTCCAACGGCGCGGTGGGTGAGCCAGTCAAGGAGTTGAGCGAGTCCGGGAACGCCGACAGCGATCACAAGATTGCCGAGCCGCCGTGAGCGGAGGCCGAGAGCACGCTGCTGCATGCCGGCGTAGATCCCGGCAGTGAGGGTTACATAGGCCATTTCGACTGCAACGAGGCCGAGCCGGTTGTGCGAGCCAGGCCGCGCCATCGCCGCCAGGTAGACGAGCGAGCGAGCGGCAGCGCTGAGCAGCGCACACTTCCAGTTCCAGCAGGCACACGTCTTGGCGAAGATGAGGGTCCATCTTTTGCGTTGCATGGGTCGATTGTCAGGGACCGGGTGCAAATGGAACGCCACACGGGGGTTACAGGAGTGTTGACATCCATCACGGAGGTAATCAATTAGGTTCGTCGCTGCCTGTGATTCGAGTCACCATCGGGAAGGCCGCTTGCTGGGTAGGCCGAAGATGAGGGGGCGCGCCGGGGCTCGGGCGCTCCGATAAGTAAGGAGAGATCTCATCATGGCTTATGTAGTGACGGATGCCTGCACCAAGGATTTTGTCTGTGCGGCGGAATGCGCTACCGCGGCGATTGCGCCGGTAGCGGGCGATGCGAATGCGGGAACGGTCTCGCAGGTCTACATCAATCCCGACGAATGTATTGATTGCGGGAATTGCGCGTCGGTCTGCGCGCAGAATGCCATCTTTGCCCTGGATGAACTACCGGCGGACAAGATGGATTTTGCGGAGAAGAATCGGGCATATTTTCAATAGGGCGTTCTTGGAAAAGCGCTTGGTGCGGACAGCGGTTGGTCAGGGTTGGTGCTCACCCACCCTTTCGCCAGAAAAGACGAAAGGATGGGGCACCCATTTCGTGCAGCGGGTTAGGAATGCGTCCCCGCAGGCGCTGTTGCCGATTGGGACTGCGATTGAGGTGTTGCCGGAGTAGGCGTCGGGGGGGATTCAGGTTTCGGTTGGGCTGATGGTTCCGTTGGCGTTTCCGGTACCGCTTCCGGTATCCGTAGCGGCGTCATAGCGGCCGCGCTGATAGGGAGAACCGGAAGGGTCAGCGTCTGCACCGTTCCTGGATCGTCGCGGAGCTTTAGATACAACGTGCCGCTGGAGGGATGCGGCACGACGAGCTGCGTCCCGGTGAAATCCGGCGGCACGTCGGTGGGATTATCGAACGTCGGCGTCGAAGCGATCGCAGTAGCCAGAAAGAGATTACTTCCCGACAGCGCGCACGGTTTCGCGACCGCATGAGGGCAGCGGAGTTCCTTGAAGCCCGGCATCCGGACCAGAGTCCCGAGCGGCAACCAATCCCCGGCAACCCCCTCGGCCGACACGGCACGGGCCTCCACGGGACCAAATGCCGAAGGGCCGAAGCGGGCGAGTGGCTCCACAACGCCGAGAGCGGTGTTCGCGTCTTCGAGCATCAGGCTGCCGTCGGCAAGCGAAAGTGCGGTGCGAAAGCTGCCATCGACAGCGGAAACTTCAATCTTCTCGTCCCTCGGAAAACTCATCGGGACCTTGGACTTGAGAAAGAAGAGCAGCTTTTTCTCGACAGGCAGATCGTCCCGGCTGCCGAATTGTACGGGGGCTGGTGTTTCGGTAGTTACGTCCTGCGAACCTTTGCTTAGAAGGGCGATCTGCGGGCGAGCCGGATTGACAGTGACGTGGACCTTGAGTTCCCGTCCATCGCGCAGCAGCACCTTGGCAGAGGCGTGCTCGCTGGGTTCGAGGGCTGCCGTGGAACTATCGGTGTGAAGCGCCAGCCGGTCGATGTCCTGGATACGGGTCAAGTTCGCCGGAGACCAGGTGATTCCGTCGAGAGTCGCCTTAGCGACTTCATCGAGGCGGGTGCCAGTCAGCACAGCCGCCGAATCGCCAGCGCTTAGGGTCAAGCGATCGAGCGATGCCGCTTCCGCATAAGCGTTCAGTGTGAGAACGTCCGGCTTCTGAAGGCCGAACTGCGTGATCTCAACCTTAACCGATCCCGGAGCAGCGTCGGCCATGGGCATGGTCGCTACCAGGACATCAGGCTTCGGCGATTTCCAGGTCAGCGGAAGCGCGTCTCCTCCCGATGTAACTTCTTCCACTTTGTCGACGCAGAGGCTGCTGTCGCCCTGGACGTGGAGCGTGTCCTCGCGCCCAACGACGAGGGCGGATTGATCGCTGGAAGCAATGCTCCACTTCCCCTGCTGCGCGGAATGCAGGTGATAAGTGGGGCCAATCCAATCGTCGAAGCCCCATTTACCGCGCACTTCCGCAGTGACTTCACTGACCGTGAAGAGGGGCGCTGGATGATAGAGAGCCAGTCCACCTTCGCCGGGATCGGCCTTGACGGGCAGATCGACCGTATTGCCATGGGTCTCGATACGTAGGGACAGATCGTGAGCGAGCTGGGTGGCGAGGACTAACGGCGCTCCCTCGGCGGGAAGCACAAGATCAGGCTTCTGCGCGCAGAAAACTTCCTTTGGATCGACGGGATACAACGGAGGCATCTTGGGCGGTCCGATGGGCGGAAGCGCAATCACCACGACGGATTTCGGATCGCGGAACGAAGGAGGCACATTGAGGCGAAGGTTCAGTGTGTCTTCCGTGGACAGGGCCAGGGCGGGGATGTATTGGTAGTGGGCTGTATGCAACGAAGAAAGGATGCGCGCGGTATCAACGATGGCTCCGATGTAAGGACTGTAGGCTCCAGCGCCAGCCATATTGGAGTAGCTGAGCTGATTCATCAGGTCGGCTGTTGAGCCCGCCGTAAGTTGCGCCACGCGGGTTTGGGAGTTGGAGTCGTCCATCACCAGCCCCTCCGTATGTTGCAAGAGGCAGGTGGCCTGCTGATCGATGGGCCTATCGAAGCATTCCTGGTTGACCTTGATGCCCAGGCTGCGGGCCGCCGTTTCGGCTCGTTCTTTCAAGGATTTCGGATCGGTTTGCGAGGTAACCCTGATTTCAGAAAGGTAGGCATCGAGACGCATCCGGTCCCAGCTGGCCGTCTGCAGGTCCTGGCTGGCGCGCACAAAGATGCCAGGCCGGCCGCGGACGGCATTACGCAGAGTGCTGAAGTCACCGCCGGTTTCCGGAGCCAGAAAGACGATGGCCTGCTGCGCCTCCTGAGGCACGGTGACAAAGATGCCTTCTTCGCGCGCCTCCCGGTTCCATGTTTCCACGCGCGTGAACCAATCGTTGGGCGGAGGATTGGTGATGCCGCGCAGGAAGGCAACGATGAGCACATAGCGCGCGGACTGGCTATCGGGAAAGTCGGGATGGATCCAGAGCCGGTCTCCCGCGAGGAGGTTGGGCACCTGGCCAATGGGCAGCGTTACCTGACCCCGCTTGACGTGTATATCGACTTTCGGGCCGGCAAGGTCAAATGCCTGGGCATTCAATCGCAGGGCTGAGAAGGAAAGCAATAAAACGGACAGCAAATGACGCATGACTCTATTGTACGAAGTTGGGGATGTTAAGGAAATCATCGTTCGGAGTACGGCAGTTCAGGTTTGTACGGATTTGAGTCGTTCCGGGCTCGCGATTAGCTGTAGCATTTAGTAAGAAACGTATTAATATCATTTACACTAAGACTGCTTTAGCACCTGGGGATTGATTAGCTAGAGTTTCTCGAATTCCTTTTCGGGTCCAAAGAGAGAAGTGGAAGCAGGCGGTCCAGTTAGCTGGGACTGATGGGGAAGGTTCCCGAGGACTGCCCGAAGCCATAAATCGCCTCACGCCCATTCGGGAAAGCCTTATCCGGTTTCTTCTTGCGAGATGCCGGTCTGTGCGTTAGCGTGGCTAACATATTCTGGACCAAGATTTTGGGGACCTGAAAAACCGCTCATGAAGCGGGCCTAAAGAGACGTTATAGGGAGAAGCACAAATGAAGGCGACACGCGCTGCGCAGAGCAGCATAGACGTCAGCAACCTAAGTATCCCTGACGCAGAAGAGATTATTGAAGAGGCTTTGGGGGAGCTCGCCTTCTCACAGGATCCTGGCCTGGTGAGAGCATTGCGGTTTCTTGCTCCGCCGGGGTACCAGGCAATTGTGGAACTGTGCAGTGAAAATGGCCGCAGCAAGCGCCGCAATGCCTCGGCGGATTCCTGGTCTCCAGAAGAAGACGAAGTACGAATCTATTTTGAGCGCACGGATGAAGCCGGCGCGTCTCCCAGAGAGATTCGTTCTCCTCGCGCAACGGCCGAGCACTCTTTTGAGAGTGAAGATGACAGTCAACCCGCAATGATTCCTGCCGATCTGGAAGCGCGTGTGAAAGAGCTATGCGCAGCGCTGGCCGAGGCAGAGCGCGGGGGGCACGCCTTTATCGCGCTGAAGTGGTTCCGTGATTCGTTTTTGCCGCGCAAGACATTTCGTTGGAATCAGCACCCTGAATCGCGCCAGGCAGTCTTGGCAGAAGCCATTCAGCGCGGAGTCGTGTTGACCAGCAAGATCGCGAATCCCAAAACGCCGGCTTATCCCACCACGACCATCCGCCTGAACCGGGCGGAAGCAAACATTCCCGAGGAAGCGCAGCGCTTCCATCCCGTGGCCGTGCACGGCGGCGGCTCAGTTGTCGAGGTCATTGAAGAGGAGCGTGGCGCTCTGTGAGCTGCTATTTTCTCGAATCCACGGCGTTCGCCAAGCTGTTTGTGCAGGAGCCTGGCACCGACGCGCTGATCCGGTTGATGGAGAATGTCGAGGACAACCGCAAATTGATTGCGGCTTCTGCGCCCCTGGAGGTCTACTCCGCAATTCGGCGGCGCGCGCGGGCAGGCTCGATCAGCCCTGAAGATGCCAGTTCCGCGCTGGATATCCTGCGTGTGGAGGCTGCCCGCATGGTGCAGGAGCCGCTGAATCCGGCGGTGCTTGAGGCGGCGCGGCAGCTTGTGGATCGGACAGAACTTCGCTGGCCCGATGCGCTCCAGCTGGGGGCAGCGATTGTGGCGCGCGAGATGTTTCAGGGCACGGAGATTATCTTCGTATCGGCATCGCAGTGTCTGCTGGACGCGGCGAAGACCGAGGGATTCAACTTGCTGGATCCGCTGAAAGAAGTGGTCGAGGAAGCAAAAGCAACCCAGGTTTAGGCTGTCTCAGGTTTTGCGCTTCCGCAGCACCCACGTCGTCATGCATCGGTAGTCCTGCACAATGGTTGTCTTTAGCGGATCGACGAGCACGCCATTCAATTCATCCGTCAATCGCAGAAGCATCTTTTCATCGACGAGAAACCACTCAGACCCGTCGCCAACCAAGTAGATGTTGGGGCGTACGGATTCGAAGTCCATGCCGATCCTTGAACCTAATCTGCAGAACAGCATCCCGCCGGGCCGCAACACTCTCCACAACTCCTTCAACATGGCCAGAAAATGCCGACCATCTCGCGCAAAGTGCAGGACAGCACTGCAGATCACCACATCCGCGAACTCATCGGGAAACGACATGTTTTCAATCGTGCCGACCTGGAAGTTCTCCGCAGGCAATCCGGTTGCGAGCGAAGCGGATAGCTTGCGCACATGTTCCACGCCGGCTGCGTCTGCGTCCAACGCAAAAACCTCACACCCTTCGCGGAGCAGGTGAACGAGGTTTCGTCCGTAGCCGCACCCTGCATCGAGCACGCGCATACCAGCGGCGATGTTACCGCGCAGAATCTGATCGAAAACGTAGATATCGATCTCCCCGAATTGCTCTTGCACGGTCATCGTCACGGTGCCAGTCTTCCTGGGTGCTGCGGCAATCCTAGAACGGCCGATCGGGTTTGCGCCCGGGCGAAGCCAATCCCGCGCGAAGAGATGCGCTTCTGGCGCGAACTATTCTTTGCGAAACTGATTGGCCTTGTCGAATTCATCGCGCAGTTCGGGCGTGCGCAGGTTTTCGCGGATATGGGCAAGGCGCTGCTCCAGTGCGAAAAGCGCGGCCTGCACTGCCTCTGTGTTGGTATAGGCGATGTCGCGCCACATGGAGTAGGGGCTCGCGCCGAGGCGCGTCATCTCGCGCAGTCCGCGTCCACCCACGTCTTTCAACTCAGGCGCATCGCCCACCTGATCTTCGAGCAATGCACTGAGGCCCGTGGCGACAAACTGTGGAAGATGGCTGACCCAGGCGACTAATTCATCGTGGCGCGCGGGATCGATATCGATGACCTTGGCGCCGAGGTTGGCGACCCACTCACGCCATTCGTGGACCAACTCAGCCGAAGAGGGCGAGCGATTCCATGTAGCATCGTCCGTAAACATCCAGACCGCGCCGCGAAACAGCTCGGCGTCGGCGAGAGCAGCGCCACCGCGCTCTTTGCCCGCCATGGGATGACCGGGCAGGAACGCCGCGCGATCGGGCTGATTGAAGAGGCGGCCTGCTGCGGCGGTGATTTGCGCCTTTGTGCTGCCAACGTCCGTGACCAGATGATCGGGGCTGAGCGTGGGGGCGAGCTGTTCCATCCAATCGAGAATCGCATAGACTGGCGTGGCCAGCAGCACCAACTGGCTGTCGCGCGCCATCTGCAAGGGGTCGGCCGCGACGGAATCGAGAGCGCCCATTTTGAGCGCGGTCTGCGCCTGCTCCGGGCTGCGGTTCGAGCCGACAATGGTTCCACGAAAGCCAGCCGCGCGCAATGCCAGGCCCGCGGAGGCTCCCAGCAGGCCCGTACCAACAATGGCTATGCGCTCGATCATGGTTCCTTTCGGAGCGGAGCTAGCGAAGTCAGCGGCGTTAGGAAGACGAGCCCCGCTAACACGCGCGAAGCGCGGCTAACACCGCTAACCCCGCTTTCAGCTAAAGCGTCCTTCCGACTGCGGTAGCGATGACCCGCAACTCTCCCATCAGCTTATCGAACTGATCCAGGTACAACGTCTGTGCCGCATCGGAGGCTGCCTTGTCCGCGTTCGGATGCACCTCGACAAGGATCGCATCGGCTCCGGCGGCAACCGCTGCGCGCGCCATGGGAGCGACCATATCGCGCCGGCCCGTGCCGTGCGATGGATCGGCGACGATGGGCAGATGCGAATACTTCTTCACGACTGGAATCGCCGAAATATCCATGGTGTTGCGCGTCGCAGTCTCATAGGTGCGAATGCCGCGTTCGCAGAGAATCACGTCGTAGTTTCCGCCACTGAGAATATATTCCGCTGAGAGCAAGAGCTCTTCAATGGTGGCGGCAATGCCGCGTTTGAGCAGCACCGGCTTGCGAATCTGTCCAAGCTCACGCAGCAGATTGAAGTTCTGCATGTTGCGTGCGCCGACCTGCAGCAGGTCCACGTAAGGCAGCATCGATTCGATCTGGGAGATCTCCATGACTTCGCTTATAACCAACAGACCGTTCGCATCCGCGGCCTCCCGCATGAGCTCGAGTCCCGAGATGCCCATACCCTGGAAGGCATAGGGCGAGCTGCGGGGTTTGAAAGCTCCACCGCGCAGAAAGCTGCCGCCCGCGGCCTTGACACGAGCGGCAGTCTCGAAGATTTGGTCGTGGCTTTCAATCGAACAGGGCCCGGCCATCACGACGACGCGCTGATTGCCAACCTTTACGCCGTTGCGGAATTCGACAACCGTGCCCTCAGGCCGAAAACCGCGCCCGGCCAGTTTGTAGGGCGAACTGATGCGGTGCACATGCAGCACGCCCGGAAGCAGTTCGAATTTGCTAAGGTCGACGCTGGCGGTTGGTCCTACTCCCGCCAAAATAGTTTGACTTGCGCCGGTAGTTCGATGAACACCGACTCCTGCATCCACCATGGCGTCGATCACGAAATCGATCTGCTCTTCGGTGGCCTTCTCCTGCATTGCAACGATCATTGCTGCTTCCCAGTCTCAGGCGTCTGTGCGCCAGTGCCGTGGCCCGACGAATCACCGCCGCGATGCTGTTCGGTCGCGGACAATCCGGATGCGTTCGCCAGGGCATTTCTCTCCGATGCCAACTCATTCCTCTGCAATGCCCGCATCACGTCGATAATGCGCTCGTAGATATGCGTCAACTCGATGTCCGGCAGCGGACCCTTGTTGGCCGCCCGCACGTTGGCGTAGATGATTTTTTCCCGCGCCGGTTCGTAAACCGGCAGCGAAGTGGCGACCTTAAGGTGACCGATCATCAACGCGGCACGGGCCCGCTCGCTCAGCAACTCCACAAGCTGGCGGTCCAGAACATCAATCTGATCTCGCAATTCTTCCAGCGTCATTCCATCCTCGTGTTGCGCCTTGCCGCGTGCTTTCGGTTGCAAGTGAAAGCAGGTTGAGCAAGATGCATAGGAGCTTGAGTTGAGTCCATTCTTGCCAGGGGGCGTGGTTACCGGGCCAGCGCCACTGCGGGTTGGCGCAGACCCTTGATAAATCGAGCCACTGCGCCGGGCGCTGTTTCCGGAGTCGATCTTTCGATCAACTCCACAATTGCGCTGCCAACGACCGCGGCATCCGCGAATTCCGCCACCTGGGCGAAGTGCTGCGCGTTCGAGATGCCGAACCCCACGGCCACCGGCAGCGTTGTCCATCGCCGAATGCGCGCCACCAACGAGGCCGCTTCGGAGGCGAGGCTTTGCTGTTTGCCGGTAATCCCCACGCGCGAAATGGCGTATACGAATCCTTTGCTGTGTGTCGCGATAGCTTCGAGGCGCTCGTCGGGACTGGTGGGTGCGGCCAGAAAAACAGGCGCGAGATGCACGCGGTCCATTTCCGCCAAGTATTCGGCGGCCTCTTCGACGATCATGTCGGTAAGAAGAACACCGTCTGCGCCTGCTGCTGCAGCAGCGTCGGCGAATTTCTTCAAGCCAAAGCGCAGAACGGGATTGCAATAGGTAAAAAAGATGAGCCCGGCTTGCGGACGCGCTTCCCGAATATCGGCGGCGAGAGCAAGAACGTTCTTCAGACTTGTGCCGCGGGCAAGAGCGCGCTCGCTGGCGCGCTGAATGATTGGCCCGTCGGCAAGTGGATCGGTGAAGGGCACGCCGAGTTCAATCACGTCCGCGCCTGCATCGATGGCCTCAAGCGCAATGGCGCGCGTGGCATCGAGAGAGGGGTCGCCTGCGGTGAGATATGCGACCAGTCCCGGCTTGTGATTGAAAACAATGGCCATCGGAAGTTGCGGTTACGCTCCCTGAATTTTGAGCTCGCGCGCCAAAATGCCCATGTCTTTGTCGCCGCGTCCAGAGAGATTTACAACTAGTATGTCACGCGCGCTCATGCCTGGAGCAATGCGCAAAGCCTCGGCCACTGCATGGGCGCTTTCCAGTGCAGGCAAAATTCCTTCGGTCCGCGCAAGCTTCACGACGGCGTCCAGTGTTGCATTGTCATCCTGCGAAACGTACTCTGCGCGTCCGGAATCATGAAGGTCCGCGTGTTCAGGGCCGATGGAGGCATAGTCGAGACCTGCCGAGACCGAATGCGTGGCGGCAATCTGGCCGTTCTCGTCCTGCAGAACGTAGGAATATGTGCCTTGCAGGACTCCCGGTTCGCCACCGCGAAAGCGCGCTGCATGCTGTCCTAATTCGGTGCCGCAGCCACCGGCTTCGACGCCGATCAAGCGAACTTGCTTATCTGGAATGAATTCGTAGAACGCGCCAATGGCGTTCGATCCGCCGCCCACGCACGCAATGATGGCCGTGGGAAGACGGCCCTCTTTCTCGAGGATCTGCCCCTTCATCTCGATGCTGATGCAGCGGTGGAAGTCACGCACCATGGTGGGGTAGGGATGAGCTCCCAGCGCGCTGCCCAACAGATAGTAGGTGGTCCGAACGTTGGTGACCCAGTCGCGCATGGCCTCGCTGATGGCGTCTTTCAGTGTCTTCGAGCCGGACGAAACGCCGCGCACTTCAGCTCCGAGCAGGCGCATCCGTAGCACGTTCAGCTCCTGGCGTGCCATGTCGACGTCGCCCATGTAGATCACGCATTCCATGCCGAGCAACGCACAAACGGTCGCCGTCGCGACGCCGTGTTGGCCTGCACCGGTCTCCGCAATGACCCGCTTTTTGCCCATGCGCCTGGCGAGCAGAGCCTGGCCGAGAGCGTTGTTGATTTTGTGCGCGCCCGTATGCAGCAGGTCCTCGCGCTTGAGATAGATCTTGGCGCCGCCGAGTTCTTCGGTCAGGCGCTTGGCAAAATAGAGCGGTGTTGGA
>Ga0182024_10017177_pt1 | contig 13624 bp, 11 predicted proteins | sample P32metaG_FD_120480 | JGI IMG/M metagenome (GOLD analysis project Ga0182024, IMG submission 120480) | Permafrost microbial communities from Stordalen Mire, Sweden - P3-2 metaG (Illumina Assembly) | ecosystem: Environmental > Terrestrial > Soil > Wetlands > Permafrost | place: Sweden: Stordalen... | reverse complement strand
CCTCCGCGAGCCAGGGAAGGAATTCATGGCTATATACGCCGCTGGGATAACAGAAGTGCACCCTTTCCGCAGAAATTATCTTATCGAGGCATTCCCGGTTATCTTGAATCTCTTTCTGAAACAACAACTTGTCTTTTGGCATGCAATGGCGATGCGTGTGTAATTGGAAATCGACGCCCTCGCGCGCCAGTTGCGCAATCTCCTGCGAGTTCATGAGCTGGAAAACTCGTTTCGAAAGTACTTCGGCGTAATCGATATCGAGAAGGTCTGCCAGTTTGCGAGCGACTTCATTTTTCTGCAAGCCGTCGAGATTATCGCGGGTGCAGTTATCCATCATCGTTTGCACGATGGCCTGCCGGCTCACTTCCGATTTCAAGTCTAGGGGCGGTTTCAGCCCGAGCTCCTCGCCTTTGTCGAGCACGCTGCCTCGCCGCTTCCACAGCAGATACGAACAGACCAAGTTGAAGACTGGAATCGGCCGGTCGGTGTAATAAGTCGTCTGGTAGACGGTGACGGGAAATCCAAACTTTTTCAGCAAGGGATAGCCCAGGCTGAAAAAATCGAAAGTGCCATCATCGAACGTGATGGCTACGCTGCGCGGAGGCAATTGTTTTGCCCATAGCAGCTTTAAAGCTTCACCGAGAGGCAGAACGTTGTATTGGCCCTGCCGCAGAAAATTCAGACGCTGTTCCAATCGTGACGGCTCCAGATAGAGCCCGGGACGCCACAACTGGACGTCTTCATGGGCGATGCCGTGATAGCAGAGGATCAATAGCCGATGCCTCCGCCACGCGCTATCGCGCACCAGCCCAAAAACGCCGGCGCTCTTGAGTAATTGCAGAGTGGCCCGTTTGAGCGTTCGCTTCATTCCAAGGATTCAGTATAAAGGTGAGTCGGCTTCAGTGCGCTGGGAGAGGATGCTTAAGATGGAACGCTTATCCCACTAGTGGCCATGGCGGAACCCTTTGCGCGATGGCCTTTCTCACGTAACTTCATACATTCTTCCGGGGCAACTCAGGCGGCGGTGGAATCAGCTTTCCAGGATTCGCGGGCAAACGTTGCAAGTCCCGAGCCACGGTGGGTATCGTCGTCGCTAATAAGAGCGAACCCAAGGTGTTGCATGCGCTCGATGATCTGCTCCTTCCCGAGGCCCATCGCGGCGGGCAATTCGTGATATTGGACTTCGATTTGCCTGCATCGTTGCAAGACGCTGGCGTGGGTGTGCAGCAAAATATCGTATTCGCTGCCGTGAATGTTCATCTTGACCAAATCAATGAGACCAATGCCGGCGCGATCCAGAACATGTGCCAGAGTCTCGGTGCGGACTGGCACTCCACAGTCATTCTGCTTTGCGCCCGCGGGTCCTCTGTGGCGGGCGTTGAGGGTGATCGTTGCTGACGAATAGATTCGCCGGTACTGGCTGGGTATTCCTTCCGCTGAGTCCATTGTCCTTTCACCAGCGGCACTGGCGAGTGCGCAATCCAAAATCATTACACGATCCGAAAGATGGTTCGTCTCGACCAGTTGCCTCAGGCGTTCCCGCGTGTCCGGAAAGGGCTCAACCGCGATAATTCTGGCTTGCGGTGCTTGTCGCGCTGCGTAGAGCGTGAACATTCCGATGTTCGCGCCTATGTCCACAATGACACGATGCGACGCTGCGACCGGGTAATGATGACGGGCGAATACCATCCAGAAAACGATCACATCCATGTGTTCCCGCAAAGTAACGCGCTGACCGCTTCGCAGCCGAAGTTCGTAAGGATATTTCACGCGGCGCAGCCCGAGATAGTCCAGCGTGATCGCAAGCCATTGCTGGGTTTCTCGCGAGCAAGCGTGAATTTCAGGAATACGCCGGAGATTAGCCAGCCAGGCTCGAGCGAAGACAGTTAGCCCCACAACGTTCCCCCTGGGGCCCCTGCAGGGAGCATAACGTTTGAGGCCGTCCGCGGCAACACTAAAACTTAATGCACGTCGTGGCGAAGAGTTGAAGAAGTCCGCTCAGTAAACGCCGGTGGTTTCCGACACAATCGTGGTGATACTTGCCCCGAGGTCCGTGCCATCGGTGGCGGCGTTGTGGTATGGGCTGGTGCTCAACAGTTGATAGTTTCCACCAATACCGTTGTTGTAATTGACGAATTGTACGACACTCACCGTGGCCGGGAAATAGTTTCCGGTAGGCCACAGGCTGGGCGGATAAGCCGAGGGCGTTGCAATCAGCGCATTGCTGGCGAATGAGTAAGGGCTGAAGCAGGCATTGAAAGTCGTTAGCGGTTTGTCGAAATTGGCGCAGTTCACCGTACCGCCGGTGGACCAGATGGGGTAGGTTCCGGCAAGGAAGATGCTGTTGGTGAAGCTGAAGTTCACCATCGGCCTAGTGGGTAGGGCGCCGACCGAAAACACGCTCCTTGGGGCGAAGACAGTCAGGTGATTGATGGAGACATTCTGCAGCAGCGGGGCAGCGGCGGCTACGCTCTCTATTTCGGCGACAATTCCGCTGCCGTTGTACTTCACGGGATCAATGTCATCGATGGTGATGTCATGGATGCTGTATCGTTCTCCATCGAGCGCTGGCAAGCCTTCTGTCAAGGGGTTGGCGAGCTGTATTCCACTCGCCACATGGCTAATCGAGTTGTAACGGATGGTAATGTCAGTAACCTTACAGAGCGGACACAGGCCGACGCCCGCGGCGCTGTTCTGGTTCACCGGCGTGATCACAATGCCGTATCCGTTCTGGCTGAACCCGCCCCAGGAATCTTCCATGATGTTGGCTTCCAGCAGGACGCGCTGGGCATTCTTTAGCTCGAAGAGATTCTTGACGATAAACGGATTCCCGGCTGGGCCTCCCACAAAGCCCGGCTGGCCCTGCATCCAGGTCATAGGCTTGAAGAAGTGGTTGCGGCTGATCTCCATATCAGTTGGGGTAATCGTGCTGGGGCCGCCGCCGAAGAGAATGTTTTCTCCTGATGCCTCGAGGAAGTTATCCGTGAACTTGAAGGGACCGACAGGATCGATGCCGCCACCGATGGCGGAGGCGTCGGTACAGGCTCCTGCGAGCGAGATGCAGTGAAAATCCGTAAAGAAAGAGTCGATGACGCTGGCGTACGAGATGCCCCCGAGTTCGATGCCCTTCTTGGTTTCGTCCTGTGCCGTGCCATGCAGCCATACCCGGTCGAGAATAAGATTGTTGGCCGTGCCACCAGTAATGTTGGTGTCAATCACTGCCAGTGAATAGACGATCCCAATGCCGGCCGAGCGCGTGACCTCGAGCCCGATCAGACGATAATGGTTGGCTCCCGTGGCGAAGATGACGGGGCCGCTGCCTCCCGCTGTCATGATCAATTTGGCCAGAACGTTTTGCGTGGAGGTGCAGTTAAAGGCGGGACGGCCGGGCAGCGAAGATACTCCTGCGTAGCACGGCGTAAGACGACTGCCTTCCGCGGGCAGCGCGGAATCGGGCGAAGCGGTGCGGACAATGATCCAATCGTTGTCGTCGCAGCTCTTGGCAGGGAAGGTAAACGGTCCCGTAAAGGTTGTGCCCGCTTGCAATTGAATCGTGTCACCACAGTTGGCGTTGTTCAACGCAGTCTGCAAATTTCCACCGGCATTGACAGTAGTGGTGATGCCGGGTGCCGGAGTGTTCACCATCGCGGTTTGAATGTAGATGAGCGGTAACTCTGCCGGGCCGTCGTAGCCGCTGGCTGAGCTTGAGGAAACTGTGAGAGTGTATGCCTGCGAAACGCTCAGTCCGGAAGAGTCGGCCACCTTGGCAGTGAAAGTATAAGAGCCGGCCACCGCGGTCAGTCCGGCAATAGCGCCGCTGGAGGCTTGCAACTGGATTCCCGAAGGCAAGCTCCCGCTAGTAAGCGTCCACAGGTAAGGCGTCACACCGCCGGTTGCGGAGAGCGTAGCCGCATACGGTGTGCTGATATTGGCTTCGGGAAGCGTTGAGTTCGCGATTGCCAGAGCCGTTACCGGTGTGACGGTTATTGTTACCGTGGCTTGCACACTGGGATTCGCCTTACTTGTGACGGTGATCGTCACTGGAGTGTTGCTAGACACTTTAGGCGCGACGAAAGCTCCAGTGCTTGAAATAGTTCCACCGCTGGCCGTCCATGTCACAGCGGTATTCGAACTTCCGGTCACCTGGGCGGTAAACTGCTCGTGCCCTTGGGAAGCAATAGTCGCACTTGTTGGCGAAATCCAAAGTTTGGCTCCGGACGTCCGGGCCGCAACGACGATATGGGTAGAAGTTGAACCATACTCCTCAGGAACTCCAACTGGACCGCGTGCGGGATTCGACACGAACTGTGGATTGGGTGTCCCAGAATGCTTGCCCGGAAGGGTGGAAGCGTAGAGCGTGAAACTGTAAGTGCCCGAAGCCGAAGGTATGCCCGTGATCGAACCTGTGCTGGGATTCAGGACCAGGCCAGGGGGCAAACTTCCGTCAACGATGCTGAACGCATAGGGCGCAGCCCCGCCGCTGACTGACGGTGCGGTGTTGTAGGCGACACCAACCGTGGCTGGCCCCGCAGGAATCGTGATTCTGAGCTGCCCGTCCTGGCCACTTGAGGCACTCGCCACACTGGCACCCTGAGACCCAGCGCCACACGCCGTTAGGCCGGCAACGCACAACAAGAGCAGGAGGACGATGAGTTTCGAGGCGTCGCTTTTTGCCACTCGCAGGGACCCGGTGTCGCGCATCGGAGGATAACCTCAGAACAGAGTCGGGGTAATGTCGGTCTAGTCCTTAAAGCACTGTAGAGAAGCAGGGAGGCGAAAGGCAGATAACGAGGGACCAAGGCCCATTAGGCCACACTAGTACATCACGGATGTCCATGTACTTCCGCGAATGGAATTTCACGCGCCGCGGGAATCGGCCGGCCAATTCAAACACGCTGGCGATGCTGCGATTAAATCTCTTCCTGTTGATAGGTCTCGATTAGACCGACGGCGAGTTGATTGGCTGTGTCCTGATCATGAATGCCTTCGACCTGCCATGCTTTGCGCGTCCAAATTGCCCATAGAAGTCCAACGCCGTAAACCAGCGAGCCCGCCACAAGCTGAATCGCTAATTGAATGTAGTTGTGGGCAATGAACCAATGGCGCATGAGCAACAGAACTGCAACCAACGGCACGCAAAGCATGAGGGGAAGCAGAAATGCTTCGCGTAGATAAATACCAATGCGCAACTTCAACACCCGGCAAAGATGACGCGGCAGGAAGAGCATAGTCGTGCAGGCCAGAGGTATCGCAGTGCCCGCGGCATCGCCCAGAATGCCGAAGTGCCTGACCAGAAAAATACTGAGGAAAAGATTCGCGCTGCCCTCCATCAAAGTCACGATAGCAAGAGATTTGTGCTTCGCCATGCCGAACAGAACCCGGCCGGAAGCGGACTGCGCCAGCATCAAAGTAGATGGGATTACCAGTACGAGTAAGACAGGGTAGCTGATGGGCACATAGCGCGCCCCAACCCAGGCTTCGATCACCGACTTACCCAGGACGATGAGAATGGCGGCGATCGGAAAAATGATCAAAGCACAAGCACGGTTCCCGGCGACAAGAATCCTTCTCAAGCCGGCCAGATCACCGGTTGCATCGGATTTGCTCGACATGGGGACAAACACCTGTGCCAGCCCGCTAACGACTTCGCCGCCGTAATCGACCAGGCGTGATCCGATCGCGAAGTAGGTGATTGCTGCAGAGGAAAGAAATGTGCCAATGACCATCGCATCCGTCTTAAAGCGCAGCCGGGCCGCAACGATGATGATGAAGGTTGAACTGCTATAGGTGGCAATGCGCCTCAGGCTTTCGCGGCTGACGTTGTTCAGTTGAAGACGCAGCGGCAGGAGGCTTAGAACCGCGGTGGCATTGACGAGTCCGGAAATCAAAGGCATCGACACGGTGATCAGGGCCACCACGAGAAGGCCATATCCGTGCCGCACCGCGATCACAATGGAAACTGCGCGCAACACAGTTGCGCCGATGCTGGTGAAGTTCAACAGATAGAAACGCTGCAACCCCTCGAGCACGCCGCCAAATACTCCCAGGGGAAAGCCCAAAGAGACGGCCGATCCAACAATCAGGAAGAGCCATCGCGCCGTGTGCAGAAATTGCGGCGATATGTGAAAAATCGAATCAACAAAAAAACTGCCGGCCACGGTGAACAGTATTGCTAGAGCGCCGATTCCGCTGTAAGTGAACAGGGCCGTGCTAATGAGGCGGTTCAGTTCCTCCTGATTCTGCGTCGCCGAGTAGGTGGCAACATAACGAACAATGGAGGAACGGATTCCCAGATCGAACAGGCCGTAGTAGCCCGTGATCGAGAAGACCAGGAACCATAAACCGAAAGCATCGTCTCCCAGGTGATGAATGATGTAGGGGGAGATGAAGATGCCAACTAAAATATTAACGCCGAGGGCAAACCAGCTCGAGCCCACGTTCTTGAAGAGCGCGATTTTATCCAGCTTCTTCATGCATGTGTGGGCTTCGGAAAGGCCCGGCGCTCAGCCCCCCGCCAGATATTACCAGTTGTGACGCCAAGTAATCGTATGCTCGCGCCCTCGCGCGTCCCGGACTGCGCGAGAAAGTGGCGTCCAGAACACGTCATCTCTGTAAGTTTCTTCGGGATCTTCAGGCGATCAGTTCGGTCGGCTGGTTCTTCTTGGTAATTTTTAACCAGTGCTGGCCGTTAAACGGAGGGTCGCTGAGCTGCTGAACAAACAAACCCCGGGAACGACATTCGTTTTCGATCCATCGGCGTTTGTGGTAGACCTGTCCGGGCTGCGCGGAAGTATGGCTCCGACCCACCCACCGCGTCCCCGAATAATCGGCGGCGCCGCGGCTTAACCAAGAGGCAGGATAATACGAAGTGAGAAAGAATGCGTCTGGAGTGGAGTTCTGAGCGAACCCATCGAGCATGACCTGTATTTGAGACTTCGGAGCGTGAGTCCAAATGGACCGAGCTAGAACGGCATCGAACTTGACTCCGAAAACGGAAAAATCAAACTTATCGTTGCCGTCGAACAACGGCCTCTTTGCAGTTCGCAGTTCGGGGCCAAGCACATGATCGAGGCCAGCCTGCAACATCAATGAGTTGGGTTCAATACCAAAGTAGCACTCTGGATCCAGCAAGCGAACCAGCCAATATCCTGCGCGCAAACAACCGCAGCCGACATCCAGAACCCTCGAGGAAGGAAGCAACCCCTCGCGCACCAAGGTTGAAAGCTGCAGACGGCCAGCGGATTCGAAGAGCTGGGGCGGTCCGCCGGTAAAAATTCCATCCCGTTCAAGCTTGTCTGCGATCTCTGCCAGCCGCATCTGTCACCACAATTCACGCTATCTGATAGACAGGAGTCTACACCAAAGTGAGATAACGCTGCCGTCTTCGCTGGGTAAATGCGAGTCTTCGAGAAGACGGGGAACCGTGCCGACTATTTCATTTGCCGGCTCTGCCAGAAACGTGCCGCCCGGACGGCCAGACTAGGCGCGATTCGGAGACCCATCATCAGGACGCGCAGTTTCATGGATGGCGTAAGAGTATGGGCTCGCTGCAGCGATTCGCGTGCCTTGTTTGGCTCTTGCGCGAGTAGAAATGCCTTGCCTTCGACGAAGGCATGCGTAGCCCTAATTTTTCTCAGTCGATCTGCGAGCATCGCTGAAGTGTGAGAATCTAAATCGAGCGTTCGCTGTAGTTTTTCGAGCGATTGAATCTCGCCCGCCAGCAGATTCTCCGCAGCGGCTCCCTGGCTGTCAGCCCGCATATTGCGGCGGAGAAGCACTTCGCGCTGATACGCGATCTTGCTTCCCATGTGGACGAGGCGAAGCCAAAGATCGTGATCCTCGGAACAGCGAATCTTCTCGTCAAACAATCCCGCAGCCATCACGTTTTGCCGGCGCACCAAAGTGCCGGACGTGATGACTTGTGTTTGTTCCACAAGAAGGCTTTCGAAGGTTACCTGTCCGCTCGAGGGACAAATCTGCATAAAAGTTTTGCCCTCTGCATTCGCGTCGCCGGAAAGAATGGCGTCGCAGTACACCATATCGAGAGCAGGATTTTCGCGCAGGAACTTTATCTGCTCGGCGAGATATTGCGGCAGCCACGCATCGTCGCTATCCAGAAAGGCCAGCCATTCGCCGCGCGCCCGCTGTATGCCGCTATTACGTGCCGCGCTGGGACCACCATTTTGCCGCGTCAGATAAATGATTCGAGAAATGTAGGGCTGAATGACCTGTTCGAGTTGCGCTGTATCCGGCGAGCCGTCGTTGATGAGGATTACTTCAAAATCAGTGAGGCTCTGCGCGAAAGCCGAATCCAGCGCGGCGCGAACGTGGCCGGCCGCGTTAAACGCGGGGATAATCACGCTCACCAGCGGGGACTGCTGCGCGAGCGCAGATTGAAGGCTTCGCGAAGAAGAAGGGTCGACCGGATCGGGCATCAGAAATAGCCTACCCTATTGGCAGCGCGAGAAACCCACTAGATGTAGTTGGCATGGCGCATCCATTGTTCGACCAGAGCGAGTCCTTGGGAAGACAAGATGCGCGGTTCATATCCCAGGACTTTGCGCGCTTTGTCGATGCTGAAGAAAACCGTACCGGTTTGCGTCGCAAAATCCACTGCATCGGGGATTGGGACCGTGGTTCGCTCGGCCGCCGCTGGGCGGCGCACTCCGATGCGAGACCGCACTTGTTGCCGGCGCTTTTCGCTGAGCGATTCCAGCCAGCCCCAGGCGCCGGAAAGAATTCTTTTCGTGAGAGGAACTTGCATCAGCATTTCTCGAAATTGCTTACTGCGCAAAATCTGCCCCGCCGCCTTTATAGAGCCCGTGAGTAAGCCGGGTTGTTGCTTGTAGTAAGCGCGCACCTGCTCGCTAGAGATTTCGGGCAAAGGAACACTCACGCCCAGCATGGTTGCATGAGCGCGGATGAAGTCGCCCCAGGTGACGGCTTCGCCATCCGTGATGAAGAAGGTGTTGCCGCTCGAAGCGTCGTTGTCTAAGCACAAGTAAATCGCGTCGATGAGATTGTCGACATACGTAGTGTTGCACGCGCCGCGGCCGCCATCGATGAGAGCAACCGTATTTTGCCGCAGGCTCTGTACGAGGCGTGTAGACCAAGCGGAATACGGACCATACACAATCGAAGGCCGCAGAATGACCGTGCTCATGCCCTTTCGGCTCATGCTGTCGACGGCTTTCTCAGCACGCCTCTTGTTATCGCAGTAGTCGTCGCCAGTGGAGTGAACCGGAGCGTCCTCGGACTCAGAGCCAGCAGGAGGCGTGAGGCCAAAGACAGCAGCCGTGCTCATGTGAATGAATCGCTCGACGCCGGCCTCGGCTGCAACCGCGAGCAGATTCTCCGTTCCGCGCACAATGCCGCGCGCATTTCCCAATCCGCAATGGATCACGATCCTCGCGTCGCCCAGCGCTAGACGCAGCGATGCGCGATCCAACAAGCTGCCGGGTAGCAGTTCAACGGGAAGGCGCGCGATGCGCGCCGCCTTATGAGGGCTGTGAACCAGAGCCCGCACACGTCCGGCATTTTCCAGGACGAGACGTTCGCAAACACGTCCGCCAATGAAGCCAGTCGCGCCGGTGACGAAAATTGTTCGATCACGCCACTTCATCGAACGGCACCCTCTGTCCGCGCAATATCTGACCAAGGTTCAGGGATTCGGCGACGGTGAGCGTAGCATGCTTCGATCAGTTCGATGACGCGAAGCGCCTGCCAGCCATCGGATTCCAGTTTCTGATTGCCGCGGATGCTCTCAATAAAATTATCCAACTGCTTATAGAACGTGGTCGTGCCAGCAAAATTCGGTAAGCACAGCGTTTCACTCACCTCGCATCCACCGGCTTCGCGACGAATGATCAGAGTGTCGGGATCCTCGGCGGGAATCTCCGCTTGCGCCTTGCTTCCGCGGATCAAAAGGCGATTGCGCAGAGGATAGGTCCGGCTCACGCGGACCTGGCCTTCGATCTCGCCGAACTTTCCGGAGTGCTGCAAATCCAGAATGGCGTTAGCTTCAATGCCGCTGCCCCAGTCGTCATCCTGATAGTCGAAGTTAACGACAGGACCGAACCATTCGATCAAGCTGTCGAGCAAGTGAACGCCGAAGTCGAGTAAAGCTCCGCCGCCCGCGAGTGTGCGCGAGAAATAAAATCCTGAAGCGCTTGTCCAATCGAAGACGCCGCCGTACGGCCAGTCGTAGCCAAGCACTTGGCCGAGATAGCCTTCTTGCAGGACGATCGGAAGCAGTGTATGGCTGGCCACAAAACGCCGGTTCATTCCGACGGCAAGAAGCACTCCTTTTTTTTCCGCGGCTTCGCAACAGGCACGGGCGTCCGAGGCGGTCGTTGCCAGCGGTTTCTCACACAACAAATGCACGCCAGCATGAATGGCTTCCAGGTTGACTGGGGCATGCAGACTGTTCGGCAGCACATTGATGAGCGCATCCACTTGCGAGAGCGCAGTTTTGTAATCTGCTGCAATCTGGCAATCCAGACGAAAGTGTTCTGCTAATCTTTGCGCGCGGCTGGTGTCGGCGTCGATCAGCCAGAGCGTGCCGATGCCGGGATGGATCGCCGCGGCAGGCAGGTGGCCGATCTTGGTGATTTCGCCGCAGCCCAGAATCGCCAGGCGAATGTCGCCGCTCATTAATGCCGCTCCGGAGCGTGGCTTCGGGAAATCGAGGATAGTTTGCTTCGATCGGAGGTCGAGGCACCAACTTCCGCTTCTTCTGGCCGTGTCACCAGTTCGTATCCCAGGGCGGTCATCAGCGAACCCCAAGCGGCTTCAATCTCGGCGATGGAACTTTCCGGTAACTTTGTTCTCCAACCACCGGAAACAGCCCCTCGCACAAACGGAATATCGGTGCGCTTGCCTTTGGTCGAGACCCAATTATCGCCCTGAGTCTTTTCGAGTTTGCGCATGTTATCTGCGGCACTTCTGCCGATAGCGTGTTCGAGCACGGCAGTAGTAGGCCGAACGCCAAGAAATTCAGCCAGGCGTGCAGTTTGGTTCATCGTATCTGCGAGCAAATCTTCGTAGCGAAGCAGCAGGAATTCCGGATTTCCGCCGCGCGCATAAATCCAGCTCCCTACATTTTCGCGCCACGTCCCCCAGCTTGCGGAGATCATCCGCCCCGCAACGAAGTCGCTTACGAAGCTGGCTAGCGGATATGCGTCCTCAATGTGCCGGTATTTTCGTTGAAAGTCGTAATAGGAGAGCGCCACATCACGCGGGTCACGCACGATGTAGACCACCTTGCGGTAGCGGGGATGAAAGTACTGGTGACTCTTGATGAAACGCGGCCGCGGAATACGTTTCAGTTGCAGGCTCGATTGCGCTTCGCTGTCAGGAACTTGATTTTCAATGGTGGCGAAGGTGACGTCTTCCTGAGGGTGCAGCAGATTCGCCACCAGAAAACGCGTCCACGTGTTGCCCGAGCGCGGATAAGAAACAATAAAAGTGTCGTCCGGATGGATCGCGAAGTCGCGTCCGGCGATGTCTCCGCGAAGAAGACGTTTGAACCCTTGCTGAAAGCGGTACATCACGAAAACCGCTCCCCGAGCAGCGATTCATGCAACTGCGCAGGCACGGCCTCATCCGCCGGAGTCGATGCCAATTCGTATCCCAGCCACTTCATTAGCGAGCACCACGCTTGCTCCAATTCCTTCACGGAAGCTTCCGGCAAGCCCGCACGCCAGCCGCCGGATTTTGCCGATCGCACGAAAGGAACATCCGCACGCGTGTCTTTTGTCGACGACCAAAGGCCGGTCTGCGCATTCTCAAGCTCGCGCATTTTGTTAGCCGTGCTTTGCGCAACCGCATGAGCGATTCGCGACGGGTCGGCGGGAATGCCCACGAAGGCAGACACTTTGGTCAGTTCAGCCGCTGTATCCGCGATCATATCCTCGTACCGCAGCAGCAGAAATCCCTGGCTGCCGTAGCGCGTCGAAAGCCAACCGGCCACGTTCTCGGCCCACGATCCGTACTCACTCGTCTCGCCAGCGATGAATCGCGTCACAAACTGCGCGATGGGATATTGGTCGTCGATCAATCTGCGCTTGCGGTGAAAGTGATATTGCGAGAGAGCCACGTCCCGCGGATCGCGCACCACGTAGATGATTTTCTTATAGCGCGGGTCGAAGTATTGATGACTCTTCAGGAAACGCGGTCTTGGCAGCGTTGAAAGATGCCTCTTGGAGAGAGCTTCGGGGTCCGGGATCAACTCATTGATATTCGAAAAGTCTGGTTGCTTCTCCGGATACACCAGATTCGCAATCAGAAACCGGGTCCACGTATTGCCCGACTTGGGATAGGAAACGAGGAAGGTGTCATCCGGAAAAACGATGAGGTTGCGTCCAGGGCGCTGAGCCCCGAAGGCGCGCTTGGTCCCGGCAATCAGGCGCCTGATCATGGTGAAATTTCTTGAGCCCCACCGCTTTGCTTTTTCATAATCTAACACATGCAGCAAAGAGCGCTTTTCGCGCCTCGTCTTACGAAAGACGGTGACTCCCAGTTCATTTAGCGAGCCGGTTCAGCCACGCGAATGTGCGGTTCCACTAAAGTCAGAAGTTCATCTTTCAGAAAAGGTCCGCTCGCCAGCAGCCCTGAGAGCAGAGGATCGCGGCGATTGGCGCTCAGCGCGGTTTTCTCCAGAGTGCTCGTAAAACCGCCAGCGCTCTCCACCAATGCCACACCCGCCACCACGTCCCACTCGTTCTTGGGTGTCAAAGTAAAGGTTACGTCCGCCAGTCCGGCTGAAACCAGTGCGAGCTTGTAGGCCACGGATCCCATGGGTCGAATCTTGAGTGCTGTATTCTCGAACGGCTTCCACTCACCGCGCTTCACTTCACTACGGCTGGCTAGAACCAGGGCTCCATCGAGAGTGCGCCGCTGGCTCGCCTGGGCTGGCTTGCCGTTATAAGTGACGCCGCAATCGATCGCTCCCAGAAAAGTTTCGTCAGTGGCAGGATTGTAGATTCCTCCGGCCACGGGACGACCGTTCTCGACGAACCCGATGGAAACGCAAAATTCCGGAATGCCTTTAACGAATTCCCGAGTTCCGTCGAGCGGATCAACTACCCAAACGCGCGATCGCTGCAAGCGAATAGGATCGTCCACGCTCTCTTCCGAGAGCCAGCCTTCTCCATCGCGCAGCAGTTCCTTGCGCAGAACGGCGTCGAGTGCGCGATCTGCCTCGGTCACGGGATCGTGCCCAACTTTGTATTCGGTTTCAATCGCTCCCGGTGTGAAGCGTGAGAAAACCGCGCGCGAAGCTTCGAGCGCGGCTTGAATGCGTTTCAATATGTCTGCGTAAGATTTTGATTCCATAATGTCTCTCACATCGCCTCTTTTAAACCCACGAACCGGCAACTGGAAACTGGCAGCCGGCAACTGTTCTTAAGCCATTAACATGCGCGCGCCCGTTGCCAGCAACACTGCGCATAGAATGCGCCGCAGCCAGGGAACTGGCACTCGCGTGCTCAAATAGGAGCCGAGCAATCCTCCCGGAATCGATCCGATCACGAGCGCCCCGACTAGATGAGAATCGACATTGTGCATCCGGAAATGGAGAAGACTGGTTACGCCCGTGAGCAAGAGCGCGTGCACAATGTCAGTG
>Ga0182024_10017175_pt1 | contig 13624 bp, 10 predicted proteins | sample P32metaG_FD_120480 | JGI IMG/M metagenome (GOLD analysis project Ga0182024, IMG submission 120480) | Permafrost microbial communities from Stordalen Mire, Sweden - P3-2 metaG (Illumina Assembly) | ecosystem: Environmental > Terrestrial > Soil > Wetlands > Permafrost | place: Sweden: Stordalen... | reverse complement strand
CTTCGCGCTGAGCATCCTGGCCGAACACTGGCTGGAAGCCGGGCTGCCACCGAACGTGGACGTACTCGACTCGGCGAACGAGTACCTCGATCACAAGACCAGGTGGCAGTCGTTCACGACGGGACTCCTCGAGGACCCCGAGGCAAAGGTGACCATGATCCGGGGCCTCGCAGCCGGCCTCCGGCTGAGCCAGCTCTCGGAGATCGGGCACGAGATGGCCGATCATCACGATCGACTTACCCCGACCATCCTTGCGACGCTGGCCGACGATCGGCGGCGCACCTCGAACCCGAGCGTCGACGTCGAGGAGATGGTCGGACACCTCGAACGGGCCGTCGCACAGGTCGACGAGTGCAGCGCGGCCGATGACAAGTTGCACCAACACCTCGTCACCACCGTGATGGACACCCTCCGGCGCGTCCGCCCCCTCGTCGGTTCCGGGGACGAGGGCAGCGTGATCAGCGTGCTCGGCGACCTCAAGAGCCTGGGTGCCAGCAAGACCGGGCAGCAGGGGAACTGGCCGGACATCTCCGAGGTGCGTGACGCCTGCAACGCCGCCGAGCAAGCCCGGGTGGAGACGTTGACGGCGGTCCGCACGTCCGTCGTCGCAGACCTGGCCTGGCGGCTCGCCGAATGGGCGCTGCAAGGGGCGGTCGAACGGCGGGCCGAAGGCCGCTTCACGTTCCATGACCTCCTGGTCGAGTCGTGCCGGTTGGTCGAGTCGAACCCATCCGTTCGTCGTGCCGTTCGAGAGCGCTACCGGTGCCTCCTGATCGACGAGTTCCAGGACACGGACCCGCTCCAGGCTCGGTTGGCCCACCTTCTCGGGGAAACCGGTGGAACCGACCCCGAGGTGGCTCGGCTGTTCGTGGTCGGTGACCCTGAGCAGTCGATCTATCGGTTCCGCCGTGCCGACGTGGCCCAGTTCGAGGCGGCCGCCGCGCGCATGGACGAACGACTTGAACTGACGTCCAACTTCCGGTCGGTCCCGGGGATCCTCTCCTTCGTCGACGCGGTCTTCGAGGACCTGAGTGCGTCGGGCAAGGGACCCGACGCCGATGAACACCGATCGCTGTCACCCGTGCGCGGAGCCCTCGGCGACAGCCCGAACGATGGTCCCCCGGTCGCGGTGCTGGGCGGTCCGCACGCCGAAGGTCTGGCTCGCGACGTCCGGGTCGAGTCCACCGCCGAGGTCGCAGCCGTCATCAGATCCATCGTCGAGGACGAATGGTCGGTGGAAGTCGAGAGCGGGCTGCGTGGCGCCAAGTTCCAGGACATCGCGGTCCTGCTCCCCACCCGAACCGCGCTCCCGGTGCTCGAGCGGGCGTTCGACTTCGCCGACATTCCCTACCGCCTCGAAGGGGCGACCCTGGTGTGGGGCTCCCAGGACGTCCGCGATCTCCTCGCAATCGCGCGAGCGGTGAACGATCCGGCCGACCCGGTCGCCGTCGTCGGCGCGCTGCGCACCCCGGCCCTGGCGTGCGGCGACGACGACCTGGTCCGCTACCACCGCAACGGCGGGTCCTGGGATCCACGAGCCTCCACCCCCGACGGATCACCCCCCGGCGATCCGGTTGCAAACGCGATGCGCACACTGGCCTCGCTGCACGACCGCCGGATGTGGATGGAACCCTCGGCGCTCATCTCGCTCATCATCACCGAACTGCACTTCTTCGAGCTCGCCCTCGTGCATCGGCGGCCCCGGGATCACTGGCAACGACTGCGGTGGGTGTTGGACCAGGTGCGCGCGTTCGATGAGGGGAAGGAGGGGACGCTGGGCGACTTCTTGGACTGGGTTGATCTCAGCGAGGAGGCTGAACGCTGGACCAGCTCGCCCGGACCGCCCGAGACGGACGACGACGCCGTCCGGGTGATGACGGTCCACGGGGCGAAGGGTCTGGAGTTCCCGGTGGTCCTTCTCACCGGGCTCGACAGCCCACCGTCGAACCTGCCCCCGTCCCTCCTGTTCGGTTCGGACGGCGTCCCACGCTTCCGGTTCACGGTGGATTTTCGTTCTCCATCGCACGAGGCACTCGGCTCCATCGAAAAGGGGCACGACCGGGCCGAGCGATTCCGGTTGCTCTACGTGGCTCTCACGAGGGCTCGCGACCACCTCGTCATCGACTTGAACCATAAGGAGAAGAGCACCGAAGCGATGGCAGCGATCCTTTATTCCGTCTGCGAGTCGATCGCCGGCTTGGACCGCCTCGAGCCCGTGGTGACCACCCCGACGACGCCGCAACCTGCACCCTTCGATCATCCCCCCGCATCCGACTGGTGGGCTGAGCAGGAACGGTGGGCCCACGATCGCACGGAGCTACTCGATCGCCTGACGCGCCAGCCGGCGTGGTCCGCGACGGCGTTGTCGAAGAAGGCCGCCGGCGATCGCGACGCTCCCATCGAGGCGACGCACCCACGGGTGGGCGCAGAACGCATTGCGACGCCCGACGGCCTCGACACCCAGCAACTTGTTGGTCGGGCGGTACACGACGCGCTGTCCAAGATCGACTTCCCGACGTCCGGCGAGTTGACCGACGACGATCGTGAGATTGTCGCGGCCGCAGCTCGATCGCAACAATTGTCCGACGCCGGATCCGGCTTCGTCCTCGCCCTGGTCCGCAGTGCCATCGGATCGGCGTTGATCCGGTCGATCGCGCGCCGGCGACACTGGAAGGAGCTTGCACTCGGTGCCCCGCTGTCGTCGGACCCCGGACGCGAAGAAGACCGCCCGGTGCTGGAGGGGTTCGCGGACCTGGTGAGCGAGACCGATGCCGGATTGCTGGTCGTCGACTTCAAGACCGCGCCCGGTCGGTCATCCTCGGATCAGTACCTGCTGCAGGTGGCCGGCTATGCGTACGCGTTGCAAGCCGCCACCGGCCGGACCGTCGACCGGGTGGTCGTCAGCTATCTCGCCGCCGACGGGACGGAAGAGGAATCCCTGGAAGGCGATCGACTCGTATCGGCGATCGCGGAGGTCGTGGGAGCGGCCTGAGCACGGCCCGCCGGCTCAGCCGACGTCGCTGATTCCGGGTAACTCGTTCTCTTCCATCGTCCCGGGGACGACGTCGAGCACCGGACGGGCCGCCACCGGGCCATCCCCCTCGCCGAGGCCTTCGATCAACTCGGGAGCTTGGGGCAACCTCGGGGTCGAGGTGACCGGATGGAGCTCGGCGACTTCCTTGGCGTCGTGGCCGACGACCGAGAGGTCGGGGAAGCGTCGCGCCGTCACGAGGACGCGCGACTCGAGGGACCCGACGGCGTCGTTGAACGCCTCGACCGTTCCCGAGAGGCTCCGGTGCATCTTGGCGAAGTGCCCACCGAGCACCCGCAGCCGGTCGTAGAGCTCGGTACCGAGGTCCTTGACCAGCCGGGCGTTCTCCGCCATCGCCTCGTCCCGCCAACCCTGGGCAAACGCCCGAAGCAGCGCGATGAGCGTGGTCGGGGTCGTGATGAGCACGCGATTCGCCATCGCGTGTTCGATCAGCGTGCCGTCCTGCTCGAACGCCGCGTTGAGCAACGGGTCCCCGGGCACGAACGCGACGACGTAGTCCGGCGACGGGTCGAACTGGCGCCAGTACTCGCGCTTGGACAGTTGGTCGACGTGGGTCCGCAGCTGCCGGGCGTGGGCGACGAGCGCGGCCTGCCGAGTCTCTTCGTCCTCGGCCTCGGTGGCGCGGAGGAACGCGTCGAGCGGCACCTTCGCATCGACGACGACGTGGGCTCCGCCCGGGAGGTGGACCACCATGTCCGGGCGGAGACGTCCGTCCTCACCCGAAGTCGTCACCTGGACGTCGAAGTCGCAGTGGTTCACCATCCCGGCCATCTCGACCACCCGGCGAAGCTGCATCTCACCCCAACGGCCCCGGGTCTGCGGCGCCCGCAACGCGGTCACGAGGTTCTGCGTCTCCTTCTTCAACTGGTCCTGCGAGGACGCCAGCTGCTTCACCTGCTCGGTCAGGCCGGTGTACGCCCCCTTGCGCTCGAGCTCCATCTGGCGGAGACCGGACTCGTAGCGGCCGAGGAGGTCCTTCAGCGGGTCAAGTAGCTGTGAGATCGCTTCCTGACGCTGACCGAGCTCGCCCTTCGCGGTCTCGCTGGCCTCTTTCAGCTTCGACTCGGCGATGGTCAAGAACTGCTCGGTGTTCGTACGCAGGGCCTCGCTCGAGAGCTGGGCGAAGGTGCCAACCAGCCGGTCCCGGTCTTCCTCCCACGCTTGGGTGCGTTCAGAAGAGGCCCGGCGGGCCTGATCGAGCTCTGCACAGAGCCGCGCGTTGTCGGCGTGCATCTGCGCAAGCGTCGTCGCGGCCTGTTCGCACTGGGCGTTCACCCGACTGAGCGCGCTCTGCGAGTCGACCAGCCGGCCTTGCGCGATTCTCGCCTCTGCTGCGGCGCCGTCGCTGTGCCGTGCGCGCGCCATCAAGCCGATCGCAATGCCAGCACCCAGACCCACCAAGAGCCCGATCAGCAGTCCGACAGTCATGCCAACCCCCACTCGGCGTCACCACGCCGATAGCTGAAGACAACCGCTTTTGCCGGTTCAAACCGGCCTTCAGGCGCCACGAAGTCAGAGTACCGATGGGGTGTGACGAGACATGGGACCGTGCCTGGCCTCGGCAACTGCACGCGCCAGGTTCGGCCGGTGCCCGTCCGGGTACCGTATTGCATGGTTTTCCGCCTCGGATCGGCCCGTCGAGTCCAGACCGGTGGCTTCGGCGAACCCGTGTCGGAGACCCCGCCGGGCCAGCTCTTCCCGACGCAGGGCCTGGCCGAGCCCGTTCTCGCCGAGATCGACCGGCTGTTCGTGCAGGCCTTCGCCCTGGTCGGCGAGGGGATCGCCGGAGCCACCCACGCGTTGCTGGCCGGCGACCGCGAGGCGGCCAAGGAGCTGGTGCAGCGAGACGAGGTGGTCGACAAACTCACCCACGACATCGCAGGCCTGGCCCAGGGGCGTCTCGTATCCGGGGGCGGCTCGGTGGAGGAACGCCGCGAGCTCATCGCGGTGCTTCGGATGTTGACCGACTTGGAGCGCAACGGCGACCTGGCCGAGCACATCGCACGACGCGCCGCGCGTGGGCTCGGTGCCGAAATGTCGGCGCGCTGTCGGGGACTCGTCGAGCGCATGGGTGAGGTGGCCACGATGCTCTGGCGCAGCACCGCCGAGGTGTTCGCCGAGCGTTCCGTCGAGGGCGCCGTCCTCGTCGATGACCTCGACGACGAGATGGACGACCTGCACGTCACGCTGACTGCAGAGATCGTCGCCGGTTCGATGCCGATACCGGTCGCGATCGAACTCGCGATGGTGGCCCGCTTCTACGAGCGGTTCGGTGACCACGCGGTGAGCCTCGCCCGACGGATGGCCGCTCTGGTGGGCGGCGGACCCGACCCCGGGACGGTGGCCTCGGACTGACGCCCCGTCGGGTCGGTCAGAAGCGAAGTTTGAGCAGCGCCTCCGCGATCTGGACGGCATTCAACGCCGCGCCCTTGCGCAGGTTGTCACCCGACACGAAGAGAGCCAGCGCATTCGGAGCCCCGTCGGCTACCCGGATGCGGCCGACCAGCGAGACATCACCGCCGGCAGCCTGGAGGGGCGTCGGAACGTCGCACAGCCGCACCCCCGGGGCCGCGGAGAGCACCTCGGTCGCCCGGGCCGGCGAGATGGGCCGGGAGAATTCGGCGACCAACGACACAGAGTGGCCGGTGAACACGGGCACTCGAACGCACATGCAGGTGAGCGCGAGGTCGGGGATGTCCAGGATCTTCCGGGTCTCGTTGCGGAACTTCTGCTCCTCGTCCGTGTCACCGCTGCCATCGTCGACGAGGTGGCCGGCCAGCGGAAGGACGTTGTGCGCGATGGGGGTCGAGAAGACGTTCGGTCGGGGGAAGTCGACCCTGCTCGGGCTGAACACCAGGTCCTCGGTCGAGTCGGCCGTCTTGGCCAACTGGTCGGCCAGCTCCGTGACCCCGGCCAGGCCTTGACCCGAGACGGCCTGGTAGGACGAGACGAGGAGTCGTCGCAAGCCCGCCTCGTCGTGCAGCGGCTTGAGGGCGGGCATCGCGACCATTGCCGTGCAGTTGGGGTTGGCGACGATCCCCTTCGGGATCGAGGCGAGCGCGCCCGGGTTGACCTCGGAGACGACCAGCGGAACGTCGGGGTCCATCCGCCACGCCGAGGTGTTGTCGATGACGATGGCGCCGGCCGCGGCGAGCCTCGGTGCAATCTCGCGTGACGCCGTCGCACCGGTCGAACAGAGCGCGATGTCGATCCCGGCGAAGTCGGAAGTGGCTGCGTCCTCGACGGCCACCTCGCCTCCCGCCCACGGGAGCAACCGACCGGCGGAGCGGCCCGACGCGAAGAATCGGATGTCGTCGAGGGGAAACGCCCGCTCGACAAGGACCGACCGCATGACCGTCCCGACCTGCCCGGTTGCCCCGAAGACCCCGACTCGCACAGCCCAATCCTAATGGCGGGCGACCCGATCGCTCCGACCGGGGTCTACTCGAGCTCGAAGGCCGAGTGCAGCGAACGGACGGCCCGCTCGACATCCTCGGCCCGGACCACGCACGAGATGCGGATCGTCGACGTCGAGATCATCTCGATGTTGATGCCGTCGGCACCGAGCGTCTCGAACATGGTCGCGGTCACCCCGGGGTGGGTCTTCATGCCAGCTCCGATGAGCGAGACGCGAGCGATGCCGTCGTCCGAGGTCACCCCGGACGCCCCGAGCTCGTCTCGCAACCCGTTGCAGACCTCGACGGCGGTCGCGAGGTCGAGTTTCGGAAGCGTGAAGGAGATGTCGGTCGTCCCGTTCGACGAGATGTTCTGCACGATCATGTCGACGTTGATGGAGCGGTCTGCCAGGGCGCGGAACAGACGCGCCGCGACGCCCGGACGGTCCGGCACTCCGGTCACGGTCACCTTGGCCTCGGTGGCGTCGTGGGTGACTGCGGTGACCACGGCTTGTTCCATTGTCGAATCCTCCTCGGTCACGATGGTCCCGGGCTCCCAGGTGAAGCTGGACCGGACGTGCAGCGTCACGTGATGGCGTCGTGCGAACTCGACGGATCGCAGCATCAGCACCCGTCCTCCCGTGGCGGCGATCTCGAGCATCTCCTCGAAGCTGATCTTGGACAACCGCCGTGCCGTCGGCACGATCCGGGGATCGGCGCTGAACACCCCGGTGACATCCGTGTAGATCTCGCAGATCGACGCGCCCAGCGCCGCCGCCAATGCCACGGCCGTCGTGTCCGACCCGCCCCTGCCGAGCGTGGTGACGTCCCGGTCGGTGGACACGCCCTGGAAGCCTGCGACGACCGGGACCTTGCCCTCGGCCAGGGCCTCGCGGATGCGGTCCCCCTTGATCTCGATGATCTTGGCCCGCGAGTGCTCGGTGGTCGTGATGATCCCGGCCTGGCTACCGGTGAACGAGGCCGCGGAAACACCGAAGTCGGCCAGCGCCATGCACAGCAGGGGCGCCGTCACCCGCTCCCCCGCGCTGACGAGCATGTCGTACTCACGGGGCGACGGTGTCGAGCTGACCTCGCCGGCCAGGCGGATCAGGTCGTCGGTGGTCTTGCCCATGGCGCTGACCACGACCACGACCTGGTTCCCGTCGCGCTTGGTCCGGGCCACGTGCTCGGCGACGGCGCGGATCCGATCGGCATCGCCGACCGAGGTCCCGCCATACTTTTGAACCACCAGTGCCACTTGGTCGAAGCTAGTAGGCCCAGGCAGTGCGATTGGCCGACCGAGCTGCGCCGATTCCGGCGCGAGCGGGATGTTCGGTAGGGTTTCGACCCGTGCCCAGCGACAAACGAGCACGCCAACGCGCCGGGACCCAGGCCCGCCGGGAGGCGTTGGCGCGACAGCAGAAGCGCAGGCGCCAGGTGCGCAGCTCGATCGTGGTCGTGATCGTCGCCATCGTGGTGGTCGGGTCGGTGTTCCTCATCACACGCCATCACAGCCCGAAGACCCCTGCCATTCCGCCCGGAGAGCAGGGCACGCTGGATGCCATCGCGGTCAAAGCCGGTTGCCCGGTTAGCCCGCTGACCCGCGCCAACACCCTCTCGTTCAAGAAGGCGCCGCCGCTCACCATCTCGACGACCGCGAACTACACCGCCGCCGTCAAGACCGACGTGGGCAGCTTCGTCATCACCCTCGACGCCAAGGACTATCCGGTTGCGGTCAACAACTTCGTGTTCCTGGCCAAGCACAAGTTCTACAACTGCGTGATCTTCCACCGGGTCGTCAAGGACTTCATCGACCAGACCGGCGACCCGACCGGAACCGGGACGGGTGGGCCCGGCTACAAGTTCGCTGCGCCGGCGCCACCCGCTGCCACACCCCAGTACCGGCTCGGGGCGGTGGTCTACGCCAACTCCGACAACCCCGGGTCGGCCGACCCCAAGTCGAACGGGAGCCAGTTCTTCATCGTGACCGGCCCCGCGGGCGAGTCGCTGCCGGCCTACTACGCCCCCTTCGGCCAGGTCACCTCGGGAATGAGCGTGGTCCAACAGATCAACAAGGCCGGCTCGGCGGCGACCGACGAAACCGGTACGCCCTCGCTCTACCACCGAGTGCTTTCGGTCACTATCAAGGAGTAACGACGCAATGAGCCCAGTCGATCCCCCCGCATCGGACGGTTCCAGCGAGAAGCGTCAGAGCTTCGAAGCCGAACCGCCCATGGTCATCGACGCCGCCAAGCGGTACACGGCGACGATGGTCACCTCCAAGGGGACCATGGTCATCTCGCTCGACCCGATGGCGGCGCCCAAGACCGTCAACAACTTCGTGTTCTTGGCTCGCTACCACTACTACGACGGCATCGTGTTCCACCGGATCATCCCGGGGTTCGTGCTCCAGGGCGGCGACCCCGAGGGCACCGGCATGGGTGGGCCCGGCTACCGGTTCGCCGACGAGCTGCCCAAGCCCGGCCGCTACCAGGTCGGCTCGCTGGCCATGGCCAACGCCGGACCGAACACCAACGGCAGCCAGTTCTTCATCATCAGCGGCGCCGACGGGGCCTCGCTGCCCCCCCAGTACTCGTTGTTCGGTGCGGTCGTCTCGGGTGGGGACGTGGTCCAGTCGATCGACGCCATCGGCACTCGGTCGGGCACCCCGAAAGAACGGGTGGTCATCGAATCGGTGACCATCGAAGAGGCCGACTGAGTCGACGCCCCGGGTCCCGGGCCGGTCAGGCCGAGACGAGGTTCAGACCCTCGGGGGCCGCCCTCCCGTTCAAGAACACCGAAGGCGCACCAGCTCCGGCACTCCTCCACGTTCCCGACGGGTCTCTGATCAGCGCGGTTCTCTCGGGCAGTCCGACGATTGGGAGCCCCTCGGGGGCGAGAGCGACCGAACGGTGCAGCTTCTCGCCATGCGCGTCCTCTTCGACATCACCGAAGTGCGTGATCACGGCCACACCCTCGATCAATCCGAGCCCGACCGTGATGGCCCCGCCCCGTGGGTCGACCATCGGGTCGGTGAGCGCCATGGCGCCGGCTCCTGCCCCGGCCACGACCGCCCCTCCCTGCCAGGCGTCCCGCAGGGCGTCGAAGACCGCCGAGCCCTTGAGGACCGAGCGCAGGTGCAGTGAGGACCCGCCGGAGAGGTAGACAAACCGGGCCCGGCGCACCACCTCGGCGACCCCGGCGTCCTCGGCGTCGGACCTGCTCAGTACCATCAGTCCCTCGACCTCGGCGCCGAGTCCGGCGAACCACTCGGCGGCGGCCACGACCACCCGTTCCGGCTTCTCGTACGCAGCCGCGGTCGGGAGCACGAGGACCTCCGTGCCCCCGGAGATGGCCAGGAGCTCCCCGTCGAAACTGCACCCCTCGGTCCACTCGGCACCGCCGATCAGGGCGAGAGTCCCGGTAGAGGCGGTCACCCCATCACTTTGGCACGCGGCGTTGCGCCCCTGACCATTCACCGAGGTGACGATCGGGTACCCCCGAGTAACATCGCCCCCATGTCGATCTCCAGCGTGGGCATCTTGGGATCCGGGATCATGGGCACTGGCATCACCGAGGTCGCCGCAACCAGCGGCCATCGGGTCGTCGTGCGGAGCCGCAGCCAGTCCGGCGCAGACTCCGTGCTGAAGGGCGTCACCCGCTCGCTCGACCGCCAGATCGAGAAGGGCAACCGAGCCGAGGCGGAGCGGGACGAGATCCTGGCGCGGATCTCTGTCACGACCGAGCTGAAGGACCTGGCCGACGTCGACCTCGTGATCGAGTCGGTCGTCGAGGACCTGGCCGTGAAGCTGGAGCTGTTCGAGGAGCTGCACCTCGTCTGCGCGGAGGGAACCGTGCTGGCCACGAACACCTCCACCCTTCCGGTCGTCGAGATCGCGATGGCCACCGGGCGGGCCGAGAACGTATGCGGCATCCACTTCTTCAATCCGGCCACCGTCATGAGCCTGGTCGAGGTGGTCCGCCCGATCACAGCCTCGAACGAGACCATCGCCACCGCGACGGAGTTCGCGAAGGCGTGCGGCAAGGAGGTCGTCGAGGTCCAGGATCGGGCCGGCTTCGTCGTCAACGCGCTCCTGTTCCCCTACCTCAACAACGCGGTGGCGCTCTTGGAGCGCGGCGTCGCGTCCAAAGAGGGAATCGATGCCGCCATGGTCGGTGGGTGTGGCTTCCCGATGGGCCCCTTTGCCCTGCTCGACCTGGTCGGCCTGGACACCTCGGTTGCCATCCTCGACGCGCTCTTCGAGGAACGGCGGGAGCAGCAGTACGCGGCGGCCCCGCTGCTGCGCCGGATGGTGGCGGCCGAACAACTCGGCCGGAAGTCCTCCCAGGGGTTCTACAGCTACCAACGCCGCTGAGCGTCACCGTGCCGGGGCAGGCATTCACCCTCGGCCACAATGTTGGTGGACCACCGTGAAGGAACGGAAGGTGGTGACATGAGCGACGACGAGCCGGCGGCCCCGAAGCGCAGCCAACCGTGGGTGATGCGCACCTACTCGGGCCACTCCAACGCGCGGGCCTCGAACGAGCTCTACCGGACCAACCTCTCTCGCGGCCAGACCGGGCTGTCCATCGCCTTCGACCTCCCGACCCAGACCGGTTATGACCCCGACGCCCCCGAGGCTGCGGGCGAGGTCGGCAAGGTCGGTGTGCCCGTTGCCCACCTCGGCCACATGCGGCAGCTGCTCGACGGGATCCCGGTCGCCGAGATGAACACATCGATGACCATCAACGCGACGGCGGCCTGGCTTCTGGCCCTCTACATCGCCAACGCGCAGGACCAGGGCGTCGACCCGGCGGTGCTCCAGGGGACCACCCAGAACGACATCGTGAAGGAGTACCTGAGCCGGGGCACCTACATCTTCCCGCCGCAGCCGAGCCTCCGGCTCACCGTCGACACGATCACCTACACGGTGCGCCACGTGCCAAAGTGGAACCCCATCAACGTCTGCAGCTACCACCTCCAAGAGGCCGGGGCGACGCCGGTCCAAGAGGTCGCCTATGCGCTGGCCACCGCGATCGACGTGCTCGACGGGGTGCGGCGCTCGAACAAGGTCGCCGAGACGGAGTTCGACCAGGTGGTCGGGCGCATCAGCTTCTTCGTGAACTCGGGGGTCCGCTTCATCGAGGAGACGGCGAAGATGCGGGCGTTCGGGGCCATGTGGGCCCGCATCTGCAAGGAGCGCTACGGCGTGAGCGACGACCGGCTGCGCCGGTTCCGCTACGGGGTCCAGGTGAACTCGTTGGGGCTGACCGAGTCCCAGCCGGAGAACAACATCCCCCGCATCGTCCTCGAGACGCTCGGGGTCAGCCTGTCGAAGAACGCCCGGGCACGGGCCATGCAGCTACCGGCCTGGAACGAGGCTCTCGGACTACCCCGCCCGTGGGATCAGCAGTGGTCACTGCGGATCCAGCAGATCCTCGCCTTCGAGTCCGACCTGCTCGAGTACGACGACATCTTCGACGGTTCCCACGTGATGGAGGCGAAGACCAACGAGCTCGTCGACGCGGCGACCGCCGAGCTCGACGATGTCTTGGACCGCGGCGGCGCATTCTCCGCGGTCGAGGAGCTGAAGACCCGCCTCGTGAGGAGCCAGGCCGAGCGGGTCGCCCGGATCGAGAGTGGCGAGCAGATGGTGGTCGGCGTCAACTGCTTCACCGACAGCGCCCCCTCACCGCTCCCGGCCGACTCGATGCTGAAGGTCGAGCAGATCGAGCGAGAACTGCAGGCCGATGTGGAGGCATGGCGCCGAGCGCGCGACAACGCAGCGGCGTCCAAGGCCGTCGACGCCCTTCGGCGGGCCGCCGAGGACCCCGGAGCGGACCTGATGGAGCCGACGCTCGCGCTCGCGCAGGCCGGTGGCACGACCGGCGAGTGGGGTACAGCCCTGCGGGAGGTCTTCGGCGAGTTCCGCGGTCCGACCGGCGTCGGTGGGGCGAGGGGGGTGCACGGCTCAGAACTCTCCTCGGCCGCGTCGCGGGCCAAGAAGCTGGCGGCCGAGACCGGCTCGCCGCCCCGATTGCTGGTCGGCAAGCCGGGGCTCGACGGGCACTCCAACGGGGCCGAGCAGATCGCGGTCGCCGCCCGCGACGCCGGGTTCGAGGTCATCTACCAGGGCATCCGGCTTACCCCCGAGCAGATCGTCTCGGCCGCCCGCGACGAGGACGTCGACGTCGTCGGCCTCTCCATCCTCTCGGGCTCGCACCTCGAGCTCGTCCCAGAGGTGCTCGACCGCATGGCGGCGGCAGGCGTCGACGCCGCGGTGGTGGTGGGCGGGATCATCCCGCCCGAGGACGCCGAGATCCTGCTCGGCAAGGGCGTGACGGCCGTCTACACCCCGAAGGACTTCGAGTTCGGGACGATCATGGACGACCTGGTCGGCCTGGTCGAGAAGCGCCGGGCCGGGCGCCCCTGAGCGGTTGGCTCAGTACGCGGCGGCCGGACGCTCCCGGCGCAGCGACACCGGCTGGTTCCACCAGCGCCCGCTGAACCGCCAGCCGTCGTTGCCGCCCCGCCACTGCGGCGTTTCGGCCGGCCGGGGCCACACCTTGTCCACCGCCAACGCGATGGCGGCGAGCACCGCCGGGTCGACGTCGGGGCGGGCGCGGAGGCCGAGGGTCCCCTGCCCCAATCCGCTCACTGGCCCACCATTCACAGCGGGACGTTGCCGTGCTTGCGCCGTGGCATCTCCTCGCGCTTGGACGCGAGCAGGGCCAGGCTCTTGACCAGGACCCGTCGGGTCTCCGACGGCGAGATGACATCATCGACATAGCCGCGCTCGGCCGCGATGTACGGGTTGGCGTAGTGCTCGGTGTACTCGCTCACGAGCTCGGCCCGCCGCGCCACCGGGTCGTCCGAGTTGGCCAGCTCCCGCCGGTAGAGGATCTCGACCGCACCCTGGGGGCCCATGACCGCGACCTCCGCCGAGGGCCATGCGAACGCCAGGTCGGCACCGATCGACTTCGAGTTCATGACCACGTACGCGCCGCCGTAGGCCTTGCGGGTGATGATCTGGATGCGGGGCACCGTCGACTCGCAGTACGCGTAGAGGAGCTTGGCCCCGTGGCGGATGATCCCCCCGTACTCCTGGTCGATGCCGGGCAGGAACCCGGGGACGTCGACGAAGGTGACGAGCGGGACGTTGAAGGCGTCGCAGGT
>Ga0182024_10017174_pt1 | contig 13624 bp, 13 predicted proteins | sample P32metaG_FD_120480 | JGI IMG/M metagenome (GOLD analysis project Ga0182024, IMG submission 120480) | Permafrost microbial communities from Stordalen Mire, Sweden - P3-2 metaG (Illumina Assembly) | ecosystem: Environmental > Terrestrial > Soil > Wetlands > Permafrost | place: Sweden: Stordalen... | reverse complement strand
TCTTCGCCGCCACCGGAGAGCGGGTGCGCCGCCTACCGTTGCGCGATCTGGGCTACTCGCTGGCGGTCTGACAGATCGGCCCCATGTTCAAACCGCATTGGCCTTCGCCAAGGCCTATTATAGCTTCAAAGAAGCAAAAACCGTAATTCACGAACCGCGTGCGGGCCGTAGCCGCGCCAGATACCGGCGCGCCAGAGGACCATCCGGAGTCCGCGACGAATGCCGCCACTCGGACAAAGGCCGGGAGCAGCTGCTTCTTGAAGCCGCCGTCCGGGCAGCAATTACTCTGCCTTGGTCGAACGGACAGACCGAAGGTCAGATTAGAGCGCGGATTTCATGGCGGATCCGATCCTCGTTAAATATAACGGATCTCCGCGGACCATTCTCCGCAAGATAAATGATTTTGGTTTTGAAGCCTACGATTTGGTCGCGCCACCAAGGAGGCTGGTGGGCAGTAATGAGGCCTTCTCCCTTGTGGAAGCAAATGTGGATGCGAGGAGAGTCCAAAAGGACCTCACTCCGTCTTCACTCTTAACCGCCCTTCCTGTTCAGGACAATTGGCAATCAATGTCTCAGCGGACAGCCGCTAGGCTGCTCGCGGTATTCCTTATTGTGTCAGATCCGCAAAGACGATTGGAAGCAAGAAAAGCTGCAACACTTACCCATCAACTAAGCTTAGTCCAACACATCATAAAGAGCGAGAATTTGCGTCGAGTTCTGATCGCCGACGAGGTTGGGTTGGGCAAAACTATCGAGGCCGGTCTGCTCATAAGGCAGGTCTTGGAACAGGAACCGAGACTGCGAATTTTGTATTTGGCGCCAGCACGCCTCGCGCGGAATGTGGCAACCGAATTTCGCGACAAACTCGATCTTGACGCCAGATGCTGGCTTTCGGGATCTTCGTCTGACGCACGGCTTTCTGACGACAAGCTGGTCATTGCTAGTATTCAGAAGGCAGTTTTCGATAAAAATTATCAATACGTCGTGGATAGCGGGCCGTGGGATAGGTGGGGGGAATTGGAAATCTCTTCCATCGCGAAATGCCACTAAGATTAGGCGCCGTCGTGATTGTGGGACGCCATAATCAGCTGCATTGAGAATTTTCCAGGTAGGCCGATAGTTAGTTCCGTACATGCGGTTTATTTGCCGAAATTTTGTTAAGAGACGACGCAGGCCGCCGCGACGGAAGCCTTCGACGTTTTCAATGAATACGCACCGCGGCAGTATATGGCCAACGATCTCCATAAGATTGTGAAGTGGTGAGGCGCGAGGGTCCCGCAACCGACGCAGGCCGTTTGGTGCCCAATTGGCGGATTTCGAAAAGGGTTGGCACGGCGGGCCAGCAGAGATCAGATCGACTTGCCTCTTTCGCAATTTCGCCGCCTTAAGTATTTGGCTCGGCGAGACTGTTTCCAAATCGCTTTCGGCGACGTTCCACCTATGGTTAGCCCGTAATGTCTTGCAACAGGTGGCGTCGCGCTCAACGGCTACGGCGATCCGGAAACCTGCGGCCTGTAGGCCAATATCCAGGCCGCCCGCGCCGGAAAACAGTCCAATAGCTGTGGCTTTCGTGCGTCTGCTCAAGGTCAGGCTTGAGGTTTAATCTGCTGCGGTGAACTCAATCCGAAACTGAGATGTCGTCAAGCGCAAAGTGCTCGGGTTGAATAGGGCATGCGCCGCGAGGATGATGCTTTGTGCGTGACCCGTCACCCTGAGGCGCTCGGCGCGCAGCGCCGAGCCTCGAAGGGCGACGGCCCCGGCGCTGCGGCCGCATCCTTCGAGGGCTGCTTCGCAGCCACCTCTGGATGACGGATCGCCGCTGCGAATGAGGGATCATTGCCGCGACACTTGCGCGCGCCAGGCGGCTTGCGAAAGCTGCTATATCGCCGGCTCGCGAGGCCGAGCGGCTGGCGTTGAATGCCGGGGCGTCTTGCGTACGACCCGCCGATCAGAAGGTCGAATATGCGTTCAGGGAGGTACACGTGATCGCATTGCGCGCACTGTGCGGCGCCGCTACCGCCGCGGTCCTGTTGGCCGCGACTGCGGCGCACGGCGCGGAAGCCTGGCCGACCCGGCCGATCAGGGTGATCAGCCCATTCCCCGCCGGCAGCGCCTCGGACACCACGAGCCGCGTCGTGCTCGACCAGGTTTCGCAGATCCTCGGTCAACCGATGGTGATCGAAACGAAGCCCGGCGCCGGCGGCATCGTCGGCTTCGCCGATGTCGCCAAGGCCGACCCGGACGGCTACACCGTCGTCGTCAGCTCGACCTCGATGGGCACCGGCATGGTGCTGCACAAGAGCCTGCCCTACGATCCGGCCAAGGATTTCGCGCCGGTGGCGATGTTCGGGGTTTCGCCGAACCTGCTGGTCGCCTCGACCCAGAGCGGCTTCAAGACGGTCGCCGATCTCATCGCCGCGGCGAAGGCGAAGCCCGGCGCGCTGACTTTCGCGTCCGCGGGTGTCGGTTCGTCCTCGCACATGGCGGGAGAGCGGCTGCGCCTTGCCGCCAACATCGACGTGCGGCACGTGCCGTTCCGCGATCAGGGCCTCACCGAGGTGATGGCCGGGCGCATCGACTACTATTTCATTCCGCTGGCCGCGGCGGCTTCGGCACTCGGCAGCGGCAAGCTCTCGATCCTCGCGGTGAGCTCGCTCAAGCGGGTTGCGCTGTTGCCCGACGTGCCCTCGATCGCCGAAGCCGGATATCCGAACGCCGAGTTTCGCTTCTGGGTCGGATTGTCCGTACCGGCAAAAACGCCGCGCGCGATCGTCGACAAGCTGCACGATGCGACGGAGCAGGCGCTGCAGAACGCGGCGCTGCAGGAGAAACTGGCGAAGCTCGGCGTCGAGCCGGAGCCGATGAGCGTCGATGCGTTCGGCAAGTTCGTCAAAGACGACCTCGCCGCGACCGTTGAGCTCGCCAAGCAGGCCAAGATCGAGCCGGTCGATTGATTGATTGACGGTTCGTTATTGCGTCTAGCGCTGCAGCAGCGCCATTAGGCTCGACGTATCCCAGCGCCGGCCGCCCATCGTCTGCACTTCCGAATAGAACTGGTCGATCAGCGAGGTGGCCGGCAGATGCGCGCCGTTGCGGTTCGCCTCGGCGAGACAGATGCCGAGGTCCTTGCGCATCCAGTCGACCGCGAAGCCGAAATCGTATTTGCCGGCGACCATGGTCTTGTAGCGGTTCTCCATCTGCCAGGACTGCGCCGCGCCCTTGGAGATAGTGGCGATCAGCTTCTCGACGTCGAGGCCGGCCTTCATCGCGAAGTGCAGGCCCTCGGCGAGGCCCTGCACCAGCCCGGCGATGCAGATCTGGTTCACCATCTTGGCGAGCTGGCCGCTGCCGGATGCGCCGAGGAGATTGCAGGCGCGCGCGTAGGCGGCGATCACCTTCTCGGCCTTGGCGAACGCGCCTTCATCGCCGCCGCACATCACCGTGAGCACGCCATTCTCGGCGCCGGCCTGGCCGCCCGAGACCGGCGCGTCGACGAATTCGAAACCGCGCTTTTTCGCCTCGGCGTGAAGCTCGCGCGCGATCGCCGCGGAGGCGGTGGTGTGATCGACCACGATCGCGCCCTTGGCGACGCCGGCATAGATGCCGTTGTCGCCGAGCATCACTTCGCGCAGATCGTTGTCGTTGCCGACGCAGGCCATGACGAAATCCTGGCCCTGCGCGGCCTGTTTCGGCGTCGGCGCGCTCTTGCCGCCGTATTGCGCGACCCACTTTTCCGCCTTGGCGCCGGTGCGGTTGTAGACGGTGACGTCGTGCCCGCCCTTGTTCTTGAGATGCCCGGCCATCGGGTAGCCCATCACGCCGAGGCCAACAAACGCCACCTTTGCCATTGTGTTCTCCGTATCAGCAGGCCGGATGGAGCGAAGCGCAATCCGGGATACAAGACTACACGCCTAAACGCACGCGTTTCACGCGGCGTGCCTGCCAGCCTTGCGGCACCTCGATCTCGGCATCGCCCGGCACCATCACGGCAAACTCCGTGGCCGGTCCCAACACCATCTGCCGGCGCCAGCAGCTCGCTTCCGGGTGCTGGGCACGAATGGCATCGAGCGGCGGCTGCCATTGGATGCCGCGCGGGCGCGTCAGCCAATAGGTGGTGGATTGCGCAGTCGCCGGCGGCTCACCTGCAACATGGGCGTAAATCCCGCCGGCGCCGTCCGCCATCTGCGCCGCCGCGGCGTCGTGCGCCGGCTGCACCGGCTTGGCGATCGCGAAGGCGTTGAGCGGATCCATGGCCCAGGAGCCTTCGAGCAGGCACCAGTCCTCGTAGCCCGCGAGATTGCTCAACCACGGTACCGGCTCGATCCGGAATGACGAGGCGGCGATGAAACCGGGGGAGGGGTGCCGCGCGAGTTCGCTCTGGAACCGCACGACCGATTCTTCGTAGCGTTTCTGGTCGGTCTGCGGATAGGGCCGATGCCAGAAAACATAGGCGAGCATCGATCGGGTTCCCGGGGCAACGCAATGGCGGCGAGAAGGAGAATGCACCGCTGCGGCCCTGTCAACCCGACGGGCGTTGACCGCGGCGCGGCGGGGTCTATCTAGGGGGCAGGCCCGCTCGAGAAGAATTTTTTTGGGCCGCGGCCTTGGCCTGCGGGCCGGAGAGGATGCCATGGCGCTGGCGAAGGACGACGTTTTGGCCGCGCTTGCGCAGGTCGCGAGCCCCGAGGGCCGTGCGCTCACGGCAACCGGCACACTCTCCGAGATCGTGGCGAGCGACGGCAAGGTGTTTTTCTCCATCACGGTCGATGCCGGCGCGGTGCGGCAATGGGAAGCGGTGCGCGCGCGCGCCGAAGCCGCCGTGCGGGCGCTCCCCGGCGTCAATTCCGTGATGGTCGCGCTGACGGCGGAGCGGGCCGGCGGCGGCGGCGGCGTGGCGCCGCCGCAACGGCCGCAACCGCCCGCAGCGGGCGCGCGGGCTCCCTCCCGACCCTCAGGCGCAAGCGGGGCAGCGGGCCCGGCGCCGGCGGGGATCCCCGGCGTCGAGGCGATCATCGCGGTCGCCTCCGGCAAGGGCGGCGTCGGCAAATCGACCACGGCAGTCAATCTCGCGCTCGGCCTGCGCGACCTCGGCCTCAAGGTCGGCATCCTCGATGCCGACATCTACGGGCCGTCGATGCCAAAACTCCTGGCCATCCGCGAGCGCCCGCAGACCGTCGGCGGCACGCGGCTCAAGCCCATCACGCGCTACGGCCTGACGGTGATGTCGATCGGCTTCCTCATCGAGGAGGAGACGCCGATGATCTGGCGCGGGCCGATGGTGATGTCGGCGCTCACCCAGATGCTGCGCGAGGTGGAGTGGGGCACGCTCGACGTCATGGTGGTCGACATGCCGCCGGGCACCGGCGACGCCCAGCTCACCATGGCTCAGCAGGTGCCGCTCAAGGGCGCGGTCATCGTCTCGACGCCGCAGGATTTGGCGCTGATCGACGCGCGGCGCGGCATCGCCATGTTCCGCCGCGTCAACGTGCCGGTCATCGGCATCGTCGAGAACATGTCGACCTTCATCTGCCCGCATTGCGGCACGCGCTCCGACATTTTCGGCCACGGCGGCGCGCGCCACGAAGCCGAGCGTCTCGGCGTGCCGTTTCTGGGCGAGGTCCCGCTCGACATCGCCATTCGCGAAAATTCCGATGCCGGCCTGCCGGTGGTCGCGACCGCGCCCGACGGCCCCCTGGCCAAATGCTACCGCGACATCGCCGCGCGCGTGCGCGAGGGCTTGCAGGCGGCGAGCCGCCCGGCGCCGAAGATCGTCATCGAGGCGTGACTTTACTTCAGCCCACTGCGCCGGTGGGATCGCGCCGCAGCACCATGCCAGGGAGCGCGCCGGTGTGGGTCGCGTTCTCGACCACGATCGTGCCGTTGACGATGACGGTGGTGCGCGGCCCGGACGGGAACTGGTGCGGGTCGGCGTAGGTGGCGCGGTCGACGAAATCGTCGGGATCGAAGATCACCACGTCGGCGCGAAAGCCTTCGCGCAGCAGCCCGCGGTCCTTGAGCTTGAGGGCGCGGGCGGTGGCGCCGGTCATCTTGTGGATGGCGCGCCCGAGCGGCAACGCCTTCTCTTCGCGCACGTAGCGGCTGAGCACCCGCGGGAAGGTGCCGTAGAAGCGCGGGTGGGGCAGGCCTTTGCCGACGGTGCCGTAGGGCGCGACGCAGTTGCCGTCGGAGCCAACCAGCGCGAACGGGGAGGCGATGATGGTGCGGATGTCGTCCTCGGCGATCGAGGTCACCAGCACGCGGGTCGCGCCCTGGTCGTCGGCGAGATAATCGCACAGCGTGTCGATCGCATCCGCGCCCCGCTCGGCGGCGAGCGAGCCGATGGTGCGGCCGGCGTGCTGCGGCAGATGCGGCGAGATCGAGATCTGCACGCAGTCCCAGGACGGGATGCGGCCCCAGTTGTTGAGCCCGTCGCGCGCAATGTCGTCGCGGATTTTCTGTCGCGTCTGCGGCGCTCGCAGCCGCTCGATCATGGCCGCGACGCCGCCCGCCTGCACCCATGGCGGCAGCAGGTTCTTCAGCGGGTTCGAGCCCGCGGCGTAGGGGTAGGCATCGCAATCGACGTCGAGGCCGGCAGCCTTAGCGTCGGCGATCATGGCGAGCGCCGTTCCGGCCTTGCCCCAGTTGTCGGTGCCGGAGCACTTGAAGTGGACGATCTCGACATGCACGCCGCAGTGCCGGGCGAGCGCGATCGCCTCCTCGACGGCTTCGATCACCTTGTTGGCTTCATCGCGCAAGTGCGTGAAATAGCCGGCATTATGCCGCTTGAGCACGTGCCCGAGCGCGATCATCTCGGCGGCCGCCGCGTAGGAGCCGGGCGGCGTGAACAGGCCGGACGACATGCCGAGCGCGCCCGCCTCGAGCGCATCTTCGAGGAGCGCGATCATCTCGCCAAGCTCCGCCGCGCTCGGCGCGCGCTCCGCCATGCCCATCACCATCAGGCGGAGCGTGTTGTGGCCGACCAGCATGCCGGCGTTCACCGCGGTCGCCGGAAAGCTTTCGAGATAGTCCGGGAAGCTCGTCTCGCGAAACGTCAGCCACGGCGCGCTCGGGCTCAGATAGTCCCGCAGCAGTTCGACCTTGCCGGCCAGCGCCGGCGCGACCGAAAAGCCGCAATGGCCGATGATCTCGGTGGTGACGCCCTGGCGCACCTTGCTCTCGGCCTTGGGATTGATCGGCAGCGTGAAATCGGAATGGGTCTTGATGTCGATGAAGCCCGGCGCGACCGCGAGCCCGGTGGCGTCGATGATTTTCCGCGCCGCGCCTGCGGAGCGGGGCTCCGTCGGGTGGGCGCCGATCTTGGCGATGCGGCCATCCTCGATCGCCAGAAAGGTATCGCCGGTGACGCCGGGGCCGCCGGCGCCGTCGAACAGGACTCCGCCGCGGATCAGGATGTCGTGCATCGGGGCCGGCCCGCGCGGCGGCTATCGCGCCGGCTGGGCCGTACAGGTGATGCTGCCTGCCACATCCCAGGTCGCTTTTTGGCCGGCTTGCGTCGGCGGCTTGCACAACAGCGCGGCCTGCGCCGGCGTTCCAATCCTGATCACGTCGACGCAGAGCTGGGAGCCGACGGAATAAACTCGGTTGGCATAGATGCAATAGAAGGCAATGTCTTCGGGCTTGATCGGCGGCGCCAGCTGGGTGGCCTGCGCCAGTTCCTGTGCATGTCCCGTTGCTGGCGTGAAAATTGCGGCGGCGGCGGACACAGCGGCGACGGCGGCGACGATCAGGGTTTTGCCCATCGGTATCTCCGAACGAATTCTGCAGGACGAAGGAGCCCACCACGACCGTGGCGGTCTGGCAACGGCATTCGATCGTCGCGCACAGCGCCCGCAGCGCCGGGCAGGACCGGGCGTCAACGCGCCGGCCGATAAGGATCGGCCCCGGCCTTGCGGCCGGGGCCCACCTTCCTGATACCGGCGCTCAGACACAGACCGGCAGCCCTCGTGCGTAGCATTAGCCTGTTACCGTAACCTCAAGACGATCAGCGGAAATTGAGGCCTGCCAGAGTGGTTCTTGCAACCATAAATTGAAGACGTGGCGGCGGGGAGGTTGTGGCCGGAACATGCCGCGAACAACCCCGCAACCTCAAGAGACGTCGCCCCGGCGCTAGAGCCGACGACAGGGCCAGCCGGGCTTTGTCAGCGGCGGCGCTTGCGCAGCCGCGCCAGGAACACGCTCTTCTTCTCCGCCTTGCGCACGGCATAGCGGCGCGGATCGCGGTTCATCCACTCGCACAGCAGCAGGAACAGCGGCGCATCGACCGCGTGGCCGTGCTCGGCGCGCACCCAGGTGGTTTGCGGAACTCGCAAAGCCCGTGCCGTCGTCGGTACGCCGTAGCCGAACTTTTTGCGTTCCTCGCGCACGTCCCGGCTGAATTCCTTCCATTTGAATTTGATCATGGCTGCACCATCAATCAACAAGCGGGCGCAGTGTAGCATGTGTGGGCGCGGCAAAACCGGCTCAGGCGGGGCTGCGACGTTTGCGCAAGATCGCCGGTATGGGGGTGCGCGCGACAGCAAGAATCGCGCCCGGCGCGCGTGCATGCGCCCGCCGGCCCGCAAGCGCGCCGGCGATGCATGGCCGGCAAAAATCCCGGCCGCAGTTTTGATTTTGCCGCCCCGCGCGCCAACGCGCTGCGCGCCACGCGTTCTATTTCAGGGCGGTGGATACGCTGGTGAAGGTGGTATTGAGGTTGGTCCCAAGCGCCAGCACGGCGGCGATGATGGCGACGGAAATGCCTGCGGCGATCAGGCCATAGCGGCCCGCGGCGCATCCGCGCCCGAGCTTTGTTTGCTTCGTTTGTTTCCCTGCCTCGAAAGCAAGGGAGGCAGAGCGCCGACAGGCGCATTCATCCAGTGGCCGCGCCACACTCTCGGATGTCGCCATCCGACAGTGCGCGGGCGCGGCAGCGGGCTCAGCGGAACCCGCTCGCCTCTCGGCGCTCTACCGCGGCGCTTGTCACGACGAGCGAACGCCGCGACTCAGCCCAGGCCGCGCTTCACGCGAGCGGAAGGACGCAGGCGTTACCCGCGCCGCCAAACAATCGCGCTTAAGCGAAGCACCTCGCGCACCGGTCGTAATGCCGGCGGGGACGATGCCCGGACCGCCGGGAGCGGGATCACAACTCCCGCCCGCAGGAACCGCACCTCGCCCCGTCGATCGGCTGTCACCGGTAGACGTCCCTCGATGGGCGAGATTCGCTTGGGGATGTAACTGAAAGAGAGACTAATGTCAATGAAAATGTGACTTGCTGGGCCGCAGCCCGTTACCCCATCTACTTTCGTCACCACCGGCTTGACCCGGTGGTCCATGCTCACTTGCCGGCCGCATGGATTGCCGGATCAAGTCCGGCAATGACGAGGAGGAATGATCGGCGCCGTCATGCCCGGCTTCATGCCGGGCATCCACGTCTCTACTTTCGTCACCACCGGGCTTGACCCGGTGGTCCATGCTGACTTGCCGGCCGCATGGATTGCCGGATCAAGTCCGGCAATGACGAGGAGGAATGATCGGCGCCGTCATGCCCGGCTTTATGCCGGGCATCCACGTCTCTACATTGCCAAGCAGGACGGGATAGAGGCCGGAACAAGTTCGGCCACGTCGACGCGCTTTGGGGTTCACCGCATCTCGTCATGCCCGCGCTCGTCGCGGGCATCCACGTCTTAACCTAGCCAGGTCATGGAAGACCGCGTGGGCTTCGCTGCGCTCAGCCCACCCTACGCTTGCTATGAACCCCCCGTCAGGACGAATCGAACAATTAGCAACACCGCAACAAAAGCGAGCATCGCAAATACGATTTTAGAAACAATTGATATGAACCGCTTGCGGACAGGGTCAATCCAGCCGCACCGATGACAAATCTGGGACGACCAGAGCATGTCATAGCCGCATCTCGGGCATCGGCTCATTGGACAATCCGCGCCGTGAACGAGGCCGCTAACTGAGGCGGATTTACGCTACATAAATTGACGCAGTACGAAGACCTTGGACAAGCCATGTTCGGGAAGTCGGCCGCATCACGCCTGCATTAGTTCGCCATTTGGCAGCCTTGCCTAACCTTGGGATCGAGTTTAGCTGCCGTCAATCGACAAGAAAGAGGCCGCCAACTGAGGCGGTCTTTACTTGTCCGTTGCGTGCAAGCGGACCTTATTGGATTCTAAATCCTCAATGACGAGGGTAAACAGGCCGATTGCAGTCCGATCGTCTACGCCAATCAATCGCTGCCTGTAGTAGGCAATTTCGACGTCAATCTTCCGGCACTCCTCGCACATACTGACTCGTGCTCCAACCATCAGGCGGGAGCGCGATCGCGTCTCTCAGCCACCGGCGCCCGGTTAGGTCGCTGTCGGTGATGTAAGTCAACCTGGCCAGGACCGCTTTCGTTCCGAATTGTCTATTCTTGCTGTGCCCGCAAAAAGGGGCCAGCCTCAAATTCAAAAGGGACCAGCCGACATGGAAAGGGGCCAGTACCCCCCAAACGGGGACTGGCCGGAACCGGCCACTCGCAGATCCGAAACCGGCCACCCCGCCTCAAAAGGGCGTTGAATTAGTTACCGCGGGTGGGGAAGGATCGGGTGAGTTGGAACTCGATCCATTGCTGGTCGCGCTCCTGAAAAAAGTGCCGACGCCCGATAAAGGTTGGCCCGGCCCGACTCGCGTTCGCTGGTTTCGGACGTTCGCAATGAACGTGTCGCAAATCTACGACGACGACGGCGAGCCGGTTGAATTGAAGATCGAGCTTGAAAAGAATGAGGCCGCCAACTGAGGAGGCCCCTCAACATTACGGTTGCCAGTTCCGTCGGCTCTGCCGTTCGGCTATACCTTACGAGGGAATTGGCGCAGGAGAATTGCGAGACGGGAACAGCAAACGTCTACGCGACACTTCGCGCGCTTCAGCAAGGGAGGACGGTCATGCCGCGGCGAGCAAAGATCAAGACGGAACGCATCGTGCGATCGTTGGGCAAGGATTGGGGCAAGGCGGTGCAGCGCCAGGTGATGAAGGCCGCCGTCGCGCAAGCGCGCTTTCACTTAAGCTCCGGCAAGCGCGGCGGCAAGGACGAGGTCGAGGCAGTTGTTTCGCTAACGGTGCACATGGTCTTTCCACGCAAGGGGGAGAGCTTCGCTGCCGACGGCGGGGCGCCGGATTGCGTTTGCGTCCTCCACGGAAGCCCGTCGGGAGGCTGGACGTGCATCTGCACCGGGCCGGGCGCCGCCGGCTGCGACTGCGCGCCGCCGGTCTGGGTGTGAGCGGGGCATGACCCCGGCTTGGCGGGCCGAAGTTAGAACGCGGCGCGGCGGAGCGAGAGGGGTTTGCGGGGCATCCACGTCTCTACTTTCGTCACCGCCGGGCTTGACCCGGTGGTCCATGCTCACTTGCCGGCCGCATGGATTGCCGGATCAAGTCCGGCAATGACGAGGAGGAATGATCGGTGCCGTCATGCCCGGCTTTATGCCGGGCATCCACGTCTCTACATTGCCAAGCAAGACGTGGATGGCCGGAACAAGTCCGGCCATGACGGTGAGTGATTGGAATGAGACCAGGCGCCACGCCGAGCGGCGATCGCGAAAGCCGAACCCGTCATCCTGAGGCGCGAGCGCAGCGAGCCTCGAAGGATGCGGCCTCAGCGCCCGGCCCGCGCCCTTCGAGGCTCGGCGCATCGCAGCCAAGTGTACGCAGGCTGCGCCTGCTATGGCGCCGAGCGCCTCAGGGTGACGGGGTAGACGCCGGAACAAGTTCGGCCACGTCGACGCGCTTTGGGGTTCACCGCTTCTCGTCACGCCCGCGCTCGTCGCGGGCATCCACGTCTTACCCTAGCCAGTTACGTCATGGAAACCGCGTGGGCTTCGCTGCGCTCAGCCCACCCTACGCTTGCTACTTTTGGGATCTGAGCAGTTCGTTCCGAAAAGATTCTCCAACATATTCCTCACTCCTAAATTGAACAAGCAAACCCTTGCTCAGAAAAAAATCCGTAAGGTCAACAAGTTGACGAGGGGAAAGTTCATCCTCATGATACGCATAGACACGCCCGGAAAATTTCAGGGTTTTGCTGGTCTTTTGTGATGATTCACCGGGCCATTTGTACCTGACTTCCGCCTCGCTCGATAAGTCCTTTACTATTTTCTCTGCCTCACCTGAGAGACTGACACAGATCAAAAACGTATGCGGCGACCGCGGAATATATGCCATCAGGAACATTGAGTTGGCCTCAATGTCCTCAGGAATGGCAATCCTCATTTGAATTTTTTGACCGTTGAGCAAAGTAACATCAATCGTTTTTTGAACCTTGAGGAATTGGCGGAAGTCAGTCTGAAAAAGTGTTTCAAGCGTTTTTGGCAATATTTGAGCCGGCGGCTGCGCAGTTCGAGCTTGTTGCGCCGAGGAGACTTGCACGGACTGTGGCGGCCTCTGTAAGGCATGCCAAGTGGCGACAACTCCAATAACAGCCCCAACGGTAATGCAAGATCGGTCGAGAGTTTTCCAATTCAACGTCCAATGCCAGACCGATCCGGCGATTACCCACAACGCAAGACCGATCCCGCAATAATAGGCGAGTAACTGAAATTCCGCCGGGAACTGGCTTGCGGCAGCGTTCATCAAAAAACCGGCGATAAGTGCAGGTAATTTGACGTACCAAGGCAGTTCCACAAATTTTCGAATGATTGGGTGATCTTGCATGCGCGCGCGTCTCACTCAGTCCCGTCCCTAGGCTAGTAGGGCCGCTCGCGATATACCCGCTATCCGTGTACGTCTAGAGGCGATATCTGCCACCCCGGTACTGTCCGGGGACAGCACCTGCCACCCCCAAAAAGAACATATTGCGAACCTAGAACATATCGTGTACACTCCTGCCATCGCCATTCGCAAGGGGATAGGCCGGCGGGGTTTCGTTGCCGGCCCGAAATTTCCCGGCCATAAGGAGCACGACCAATGAGTGCAGCGCTTCGTCTCGTCGAAGGATCGTCCATGGACAAAACGAAGGCCCTTGATGCCGCGCTCTCGCAGATCGAGCGCAGCTTCGGCAAGGGCTCGATCATGCGGCTCGGCAAGAACATGCAGGCGATGGACGTCGACACCGTGTCCACCGGCTCGCTCGGCCTCGACATCGCGCTCGGCATCGGCGGCCTGCCGCGCGGCCGCGTGGTCGAGATTTATGGGCCGGAATCCTCGGGCAAGACCACGCTCGCTTTGCATTGCCTCGCCGAGGCGCAGAAGAAGGGCGGCATCTGCGCCTTCATCGATGCCGAGCACGCGCTCGACCCGATCTATGCGCGCAAGCTCGGCGTCAATGTCGACGACCTCTTGATCTCGCAGCCCGATACCGGCGAGCAGGCGCTGGAAATAGCCGATACGCTGGTGCGCTCCGGCGCGGTCGACGTGCTGGTCATCGATTCGGTCGCGGCGCTGGTGCCGCGCGCCGAGCTCGAAGGCGAGATGGGCGACAGCCAGCCCGGCTTGCAGGCCCGCCTGATGAGCCAAGCCCTGCGCAAGCTCACCGCCTCGATCAACCGCTCCAATACGATGGTGATCTTCATCAACCAGATCCGCATGAAGATCGGCGTCATGTACGGCTCGCCGGAAACCACGACCGGCGGCCACGCGCTC
>Ga0182024_10017173_pt1 | contig 13624 bp, 11 predicted proteins | sample P32metaG_FD_120480 | JGI IMG/M metagenome (GOLD analysis project Ga0182024, IMG submission 120480) | Permafrost microbial communities from Stordalen Mire, Sweden - P3-2 metaG (Illumina Assembly) | ecosystem: Environmental > Terrestrial > Soil > Wetlands > Permafrost | place: Sweden: Stordalen... | reverse complement strand
TCCGCACTTACCATTCTCGCGTATCCTGCTGCCGGCGCGCCGGAAATCCTCGAACAGATACTGCGCGGAGGACTCGCAAAAATGGTCGAGGCAAATTGCACCGTTGTCGGCGGCCACTCCATCCGTGATGAGGAAATCAAGTTCGGCTACGCCGTCACCGGCACGATTCATCCGCACCACATTTGGAAGAATTTTGGCGCGCATCCGGGCGATGTTTTGATCCTCACCAAGCCCATCGGCACCGGCGTAATTTCCACGGCGTTGAAGCAGCAGCGCGCCGAAGCGGCGTGGGTTAGAGCGGCCACCGCTTCGATGACCCAACTCAATCGCGACGCCGCGGAAGCTCTGCACGAAATCGAAAAATCCGCGCCCGAAAAACATCTCCCCATTCACGCGGTCACCGACGTCACCGGCTTCGGCCTTCTCGGCCACGCCCGCGAAATGGCCATCGGCAGCGGCGTATCCATCACCATCGACCATGCGCGAATTGAATATCTTCCCGGAGCCATCGAAACCTCGCGCGCCAAATTCTTCTCCGGTGGCATGCAGAACAATCGCGATTTCGTGGAGAGTTGCACGGAATTTTCGCCCAGCGTCCCCGATGAATTCCGCGCTTTGGCTTTCGACCCCCAAACTTCGGGCGGCCTACTTGTTGCCATCGCTCCGGAATTCGCCGAAGCGGCTCTGGCGGCCTTTGCGCAACACCGGGTTTCCGCGCGTCGGATCGGCGAAGTCACCAAAAAACGTTCCGCGCTCTTGACCGTCGTCTGACTTTCCCGCAATCGTGTACACTTTATTTTTATAATATTCTGGCATGGACACCATAACCCACGGCATTGCCGGCGCGCTCGTTGGCAAAGGATTCTTTTCCCGCCGCGCCGCGCGCGTCGTCGTATTTGCCGCGACAGTCGGCGCGATGTTTCCGGATATCGACGTCATCGCCGAAATTTTCTCGCGTGATCCACTCGCCATTGTCAGATATCACCGCGCCATAACCCACTCCTTCGTCGCTCTCCCGTTTTTCGCCGCCACGCTGGCTTGGCTCACCCGCGCGGGCGTCAGGTTTCTAAAAACGAAATACGCCAGATTTCACGACCTCGAATCTCCCTCATGGGGAACGCTCACCATCATTTACGCCGTCGCCATCGCCAGCCATATCCTGCTCGATGGCTTGACTTCCTTCGGCACCCGCATGTGGTATCCACTCTCACAACAACGCGTCGCCTGGGATTGGCTCTTCATCATTGATTTCTGCTTCACCGCGCTCGTCCTGCTGCCGCAGGTTGCCGCGTGGATTTACGGTGACCGCCTGAAATTCCGCACTCGCTCTGCAGCGATGTTCGTCATTTTCGCCCTAGGCTCCCTTGCCGCCTGGAAAATCGCGGATGCTGTAGGTTTTCCGTTTCACCTCTGGATTGCCGGTTTGGCCGGCCTGCTCATTGCCGCGTTCTTTTTCCTACCGGCATTTCACGATGTGGGTTTCCGAATTCCCACGCCGCGATGGTGTCGCGCCGGAACCTATCTCACTTGCGCGTATCTTCTCGCCTGCGGATTCGCGCACCATGTCGCCTTGGCACACGCGAAAAGTTTCGCCGCCGCGCACAATATTCCTGTCGAACGCATGGCCGCGCTTCCCTTGCCGCCATCTCTGCTCGATTGGGGCAATGTCATCCGAAGTTCGAACGGTGTGTATCAGTCGCGCTTCGATCTGCGCTCGCATGCAGCGTCTGATTTCTGGTTTCGCGCAGATTCACCTCCCGATTCGTACGTCGCCCGCGCGCTACAACTTCCCGAAGTTCAGCTCTACTGGAGTTTCGCCCGCTTTCCCGTGATTCGCTCTTTTTCCGATGACGGCCAGCATTTTGTCGACTTCGACGAGAATCGTTTTATCACGCGGCACACCCACGGCCCTGCGCCCTTCTCATATCGCGTAATTTTCAACGACGCCGGAATTCCAATCGAGGAAGGTTGGCAGGCCGACAGCATGGACGTTCGCCGTATGATCAAGATTCTCCCGACTCATTCCGGGGCTACACCATGAAGGTCTTGATTTTCAGCGATACGCACGGCGATTTACGTTCGCTCGACAAAATTATCGCGCAGCCTGCAGATACCTATATCGCGGCCGGCGATCTATCAAATTTCGGGAAGATGCTCGATCGCTGCGGAGAAATACTAAAACCCCTCGGAGCACGGCTGCTGGTCCTGCCGGGCAATCACGAAACGCACGAGCAGACCAAGAACTTTTGTCACAAGTTCGGCTTCGTCGATTTTCATCGCCAGCTTCGCAAGATCGGCAATTCAAATTGGGCGGGGCTCGGCTACAGCAACATCACGCCGTTCAAAACTCCCGGAGAATATTCCGAAACAGAAATTTCGGAAGCACTAAGCGCTTTCGATGGCATCCCACAGCTCCATCTCGTCGTTCATTTTCCGCCCTACGACACGAAGCTGGATGAATACGCTCCGGGCCAGCACGCCGGCAGCCCCGCTCTGCGCGCCTGGGTCGAACGCGAAAAACCACGCGATCTTTTCTGCGGCCACATCCACGAAACCGCAGGTCTCACGGATCAGCTCGGCCACACGAAGTGCTTTAACGTCGGCAAAGCCGGATACATTTTGGAATTTTAAGGAAGAATCTCGCTACTTCTTATTGGCCTACTTCTTGTTGGCAGGATAGATCACCAGCTGCCGGCGGTCTCCGGCGCCTTCACTCATCGTCCGAACACCCTGCGCCCCCGTCAATTCCAGGTGAATTAATCGGCGTTCGCGCGGCGACATTGGATTAAATCGAAACGGCTGGCTGGTTTCGCGCACGCGTTGTGCGGCCACCCGCGCCGAAAGTTTCAATTCATCTATTCTCTGCGAACGATACTCCGCGCAATCGAATCGCACCCGATCGTGCAATCGCGGATCGAGGCGTAGCCACCGGTGCCCGACGTGTTCCAAAGCCAGCAGCAGTTCCGCGTCGCCTTCCAGCAATAATTCCTGATCGTCGCCGCTGAACGCCACCACAATGTCCATCTCGCCAGCCGCTCCGCCCAGCGTCGCGGGCGTGGAGATGTCGTAAGCAATCGCCAGGCCCATTTCGCCCACCGCCAGATCGAGATAGCGCTTCAATTCCTTCTGCGCGTTTTCGCGATCCAGTCGCGCTTCGGGTTGCGCTTGCCCGGATGTAAAAGGACGCTTGCCTGCTGGTCTGCGGTCGTTACTCGGTGCGTTACTCGATGCGTTGTTCATTGGGTCGCCGGTTTTTTGAATTTACTACGTGATGGCAAAGGTTCCGTCTTGTTCAGATAATACTGCTGCCCCACTCCCACCAGGTTGCTCGTAAACATATAAAGATTCAAACCGCTCGAAAGCCGGAAAAAAATGAATCCCATGAATAGCGGCATCAGGCCCATCATCTTCTGTTGCGCCGGATCTACCGTCGTCTGCGGCGTCATTTTGGTCATCAGGTACATCATAACCATCATGCAGATAGGCAAAATATAATCCGGGCCCATCGCGGATAGGTCATAAATCCATCCGATCCACGGCGCATGTCTCAATTCAATCGCGCCGTTCAGCACCCGCCACAAGGCCCACCAGATCGGCATCTGAAACAACATCGGCAGGCAGCTTCCCATCGGATTGATGCCTTCTCGCCCGTACACCGCCATCACTTCTTCGTTCATCTTCTTTTTGCGCGGATCGCTCATCGAATATTTTTTGTAGCGATCCTGAATCTGTTTGATTTCCGGCCCCACCTTTTGCATTTTCTGCATGGACCGCCAGCTCTTCATCTTCAGCGGGAACATCGCGATGTTGATGATCAGCGTCATCAGCACGATGCACCAGCCCCAATTCGGCACTTTGGTGTGCAGCTTTTGCAGGACCCATAGCAGCGGCTTCGCCACTGGGCCCGTATAGCCGAAATTGACCAGTTCCGAAAGCGAGGGATGCAGGCTTTCCAGTTGTCCCAGATCCTTTGGCCCGATATACATCCGCAGTTTCACCGGCCCCGCCGCTGCCGAGCCTGCTGCCATTTGCGCTTCCGGATCTCCGCCATGATCCTGGGTCCAGTGCCATAGCGATAAATCGGTCCCATCGGGCAAGAACGCCGCGGTAAAAAATTGATCCTCGATGCCCGCGTATTCGAGCGGTCCGTATTGAATTGCAGGCTGGCTCTGATTTCCCGAAACCCCCAGCTTCTTGTACTGCAGCAAATTCAGCTTGCCCGACGCGCTGTAATATACGGTCACCAGCGTCGCCGCTTTGTACACCGCCTTGTCGCCGAATCCTCCGCGCCACGCAATCGCCACCGGCAGGGGCTTGCCATCGAGCGCAGCCGCCACATCCACAGCCACTTCATAGTTCAGATCGAATCTGATTTTCTTGGTAACGTCCAGATGCCCATCGCTCCAATGCATATCGACTTCCGTCGGAGCTGCCGCAACCGCATCCGAAGCTGCCGCGCTCGGAGCTGGACCTACCGGCTTTAGTTTCGCTTCGGATTTCAGCGCACGCGCATCCACCGTTGTCGCCACAACGTGTGTCTCGATCTCGTAAAGGCCGGAATTTGCGCTGGCTTGCAGCGCCGGATCAGTCAGCACCACCGAGAAGGGCCAGCCCAGCTGTTGCGCCACGGCATCATTCACCAGATCCAAAGGCTGCGGCGGCGTCTGGTCGTCCATGTAGCGGTTCAGCTTCCACGTCTTCACCACGCCGCCGCGGTTCGATATCTCCACGAAATACAGCGGGCTGGACACCACAAATGTCTTTTCCGCTGTGGCCTGCACCACTCCAGGATTCACTGGTGCCTTTGCCGCGCTCACCGCAGTGGCGCCGGCAGGTGATTGTGGAATCGCAGCGCTGCCCGGCACAGCATTCACTCCCGGTTGTTGTGCTGCAGTTTGTGCACCTCCGGTTTGCGGTGAAACCGGAGCGGGGGCCGGCTTATATAAACGTCCGAACGCGAATAAAATAATGAGTGCGACGATTACGAAAATTATTCCGCGCACCTGGTCCGACAATTCGTTCACTGCGCCAACTCCTTGTTCGCACTACGCAACCAATCCGCGTCGGAATAATCGTGAGAATCGTGGCCCGTCGCGATCTGACTAGGCTCCAGCATCACGTCTGGCACTGGATCGAATCCGCCCTTGGTAAATGGCCTGCAACGCCCAAGCCGCTTCAACGCCAGCCAACTTCCTCGCTTCGCGCCATGCAGCGCAATCGCTTCCTGCGCGTATTTCGAACATGAGGGATAAAATTTGCAAGCTCCGCCAAGAAACGGCGAAAGGAACACGCGGTACAACTGCACGAACGCCAGCAACAGCCATTGCCCGGCAGCCGAAAATTTCCCTCGAGGCGCAACTGTTGCGCCTTGCTCGCCTTCGTAGCGGCGGCCTTCAGGCCGCCATTGATCAGATGCACTCACAATATTTCCCGGAGATGTTTCCGTGGGACGCAAATCTACTCCGCCAACTTTGCGGGAGCCTTCTGTTGAAGATTCGCTTTCGGCAATGTCAGCAACTTCATCATCTCCTGCACCAGCGTCGGAAATTCCGTCGTGGCCACCGTCGCGCGCGGATGCACCACAATGTCCCATCCCGGAGTTATCTCCCGGCGGTGCAATCTGAATATTTCGCGCAGGCGTCTGCGGATTCGGTTCCGCCGTACCGCGTTTCCCAGCGCCTTTTTTATGCTCCAGCCAAAGCGGCTGACTTCCAGGCCATTGGGACGCACAAATAACGTGAACTCGCGGCTGCTCCGGCGACGCCCTTCCCGATACACCGCGTCGTACTCCGCGCGCCGCACCAGTCGAGTTTCGCGTGGGAGGTCCAGCCGCGGCAGGTCAGACGCGCGTGAGGGCGTGGCGCCCTTTCTTGCGGCGTGTCGCAAGGACTTTTCGTCCACCCTGGGTTTTCATGCGTTTGCGGAATCCATGCTTCTTGTGGCGGCGCCGCACGTGCGGCTGATAAGTGCGTTTCGGCAACGAAAATCTCCCTTAGATTCTTCTACTCGCTCACCCGATACATCACGCGGGGATCGCACCACACCTGGCGAGTACCCTCTTTCCGGCGGCAACGCTCTTACGCAACACGACGCAACAGGCGTCCGGACGAAACAAGAAGTTTAGACGACAGGTGCCATCACGGTCAAGGAATCGCGCGACGCGGTAGTGGCTCAGTTTCCGATTACGCGACAAAAGATCGACTTCGCGAGTCTTCGTAGCTGCCGCCAGAATTACAACCTAGCCTTTGGTGTCTGGAGGCTGCCACAATTCGATCGGATTTCCCTCAGGGTCATGCAGGCGGGCGAATCGGCCGTAGGGAGAAGACTCCGGGTCAATCTTTACCGCGATTCCCGAAGCTTGTAGCTGGGCCGCCATTTTGTCGAGATCGCGGACTCTAAAGTTCAGCATCCAGACCTTCTGGTCATCCCCGAAATACTTGCTCGTCTCGGGGAAAGGAGCGAAAGCGGTTGTTCCTGCCTCTTGCTGCCACGCGGTTTGCCCGTCGCTCGTTGGTATCGTTAAAATCCCCAGGTGTTGCTGGTACCAAAGCGCCAACGCTTTCGGATCTTTCGCTCGAAAGAAGAATCCTCCGATTCCGGTCACTTTTTCCATTTCCGTTCCTCCAGCGATCCCATCACGAACAGCGGCCCCCGCAGGGGAAGAAGAGAGCTTTGGCGGTACGGCTGTCTCCGCAGCTATGCCGAGTTGGTTCCGTCCCCAGATGAAGCTCGACCCGAAAGCAAATGACAGAGTTCGAAGCAGTTGGCGTCTTTGAAACTGCATTCCATCCTCCTTTCGAGAGGAGCGCGAATCGACCAACGATACTTGCGGAAACTGGATTCTGGCAAGCACAAAGAATGAGGTCTTGGGGCGAGTGGCCGCAGTTCGGAACACCGGCAAACCCTACCTTCCCCACAAATTAGTGTCGACACGAACAGCGGAGGAGAGTGTCCGGTTTTGCCCGACTAACGTTAGTGATTTATCGGAAACTGACCCACTACCCGCGACTCGGCGTGGCCCGGCCTGCCTTATTCAAATGTGGAGAGCACCATCGAACAACGCGTTAGCCTCGCTGGTAGGCATGGGTAGATATTGGTAGGCACTCCTATTCGTATCGCAGCGCCACCATCGGATCCACGCGCATCGCGCGCCGCGCCGGGATGTAGCTTGCCGCCAGCACCACGACCATCAGCCCGCACACGCCGGTCACAAACGTCGCCGGATCGGTCGGCTGCACGCCAAACAGCTGGCTCCTCATTACCCGAGATAGCAGCAAGGCTCCTGCTATACCAATCGCCGAGCCGATCAACGCCAGCATCATTCCATGCCGAAACACCAGCATCAGCACGTCCGTGCGGCTCGCGCCCAGCGCCACCCGTATCCCCATCTCATTTGTCCGCCGTGAAACCGAATAGCTCGTCACGCTGTAGATTCCCACCACCGCCAGCAACAAAGCCAGCCCCGCGAAAGCGCCCAGCAACAGCATCGTGAAGCGTTCCGGCGAAAGCGACGCGGAAATCATATCTTCCATGGTTCGGATGTTCTGCACCGGGATTTCCGGATCCACCTCATGAATCGCCTGCCCAGCGGTCGCCGCCATGCTGAGTGGCGCCATATTCGTCCGCACCGCGAGGTTCATGCCGAAAGAGTGGAATGCTTCGCCCTTCGGAACCGATAGCTGGGCCAGCGGAAGATACAGAGTTGCCTTTCGTTGCGTCTCGTTCACCGCGTACAGCTTCACATCACCCACCACTCCCACCACCACGCGCGGTTGATCGGGGTAGAAATACAGCGTCAGTCGCTTGCCAATCGCGTCTTCGTTCGGCCAAAAAAGTTTTGCCATCGAGTCGCTGATCAGCACCGCTCCCGGCCTGCCGGCGACATCGGTGTCGTCAATTTCGCGGCCCGAGAGCAGCGGCAAGTGCATCGCGCTCAAGTACCCGGGGCTGATCGAGCGCACATCCACCTCTGGCAGATCGGCCATCGGCGCTGGCGGTCGGCCCTCCACCAAAATGGGTTGGATCGATCCGTCATCCGTCAGCGGCAGGCTATCGATCAACCCCGCGGATTGCACGCCCGGCAATGTGCGCACGCGCTCGAGCACCCGGTCAAAATATTCGACCTGTTGCACGGGGTCTGAGAATTTGCTGTTGGACACCGAAATTTCCATGGTAACCACATGGTCGGGTTGGAATCCGGGATTGACCTTGTGCAGCATCCACAGGCTGCGGATCAGCAGGCCCGCGCCAATCAGTAGCATCAGCGACAGCGCAACTTCCGATATCACCAGCATGTCGCGCGTCCGGCTGCCTCCTGAATCGGAAGTTGCCCGCCCCAGCCCCTGCTTCAACGCTTCGTTCACATCTGCTTTAGCCGCGCGAAATGCCGGCAATAAACCCGCTGCGAATCCGGCTATCAGCGAAATCCCCGCGGTAAACGCCAGTACCCAGCCATCCAGCGTAATTTCAGAGGATCGCGGCAACCGCTGCGCCAAAAATTTCACGATGAGGATGACGCCATAGTGCGCAAACACTAAGCCCAGCGCGCCTCCCACGAACGCCAGCAGCACGGTTTCCGAAAGAGCTTGCTGCAACAGCCTGCGGCGCGTCGCTCCCAGTGCAATGCGCACCGCTTGCTCCTTGCGCCGCGTCAGCGCTTTGACTAACACCAGGTTTGCCACGTTCGCGCACGCGATCAGCAACACCAGCACTACTGCGCCGAGCAAAATCAGCAATGCAGGCCGCACGTCGCCCACCAGGTCGTCGCGCAGCGGAACGGCGATCGCTCCCCACCCTTTGTTATCATTGGGATACTGCTGCGCCAGGCTGTTTGAAATTGCATCCATTTCGTTCTGGGCCTGCTTCACCGAAACACCCGGCTTCAGCCTCGCGACGACCCCATAGTTGTGATTGTCTCGGATCCCGCGTTCCTGAGCAGTCCACGCCAACGGCTTCCACATTTGCGTCCGGGAATTGGGATCGCTGGAAATGGGAAAATCGAACTCCGGTCCCATCACCCCAATTACCGTGAATGCCTGCGCATTGAGCGTAATATTTTTGCCGACAATATCGGGATTCGCGGCGAAGTGGCTCCGCCAAATGCCGTAACTCAACACCACTTCGTGCTCGTGTCCCGGTTCATCTTCGCCGCTAACGAAGCCGCGCCCCAGCAGCGGTCGGACGTGTAGGATGGAAAACAGGCCGTCGGTCACGGCGATCATTCGGATGGTCTCGGGATTGCCATTTCCCGTCAGCGTGTACCGTCCACCTCCATATGCCGACATTCCCTCGAACGAATGCGCCTGGCTGCGCCAGTCTAGGAAATTGGCGGGCGACACCGCGAACTCCGCCGTGCCTGGAAAAGTCGCTTGCGGCGGGACGTGCCAGACCTGCACCAATCGCTCGGGCTGGTCATACGGCAGAGGTCGCAACAGCACTGCATTCACCACGCTGAAGATCGCCGTATTCGCCCCGATGCCCAGCGCGAGGGCCAGCACCGCCATGGCCGTGAACCCCGGCGCGCGCAGCATGGTGCGCACTCCGTAACGCAAATCCTGCATCAAATTGTCCAGAAAGCTCGCGCCACGCGCCTCCAGGCATTCTTCTTTCTTGCCTTCCATTCCGCCGAATTCCAGCCGTGCGCGCCGCAGCGCTTCCGCTCGTGGCACGCCGCCTTTCGTCAACTCCTCGGCATGGGCTTCCACGTGGAACTGCAGCTCTGTTTCCATTTCGTTCTGCACCTTCGAGCGCTGCAGGATTCCTCGCAGCCAGGAGTGCGCCCGGTCGATCAGCCTCATACTTCCTCCGGCGTCGTCTGCAGTATCCCTGCAATCATTTCCGCCATGCGGTTCCACTTTTCCGTTTCGCTTTGCAACCGGCGCTTCCCCGCGGCGGTGAGGCGGTAATACTTGGCCTTGCGCTTGTTTTCGGATTCGCCCCATTCGCTCGAAATCCATCCTTGATGTTCCAGGCGATACAGCGCCGGGTACAGCGACCCTTGCTGAATCTCCAGCCTATCCTTCGAGATCTGCCCAATGCGCAGCAGAATCCCGTAGCCATGCAACGGCCCCAGCGAAGTAGCTTTGAGGATCAGCATGTCCAAAGTTCCTTGCAGCAAATCCATCTGCTTTGCCAATGTCTCTCCTTTTCCGTCTAGGAGAAGATACCAATGCTCTCCTCGACTGTCAAGGAGAGAGGCCGGAGTTGTCTCGACTCGTTTTGAGGGTTCATCCCGCTTTGAAGCGCGGATACTCTGGCTCTTCCGCGAATCGATCCCTTCGTACCACCCGTTTTTGGCCGCCATCCAGAGGAGCGCAGCGACGAAGGATCTCTCTTCGATTTCACCTTCTTGCCCGGACTCAAGATCACCGCAACGAGTTCAAGGAAGGAAGCCCACTGTCGGCCCCGTCTCGCCAAACCTCGACCTCTTCCGTAAGGTCTTGCCTAAGCACCAACTACCTATCTCCGGGTATGGCTTTCCACTCCTACAACTGTTCCTCTGTCACCGGAGGATCTCAACGTGCACATTGCGCATCGCTGCATCATTTCGCTCTTTCTGACCGGCGTCCTCGTTACGCCGGCCGTAACCATGGCCGCGCCCAAACCGCAGGACGCCGCTGTTCAAGTCCGCGTTTACGACCGGGACCACAAGGATTACCACAACTGGGACGATCACGAAGAACACGCGTGGGGGCAATTCCAAGTCGAGACCCACAGAAATCACCAGGATTACAAGCACGCCAACAGGAAGGAACAGTCCGCATACTGGAATTGGCGCCACAGCCACCCAGACTAGAACGCCAGGATAGAAAGCCAGACTAAGACGAACACGTACGTCCGATGAAACGGGCGACCGAGCCGCTGGTCGCCCGTTTATTTTTTCGCGGGGCCTGCCAACGCAAACTTCCTGGACTCTCTGTTAATTCTTTGCGCCCCCGTTCTGCGAATCGCCTTTCTGGCGGGCGACCCACTCATGGATTCTCGTCGACAGCACGTCCAAAGGCAAAGCCCCGGCACCCAGCACTTCATCATGAAACGCACTCAAACTAAACTTGTCGCCCAATTGCTCTTTCGCGTACGCCCGTAACTTCAAGATCTCCAGCTGCCCAATCTTGTAAGCCAGCGCCTGTGCCGGCCAAGCCATGTAACGGTCCGTCTCGCTCTGCACCTCGGCCTCATCGATCGCCGAATGCTCGTGAAAATAATCCACCACCTGCTGCCGCGTCCAATGCTTGTAATGAAATCCCGTATCCACCACCAATCGGATCGCCCGCAGCATTTCCTCCTGCAAATGTCCGTAGTAGCTGTACGGGTCCTGATAAAATCCCACTTCTTTTCCTAATCGTTCCGCATACAGCGCCCACCCTTCGATGAACGCCGTGTAGCTCTCGTTCTGCCGGAACCGCGGCAATTCTGGCAATTCCTGAGCGATGGTGATCTGCAGATGGTGCCCCGGCACTCCTTCGTGATACGCGGTGCTTTCGATTCCCACCGTCGTGCCTTTCTCGAAATCGCTCGTATTGACCATGATGTGCCCCGGCCGCGATCCATCCAGCGCCCCCGGGTTGTAGGCGGTTGACGCTTCCTTCTCGCGGAACTCTTCGATTGGCATCACTTCCAGTTTCGCTTTGGGCAGCCGCCCGAAAAGCGACGGCAGCTTCAAATACATTTGGTCCTCATATTTCTGATACAGATCCAAAATCTCCTTCCGCGAATGTACGTGCACCGCCGGATTCGTCTGCAGCGACGCGCTGAAGCCTTTCAGGTCCTTGTATCCCAGTTGATTTACCACCTGCAGCATCCGCGCTTCGATTTCCTTCACCTGCGCCAACCCAATCTGGTGAATTTCTTCCGGCGTCAGCTCCGTCGTCGTGCTTTGTTTCACGTCAAACGCATACAGCGCCGCCCCATTCGGCAGCGCCCATACCCCCGGCTCCGTGCGCCCTTTCGGGGCGTAATCGTCGCGCACGAATGCCGTGAATTTCACGTATGCCGGCGTTACCGAATCGCGAATCGCCGCCAATCCTTCCTCGCGCAACCGTTTCTGCTCCGCTGCGGGAATCGAATCCGGAAATTTCGTGAACGGTTGCGCGAACGGCGAATCTTGCGGCGCCTTACTCGCAATCCCGTTGGCCTGTCCCACCACTTCTTCCAGCAGAATCCGCGGCGGCATCAATCCGTCGGCCATCCCTTTGCGCATCTGAATTTCCGTCTCGTCGAACAATCGCGGAACCTGCTTCAGCCGCGAAATGTAATCGTCGTAATCCTTCACCGTCTGGAACGAAAGTATCGATACCAGTTGCGGCAAATCAATTTGTACTCCATTCGTTTGCAGCACCGGCATTTCCCAGGGCTTGAATCGCGCTCCTTCCACCGTCATCCGCAGGTCGCGCACCATCAAACTCTTGTTCAGCGCCTCCTGCTCCGGAAATCCCGTCGTATCGATCGCCTCGAACCGCGCCAAATCCTTCTCCGTCTGCTCCAGATCGTCATCGATAAATTTCTGCGAGAACTCATCCAGCTTGTCGTTCCACCTCTTGTCCCCGAAGAATGACGCGGTTATCGGACTCGTCCGCAGCCCGTACTCCCACCGCTCCGCGATCAGATCGTTCAAAGCTTTCCGGCGGCTTTCCAGACCTGCCGCCTGCGGCCCTTGCTGCGGCGCAGCCATCAAGCCCGAACCCATCGCGAACATCAGTACTGCAACCAAGATTGGAGACCGCATTCCGTGGACCCTTCCTTTTGTATTCAATAATCTGCCTTCAAAAATCGCGCCCATTGTATGCCGCGCGCTTGTTCAGCATCGGAACGAACTACTGCGAACCTCTCGATCCCGCCGCACTCGTCGCAGCAACATCAGCCACTCGCCCGCGCAACACGGTGATCGACGCCTTCGGCAGCTCATACATCATGCCCGCCCCGCCACCCACCGTCGCTTTAGACGCAGGCCCGTCCGGTTCAGCTCGCCCGCTCATGCCTTCGCCATGCCATTTGTACTCCGCATCGCCAAAAACAATTCGCGCCACGTCGCCCGCAAACGCGCGCTCCCGTTTCGCCTCCGCATCCTCGAACACCACTTTCACCGCGTGCGCATTATCGTGATCCTTATTCACCAGCATCACCGACCACTGCCCGTCCGGCCGCTCCACCGCATAGGCCGTCACCAGCAAATTTCCCTGCGCGTCCTTCACGTCGCTCGACGCCCGAAAAATCCGGTGCGGCGCGTCCACCGGCTGCACCCACTCCTTCGTGATCACTTGTGCCGCCAGATACTGCGGCTCGTATCCATTCACGTGATAATCCAGGTCGAGCATTATGAAATTCTTCAATCGCCCCGGCGTCGGCATGTAATGAAAATAATAGGTCGCGCCCGCTCCGCCCGTCATCATCGAACCCACGTAGTCCGCCAGCCACAACGCGCTCTTCACATCCGCAGCCGAAGAGCCGCCTCCCATATTTCCTTCTGTCATAAAAAACGGAATGTTCGCCGGCAGGCCGTCGTCCTTCCACACCTGAATAATGTGTCGCACCAATTCCGGCTCTTCGTACAAATCGCTCCAGGCCGTCGTCTTGGCGTCCTGAAACGGATAATGCTCGAACGAAAAAAATGTGAAGTCGTTCATCC
>Ga0182024_10017172_pt1 | contig 13625 bp, 7 predicted proteins | sample P32metaG_FD_120480 | JGI IMG/M metagenome (GOLD analysis project Ga0182024, IMG submission 120480) | Permafrost microbial communities from Stordalen Mire, Sweden - P3-2 metaG (Illumina Assembly) | ecosystem: Environmental > Terrestrial > Soil > Wetlands > Permafrost | place: Sweden: Stordalen... | reverse complement strand
TACTCCGATTCCTCGATTCAGAACATCACCGGGACGGTGGCTTGGAGTGCGGGAACTGGCTCGGTGGCTACCGTTAGCACTTCGGGCTCAACTGCTGGCCTGGCGACTAGTGTTGCCGCGGGTACAGTCGCAATCTCGGCCACCTCCGGCTCAATTACCAGCACAACTACTGGCGGAGATGGCAGCCTGACCGTGATCGGCCTGAACTCGGTCACCATTACCCCGACCAACCCCTCGGCCGCCTTGGGAGACGCCACTCCTGCAAATCCCGACGGGGCAACCAACAACACTCTGCAGTTCGCGGCCACGGCTAACTACGCGGACAACACTACAGAGACCGTGACGGCCTCGGCCACCTGGACTTCGTCAACTCAAGCCGTCGCGACCATCGGCGGCGCAACGGGCCTGGCCACCCTCGAGACCGTGGGCACCAGCACGATCACGGCGACGTACGCCGGGGTGCCCGGTAACACGCTGCTGACGGTTACTCCCGCAATTCTCGAATCCATCACCGTGTCGCCAACCGGAGTGTCGCTTGGCCTTAACGGCACGCAGGAATTCACAGCTACGGGTAGTTACAGTGATGGCACGACGGCAGACCTTACCCAGACTGCTACCTGGGCATCCGGTGACTCCCAAGTGGTGACCGTCAACAGTACCGGCCTGGCTACCGTAGTTGCAGCGACCAACGTTGCCGTCGCGGTCACGGCCAGTTTGGGGACGATTGCGCCTGATGGGACAACCAATACCGCGTGGGTGAGCGCGCTCTCCACCCTGCCGATATCCTGCCCGACGCCGACGATCAACATGAGGCTATTAGTAGTTAACAATGCGGAGGCGAACTCTGGGGTCGGCTACGCGGACTTCCCGGCGATCCAGCAGATCCTAAACTATGTGGGCACGCCGTACGACGTCGTGGATGTTACGGCTGCCGCGCCCACTCTGTCCGATGGCGCCTGTCACGGATACTACCAGGGTGTGATCTTTGCCTATGGTGGCGATTACTACAACATTAGTGCCTGGCAGACGGCCTTGATCTCGTATGAGCAGACCTTCAACGTGCGGCAGGTGAACTGGTATGATTCTCCTGACCCGAACTTTGGCCTGAGCTATACCGGAACGCAGATACCGGATACCCAGACCTACACAACCAATTTCACGACGGCAGCTGCGCCTGTCTTCTTCTATGCGAACACAGCTACGCCGGTAACCATCGCAAACGCGAGCGTCGACCTGGCGACTGCAGCGACTCCACCCGCCGGTACTTTGACACCGCTGTTGCAGGACGCTCAAGGCAACATCGTTTCCGCGATCTACACCTTTAACGGCCAACAGTTCCTTAGCCAAACTTTCGACAGCAACCCGTACCTGACGCACGATCTGGTGCTGGCCTATGGTCTGCTCAATTGGGTCACGAAGGGCGTATTCCTCGGCGATTACCACGTGTATGCCACGCAGGAGATCGACGACTTTTTCATCGATGATTCGGAATGGATGCCCAGCACCACCTGCTTGACCAACCTGGCCACAAAGGACCGCACGGCGCCCGATGCCTCCAATCTGCCGGTGTTCCGCGTGGATGCAGCCGATATGGCTCAGCTCGTGACCTGGCAGAAGACCAAGCAAACCGATCCTTTGCTCTCGCAATTCCAGCTGACCATAGCCATGAACGGCGTGGGCACGGCGGGCAATGGCGACTGGACGGGACTCACGGCTCCGATTATCTCCTCGTCGGCAGCCAATGGGGTGGCGAGCTTTACGGCGCAAGACTTCTCGGGCTTGCCGGGGCAGTCAGTCACCGTGACCAACACCACTAACGGCGGCGGCGTGCTCAACGGAACCTGGACGATCGTTTCGGAGACCTCCAGCGCCGCGACCACGCCCGGTACGACAACTTTAACCGCGAACGTTCCCGCCGCCGGAAATCTTGCTCAACAGGCCGAGAATGGGGCAGCCGATAATCCGGCAACTGCGACTGCGACCGTCGCTGACGACCTGGTAGGGAATCTGCAAAACTTCCAGTCAAACTTCCACTGGATGAGCCACACCTACGACCACCCCACGACTCTGAACGGCTTATGCCAGAGCAGCCCATCCAACTCGGGGACCTGCGGTGACATTTACGACAGCCCGCCAACCGATGACATCGATCTAGAGGTGCTTACTAACCGTTGGGTCGCCTCGGACCCCAGCGCCCAGCCCTCGTGGATGCTGGACACAGATCCAAGTGACGCGGCCCTGAAGCAGCTCACTTTCACTGACTTCAACCCCGGCAATATTGTGACCCCGGGCGTGACAGGTCTGAATGATCCCAATGTTCCCGGGTACCTTTACAATGACGGGATAAGGTACGCGGTGAGCGATACCTCGGTGGCGACGACGACCGCCCCGCCAAACAATAACGGACCCAATCCCTCACCGAACGTCGGCATCGTCAACAGCTATGCGACGGGCATCTACGAGGTACCGCGGCATCCCAACGACGTCTTTTACAACGCGGCCAGCTGGGCCGACGATCAGGCAGAATTCGTCTGCATCTACCAGAATTACGTGTCACCGACTGCGCCGGCGGGAACGGTACCGGCCCCCGATCCACCATTCAACACGTACAACGCGGCGCAGATCCTGGACTTCACGAGCTCGACCTTCGTGAACAATATGCTGATGGGGGACATGGATCCGGAGATGTTCCATCAGCCGGACCTACACTTCTCCGACAATTATCCGGCCCTCACGGCTACTCCTTTCGGCGCCCCCAACCCCCCGGTGAACCTCCCCGCGTTCACCAGTCCCCACGAGTCCTCGCTCATCACGGACACGTATGACCAGACCTTCAGAAAGTACGAGGCTCTGTACAACCTTCCGGTACTAACCCCGACGCTCGATCAGTTGGGGGTGTTGATGCAGAATCGGAACTCGTTCAACCTGTCGGGTGTCACCGCCAGCATTGTGGTTGGCACTTCGGGCTCGCAGATCAGGATCACGATGCCGTCGACGTCGACGGTTCCAACTGCGGTCATTCCGGTTACCGGTGTGACCAGCACTGGATCGGAGTTGTACGGGGGGCAGAACATCTCGCACATCAACATGACGCCAGGTTCTACCACCACGTTGCCCCTACCATAGCAAGCCATGAAGAAGGAAGAAAGAGCACCCTTGTGAGCGAGATATTTGACGCGCTGATCAGGGCGAAAGACAAGACGGCGGAGCAGCTGCAGCCCTTGTCATTCCGGCCAGAGATCGAGCCTGACTCGACCGATTACTGGCAGGAGCCCGCTCGTCCCATGGAAGCTGATCAGTTCGCCAGGGTGAAAGACTTGGCAGGCCGGCTCTCCGGCGAAGTCACGTGGTCGCATAGGAAGATCAGAAATTCCTTGATACTGGCTTTCTGTGCGGTGGGACTCGTTCTGCTGGGAACAGACTATGCATTCCGCCCGAATGCAAAAGCGTTTGGCAGCAGTTGGCAGTTCTACGGGGTGACATTTGAAGGCACAATCCACCCGGCCGTTGAGATCCGGATTGCGTCGGAGCTAACCGGTACGGTTTCCGCGATCTCGGTCAAAGTCGGTGACACGGTGCAAAAGGGGCAGGCGCTGCTGGGTTTGGATAATCGCGAAGCCGAGTTGGCCCTCAAGCAGGCGTCCGTCGAACTCATGGCCGCCGAAGCGAATCTTGGCAAATTCAGTTTGCAGTTGGCCGAGGCAAACGCTCACGTTGCGATTTCACAACGCCAGCAACAGCAGGTTCCGACCCGGCAATGGCGGGACTCTCCGGAAAGGGCGGGAGCTGCCTACGACCAGGCATTGACCAACTACAATCGGACGAAACAGTTGTTCGAAACGGGCGTCATTGCCCAGCAAGAGCTGGATGCTCGAGCGACGGAGCTTCGTATGTTACGGGATGATCTGGACAACGCCAAAAGACTTGCAGATGTATCCTCCAAGCTGGAGCACGATCAAACGGATCAGGCGACTTTGCAAGCCAAAGTCACGCGCGAGGGATGGCAGGAGCAATTGCTCCAGGCGAAACTGAAGTACGAGAGAGCGAAACAGCAGGTCGATGGAACGGTGGTGCGTGCCACTCAGGCTGGGGTGGTATCCGAGATTTGCGTCCGCCTCGGCGATCAAATTCCAGGAGGCACGCTTTTAGTTCGACTGGCGAAACTGGATCGGATGATCGTGGAGGTTCCAGTGGCGGGGAAAATGATCTCGGAGCTGAAAGTTGGCCAACCGGCCCGGGTTGCCCTCCCCTCTTCCCCGCCTCGCCAGGTCGAAGGCCGGATTCGCGTGATCAACCCGCTCCCCTCCTCGAACATGACCCATGCCGTCGAAGTAGAATTCGAGAATCCTGCTCTCTTACTGCTGGCTGGACAATCAGCTGAGGTCAGATTCGGGACTCCTTAGGGCAGCGAAAGCCCATTTTCCTTGAGCCAGCGAAAGCCTATTTCCGTTCTGCTGACGACAGAGGGGACGTATCCCTTCTACGCTGGCGGTGTGAGCACATGGTGCCACCGCCTCACGCACGGCTTGCCGGATGTCGACTTCACGTTGCTCGCGGTCGTTACCAACCCGTATCCGCCAATTAAGCACGACCTCGCGCCCAATGTGCAAGGCGTGATTAAAGTGCCGCAATGGGGCCTGCTGCAGCCTGCGGAATACTCCAACCATCAACCGGCTTCGATGGTGCTTCGAAATCTCTGGGACACTACGCCACAGGCGGTTTTGGCTCGCTTCAAGCCGGTGTTCGAGCGATTCCTCGCCCTGATCCTTTCTTCTCATTGCGACATGGAAGAATTGGGCCAGGTATTGCTCGAGTTGCAAGGTTACTTTCAACGTTATGATTACCAGAGAAGTATGAACTCCATCGAGGCATGGAAGGTGCTGCAGCACACGGTGCGCGCCGCCTGGGAATGTCGTCCGTCTACCACCGAGAACCCCACCCTCGCGGAAGTGAAGCAAGCGTACCGCTTGCTGTATCACTTGCTGATGGTGCTTCATTTCCCCATTCCCCAGGATGACATCACGCACTCCTCGGCTGCGTCTTTCTGCGGGATACCTTGCGTACTGGCAAAGCTCACTCATGGCACCCCTTACCTGCTGACCGAGCATGGGGTGTATTTGCGGGAACAGTACCTGAATTTGCGTCATCAGGTTAAGTCCCACTTTGTTCGTTGGTTTCTGTATCGCTTGGTCGAGAATGTGGTCGCGTTGAATTACTACTTTGCCGACCAGGTATCACCGGTCTGCTCCTACAATTCCCGCTGGGAAAAGCACCTGGGTGTGCCGGAGGAGCGGATCAAAGTAATTTTCAACGGTGTGGATCCCGACCGATTCCAGCGTTGTGAACCCGAGCGCAACGGCCGAGCGCTGATTTCCAACGTCGGCCTTATTTACCCGCTGAAAGGCCAACTGGATCTGATCGATGCGGCGGCCATGGTTCGACCTAAATTTCAAGATCTTGAAGTGCGCTTTTACGGTTCGGCGAGCGACCCAGGATATTCTGATAAGTGCAGACAGAAAGTCGCTGAGTTGCAGTTGGAGAACAACGTGACCTTCGCGGGTTCGACAAAAGAACCCTGGAAGGTATACAGCAGCGCCGACGTCATGGCCTTCCCCAGCATTTCGGAGGGATTTCCGTATGTGGTACTGGAAGCGATGCTGTGTGGGGCCGCGATTGTCGCTACAGACGTGGGAGGCGTCGCAGAGGCCTTGGGAAATTGCGGGCTATTGGTGCCCTCCAAAACACCAAGCGCGATGGCCGACGCTATTTCCTTCTTACTCGCTAATCCAGGAGAGCGCGAACGATTGGGGCGCAGCGCCCGGGCGCGCGCCCTCGAGCACTTTACTGAGAAGCAATTCTTGAGTTCATACAAGAACACTTATCGCGAGTTGTTGTCTCGCCAGTTGCCACAGATCTATCAGTCCTAGCTCGCGATGGGAGAATGCACGTGCGGTTATTTCCTTGGGGGATGATTGTGACGATCGGATTGTCGAGCTTGCTCTTCCCGCGAGACTTGGGCTCCTCCGGTTCATCACTCGCACGGCTCGCGATCTATTACGGGTATCCCAGCTTGGTCAATGAGTCCAAGGGAGACGTGGAAAAGGCGGCTGCCGTTTTCGGAGCATACGACGTAGTGGTACTGGGTGATGGTATCGAGTTCCCGGACAAGCGAGCAGGGCGTTACCCAGAGGGAAATCCCGAAGAGCATCAGAAGGTGCTTCGAATGATTGCAGCTGTCCGACGGCGCAACCCGGGAACGCGTTTCTTCGGCTACGTCTGCCTGGGCGAAATCCCGTCGAGGAAGCCGGAGGTGGTGTCTCTCAGCCGACAGGAACTGGAAGAGCGCATCCGCCTGTGGAAGCAGATGGGGGTGGCGGGAATTTTTCTGGATGAAGCCGGGTACGATTTTGCGGCGGTTACTCGCAGGCGACAGAATATGGCGGTTGGAATCATCCATGAGCTAGAGCTTAGCGCGTTCATGAACGCCTACTTTCTGGACCATTTGTTCAGCCTCGAGGACAACCTTCCTTATACCAATGGCCCAGGCAAGAATCCCGAACACCTGCCTCCGCTCCTGGACCGCCGCGATCTGTTTCTCCTGGAATCATTCCAGGTGAAGAATGGAACTTATGAAAGTGCGGTCACGTGGCAGACCCGCTTGGATCAGGCGCTCGCCTACCGTCGCCGCCATGGAGCACACATTTTTTCCACCACCACAACAGACGAGAGAGAATCCTTCGATGCCGGAAAGTTTAGTTATGCCTGGTGGACTGCCCGACTTTATGACTTCGATGGCTTCAGTTGGGGAGAACCCAATTTCGCTGCTTCGAGTAACTCCTTACCCGATCACCGCTGCAGACTGGAAAGCACGATGATCCCTGCCCTGCCGGCATCATCTCCACTCTGGTCGGATCGCACGCAGTTCTGGAAGAGGGCAGGCAATTCTGTTGTGGTCGTGGATACCCGCGATCATGCTGTGCGCAGGGTTCCGGTTGCGGGCTCCGCAGGATCCAACGACATCGAAGAAATGTTACGTTCTCCCCAAAAAGCGGCGGCACTGATTATCTGTGGCGGAGTTCATGAATAACAAAGAGATCGAAGACCTGCTGATCAGTGGCCGAGAAGGAAAAGCACAGGTCGTCCATGCTCGCGAGCTCGCAGCCCTGATGGAGTCATTGGGGTGCACCGACGGGTTGGCCAAAGAGGCGGGCTTCACGAATATCTTTCCGTATGCGGAGCATCTCTTTGCCGGCTTCCGGTCAGATCCCAGACCGACGGAAAGAAGCGCGCGAAAACCTGGCCGGACTACTCTCTGGGCGGAAATGAAATGCGCAATGCGCAGCTTTTCGCTCAGTCTGGCCTACGCCGTCCCTTGGATGGCACTCCTTACGTTGGAATATTTGCGACCGGACGCTCTCAAGGTGTCGCCCGAACTGGGTGGCGCGCTAAGCCTTTCCCTGATCGCCAGTCTTACAACCTCAGGTGGATTCATCCAAATGATCTCCCGCAGTGGAAACCTCTACTACGGGTTAGATGAGCCTGTGTTGGCGCGCCAGACTTGCATGTCACTTTTGAATCTGGGGTTGACCTGCAGTCTTCTTGCGGCCGTACTGGGCATGATGTTGGGCTTCTACTTCCAGCTTTTTACTGGCAAGTACTTAATATTAGCTGCGATCAACTACGTGGCCCTTAATCTTCTATGGATGTTCTGCGCCGTGCTTTCGGTCCAGAGGCGAGGCTGGTACATTCCATTCGCGTTCTTACTAAGCGCTCTGCTTAGCGGCCTGATTAAGATTCTTGCTCATTCGGGAGCAACGATGCTGTTAGTGCTCTGGCCGGTGGTGGCTGTTTTGGCTGCACTCTGTTTCACCCTGGCGGGTTTTCGTCGCGCTGAGGAGAAGAAGGCGGGCGCCGTAGGTGGGGTTCGGCCCCGACTCAATGTCTGGGCCATTTCGCTGGTGCCTTTCTATCTTTATGGGACCGTCTACTTCAGCTTTCTGTTCGCCGACCGACTCGCCGCTGGGAGCGCAATTCCGTGGGTTTCCGGCCTGAGTTTTGGAATCGACCCCGCGTACAAGCGGGGGATGGATCTGGTCCTCCTCGCGTTCCTGGTTACCGCAGCCCTGGCGGAATATCTCGGCGACTCGTTCTTGCGGTTCTGGCATCGGCTGGCTGCGGAACTGCCTCAAACCGCAGGCGAGCAACTGACCGTCAGGCTGCGTCGACGGCACTGGAAAACAATGCTCGCTATCTTCAGCGTTTTTGTCATGACTTCGTTCAGTTCATGGCTCGCGTTCTCCGGTTCAGGCACCTTGGCATCTTCTCCTCGGCTATTGCAAACGGCCCTACTCGGCGGTCTGGGTTACTTGCTATTGAACATGGCTCTCCTGGACATCATTATCCTTGCCAGTGTCAATGCTATTTCGTTAGCCTTGGGCGCCGTAACACTCGGGCTCGTCGCAAATGTCCTGACCGGATACTCACTCAGTCATTTGTGGGGAGTGCAGTATGCCGCTGTCGGGCTGCTTGCCGGTTCCGCGGTTGTGCTCTGGAAATGCAACGCTGCGGTAAGACAGATCCTCCGTTCTCCTGATTATCATTACTCTGTTTCGTGAGACTTTTTCATGCTTGTACTGGATACGTTTGAAGCCGCCTGGATACTGTTCATTTTCCTCGTGGCATTTTTCTGGGTTCCGGCATATCTGTTTTTACGTCTGCCGAATTCGGATGCGCTCACGCGGATTGCCGGCAACGGTGCTCGTATGGTGCTTTGTGTGACGGGCGCAGTGGTGCTCCTGTCCCGCTTGAGAGCGCTCAATGCGACCACAGTTACTTTGCTTTTTGCGGGCTCATTAATCGCCGCTTGGTTCAGCCGAAATGCTGGGTCACCTGCACGTTTGTCGGAGAGATTGCAAACCACGACGATCGGCACACTCCGGTGGATCGAAACTTGGTCGTTTGGCCTGCATCTTCTTCCCCGCGCGCGTCGGCCCATTCCCGCCAGGACCAGCGCGCGCTCACGCATGAATGAATGGCTGCTAGCCCTGGAGCGCAAAGAAATACTGATGGCATGCTTTGTCGTCGTGCTTCTAACGATCGCCGTCCTGGGTGCCGAACATGCCGTTCGCGAACTCCGTCTTGATCAACCTGAGCAGTACGGCGTTCTTCTTCATACGCGGCAGTTGATCCTCGATCTCCGTGTGGGCGGCCAGCCGTTGGTATTTCCCGCAGTCATCGCAACCACCTCTCTGCTTAGCGCCAGGGATCCGATGCAGGTGACGCGTTTTCTGTCACCGGCTATCGGAATATTGACGGTCCTCGCTATAGGCTTGTTGATTCGTGCATGCACACGTTTCGGCGTCGCGTGCCTCGCCGCTATGTACTGTCTGGGTGCGGCTGCTTTTCCGTCTGTCCGAAACGACCCAGTGGTGTCGATCTCCATGATGCAGAAACTGGAGAGCATTATCCGGGTCTCTCCGGCGAGTCTTCGCGCGACTCCCGAATTTGGTCTCGGCTTGCTGTTCCTTCTGCTGGCGCTCGCGATCCTCGTAGATTGGTATAAGAACTCGCGAAGATGGGATTCGCTCCTCGATTTCAGCTGCTGCCTGGTGCTGGTAGGCCTCGTATCGCGATCCCTGTTACTGATATTAGTGACTGCGGCCGGGGTTCTGCTGCTCCAACCCATGATTGGCCTGGTCGCGTTGGTCGTGGCGTGCTACGGCTTGGCAGCATACGCCACCTTGGCGGCCAGCACGATCGACCCCTCTACTGCACTCACGGTTTTGCCGATCGCCGCCGCTGTTGGAATAGGTTCTTTGTTTGCTCTGACAGAAGCCATGCTAGCTCCCCTGCCTAGCAGGGTAACGGAGGTTACTCTTCTAGTCGCAGGTTTGGCTCTTGCCGTGATTTGGTTTCCGCCACGTCAGTTTCCTCGGCAATTCCTGGAGTATGATGCCGCGGCCCGAGTGACTCAACAGATTGCCCATCAATTTCCTCGCCAAGGCTGGGTCGTAGCAGCTCCAGTGGAGCAATTAGCTGAAACATTTGGGTTGGGAGCACATGAGGATCTGGCTGGTTTCGTCGAGAAGTATCAAAACCAGGTCTCGAATTCGGAGTTTCGCTTTCCGGATGCACGGGAAGATCTGTTTATCTATGTGGAGAAGAGACCGTTTCAGATCTTCTCCCGGGAGCCGGAAACTATTTCTTTCCCCGAGCTGATGGATATCACCTACCGCAGCTATCGCTCGCCGGGAGGACGAGCTAGTTTGGAATCAGCTGCGCTTCAACTCTGTGAGAGGTACCGGCAATATCACTCCGACGCCGACATATTTTTTGAGAACGAAGACCTGCGGGTCTACCACATTCACCAGCAAGCCTCGGAAACGGGCAGGGCTGGAGATTAAGCATCATGAAGTCTCGGTCGCAATCCATCTGACACTCGAACGGGCCTTATTAAACGTCCCACTTCGAGCGTGCGAAACCTAGATTATGTATAAAGAGTTCTACAAACTGCACCGCAATCCATTCGAGATTACTCCCGATCCCTCTTTCATGTTTCTCACTCGGAGACACCGAGAGGCTCTGGCCACCCTTTACTACGGCGTCCAACGGCGGAAGGGGTTCGTGGTATTGACCGGTGAGGTGGGCACTGGCAAAACCTTGCTGATCGGTTATCTCTTGCGATTATTGAAGGAGAGTGGCATCGCCTGTGCGTATATCTTCAACAGCCGTTTGTCGGCGCTGGAGTTCTTGCGGTATGTTGCCCTCGATCTAGGGCTCACCTCATCGGGCAATAGCAAAGCTAAGCTTCTTCACGACCTCAGCAAGTATCTGATTGCTCGCTATCAGAAGAAGCTGACGACCGTCATTGTGGTCGACGAAGCCCACCATCTCGCAATAGACGTTCTCGAAGAAGTCCGGCTTCTGACCAATCTGGAGACAGCGGAACAGAAATTGCTTCAGGTCCTGCTAGTCGGACAACCAGAACTCGCTGAAAGGCTGGAGTCGTTTCAACTCAGGCAATTGAAGCAAAGGATTGCGTTGCGCGCTTACCTACAACCGCTCGACTTGGAAGAGACCAGGGGCTACATCCGGCGCCGGTTGGATGTCGCAGGTGCCCGCCCCGATGACAACCTTATTCCCGAGGAAACGATCGCCACTATATACCGTTATTCCGGGGGAATTCCACGATTGATCAACACCATCTGTGAGAACGCCTTGGTCACGGCCTTCTCAAGACAATTGACCGGCGTGCCGCCGGGAATTATAAAGGAAACGGCAGCCGATCTATGCCTCGAGCCGGTTGCCGCGCCCCGTCAGCCTGGCAGTGGCGACCATGAGGTTATTGCTTGCCGTGAGAACCTCGCCGCATTAGATGATCGGCTGCAAATCACGGCACAGAAGGGCAAGCAACGCCTGCCGCTCGATAAAGCTTTGAATTGGCCCGCGAATCCATTTCTGAAGCCCTTCACGGATTCTTAAGTGTCGCCGGGTCCGGCATTTCCTGTCTTGTAACCAAGAAAAGACTACTAACCTAACCCCAACATGTTGTTAGCGCCCTCCCCCGCTAGGAGAAACTTATGGCTACTTACCTGATTACCGGCATAGCAGGTTTTATCGGGTCCGCACTTGCAAGAGCGGTGCTGGTACAAGGTGACAACGTGCGTGGCGTCGATAACTTTTCCACCGGGCGCCCCGAAAATCTCGACGAGATTCGAGATCTCATAGACTTTCGCGAGACCGACATTCTGGATCTCGACGCCCTGAACCATGCTTGTCGTGGCGTAGATTACGTTCTCCACCAGGCGGCGATCGCCTCGGTCCCAAAATCAGTGCTCGATCCGTTGGGCAACAATCGGACGAATGTGGACGGGACTCTCAACGTCCTGGTCGCCGCCCGCGACGCGAGGGTGAAGCGCGTTATCTACGCGGCCTCATCGGCGGCGTACGGCGATAGCCCCATTCAACCCAAGCAGGAAAACATGAGCCCGGACCCGATTTCTCCGTACGCTGCCTCCAAGCTCGCCGGCGAGTATTACATGGTTTCGTTCTATCGCTGTTATCGCCTGGAGACGGTTTGTCTGCGCTACTTTAATATTTTTGGCCCGCGCCAGGATCCCACGTCTCCATACTCCGGTGTGTTGGCCAAGTTCATTAGCCAGATGCTGTCGGGAGAGCAGCCGACCATATTCGGCGAGGGGGAAACCAGCCGCGACTTTACCCACGTCGATGATGCGGTGCAGGCCAACCTGTTAGCCTGCAAGGCTCCCGCAGAACAGGTTGTCGGTCGTGTGTTCAACGTGGCTACGGGTCGTCCCACGACCCTGAAGGATACGTTCCGGGTCCTCAAGAAACTTACCGGCTACGGCGGCGACCCAAAGTACGGATCGGAACGCGCTGGTGATGTTAAACACTCCTGCGCCGACATCTCGAACGCCGAAAAACACCTTGGCTACAAACCAGGCGTCGACTTCGAACAGGGCCTGAAGTTGACAGTGGAGTGGTACAGGGCGCAGATGGAGCTAGCTGGTTCAGAATTGGCGGCTGGAGACTAACTCGCTTTCGTCTTGGATATCCACTCATAGGCCGACCAAACCCATAGACCAATTCACAGCTCAATTACCGGGCCAGCATCACTTTGATTGAACTGCCGAACATCTTCCCCCAATTGACCGACAGCGGTGAAACAGGAGGCAACCCATGTGTGGCATTGTAGGATACGTTGGGAAGAAGCAAGTAGTCCCCATCATTCTGGACGGCCTGCGGCGCCTCGAATATCGCGGGTACGACTCAGCGGGAATCGCGGTTTCGGGTAACGGAGAAGGCCTCCAGGTCCGCCGCGTTGAAGGGAAACTACGCAACCTGGAAAACATGATCCGCGTGCACCCGCTGGATGGCACATACGGAATCGGGCACACTCGCTGGGCCACACACGGCCACCCCACCAAAGAAAACGCGCACCCGCACCGCGACTGCACCGGCAGGGTGGTCGTGGTTCATAACGGGATCGTCGAAAACTACCTGACGCTCAAAAAGAAGCTGCGTGAAGAAGGACACCAGTTCACGACCGAGACCGACACCGAAATCATTGCTCACCTGATCGAGAAGTATTTCCTGAAGAGCCGCAACGGCCACTGGCCCTCGCTGGAAGAAGCGGTTTGCAAAACCGTCAAGGAACTTGCGGGGGTATTCGCGCTGGCCGTCATCGCGGTGGATGAGCCTAACAAGATCGTCGCTGCCCGCAACGGCCCGCCCGCCGTGATCGGCCTGGGCAAGGAAGAGTATTTCGTGGCGTCGGACGTGCCGGCGATCCTCAACCACACCCGCGACCTGTTCTTTTTGGCCGACGGCGACCTGGCGGTGATCACGCCGGAAGGCGTGCAGCTGTCGGACTTCGACGGGCGGCCCATCGTGCGCCAGGCGCAGCACCTGACCTGGGACCCGATCATGGCGGAAAAGAGCGGCTTCAAGCATTTCATGCTCAAGGAAATCTACGAGCAGCCGCGCGCCGTCCGTGACACCATGCGGGGCAGAATCTCGCAGGACACCGGCCAGGTCTTCCTGGACGAGATGGGGATCAGCGAGGCGGAGTTCCGTGGTCTGAAGAAGATAAACATCGCGGCCTG
>Ga0182024_10017171_pt1 | contig 13625 bp, 9 predicted proteins | sample P32metaG_FD_120480 | JGI IMG/M metagenome (GOLD analysis project Ga0182024, IMG submission 120480) | Permafrost microbial communities from Stordalen Mire, Sweden - P3-2 metaG (Illumina Assembly) | ecosystem: Environmental > Terrestrial > Soil > Wetlands > Permafrost | place: Sweden: Stordalen... | reverse complement strand
GGATCCCGGGAAGGAGCGTGAGCGCGTCGATCGCCGTCACTGCGCCAACCCTCCCCGTCTTCCAAGGGATCGGCTCTGGAAGCACGTCTTCGCTCGCGATCCTCGTGGGCACCGGCACCTGGAGCTTCACCCCTGCGTGCTCCGCTGGCGATCGCGTGACGGTCATCACGGTCAAACCTCCTTCACACGAAGGTTCTCCCAGTACATCGTTCCGATTCCGCGCTCGTGTCCCATCTTGAGATACGGCAAATTGTCTCGGTGCTGTCCGATCAAGGTGCACGCAAACGCGTCGGCGGCGACCTGGTCGACCGAGGCGACAATCGTATTCATCACCTTCGTGTCGTCGATATTGCCGCCCTGGGGACCGTTGCGCATGAGCACGCGCATCGCGTCGACGACGACCAGCGAAGGGCGCATGAACGTAGCAAGATCGGCGATCGACACGTCGATGCTCTGATGGAGTCGGTTGCGCCTTCCGCCGAGTACGCCGTACCAGTTCTTCATCCCTGCTGTGAATTTGGCCAGGTTGTGATGCTTGGCGACAGGGACGTTGATCACCTTGTCGGCGTCTACGAGCGTCGTGAAGATCGGCCACTCGTCGAGAAGCTCGCCCTTCATGCGCGTCGTTCGGTAGCGGTGCTCCGCCGGGAGTACGACCTCGGCGCCGAGCCCATAGGCCTTGCGCCAGATGCCCGAGCGCTGGAAGCACCGGTTCGGGTCGTTGCACGAGCCGTCGGCGACGATGACCTTCTTCGCACCTGCGTCGAAGGCTTCTCGAATGACGGCGCCTACCACGTCCGGATTCGTGTTCGCCGCGTGGATGGGCATACGGTCCCAGCCGATGTTCGGCTTCACGACCACGATGTCGCCACGACTGATGAAGCGCTTCATGCCGCCGAGCGCATCGAGCGCTTTCTTGACTAGGGCGTCCGCAGTCACGGAGTCGCCGTCCGCCGCGGCACCGCGGGCGATGGCAAGCTCGGCGAAGTCGCGCGCGGGATTTGCAACTCGGAAGTCGCGAACCTGGCGAGCCCCCTCCCCTCCCGCGACCCCGAACCCTCCCTTGTCCCACGCGAAGCGCCCGAGCACGGCAGCTCCCGCAAGGACGCCGGCCACCGCGCCCACCCGGACGATCGCTTCCCGCCGGCCTACATGAAGCAGCCCTTCGCGTGCGCTCGCGCGTTCGGGCGTCGGCCGCGGTAGCGCCGACGTCGGAGGCTTGGACGAAGGGATTCCCACGGTGGGAAGCTACCCCCCAAGAAGCGGAGGGGCAACTTGGTGAGCCTCAGCCGGCCGAAACTGCGCAGAGAGCTCGGATATCGTCGTCGAAAATCTCGCGCCTTTCGTCGGCAAGGGCCTGAAACCGAACAAAGGCAGCTTCGAGCGCGCCCGCCTCGAGGCCGATCCCGAGCGTGCGGACACGCGCAGCAAAGCCCGCGCGGCCGGACAGCTTTCCCAGCACGATCTGCGTCCCAGCCGCGTTCCCGACCCACGCGGGGTCGAGCCATTCAAAGGTCTCGCGCTTCTTAATCACGCCGTCCTGGTGAATGCCTGACGCGTGTCTGAATGCGTTCTTCCCCACGATGGCCTTGTTGGGCGCGACGACCATGCCGCTCCGAGCGCTCACGAGCTCCGAGAGAGGGCAGAGGCCGCGCAGATCGACGTCCGTATGAACTCCCAGAGCCTGGCCGTGAGCCTTGACCGCGACGACGACTTCCTCGAGCGGCGTGTTGCCGGCGCGCTCTCCGATGCCGTTGATGGTTGCCTCGACTTGCCGAACGCCATGCCGGATCGCCTCGAGACTGTTGGCCGTCGCAAGGCCGAGATCGTCCTGACCATGAAAGCTCATCCGGCACCCTTCGAGCTCGGGAACGCGCGACCGAATATCGTCGATCAGCGCCCCGAGGAGATGCGGGAGGATGAAGCCAACCGTGTCCGGCAGATTGATCGTTCGCGCCCCGGCGCGAATAGCCGTACGCGTCAGCTCGGCGAGAAACTCGCGGTCGGCGCGCGTCGCGTCCATGGGGCTGAACTCGGTATCGTCCGTGTAGCGGCGCGCGCGGCGTAGCATCACGTCGGCCAAGGCGAGCACATCGGCGCGGCTCTTGTGGAGCTGATGAGCCATCTGCATGTCGCTCGCGTTCAGAAAGACATGAATCCTCGAACTCGCCGCCTCCTTGAGGGCATCCCCCGCAGTGTCGATGTCTGCGGCCGTTGCGCGCGCAAGCCCGCAGATCGTGGCCGTGCGCACGGCTTGACTCACCGCGCGCACCGCCTCGAACTCCGCAGCGCTGGCCCCTGGAAAGCCCGCCTCGATCACGTCGACGTGCATCGCCGCGAGTGCGCCGGCAATCTCGACCTTGTCGGATCTGCTGAAGCACACTCCGGCAGACTGTTCGCCGTCGCGCAACGTCGTGTCGAACACTACGATTTTTTCACTCATCGCTCGCTCCGTGGAGGCCGGATCGTCTGGAGCGAGAAGGCGTGGTCCGTGCGCCCACGCGAAGCCCTCTCCCAGCCGATTCGGCGGAAGAGGGTCTGCTTGTATTCGCTAGCTGTCGTCTCGCTGGCGAACGAGCAGGCTCTCCTCCGCCCCTCTAAGGAGGCAGAAGAATGGGGAAAGCCGAAGCTCGATCGCGATACGCAACATGACTGAGTGATGGGTAGCGACCGGCGTGGCGGCTGTCAAGCAAGCCGACGACGTGCCGCCTCCCCTTAGCGGCGGCGTTAGCTCGTTCTCGGCTCGTCCGACCGCTTGTCCGCGGCTTAGTACCTCGTGTAGTCGAGGAAGTTTGCACTCATCATCAGAAGCGACATCACCGTCCACGAATCTTCATAGTACGTCCCCGCAGCGAGAAGCTGAAGGGTCGCCACCTCGTTGTAGGCGCCGTTGACGAACGGTTGGTAGGTGCTCGAGCTCATCGCTCCACCCATCGCTCCAACTCCGGCCGGCCCGATGAACGCGGCCGACAATTCGCCGGCCATTGCCGTGTACCCGGGGTCGGCGCTGCCGTTCGTTTGGTAACCATCGGTGATGTTCGCCGCTCCGATGCCGTTGAAGAACGCACTCGTGAGAGCGACGTATTGCTGCGCTCGAGGTTCTGCATTCCAACACCAATCGAGACCGATCCGGAACGGCGTCCGGCACGAATCGTACTGATAGTTCGTGGGCTGGCCGGGACCCGGGGCTCCCCCGGCGCTGCTGCACCATGCGGGGACGAGCCCGTTCGTCCGGTTGCCGTTCGTCGCGTTGAGCGCGAGGCCAATGATGCTGTAAGCGCTATCGATGGCCATGCTCCAGTTGTCGCCCGTGAGGCTGCCCACCGGGTCGAGCGTCGCGAAGACGCGATAGTACGCGGGAGCAAAGTAGGAGATGTTGACCGTACTTCCGTCGTCTCCGTTCCACTGGTCCCCTGGAATGACCACCTGGTAGTTCCAGATCTCATTGGCCCATATCGCCTTGATCTGTTTCAGCGCGTACGTCGCGTACGTCTGTGAAAGCGACCCCTGACCTCCCCACTGTTTGTCGGCCATCACGAGCGCGAAGGCCATGTCTTCGTCGGCGTCGGTCGCCCCGCCGGCTCCGTTCGTGTTCATCGTCCCGTCCGGGCCAACGCTCCAGTTCATCAGACCGTTCACGTCGAGTTGCTGTTGCTCGTATTTCCAGAGCCCGTCGAAAAGGGTTTGGTCGCCCATGTAGACGGCGATCAGCATCCCGTACCCGATCCCCTCGGAGACCGTGGACCCTACGGGCAACGTCCCCTCGTTGGTCGGGTCGCTCGCCAAGCGCTGGACGCGCGTGCCCACGCCCGCGCCCGCGGAGGTCACGGTGTCGGAGGTCCACTTGGCATACGCCGCCTGGACGTCGCTATTGAGATAGCGCGACGGGTAAATGCAGTTGCTGCTCTGCCGGTTCTGCGGGAACGGGAAGTTGACTCCTGCCGTAGCTGGGGTCGGCCCGCGCGGCAACGCAGCGTCGTCGGAAGCCGCCTCGATCGACGAGCTCACCGCATCGGTTACAGATCCGTCCGAAGCGCCAGCTTCGGAGCCGGGGTTTACGATCGTGCCGCCCTCGCCTGTAAACGAGGGGGAATCGCTCCCTCCGTTCGCACCGCCCCCTTCGCCTTGCTCGTTGCTGCGGATGCCGGTCCCATCCATGTCACAGGCGGCACCCGTGGCTCCGACAGTGAGGACGATGGAAAGCGTGGCGAGAGTTTGGGAAAAGAGCGCGCGTCGAAGCACGTACGCAGAGTAGCCGGCCGTCCTCAGCCGCAGCCCACCTTCCGTCACGAACGGATTCTTTCACAAGAAAGGCAGCCGTCGGCACGCCACCTCGGCAGGAGTCTATTTTCGGCTACGGAACGTACCGAGAACCAGATCCCAGAGCGGCGAACTGATGCCGAAGAAGGCATCATGATCCTGGAAGTGATGCCGGAGATGGTAGGCGCGTACCCACTTGCCGAGCCGCGACCGAGGGTGAAAGTGGTGGGTGTAGTAGTGAACCCAGTCGTACGCGATGTAGCCTGCCATCGTGCCGGCGAGCGCCGGAAAGTACCGGCCAGCCCCGAAGACCCCATAGAAGAAAATCGCAAACAGCGCCGCGAGGGGCCAGCTGATCATCGGAGGCATGACCAGACGCGACCGGTCGTTCGGAAACTCGTGATGGTAGCCGTGAGCCATGAAGGCCATGAAGCGGAAGCGAGGGTCCCGATCGGCCCGCCGCATGAGCCCGTGGAACACGACGCGGTGGAGCCCGTACTCGAATAGCGAGAAGAAGAGCACACCCCCAAAAAAGAGCGCCGCCGTCGTAGCGAAGCCTATCCTTCCCGGCGCGGTGACCCACGCCGCCAGGATGAAGGGGCCGAACCAGATGCCCGGTGTAGCCGGGTGGGAATGGCTGATGAACTCGAGTACGGGGTTCTCGAAGATGCGGATCGATTTCCGTTGCGCCGAACGCTGCGGCTTCTCTGGCTTTTCGGCAAGCCAGTGCCCATTCGCAGCCGCGAGGCAATCACTCGTATAGCGAATCATCGAACGCTCTCCATAGCTTCACCCGGGCGCTGGGGTTCGTGCAAGCAAATCGGGGGCGCGCAGGTCGAAGCGCTCGTAGCAATCTCCGCGCCCGACCTGAACAGCGCCGAGCGGAAAAAAAACGGAAGCGCCTGGTCGCGCGTCTTTCGACGTCGACGGTTACAATCATTAGCGGTTTCGGAAACTTCGACAGTCGGGGCGAGAGGATTTGAACCTCCGACTCCTCGGTCCCGAACCGAGTGCGCTACCAGGCTGCGCTACGCCCCGTCCCCGCCATCCGCCTTTGGGGCCTAGGGCGCAGGAGCCCGAGCTTATGAAGGCAGGAGCGCCGGTCGTCAACGATTTCGTGGCCCGCCTCTACTTTGGTCACTGCTCTGTGCGACGTCCGGAGCCGCATCGGGCCGCGTAATTTTGCAGCTGCACAGTAAATTGACTCGAGCGATCGCTTCGACATCTTCTTCCCGAATTCGGGCTCAGGTGTTAAGCAGCACTGTAACGCGATCGATGTGTTGACCCCGATCTGCTCGCGACGGGTGCCGGCCGCCGGCGAAGACGGGGCAAGTCGCCGCGCACGGAGAACCGCATGCCTCCTGAGCTTCCCGCCATCCGCATCCTCATCGTCGACGACGACAAGACCATCTGTGACTATATGCAGACGCTCCTCGAGCGCGATGGCTTTCAGGTAAAGGCGCTCAGCGATCCCACGCTTGTGGAAGAGGAGATCCGGCAAGGGGGCTACCACCTCGCCATCCTCGACCTTATGATGCCCAAGCTCGATGGCATCGAAGTATTGCGGCGCATCCGCAAGCTCGATACCGACATCGCCGTCGTCATCTTCACCGGGTTCCCGAACCTCGAGAGCGCCGTTGCTTCCATGAAGCTCGACGCCGTCGACTATATCAAAAAGCCGTTCAACGTCGACGAGTTCCGAGAGGTGCTCGCACGAGTGATGCGGAAGAAGGGGCTCGCACGAACGCCCGAAGAACAACTGCACCGGGCGATCGGCGACACGATCCGCAACCGACGCAAGGAGAAGAGTTTGACGCTCAAGCAGATGTCCCGTCGAACGGGGCTCAGCGTCTCGCTCCTCTCGCAGATCGAACGCGCCGAGTCCAGCGCGTCCATCTCGTCCCTTTATCGCGTCGCGATCGCGCTCGAATCGCGCATCCAAGATCTATTCGGGAAGTTTTAAGCTCACTCCAGCTTCACCCCGGTGAGGCTTCGAGCACGCCGCTTCACGCTCGAGCCCCGCTAAGCTAGGCATAGGCCGGCTCCCCATGTTCCTCGACTCTCTTCTTCCTGATGCGCGCCGCGCGAGCCTTGCTCTTGCGGAGGCCATCATACCCGGCTCCGCAATCGTCCCGGCTGCCGACGAGGCCTCGCTCGAAGGCGCCGAGACCCTCGTCCGCGACTTTCACCCGGCCCTGCTCAAAGCGTGGCGCGTCGCGCACCAAGCGCTCGACGCATCGACCTTCGCCGCTCGCGGGCGGCCGTTTCACGCGCTGTCCGCGGCGGAACAAGAAGAGACGCTCCACAAGTGGGAGCACGATCCGGTTCTTCGCACGCCACTCAGCATCGTCTCTCTCGTCCTCAAGTTCAGTCACTTCGATCGAGAGCCCGTCTACGAAGCCCTCGGCGGGGTACGAGGCGCGCCCCAGAACATCGACCGGCCCGCTTGGCTTGCTCAAATCCATCGCGCAGAGGATTGGAACGACGGAGAGATCGAGTGCGACATCATCGTCGTCGGCACCGGGGCCGGCGGCGCCGTCGTCGGCAAGGAGCTCGCCGACCGCGGCCACGCCGTGGTGTTCGTCGAGGAGGGCGAGCACTACCGCCGCGATGCGTTCGACGGTAGCTCGGTGTCGGCGCACCGCCGCTTCTATCGGGGCGCCGTGGCCATGGGCAACGTTACGATGCCCGTCTTCATGGGGCGGCTCGTCGGTGGCTCGACGGCCATCAACACCGGAACGTGCTTCCGCACGCCGTCCTGGGTGCTCGATCGGTGGTGCGACGAGTTCGGGACCGACGACTTCTCGCCGAGCGCCATGGATCCCGCGTTTGCCAAGGTCGAGCGGTTCCTCGACGTCGGGCCCGGCGACACGCAAGCGATCGGCCCCATCGGAGAGATCATGGCGCGCGGCTGCGACGCGCTGGGATGGAGTCACTACCCCATTTCGCGAAATGCTTCTGGTTGCGCCGGCCAAGGCTTCTGCAACTTCGGCTGCAAGACCGACGCGCGCAAAGGCATGAATCTCTCGTATATCCCGGCCGCCCTCACGAAGGGCGCGATCACGCTGACGGGTGCGAGGGTCGAGCGCGTACTACTCGAGGGCGGGCGCGCCGTCGGGGTCCACGCGGTGGCAAAAAATGGGCGCACCATTACGATGCGCGCGCGCGCCGTAATCCTTGCGGGGGGTGCGATTCCGACGCCGCTCTTGATGCTGGAGCAAGGCCTCGGAAACTCGAGCGGTCAGGTCGGGCGAAATCTCGCGCTGCACCCGAGTGCCGGATACTCGGCGATCTTCGACGAGGAGGTCCGCGGCCGCGGTCATATCCCGCAAGGCTACGCGTGCGACGAGTTCTTGCGCAACGGCATCCTTCTTTCGGGCGCGCTTCCGGACATCAATTATTACGGCATCGTCTTCCCGTCCGTCGGAAGGCACCTGATGGATAGCGTCGATCAGATCGATCGGACCGCCTGCTTTGCGGTTCTCGTGCGTGATCACGAGCCGAAGGGCCGCGTGTGGCGCAGTGTCGCGGGATTCCCGGCCATCACGTACAACGTTACGCGGAAGGACGCCGAAACGGGCCACCGCGCGATGATTCATGGCGCCGAGATGGCCTTCGCCGCGGGCGCGAAGCGCGTATCCCCGGTCATGGTCGGCGCTCCCAATCTGGAACGCGGCACCTCTTTCGATGCGTTCCGTCGAGCGCGGTTCTCGCCTTCCGATTTCATTTGGTCCAGCTTCCACCCGCTCGGGACGTGTAAAATGGGCCGGAGTCCTCAAACGAGCGTGGTGGACCTTTCGCACGAGGTGCACGACGTCCGCGGGCTCTACGTCGTCGACGGAAGCACGGTACCCGGACCGCTCGGCGTCAATCCTCAGCTCACCATCATGGCCATGGCGACGCGCGCAGCGGCAAAGATCGACGAGCGGCTTGGCGCCTCTTAGAGCACCCGTCGTTCCGATGGCACGCCGCTTCGGGCTCGGAATCGAAGGCCGACACGCTGGCGCTACCGCGGCATCGCAAAGAACTCTTTCAGCTTCCTCGCTCGCGCGCGGAGGAGCAACGGAATACGCCACGCGCCCCCGAGCCGCCGAAGCTGCGCGTCGGCCAAGAGCTCACCCAAATGGCGCAAAGTGTCGTCGTAAGGCAGCCAGTACATCTCGGGCGCGGAGGCGCGATCGATAATCGTGGCGCGAGGCCTCACGAAGGTGCCAAGCGCGTGCGGGCCGTTGGCGATGCCGGTGCCGGTCGCGCGCGTGCCGGACCACGGCAGGGAGGGAATAGCGCCCGACAGCGCGTGATTGTTTACGGTGACGACGCCAACGTCGAGCCGCGCTGCCAAGCGCTCGGCTCGCGCGATATCGCGCGTCCAGATCGACGCGCCGAGACCGTATCGAGAGGCGTTCGCGCGTCGCACGGCTTCGGCTGCCCCTTCGACCCGAACGACGGCGAGGACCGGACCGAACGTTTCGTCACGGACGACCGACATTGCATCGTTGCAGCGGTCCAGGATCGTCGGCGCGAAACAAAGTCCGTCACCGGTCGGACCCCCGCCGCACACCAGCACGGCGCCCCCGGTGCGTGCATCTTCCACTTGTGCGACGACGACGTCGAATTGCCTGCGGTTGGAGAGAGGGCCGATGTCGGCCGTCCGTTCCGTACCGACACGGAGCTTCTTCCAAGCGGCGGCGAGAGCTGCGACGAACGCGTCTGCGACGCTCGCATCGACGTATGCGATCTCGATGGCGCCGCACGCTTGGCCCGCGTTGCTGAGGCACCAGTGGGTAATCCCGGCGACCGTGCGAGCCATATCGCAGTCGGACAGAACGATCGCCGGATCTTTTCCACCCATCTCGGCACTGACGACGATGCCCCTCTCGGCACACCGCATCTGGACCTTCTTGCCGGTCTCGGGCGAGCCCGTGAAAACACAGGCGTCGATGCCGCCGTCGATCAGGGCCTCGCCGACGCGGCCATCGCCCTGGACCAACTCGACCACACCGTCGGGCAATGCTTCGGCGAGCCTTGCGGCGTACCAAGCGCTGGTCCGAGGGGTATACTCGGACGGCTTCACCACCACGGTATTGCCCGTCAAAAGAGCCGGCAGCGTCGATCGGTAAAGGCCCGCTACCGGATAGTTCCAAGGCGCGATGACTCCGACGACGCCGCGTGGAACGAGATCGACGTAGGCACGCTTGTTCGGAAAGCTCACCGGGTTCAACGAGACCCGCTGTCGCCGCGTCGCACGGTGGACGATCCTCGACCAGGACTTTACCGTATCTAGAGGACCGAGGGCCTCGTTGAAAATGCCCTCCGCTTCGACCTTGCCCCCCTCCTCGCGCGCGAGCGCGATCACTTCGGCGCGACGCTCCAACATGGATTTGGCGGCGCGGATCAGCAGGGTGAGTCGCTCGCTCTCGGGAACGAAGCGCCAGCGCGACTGAGCCGCGCGCGCGCGGGCAACCGCCGCACCAACCATGGCCAAAGGAGAATCGAGCGGTGCTTGCGCAACGTCGTTGCCAACTCGTGCATCGACGCCTATGCCCTCGCCACCCATCGTTTCTGAGTAACGGGGGAGCGCCACGCGCTTCGAAGCAACCATGACCGCCCTCTCTACATGTGATCTGTACACGGCGCGAGCCCCCAACAGCGACCGCCTATGTCGCGCAACTGGTCGCGCAACTGGTCGCGTAACTGGTCGCGTAACTGGTCGCGTGCGTGACTGTGACTTACCGGCACGTGTGAATAAGCGGCACACGGTGCTCCGGTGAGAAAACTCCGTCGCATTGTCGAGTATCATCGGCGAGGGTATAGAGAGGTCGGCGGTGACGGTCGCGGGGGCGCTGGGGACGCTGAACGAAGCCGTAGTCGCCGGAGAATTTACCGTAGATGACGCTGCAGCAAGAGACCTCGAGGACCAATACGCTGCCGCGTAAACGCTCCCCGCCCACCGACTCCAGGCCAATCCACCTGCGCGCCTCGTCGTATCCACGCATCGTAGGTGAGGGGCTATTGGCGTTCGCACGCGCGAGGGTGGCCGTGTGCGACCTCGCAGTCGCATGGACCGAAACCGTTCAGCGGCGAACCCTTTCCTCGATCATTGCGCGCGGGAAGAAGACTGAGTTCGGCCGCCGCCACGGCTTTCGCGACATTAGTTCGTACGAGGATTTTTCCACCCTCGTGCCGGTCGGCGACTACGACACGTTCTCGCCTTACATCGATCGCATGCGTGCGGGCGAGCGCGGGCTCTTGATCCCAGAGTTCGTTGTGCACTTCGGGAATTCGTCCGGGAGCTCGACCCACGGCAAGCCGAAATTTCTGCCGATCTCCGAGACGCAGATCAAACACCAGATCCGCGCGGGCGCAGACATGCTGCTGCGCTACATCGCGTGGTCGGGCGACAGCGAGTTCACGCGCGGCTTCACCCTTGGGCTTTTCCCGCCCACGACGATGAAGAGCGAAGGGCCGGTGCTCGTCACTTCGAACCCCGCGCTGATGTCCACGCGCATGCCGCTCTTTTCGAAGCCCCTTTACCTGCCGGACGAGAGCATTAAGCAAATCGCCAACTACGACGAGAAGCTGCGGGTCATCGCCGAGACGTACCTCGACTGGGACGTCCGCGCTCTCGCCGGGACGACCTGCTGGTTCACGATTGTCTTCGAGAAGGTGCTCGAGGCCGCCCGCCGCCGCGGCCGCAACGTCAAGACGGTGGCCGAGGTATGGCCGAACCTTCGCGTCCTCCTCGGCGGCGGCGTCTCCGCGGAACCTTACATGCCGATCCTGCGGAGCCTCCTCGGGCGCAACGACCTCACGCTGATCGACAGCTACAACGCGACCGAGGGGGGCCTTTACGCAACGAGCGATTTCACCGGCGAACGGGGCATGCTCATGGTCCCCCATCGGGGCACCTTCTTCGAGTTCGTCCCTCTCGAGCAGCACGAAGACCCCAAGGCCGAAAGAATCCCGCTCTGGCGCGTCGAGGTGGGGCGCTCGTATGTAATCGTGGTGACAACCACGAGCGGCCTCTACGCGTACAAGATTGGCGACATCGTGCGCTTCACATCCGTCTCCCCACACCGCATCGAATTCGTGGGACGCCTGTCCGGGTGCCTCTCGGTCACCCAGGAGCTGACGACGCACGTGGAGATCGAGCGCGCCGTCGCGCACGCAGCGGCGAAAGTGCCATGTCGAACGCTCGACTTTGGTGCTGCCGCCGATATCGGCGTCGACGGCACCGCCAAGTCACGCTACGCCCTTTTCGTGGAGTTCGATTCGGGGGCCGAGCCCACGGATCTCGATGCGTTCACCGCAGCGTTCGACGAGGGCCTTTGCCAAGAAAACCGCGTCTACCGTGAACATCGCCAGCGTCAGGTGGCTCTCGTCGGGCCACGTGTTCTGCCCCTCATCGCAGGGGGCGCCCGCCGGTTCTTGGACGAAGTGACCGGTGGAAACGTTCAAGGCAAGTTTCCGCGCATTCTCGACGAGCCGCGCAAAGCAAAGCTGCTTTCCTACGTAGTTCCCTCACACAGGGATGCCTTCCCAGCACCCCCGGCCTCACTGCTCTCCTAAGGATCCCATGAACAAGCTCGGTGTCATCATTGTCGGAATCAACGGGGCTGTCGCATCGACTCTCATCGCGGGCGTCGAGCTGATGGTACGGGGGCTCACCCCTCGGATTGGCATGGTGACGGAGAAGGGTGCGGCCAATGGGCCGGATTCGATTGCCGCGCTCCTCGACGTTGCGCCTCTCGATGACCTTGTGTTCGCCGGATGGGACGTCCGCTTCGGCAACGTCTACGAGGGGGCACTCCACCATAAGGTGCTCTCGCGGGAGACGTTGGAACCCGTCCGCCAGGTACTCGAGGCGATCCGCCCATGGCCTGCGGTCTTCTCGAAGCCCTACGCCGAGAACGTGGTGGGTGAACACACTCTGCACGTCGGCTCGTTCAGGGACGAGATTCGGGCCATCACCCGCAACGTGGAAGAGTTCCGCCGTTCCCGTGAAGTCGACCGCGTCGTCATGGTCAACCTCGCGTCGACCGAGTCGTTCCTCGACCTGTCTCCTGCGCACCAAACACTCGAGGCTTTCGAAGAAGCGATTGACCGGAGCGACCCGTCGATCACCCCCGCCATGCGCTACTTCTACGCCGCGAATCAACTCGGCGTCCCCTACTGCAATTTCACGCCGAGCCTGACCCACGTCCCGGCGCTCGCCGATCACGCCAAGCGCACCAAGACGCCCTTCGCCGGGATGGACGGCAAGACGGGCCAGACGTTGCTCAAGACGGCCCTCGCATCGATGTTCCGAGTGCGCCAGCTTCACATCGAGGGGTGGTATTCGACCAACTTCCTAGGCAACAACGACGGTCTCGTCCTCGACGCGCCCGGCTCGAACAAGACAAAAGTGCTGTCGAAGTCCGGTGCGCTCGACTCCATCGTCGGTTACCACGTCGAAAACCATCAGGTGCACATTCACTATTACAAGCCCCGCGGCGACGCCAAAGAGGCGTGGGACAACATCGATCTTGTGGGCTTCGCGGGCATTCCGATGCAGATGAAGATCAACTTCCTCTGCCAGGACTCTGCTCTCGCGGCGCCCATCGTCATTGATCTGGTGCGCCTCCTAGACGTGGCCAAGCGCGCCGGGGAGTCTGGCATTCAGCGCCAGCTCTCTTTGTTCTTCAAATCGCCCCACCATGGGCCTGGAGAGACGCCGATCCACGATCTTTTCAAGCAAGAGCAGCTTCTTCTCGACTGGGCGCGCGATACGAGCACGCGCGCTCGAGCCAACGGCCACAAGCCCGCCCACGCATTCGGAGTGAACGGGAGCCACGCCATCGAGACCGAGCGATGACGAGTGTGCGCATCGCGCTGCTCGGCGGATCGCCGACGCTCTCGCGCGACGCGCATCGCTTTTGGCCCATCGTCACGGACGACGATCGGCGCGCGGTCATGCGCGTGCTCGATCGTGGCGTCCTTTCGGGTCCGGCCTCACCCGAGGCGATCGCCTTCGAGGACGAGTTCCGAGAACTGGTTGGAGCGCGTTACGCGATTCTTACGCATTCAGGGACGAGCGCGCTGGTTCTGGCGCTCGCGGCAGCCGGACTGCGGGCCGGGGATCACGTCATCATCCCGGCCTACAGCTTCGTTGCTACGGCCCTCGCGGTGCTCCATGCGGGGGCCATTCCAATATTCGCCGACGTCGACGAAGAGACCGGGCTCCTCGACCCTGATGCCACCGCGCGCGCGATCACGCCGCGAACGCGAGCGATCATGCCGGTGCACGTCCACGGATGTCCGGCCGATCTCTCCCCCCTGAAGCGCCTCGCAGAACGCCATCACGCCGTACTCGTGGAAGATGCGGC
>Ga0182024_10017170_pt1 | contig 13626 bp, 27 predicted proteins | sample P32metaG_FD_120480 | JGI IMG/M metagenome (GOLD analysis project Ga0182024, IMG submission 120480) | Permafrost microbial communities from Stordalen Mire, Sweden - P3-2 metaG (Illumina Assembly) | ecosystem: Environmental > Terrestrial > Soil > Wetlands > Permafrost | place: Sweden: Stordalen... | reverse complement strand
GGGTGTGGACGGAGCACGTCCCGTACTTCAACCCGTGGTATGAGGCGATGCGCGACGCGCGCACACGCCTGATGGCGGGGCGGGCTGCCTTCCAGCACGCCCACCGGCATCGAGCGCGCGACTGCGCGATCGCGCTCGACGCGCTGAAGCGCTGCTACCTCCAGCCGCTGGGCCGTCTGCGTGGCGCCCGGGAGCGGGACAGTGGCAGCATCTTCTACCGGCCGAGCTGGTATGACGCGGTGATCGGTCAGGAGCTCGCCCGCGAGTACCTGCGTCTACATCAGCTCGCGAAAGCTGGCGTCCCGGTGCTGGCCGTGTACTTCGACACGATCATCGTCGAAGGCGAATATGAGGGCTTGAACGGGGCGGGCATCCCGGGGATCATCGAGGTATCCGACCAGCTCGGGAAGTACAAGCCCGTAGGCGTGCTCCCCCGCGAGCAGGCGCTGGCCGCGCTCTACACGAAGCACGGGCCGGATGTTGGCGCGCTCGTGCAGGCACTCAAGGCGGGCGGCACGGGCGAATCGGCTCCCGCAGTCGGCACCGGACGCGGTGTGGCGATCGGGGAGCTGCGCGATGCGCCGCCCGCCTTGAATGCCTGCACGAGGCCCGCGCACGGCGGCTACCCGGAGCCTGTCCCGGATAGCGTGTATGACGAGCGTGGGTGGCGTGCAAGCCCGGACACGCGGCGATGAGCTACGAGGAACCACAGTCGGGCGAATGGGTTCACCCTGCTATGCAAGGCTACAAGATGGCTTGCTGTGACTGTGGGCTCGTACACAGGCTCGACTTCCGAGTACTCGGACCTGTCACGAAGGACAACGGGGACGGCACGGTTGAGCGTGACGAGCTAGGCGATCATTGCGTGGAGTACCGAGCTTTTCGAGACAACCGCGCTACGGCGCAGATAAGACGACATGCCAACAAAACGTAAAACCAAACGATGAGCCGCGACGATCGGGAACGCGAGGCGCTGGAGCATATCGAGTGGATTACCCGCGACGCAATTGGTCCGAGAAGCGATCTCGTGCGTGAAATCCACCGCCACGCCGCAGCCGCCCTCGCTGCTGTAATCTGCGGTTCAGCGGAGCCGCTCGACCCTCCGTATCGGTTGATCATTGCTGGCCTGCGGACGCAACTCTCGGAGGCGAGGACGCGGGAGGGGCACGCCTTGGAGCGCGAAGCCCGGAAAGGTAGTCTTGCGCGCCGGCTCGATCTCCAGGTCCGCGAGTTGGAGCGCAGTGCGGCCGATCTCAGCCGACTGTTGGTAGACGAGCGCAACCCCGAGAAGCTCGGCTCACTCGCTTTCCAGGTCCGTGAGCTGGCGCGCAGGGCGCACAATGAGGCCATCGCCCGGCACGGGGAGCCCGAGCATGGCTGACGATCTTGGCATCCTGCTGGACGCGCAGTTGGGCCGTGGACTCGCGGACTTCGACCCGGCCGGTGAGGCGCTCGCACTGGTCACCGCGTCTATCCAGGCGGTGGACCTGATCGCCCCGGGTCTGAGCCGCTCGGAGAGTCTGAGCGAGCTGGCGAGCCTACTGGCGGGCACGGACGACAAGCGCACCCGTAAATATAAGAGCGCACGCCGGCAGGCGGAACGCTGGAGCCCGTCCCCTCGCGCACGTGCGCGAGGAGTGAAAGCACGCACCCCGACGCTCTCCAGTCGCACGCGGCTGCGTATCGCCCGGCGCCAGCAGGATGACCGGCTGCGTTCCTTCCGGCTGCACGGCGGCGCAATGAAGGTGAGCGTGCTCTGGTATCACGGCGGCAAAGGCCGCAGGGTTGAAGTGCTGCCGCCGCACTACTGGGTGCATATTCGCCAGCTGGTGATGCGCCGTGTCGTGAGACTATGGGCCGCCGGCGAGAAGCAGGATGCCGCCCGCGAGCTGTTCGACGAGTTCATGTTGCAGTACGACATCCCGAACCCTGGAGACTGGTTGAGCGACACGGAAATCGTGGGGCTCGAGCTGGAGCCCGAAGCCTCGCACGGAGCAGGCGGACCGTGAGCGAGCAGTCAATGGAAGCCCTTATGCTCGCGAACCGGGTGCGCCTGGTCCGCGCACAGGTCAGGCGCGCCGTTGAAGCGATGCCTCGCCGGGAGGGCCGCTTGAAGGTTGCGGAGATCCTCCACAACCTTGAGGATCACCCTGACCTGTACGGGTGGGAGTGCCGCCACCTGCTGTGCGCGCTACCCCGCGTCGGCGAGCAGCGCGCCCGTCGTGCGCTGAGCGCCGTCGGCGCGAGCTGGCGCCGGGAGCTCGGGGAGCTGACCCCCCGTCAGGTCCACGAGCTCGAGGAGGACGTTGTGGGGGACAGCGGGCGGCTATGGAGCCGCTGAGAGTGATACGGTTCACCCGATGAGCACCCCCGCCGAGCCGGCCAGCACCCCCGCCGCGGAGGACGCCGCCGCCAGGGCAGCCGAAAATGAGGCCGCGGCCGGCCACACGCCCGCGACAGCGCAGCGCAGCGCGGAGGCCGCGAGCGCCGCCGCCAGCCCAAACCTCACAGCCGCCGACCATAGAGCTGTCGCGAAGGAGACCGTTGCTGAGCTGGAGCGCATCGGAGCCTTCGACCCTCCGCCCGCCGCCAGCACCCCAGCTACCGGGGCTTCCCCCACAGCCGGGCCTGCGGCCGGTGAGCAGGCTGCAGGCCCCGGCACCCCCGCCACGGAGCCTGTTGTGATCGACGAGCCCCCGCGTAAGAAAACGTGGGCCGAGCGCTTCGTCGGCCGCCGATGAGCGCCACGGTCGAGGAGACGCAGGCCGCGGCGGTCGAGGCGAACCATGAGCCCTCGGACCCGCCGCTGCGCGACAATCCACCCCGGAGACGCAAAAAAACACGGTCGCAGGCGCAGAAAAAACGCCGGTCCAGGGAGGAAGCCTTGGGCGGCAAACCCCCGTCGAAAGCAGCCGCGAACCGTGCGCTGCAATCCTCGCTCGGGCAACTGCTGGCCCTCCCGGCGGTGCCCGCCGCACTGTTGACCCCGACGGCGGAGGGGAAGGAGTTTCTCGCCGGGCATTTCGCGGCGAGCGCCGGGCCGACCGCGGCGCAGCTCGTCGAGCTGAGCGAGCAATCCCCTGAGCTTCGCGCGATCCTACAGAGCATCACCACGGCGAGCGTCACGATGAGCCTGGCGATGCTCGGCATCGGCTACCTGGGTCCGCCGGTGCTGTGGCTGATCGGGCGTCACGGGGAGGCGGAGGCGATGGAGGCGGTCGCCACAATGACCCCCGAGCAGTTGGCGGAGCGCGCCATGGCTGGTGTACGCTCACCGGATGGCGCGTCTCAAAATGAAGCCTCCGAAGCCGCCCGCTTCGCACGCGAGGCCGCCGTCCAGGCGTCTGCGTCTCGCCCCAGTCCGTCCGAGCAGTAGCCGGGATCTCGACGGGCGCCTCGTCAAGGCCCGCGGCGTCGACGAGCCGTTCCCGCTCCCCCCGTTCATGCCATGGGGGCAGTTCCAGCCATGGTTCGGCAGCGAATGGCGGGCGGGGGATCACGTCGCGGCGGTAGCAATGACCGGCGGCGGAAAGACCACGCTGTTGCGCAACCTGATCGGGTTCCGGGACTTCGTGGTGGTGTTCGGCACGAAGGCCCGCGACGATGCTCTCTACAGGCCGCTGGAAGATCAGGGGTTCATACTGGTGAAGAAGTGGGACCCGTGGGAGTGGGAAGAGACGAAACAGCGCAAGGTGATATTCGCCCCACCGTTGAACGTGTCCGACCGCGGCGAGTCAGGGGAAATTGACGCTGCGCAGGCAGAGCAAGCCTCCGCGTTCCGCACCGCCCTAGTGCAGATCTATACGGCTGGGGGCTGGTGCTGCTACTTCGATGAGATCCGCTACCTCACGGATGACCTGAGCCTCGCGCGGGAGATCAACCTTCTCTACCTCCAAGGCCGCTCGCTCGGTGTCACCATGGTAGCCGCCACGCAGCGTCCGCGGAGCGTGCCGTTGAACGTGTTCGCGATGGCAACATGGTTTTTCCTCTGGAAAATCTCGGACCGTGACGACCGCCGGCGTGCCGCAGAGTTCGCCGGCGAGCTGGCCCCCACCGCGTTCGAGACATCAGCCCGGATACCGAAGCGCGAGTTCGCGTGCGTCAACGCCATGGACGAGACGATCGTGCGCAGCAAGGTGCAGCTATGACGATCCGTGAAGGGACTGCCAGTAGCTGACCGGGCACGGGCCGTGGCCGTCGAGAGCATCCCGGGCGACATCCACGGTCCAGGGCTCGCGCGCGGTCTTAGGGAGATGGAGTAGCTCCGCTATCGTCTCGGCCAGCCCACTGGTATCGAAGTGCTCGCCGTACAGCATGATGGTCAGGACCTCCACGGTCAGCCCACGCCGAGCGGTTCGCCGGGGATCGCGGGTTTCACGCGGCCGTCCTCTTCGCGACGGACTGCTCGTCGAGCCGTGTCAGGTACTCCCGGATGGCCCGCCGCACCTCCGTGGCGAAGCTCCGTTCGTACAGCTTCGCGTTCGCGCGCAGGGCCGTGTAGTGCTCGTCAGGTAGCTGAATATGCGCGCGCACCATGTGGGGCCGAACGCTACCACTTGGGGTCCCGGCAAGCCGCTAGCCCCTTGACGAGCGCCCGGGATGGTGTAACGGTGGCCTCATGCAGCCACCGCTGACCGACTGGAGCCCCGCATGAGTTTCCTTGACACGCTGATCGCCGATGGGGAGAAGCTCGTCGAGGGTGAGCTCCCGTCCGTCAACGACGTACGCAGCGTGGTGGGCGGACTGTTGAAGCGGCTAGAGAACGTGTTCCCCCAGCTCTGCGAGGATTCGGCGCTCCCCGCGCCCGCGCCCGTCGCCCCGGTCCTACCGACCCCGGTCGTGGGCACGCCCGTAGTGGTGCCGCCGTCAGCTCCCGCCGCGACGGCCGCGGCCCCGATCGTGCTGGAAGCCCCGGGCGCGGAGGAACCGGCGAAGACGCCGCAGGAACTCCAGGCGGAGATCCAGCAGCTCCAGGCGCAGTACGCGGCGAGCGTCGCGAACAAGCAGGCCCCAGTCGTGTCCACTGACCTGTCCGCGTCGGCCTAATGGTCGTTGTTGGCTTCGCGTGGTTTCTCGCGAATCTTCTGATCGCGGGCGGACTGATCCGGTTCATCGAGCTGACGTTCCGCGGCTCGTGGATATCCCAGGCGTTAGGAGTGATCTACTGATGTTCTCGTCCACCGTGCTGGACCCTCCGCGTACCGTCAACCGTGACGGTGCACACCCGTTCAACATCGGGCGCGGTGCCGTGGCTCCCGAACGGTGCGTGAAGAACCAGAACGGTAGACGGCTCATTGTGGGCGGCCGGCGAAGCCGGGTGCATATCCCGCCGTCGCGCACGATCGAACTGCTCTCCCACCAGCAGGTGGACAAGTTCATCCGTGGCGTGCAGCGCAGGCGTGCGCAGGTCGCGGAGCAGGAGCGCTACTTGCGCCGGCTCTACACGGGTGCGGAGCTGCTGCACATGCCCGCCCTCGCGGGTGGCGCGCAGGCCGGCGTGTCCCAGGTCGCAGGGCAGGGCCCCGCCTCTAACGAAGCGAGCAGTGCCGCGGAAGTCGTGCCGTTCGACCAGGCGTCAAAGCGCGGCATCGAGCAGGGTCCCAGCTACCTCGTCACCCCGGGCGCCGCACCTACCACGCTCGGCCCCGTCCCTCTCCCCGCGCAGGGCTATCTGCGTGCGGTGGAGCTCGACATCAAGACGACGACTCCGGCGGCTGAGAACGAACCGGCCGTCAACGAAGATTACCCGGCGAACATTCTCCAGCTCGTCCGTTTCCAGGACACGAACGGTAACCAGCTCGACGACCTGCCGGGATACGTCCTGGAGCAGGACAACATTTTCGGTGGGTACGCCGGATCACCTGACCCTAGGGTGGACCCGGACTACTCGGCGAGCGTGACCGCACCCAGCCTCCAGTTGATGATCGTCAGGGAGCTGGCGCCGAACGGCTTCGGCTCGATCGCGAACATGAGCGCCTCGCAGGCGTACAAGCTGACGCTCCGGATCGCGAGCACCTCAGAAATCTACTCGAAAGCGCCAACGGACCTGCCGACCTATCTCATCTCCACATGGATGCATTTCTGGCAGCAGCCTGATGACTTTGACCTGCTGGGCCGCCAGCAGGTGACGAGCCCCCCGTTTCACGGCACCACCCAGTACCGCTGGTGGGCGCCATCGAACAGCGTGACCCAGGGCTTTCGCCTGCAGCTCACGCAGACGGGTAACGAGATCCGGGACCTGATCCTGTTCGGCACGAACGCGGACGGTGTCCGCACGGACGCGGTATTCCCGGAACCCTTCCAGTTCCGCTGGGACACGGAGCTTCTGCTGATCGCGGGCCTGCGCCAACTGCGCAAGATCGCCCGCGAGCTCACAAACGACCTGACCGCCCTGGACGCGGGCGTGCTGCCCCTCCCGTTCAACTTCGGCGAGGGCCGGTTCGTTGGAGGCAGCGGCATCAACAGTTGGCTGCCGACGGTCACGAGCTCCCGCCTGGAAATCACGGGCGCGCAGGCCGCGAGCGAACCGGGCGACGTGGGCGTGTTCACGAACGACGTGTCGATGGCGGAGACGAACCCCGCCCTGCGGCCGGTCGTGCCTGGCCCCGGGGGCTACACGCCACAGGTGGCGCCGCGTATCGCCGGGGCGCAGTGAGCTCCGGTGGACGCTGTCACTGACACGCTCGGGGCGATCATTTTCGTGGCGTTGATAACGACGATCGTGGCGCACCCTGACACGGCGAGCATCATTACCGCGTTCGGGAACGCGTTCACCGGCAGCCTGAAAGTGGCGGAGGGGAGCGCCGCCTGATGAGCCTTCTCCTGGTGATAGTCCTCGTCCTTGCCGCCCTGGTCCTACTGCGCGTACTTCTCGGCGGCGGGAGGCTTCTCTAATGGGCGTCGCGATCCCCAGCACGAACGGGCAGATGAGCGCCGGCGTGCTCTCGATGCAGCTCCCGAGCGTCGGCACCCCCCCGGCCCCCTCCACGGGCCAGCCGAGCGCCGCTGAGGTGCAGGGCACCGGCGAACTGTCCGGCAGCCACAACACTCCCCTTCATGTCGCCGGGATTCTTCTTCTCGCCGGCGGCGCCCTCCTGTTTTTCCGCACTAGCGGTTTCCGGTTCGCCTTCGACGTTGGTTTGGGAAGGGGTTAGCAATGAAGCCTGGACACTTCGCTGTAGGTGTAGCCGTCGGCGTCGGCGTGACGTGGATGTACTACCGCCGCAAGGGCAAGTAGAGCCCCGCGGCCATGCTGCCGCTTGGCTTCGCCAGTATCCTCGTCGGCGCCATCGCGATGGTCGCCGGGATCAAGGGCAGCTCGATCGCGGGCGTCGCGAAAGGCAAACCTGACGAAAAGAACAAGGACACACCGGGCGGGTCGGGTGGCTCGAGCGCCACGCCCGCGGAAGCCGCCGCGGCCGGTCCCGCCGCCACCGGCCGGAACGCACCCGCCCCGTCCGCGGCCGGCGCGGCCGTGAAGGCGAGCGGTGCGGTGAGCTTGGAAGCGGAGAAAGCGTACGTGCAGAAGCTCGCCAAGGCTAAAGGCTGGGACGCGGCGGCGTGGGAAGGCGTGATCGAAGCGGAGAGCGGCTGGAGCTCCACGGCAGAAAACGCGAGCGGCGCGTTCGGGATCGGCGAGTTTCTCGGCGCCACCAAGTCGGAGTACGCGAAGTACGGCAGCGAGTCCACCGACCCCCTCGACCAGATAGTCGCGATGAGCGACTACATCGAGTCCCGGTACGGAAACCCCACCAAGGCGCTCGAACATGAGAACGCTTACCACTGGTACTGATGGAACGCGCCGGCGCAGAGAAGGCGGTCATCGGCAGCGCGATCGTTGTGGCGGGCGTGTGGGGCTACCGCAAGCTCGTCGAGCCGCTGGCGTCAGCGACGGATGTCACGGAAACGAGCCTCAGCAAGCTGGCGGGCCTCAGCACGATCCCGGCGAGCAGTGCAGAGTTCGCCGTGGGCTTCGGCTTCACATACATGATCCTCGCGATCCTCGTCGACGCGAGCCCCGACGTGGCGGGGGCGTTCGCGATCCTGATCGCCACCGGGAGTATCCTCACGAACGGCCAGTCCGTGTTCGGCGACATCAGCGCGCAGACGGCGGCGGCGAAGGCGACGCCCGCGAAAGCGTTCACCGGGAGCCCGAAGCTGGCGGGCGTGACCGGCTCGACGAAAGCCTGACCGTGGGGTATGATCTAAGCCCATGCTGACGCACGCGAGAGCCCAACCCCATGATGGTGCGCCACAGCTCGCCGTGCCCTACGACGGGTCCACGACCGGCATGGCCGCGGACACGGTGACACTCATCCCGTTGACGGTGCAGCAGAACGTCCCGAACATCGCGAGCGCACAGACGAACCCTAAAACGCAGGTGAACCCCACGCTCGAGCAGGGTGACGGCCGCGCCCCCGGGTGGAAGTGGGGCTGGATGCGCAAGAACATCCCGTTCAACCGTGCGCAGGTCGCGCACTCCCAGCCGCACTACAGCTACCGGATGCAAGCCGAGCTGGAGCGTGGATCAGGGCACTTCCCCGGTTCGGGCCCCGGCCAGTTGCCCGGGATCACGAAAGGGTTTCGGCCATCGCAGAGCTTCGGGGAGCCCGAAACCGTGTATAACACTGTGGCGGCGCCCGCCCTCACCCCGTGGGCTGAGCCCGTATGAGCCCCATGGCCCTGCTCCGCCCGCAGAGCGCCGCTGACTGGCAGCGGCTGCTGATCGTCATGGCCGCATGGGACCTGCTGACGCTCGCGCTGATCTACGCCGGGACACGGCTGTGAGTAAACACGACGTGCTGATCTACGCTGTGATCGGGCTGCTGTCCGCCGCGAACTTCATCATCATTTCGCACCTGGCGACGAAGCTCGCGGGGCCGGCATGAAAGGCTCACTGGGGCGCAAGGTCGGGCCGCTGCCGTTGGGTGCGTGGCTGCTGATCGCCGGCGGTAGCCTCGGCCTGCTGATCCTCATCGAGAAATCAAAAACGAAAACTGCGAGCGCAACGGGCACCACTGAAACCGAAGCGGAAGCGTTGAAGAAAAAGGAACTCGAAGAAGAGGTGCAGGGCATCGAGAGCGGCCTGCCCGCACAGGGCAGCACCACCGGCAGCGGCGGCGGAGGCAGCGCCGGCAACACGCCCGAAGCTAACACGCCCGTCACTCCGGCCACTCCCCCGCCGGCCGCGGAAGCCACCCCGGCGCAGAGCGCAGCCAACCCTGTCGAAACGCCAAAAGAAAACACGCCGGCGCCTGCGCCCGTGACCGTCAAGAGTGCCGCCAAGCAGTTCGGCCCACGCAACATGAACATCGAAACCGTCAGCCCTCTAACGGGGAAGGGCACCGGCAAAGTCGGGGCGGAGTACACCGTCGCCAAATATAAAGGTATGGCGGCCCACGCCTACGACACTGCGGTCAAGGGTGGCGTCGGCCCCGGCAAAAACATTATCGTGCTGAACGGGTCGAAGAAGACGCACGCCGCGCAAGGAAAGCACGAGCCCGCGCACGCCAAGGACAAAACCGTCGCGCAGCATCACGTCACCACCCGCAAACCCCGCGCGGCCAGCGCGTTCGGCACGTTCGCCACGCAAGCCAAACGGAAAGCGGCGCCGAAGAAAAAGATAAAGGCGCGCGCACCCGCGAAACACGCTGCGCAAACCAAGCGGAAGGTGAGACGCTGATGTTCGGGAAAAAATCGGCGAGCCGGAAAGCGAACCCAAGGACGGGGCAGCCGGCGAAGCGGCACCGTAAGAAGATCCCGCGGGCAGATCGAAGCCGGGGCTGGGATGACCCTAAAACGGGCAAGCGCAAGAAAAAGAAACGCTGATGGCGCAAATCTACACCACCCATCAAGGCCAGCCGGTCGCTGCCGCCAGCCGCGGCTATCGCATCGTTAAAGCTGTCACGCCGGACTCGACGCCGAAGTCCGCGCCGCCGCCGAACGCCGGGGACCTGCGCCGTGCCGCACGCAACAAGCGCCGTGCGACCCTTGGCGAGCGCGCGCGTGAGGGCGGCCGCAAGGCCCGCACGTTCGCGCGGGGCGGCTGATGGACGATAACTCCGCCGTCGTGTTCGCGGTCTACGCCGCGCTCGTGTACGACATTATCGCCGCGGTGAACAGCAGCCCGCAAACCACGGAGATCAACGCCGCCGCGCGCGCCGACACGCTGATGAAGTGGGTTCACTTGGGGCTCGCGCAGGCCGGGCTGTTCGTGGTGCTTGGCGCGTTCATGAGCAGGGGCAAGAGCTGGCCCCCACTGCTCGGCGGCGGGCTCGCCGGTGGAGTGCTGTATATACAGTACTGTCACGCGAAGAAGGCGGGGCTCGCGAGCACCGAACCCGGAACCGAGCAGTACTGATGGCCGGCGCCGTCAAGCAGGCCGCCGCGCCGAAGGTCACGCAGACCACGGTGAGCAAGGGCACGGGCAGCCCCGGCACCATCGAGCAGTTGGGCATCAACGCGAGCGAAGTGCTCGACGCGCCCACCACCGCCGTCGAAAGCGGCGTGAAGGCGCTCAAAGGCGAAAACGCCAACCCGCCCGTCCTCAAAGAAGGGGAGGGGACCGTCAAAGAAGTCGCGAAAGCGGTGTCGGGGACCGCCGAACTCTTTGAAGACCTCACGAACCCCAAGACCTGGATACGCGTCGCGGAGGTGCTGGCCGGTGGTGCGCTCATTCTCTTCGGACTGGTTACCCTCGCGAAAGCCACCGCCGGCGGCGGTGGCGCTGGAGCGCACGTCGTCCCGGTGCCAGTCTGATGGTGGAAGCGTTGAAGCTCGCGCGGGAACTGCTCGCCGCTATGCGGGAGCTGACCTTGGAGCTCCGCCGCCACCGGGACCATCATCATGGATGACCTCGAACGTCAGGTGCGCGAGTATATACAGGACTTCCGGGACCACCGCGACGCCGGCGAGCTTCGATATTGGCTTGCGGATCACCAAATGCTTGCCACCGCGCTGGCATGTATCATCGTGGGTGCCATCAGCCTGTCGTTCAAGTATGCTGAGCTGAGGTTGCAACAGTCGATGATCGGAGTCGGGAATGGATGAGCAGGCAACGCAGGCCGCGGCGCTCGCCGCGATCGCCGCCGGCGCGAACGCGCCCGGCGTGAGCAGTAACGGCAGCGGCCCCGCAGGCACCCCCCCCCAATCTGCCGCAGGCCAGCACGGCGTCGCCGCGGACCAGCCGGTTCCCGGGGACCAGACGGTCCTGGAGGCTCGGGTCGCGCAGCTCGAGGATGAGCTCGCGAACTCCAGACGGATAAACCGGGTGCTCACGATAGCCGTGCTCGCGAGCTTCGTGCTGCTCGCGATCGCCACTCGCGCACCCGACGCGATCCCCGGCAGGGCCATCCACTCCGTCGAGGTGCCCACCCTATGATCAGACGCCTGAACCGTGGGGTCCGGCGGCTTGGCGGCTGGCGTTTCTGGACAGGCTTCTGGATCGCGACGCTGGCCATGAACGTGAACTCGGCCCACCGGCAGCGCCTGGATCGCGGACGGTGGGCCGAGTTCGCGAGCAGTTGGCGGAGGGACCTCGAGGGCTGCGGTCGGTGGAGGCGGATCAGATGAGCCTCGCGAGCATCCTTAAACGTGACGTGAAGAACAGGGAGGCGCTCGTCGCACAGTCTGAGGCGCTCTTAAGCGTCTGGCGCAGGGAGCTGGCGCGCGCACCCAAGCCCGCGCAGGTCGATCACAGTAAGCCGGTGCCACGCAACGGCGTGGACTACGCGTACGGCAGGCCCGCCCCGAAGATGCTGCGCGAGGCTGGTGTAACGTTCGTCTGCCGCTACCTCTCCAGCGAAAGTAAGGGTCTCGGCAAGGGCGAGGCCGCGGACCTGAGCGCCGCGAACATTGACATTGTGACCGTGTATGAGCAGTTCTCGCTCCGTGCCCTGCACGCGTACGACGCGGGTGTGCAGGACGCGGTGCAGGCGCGCAAGCTGCTGGCGGACGTGGATGCGCCGAAGGGTGCTGTCGCGTTCTTCGCCGTGGACTTCGACGCGGTGCCCGTGCAGCTCGACCGCATCGTCGAGTACGTTCGCGGTGCCACAGACCACCTCGGCTGGGACCGCGTTGGTATATACGGTGGCCTGCTCGCGGTGAACCATGTGCTCGCGTTGAACGCGTGCAAGTACGGCTGGCAAACCTACGCGTGGAGCGGCACCCCGGCCCGCTGGTGCTCCAGGGCGCAGCTCCGCCAGACAGAGAACGGTGTTCACGTCGCCGGCATCGAAGTGGACCTGGACACGGCTGTCGCCGCGGACTTCGGCGCGTGGAGGGTCTGACCATGTGGATACTGACGATCCCACAGGTGAAAGCGGGCGGCGCCGGCCATGAAAAACGGCCGAGCGGTGAAGGTGTCAGCGCCAGCGAGATGCTGACCGGCGGGCTGATCGAACCGACACTGATGGAGAAGTGGCTGCTGGGCGCGATCCGGATACCCATTGCGGTGCTCATCGAACTGGCGGCCCCCGCCGCGACGAACGTGACCGCCAAAGTGGACGCGAAACTCCGTATCGGCGGGGACCTCGTGTGGGCAGGCTCGCAGGAGGCCAGCGAACTGTTCGTGGTGGCCGACAGCGGCGAACTGGTCCGCACCGCCAACGTCGTGCTCGGCGAAACGCTACCCGTCCCCATCGAGTATCTGCGGGGGCGTCAGATGGAACTGGAGATAACGGTCGAGGCGAACATCGGCGTGGAACGCTTGGAAGCGACCGCCAGCGCGACGGCTAACACGAGCAACATCAGCCCCGCCCTGATCGCCGGGGACGCCGGCGCCATCCAGTACGACATTCAGACGCTCTCCGGGCACCGCGCGCTATGAGTAGCGCCAGCGCGATCAACTGGAATATGATTGCTGCGATCAGCGGCCCGGTCCTCGCGGTCGTCGCCTGGATCGGCCGTGTCCTCGGACGCAAGCTCGACATGGTCGGCCGGCACCTCACCCGTCAGGATGACGCCCACCAGCTTCTCGCGGAACGCGTCAGCCGCCTTGAGGGTCCCATCACGAAGGCGATCGACCGCTCCCAGGGACACATGCACAATGAGTGACCTTCCAGCATCCGCGTCCAGCCAGCCCGGGCAGTCCCAGCAGCCCAGCTACACGCCCAGGCAGGTTCCGAAGCCCCCGTTTCTCGGGGAGCTCCGCTACGGCCTGGAAGTATGGAACGGCACAGAATGGGTGGGCGGCTTCAACCTTACCCGGCTCGTCGAGGAACTCAGTGCGACGCTCGTCACGGTGCTGACCACCATCCTGATCCGTGAAGGCTTGACCGCCGAACAGGCCGCGGAAGTGCAGGCGATCCTCGCCGGCGGCGTGAACCCGACCACCATTCACGAAGTCGAAGTGCTGCTGGGCACGTTCGGCACGTCAAAATCTGTGATCGAACGGATCGTGACGAGTATATACACGACGAAGGAAATCACCACCATCCTAGAACGTGGTGTTAACACAAACACGATCCGGGAAATCACCGAAAAGCTCCAGTTTCTCGGACTGACCGCCGCAGAAATCGCCGCGATCATCAAAGGCTTGGAAGAAAGCATCGTGCACGCCAGCGGGCAGGAGATGGAGTGGCTCGCCGAGTTCCAGTTCGGTGGCAGCTACGCCGTCGGTGATGTGGT
>Ga0182024_10017169_pt1 | contig 13626 bp, 8 predicted proteins | sample P32metaG_FD_120480 | JGI IMG/M metagenome (GOLD analysis project Ga0182024, IMG submission 120480) | Permafrost microbial communities from Stordalen Mire, Sweden - P3-2 metaG (Illumina Assembly) | ecosystem: Environmental > Terrestrial > Soil > Wetlands > Permafrost | place: Sweden: Stordalen... | reverse complement strand
GGCAAAAGATAATTAAGATGACGCCGCTTACCCTATTCGGTCTGGTTGCAGTAACGGCGATGCTTGTGACCTATGCATTGGAGAGTCGTAGCACGTGGTTCATCCTTGGATTTGCAGTGGCCTGCATTCTCGGTTCCGCATACGGATTTCTGCAGGGCGCATGGCCGTTTGGAGTGGTCGAGGCTATTTGGTCGGGAGTGGCTGCACGTCGCTGGTGGAAAGCGCGGTCAAAATTCAGCAGCCCGACCGATTAATACTATAGCTCGCAATCTTCCTCTCACAGCTTATTGAGTCCATCGAGCGCGGCCACTTTATAAGCTTCAGCTAAGGTCGGATAGTTGAATACGGTGTCGCGGAAATATTCGATGGTCGCTCCCATTGCCAGCACCACTTGTCCGATATGCACGATTTCCGCCGCGCGCTCTCCAATAATGTGCACGCCCAAAAGCTTCAGACTCTCGGGATCGAACAATATCTTTAGCAGGCCTTGATCATCACCCAGCATCTGGCCTTTCGCCAACTCCGAGTAACGCGCCAAACCACTCTCGTAAGGAGTTTTGCTGAGTGTAAGTTCCTCTTCGGTGGCGCCCACCATGGAAATTTCAGGAATAGTGTAGATACCGAACGGAATCAGGTTCGGCAACAAACGGCTGGGCTTGCCGAACATGTGACAACCGGCAAGGCGTCCTTGCTCCATCGAAGTACTCGCGAGCGAGGGAAAGCCAATAACATCGCCGGCCGCGTAAATATGCGGCACCATGGTCTGAAAATTTTCGTTCACCGTCAATTTGCCGCGAGCATCGGCTGCCAAACCAGCGGCCTCAATTTTCAGCATGTCGCTGTTGGCTTTGCGTCCAATCGTATACAGAAGGGCCTGACCCCGGATTTTCTTTCCACTTTCGAGCATCGCGAAAACCTTATCGCGCTCGTCATCAAAGCCCACCTTCACAACCTTTTCGCCTACCCGGAACACGGTTCCCAATTGCCGCAGCTGGTAACACAGGCTCTCGATGATTTCGCGGTCCACAAAATCCAGCAGCGTCGGACGCTGGTCCAGCAACGTCACTTTCACTCCAAGCGCAGTGAACATCGACGCATATTCCAAGCCAATGATGCCGGCCCCTACAACAATTAATTCTCGCGGTATCTCATCGAGGCCGTGCACGTGGTCAGAATCGAAGATGCGCTGCCCATCCACCGGAATCCCGTCAATATGTGCCGGGCGTGTGCCGCATGCAATCAGAATCTTCTCGCCGCGCACCTGCTGGGTGCCTTCTTCACTTACGATTTCAATGGTATGCGGATCGACAAAGTGGGCATCCCCTTCCAGCGCGGTCACGTAATTTCGCCGCAACTGCGCTTTGATTACATCAACCTCCCGTGTCATTACCGCTGTAGCCCGCAGAGTTAAATCGGACATCAGGATGCGGTCTTTTACAACATACCCGCGGCCATAAAAAGACCGCTGCCGCAGCCCGCTCAAATACAGCACAGCCTCGCGCAACACTTTACTGGGAATCGTTCCCGTATGAACGCAGACTCCTCCCATAGTTAGGCGCCGATCAATAATCGCGACCTTCTTGCGCATCTTAGCCGCGCAAATCGCTCCCTTTTGTCCTGCGGGGCCGCTTCCAATCACAACAAGGTCATAGTCATTGATCTGCATAGGTGCCGTAGAACAAACCTAGCATCCTAATAACTTGAGGCGAAAGATACCGTTGGTATCGAACGGAAACTTAAGCACGCTCTAATAAGTTCTATGGAGGATTTCGCAACTGGAAACACAAGTGTCGACTTAAGAAATCTAACAACTCCAACATTGATAAGCGAAGCTTTTAGAACGCTTACTCCGTGTAGGCGGAAGCATCTCTCCTCACGGAATACGCAACGGTCGTCTGGCCGGCACCCAACTTCCGCAATAATTTCGTTTCGAGGTCATCGGGATCTGGCACCATCTCGCAAGCCGCAATTTGCTCGTCACTTGCTCCATGAAAGCACAATTCGCAAACACCCAATCCTCCTTCAGAGCGCACCGGAGGGCCAAACGTGCGGCAGGTCATGGGTCGAGATGCATACAGTTCGCACAAGCCTGTCTCCGGATCAAGTACCGGGCAGACCTCATCGTTGCCAAATTCTGCGAAGCGTTGTTCTTGCTCTGAACCTTCCTCAAACACGCGCTTGTCGAGTGCGCCTGTCTTCGCATCACCGGGAAAATTCGCGGCCAGCCGGGCTACCGAATCATCTGCCCTGTCGCGTATCCGCCCGGCCCGGACCGGGTCAGACTTTTCGAGGTCGAGCATTCCCTGCTGCAATCGAGCGGCATCCAGTCGATTGATGGCAAATACACCCACGCAGCACTGCGCGCAACCGGGACGGCATACGAGCCACTCGCCGCTGCGCCGCGTTGCATCCGCGAGAGCGGCATCCACGATCTTAATGAGTTCGCCGTCTATGACTGGCGGTCGGCGTAACAGCATAATCCACAGGATATAGGAGGACGTCTCTCCAGTGGCGGTCGCCAAAGCAGTTGGCCGATTTAACGAGAACTAACTTGCTTTGGCAATATCGATACTTCCCAGCCCACGTCTTCTCCGCAGCGCGGTCAGAACATCGGGCTGGCAAACGGGACAAAACGGCAGCGGTATCACCGACGCGACATCCGTGCCATCAAGCCAGACGTACGCATCGAGATATTGCATGGCAGAGCGGCACTCTTTGCATTCCCGCGGTAGCCGCATGCCCGATGAATTTTGTTTGAGAAACTCTTTTATCGCCGCGACCGTCTTTTCTTTCGCGTCGTTCTGTGAAGAGTTCTGTACTTGGGAAGTTCGAGCGGCAGGTTCAAAATTGCTGGAATTGATGCATCGCGGTATTTCGTTTGACTGCGTTTTCTTAGGCTTGGACACGAAGAGCCTCCATCGCGAAACTTAGTTCGGTTCGGTCACATCCTCCCAAGCCCAGGATTGACGATGTTTATTTACTTGAGATTTTACGGTATTCGTTTCCCAAAATGGTACTGAAATCGAGAACACTTCAGTACGCTAGCGCAAACAAACTTAGACTCCTTTCAGGCCAGACGAACCGCCACATCTCGTGCAAGTGGGCGTCCTCGCAAAGCACGAAAATATGCCTGGCTGTCTGGAAAATGTCCCCTAGCGGTCTAAAGATACGCCAAGTTACAGTATTCCCTTGATTGACTCCTCAGCTAAATGGAATACAGTTAAGCCATTGCCTCAGTGCGTCGCCGACCGCTGTCCTGTCATGGTTCGGCCAGCAACCTGCCAAGGCATTAGAGAAGGGTTGCGATGCCCAAACAGATACTGATCGTTGACGATAGCCCGATGGTGCGCCGCATGGTTCGCTCTTCTGTTGAGGCGAAAACGGACTGGCATGTGTGCGGAGAGGCGGAAAATGGCGAAATCGCCGTCCGCATGGTTGAAGAACTTGATCCGGACTTGGTCGTCCTGGATCTTTCGATGCCCGTAATGAACGGTCTTGAGGCTGCCCGCCACATTTCCACGACCGCTCCTGAAACCGCTCTACTCATGTACACCATGCAAGATTCCGGCCCGTTGCTGAAAGAGGCACAGGCGGCCGGCATTAATGAAGTAATCTCCAAGTCGGCAGTAGGCATCGACAGGTTGATCGCCTCCATGCGGGCTTTGCTCTTTCACCCGCCAGACAAGGTCGCACGGATTTAGTTTGTCGTTTGGCCAAGTTCCTTGAGTTTGGACTTACGACATGACCCAGTTGCGCCGCTCCACAAACGTCGGTGGTTCGTAAGTACGACCCTTCGCTAGTCGCTTTTCCTCCCGGCGCGTTGTCCATAACAGGATCGGCCCAAGCAGGCGTGCTGTAACGCGACTCACTACCGGAAATTCTTTTTCCACCTCGCGGCGGAGGGCGCGAATTCGCAGGCTCACTTCGCGATTAACTTTTTTGAATTCGCGTTCCATCACCCACAACGCCGCATTGTATGCGCTGCTCAATTTACTCACTTCACGTTCAAATCGTTCTCGAATGCGAGCGTCGGGATAATCTTTATAGCGTCGCCAACCTTGAAGCATGGTTTGACACATGCGATAAAGACTGGGCCCATTCATCTCGAAATCGCGCCAGAACGCCCAATCCAAAAAGCGCTTGGAATCTTCGCGAGAAATTGCACCGTGCCGGAAGTTGAATTTGAATTGGCCGTGAACGTCGGCTAGGTCCACATCATCCAGCATCCGGCCTTGCTCGGACATTTCTTTGTACAAAGGCGTGCCCGGAACCGGCGTGTAGAGCATGAACTGATGAAAGTCAGTCTGGTAGCCAACCGCAAATTCAATCTCCGCCGCCATGTTGTCTGGAGTGTGATGCTCGAGGCCGATAATCGTCGAGCCCTGCACTCGTATGCCGTGCTCGCGAAGCTCTCGAGTTAGTTGGGATGCATCCTCGCCCTGTAACTTGCTGTAGTTCGAGCGAGGAGATTCCAGTCCCATCCATACCCAGGAAACGCCGAGTTCGACCAACTCCAGCATGGTGTATTTTCGTATCGCATTGGCCGACGCGAAGACGGAAAGCTCCCAGCTCTTGCCATTCTGCTTCATTAGTTCCAACAGGCGCATTGCCCGCGTGCGGTGGAGTAGGAAATTTTCGTCCATCACAAAGAAAGACTGCACTTTAAGTTCGGATTCGATCCGGCACATCACCTCAAAAAGTTCATCTCCTGTTTCGTAGAAGTTGATAAATTTTCCCTTGCCGCCGAAAAATGCCGATGTCGTGCAAAAGTTGCAGCCCATGGGGCAGCCTACTGACGGAATAATGGTCGCGGCCGTCTTGCCTTTTTGTTGCGGCAACCGCACTCCCATGATGCGAGTTTCGAGACCCGAAACAATCAAGGGATGGCGGACCGGCGCTTGATCGTCTTCGCCCAGATAGCGGCGCATCCATGCGATTCCCTCGCCGCGCACGATATGGTCGGCATCGATCATCGTTTCGACGTCTGGAATTGCAGCGACGTGGCCACCAACAATGATCACCGAATCAGGCGACAATTCGCGTACCAGGCGGCACATCTCGCGGACCTTGCCCACATTCACAATGATCGAAGAAATACCGACGACGTCATAATGATGCGTTGTTAATTCGCGAGCGAAGGCTTCGCGGGTAGGAAAATCGATCACCGTGCAGGGCGCCGAAATATTTTCCTGAATCATCATGATTCCCCACGAACGATGGAACATGCGCAGCGAAAAGGCGCCTTGGGCTCGCGTCACCTGGTTGTGGTAAAGCTCCATCGGATTTATGGCGCGGCTGCCGAAGGTATCATCTTGCGCATAGGGGCCGAAGACGGAACTCAACAGAATGCGAGCTTGAGCTCCTTTGGGATGCGTGGGAAGGTGATTCGGACGTGGCTGAGGATACGTCGCGGTTTGCAATTCCAGTTGATCCATGCTGCGAGAATAATGACTCGCGACAGAATTAGCGGTGATCGTGGTTACATTACAAAATTATTACGCGCCCGAAGGTTTCACGCCTAACGATTAATGAAGGCAGACGGCAAAAGAAAAGGCCGCTCATTTCGAGCGGCCTTCTCAATTACACAGCTAAGAGCTGTTACTAGTCTCCCGCCACGGGCTCGCCGACTTCTTCAGTCTGCTTTGCCGAGCCGTTGCCGTTTGCCGGAGCAATCGCCCCCGCAATCGCACCCAGCGGAATGAATCCGCCTTCATTCGACGTCGCCGGCTTCTCTTTCAGGACAACTTCCCGATAGAGTTGCGCCATGCGTGCGTCATAGGCCGCGTCGTTCTTGACCTTGTTGCTTTCAGCCTTGCTGTCGCGAGCGCGTTTCTTCTCTTCGCGTGCCGTCTTCGCAATGCCCAGCTTGTCGAGATCGTGCTGCACTTCGTGGGTGACGATTTCTTCGCGGAGATACAGAGCGTGCTCTTTATCTTCCATGTTGACTTTCTTGCCACCCGCGAAAATCTCGTGACGCCCGTGCTCTTCGTACCACTTGGTGAGCGTGGAGGTCATGTGCATCTTCTCGATGATATTGCGCCATCCCACGCCCGTGTTGTAAGCGCAGAAGCTGATCTCGCCTTCCTGCGTGGCGTAAGGAATGATGCACTGCTCGGTGCGCCGGAAGTCGTAGTTGAACAGATCCTGGAACCACATCCCCGCGATGAACAGGAAGTTCCAGCGATCCTGCCGGCGCTTCATCACGTCGTCAATCGTACGATCCGGACCAACCTTGCCGTAATTCTTGCCGCTAGCATTGAAGTTCTTGTCGAACTTCTTCAGCAAATCAGTCATCTTGAAGTGCGTCGGCGATTGGAACGAATCGTAATTTTTCATCAGCGCCAGAGCCATTCCAAACACAGTCCAGAATTTCGAGCGGGCTGCATCATTGACCTTGGCAATATCCTTCGCTAGCTGATCGCCCTTGAGGAACGCCGTAACCGGCACCGCCTCTTTTGTTTCTTTGTCGATCATCAGCGCCATACCCGTGCCGCAATTCGGATGGCATCCGCAAGAGAGCTGACCCCAGTCGTTATTGCTATCCTGCGCGTGCATGACGTCCGCCCAATCGCTAAAGGTGCTCATGAATGAGATCGGATACCAGTCCCGCGCCGGAACGCCAAACCCAGTCTGATTCTTAACATCGTGCGCCAGATGAGCCAGCGTGTAGCGCTGCGCCTGCCGGCGATCGTCGGTGATGGCCTCATCGCGTCCGGTAAAGGAAACCGGCTGGAAGCTGAGGAATCCGATCTTCTTCGGATTATCGAGAGCAAATTGAATGATGCGTCCAACCTGCTCGTTGTTGATGCCGTTGATGATGGTTACAACTGGCACAATCTCGCAGCCGGCGCGATGCAGGTTATCGATCGCCTTTAACTTCACATCGAACAGGTTTCCGACTGCGCGGTGATCATTCGCCGCGTTGCCGATCCCGTCAAACTGCAAGTACGCGTACCGCATTCCCGCTTCAACCGCTTGCTCGCAGAACTCAAAGCTCTTCGCAAATTCAATTCCGTTCGTAGCCGCCTGCACGCTGTTGTATCCAACTTTACGGGCATAACGCACGGCATCGAGGAAGTACGGCGACAAAGTCGGCTCGCCACCCGAGAACTGCACCGACATCTGGCGACGCGGCTTGATGGTGATCGCGTTATCTAGAACAGTCTTAATCTCTTCCCACGTCAACTCGTGAACATATCCAACCTGATTCGCGTCCATGAAACAGGGATCGCACATCATGTTGCAGCGATTCGTAAGGTCAACCGTGAGCACCGATCCGCGGCCATATTTCACCGTAGACGACCCGTGATGATGCAACTTCTCATCGTTATGGGCCTTGATGTCGCGCCCGGGAAATACTTCTTCGAGGTGCGCCGAAAATTCTGTGTCAATTGACATCAAGTCTTCAAAGTGGCCGTGCTTCTCGCAATCCTTTACCATCCAGATCTTGCCGTCGCGCTCAATGATCTGCGCCTTGATCTCGCCGACTTTTTCGTTCATCAGAACGTCAACCGGCAGATGCCCATCGAGAATCTGCTGGCGAATTTCCGGCACGCACTTCGGGCAAAGCGAGTCGGTCGAGCGCGGCCAGCCCAGCGGCGGCTTCGACTTCTCCCACGATTTAAGAAGCGGCTTATCGGACCACTTCGGAGTTGGCGAAACATTCGGCTTGACCCGGTTCAACCGCTCAAATACCGCCCACGCGCCCGTGGCCGCAACCGTTACCGCCTTCTCAACATACTTAATCGGCTTATGCATTCTTTGCTCTCGCTTTCTTCAGCTGGGAGTTCACGCTTCGGGTCGCACCCCGAGATCCTACAAGGGAGACATTCCACAAACTACCGCCCCACGTACAATGCGTAGATGGTGGATTTGCTCACATTGATCCTATTGAATCTGTGGTCGTTAGGCACGAAGAAGGCAATGAAGGGCTGAAAATCGGGGTTAAGCGGCAATTCGAGGCATTTTATGGAGCTAACTCATTGAAAAGATTAGGGACCTTGCTTCTAGAAACACAAGAAAATGCCAGCTTCTAGGCCGGGGAGCATCAACTCCATTAACACTGGAGGCTAACCAGTCGCATCAACGCCCACTCGTTTCCAGCAAAGGATCGGCTTTCACCTTCTCTGCGTCCAGCCTTAGGTCGGAGAGATCCAACTGCAGATTCCCCGGGTTGGTCGCATAGGCTAATCCCGTTTCCATGTCGATCATACCGCTGCGGATCAATCTCTCGATGTCGCCATCGAAATGCTGCATCCCCTCTTGATCGCCTACTCGCATAGCATCCAGCAGAGTCTTGCCGTCCGCTTCGCCCTTCTCAACGTATTCGCGGGTGCGTAGCGTACTCTTCAATACCTCAATGACCGCTATCCGCCCCGGGCCATCTTTACGTGGAACCAGTCGCTGCGACACGATATAGCGAAAGCTTTTTGCCAGGCGATTTCTAACCGTATGCTGTTCGGCCAAAGGAAAGGCTCCAATAATTCTTTCAACCGTCTTCGAGGCATCAATGGTGTGGAGCGTGGAGAGAACCAGATGACCCGTCTCCGCCGCCTCCATCGCAATCTCGATCGTCTCCTTATCGCGCATCTCTCCCACCAGAATTACTTTGGGAGCCTGCCGCAATGCCGCCCTTAGAGCGAGAGCGAAGCTCGGAGTATCGCTGTGCAATTCCCTTTGATTCACAATGCAATTCTTGTGGGGATGCAGAAACTCAATGGGATCCTCGATCGTAAGGACGTGATAGGACTGCTCCTTATTAATTCGATCGATGATTGCCGCCAGTGTTGACGACTTCCCCGATCCGGTTGGCCCCGTAACCAGAACGATTCCATTGCGCAGATCGACAATCTTCTTCAGTTCTTCCGGGAGATTCAAGTCATCGAAATCCGGTATCACGCTCGGAATTACGCGCATTACCACGGCGCAAGAGCCGCGTTGCATAAAAACATTCACTCGAAACCGGTGCGCGCCCGGCAGGCTGTACGATACGTCGCATGAACCTAGTTCCTTCAGGTTTTTTACCGCATGCGAGTTATTGCCGATTAAGTCGCAGCCGATCTTGAGTGTATCGTCGCTAGTCAGAGTGCGAGTTACGCCAGCTGGCGCCAACTTACCACTGACCTCCACCAGCGGCGGCTTTCCCGGACTGAAAAACAGATCGCTGATGCGCTCCGAACTCTTCAGCATAGCCGCCAAAAGCGACGGCGTGGAAAGAGTCGCCGGTGCGGAAACTGCGGCCGTAGCCGCAGCGCCAGCCGCTCTGGCAACAGGAGCAGTCGGGACTGCATTCGGTGCACTTGCTGGCGAAGACATAGAGTTAGGGCGTCCTGGATTAGGTCGATAGCGTCAAACAGATAGCGTGCGGTGAATGTTGATAGGCAACGTTATGGCTCATAAACAGAGTACACAACGAAGCATGGCGCGGGAAGATTACCGAAGATAGTCGAAAACTCCCAGTGGATGCGCCCTTTGATCCTATGTCATAGTTAGATCATATTCTGGTAAACTCTCCCGCATAAGTCGTCCCCGAGAATTTCCGCGACCGGTATCTCTCGGATTAGACGCGGCGCCGCTTTAATCTTCTGTAACACTTTTGATTGTAAGTGGCATTAAGGATGGGTGAGCCATGGCATTGCACCCTGATGAAACGCTTGCAGACTGGAATTCTATCCGGCGGCAAGTTGAAGAAAGCCCACACTGGTATCGCGATCTCGTGGAACACAGCCCGAATCTGCTATGTGTTCATAACCTCGAAGGCCGATTGCTCTCGGTCAATGCGCTTGCCGCCCAAGCGCTCGGCTACAGCGTCGAGGAAATACTGCGGAGGCCGCTGCAAGATTTGGTCAGTCCTCGATACTCCGTTCAGTTCGATACCTATCTCGAAGAAATCACGCAGAAGGGTGAGCGTCACGGTCTTTTGGCGGTTTTGACGCGCTCCGGTGAAGAACGCTTCTGGGAGTACTACAATACGCTAATCTCCCAGGGTCTATCGATGCCCGTCGTGCGAGGCATCGCGCACGATGTCACCGACCGCGTGCGGGCGGAGAAAGCTTTGCGTTCCACTAACGAAAAATTGCTGCGCATCGCACTCGAACAAGAAGAATCCCTGCAACGATTGACTCTGTTCCGCACTTTGCTCGATCAGTCGAACGAGTCCATCCTGGTAGTCGATCCGGACACACTGCGTTTGTTGGATGTGAATGAGAAAGCGTCTGTGACGCTCGGCTACAGCCGCGACGAACTCTTATCCATGTCCATTTTTGACATTGACCCGGATGTGGACGAGAACTCCCGCCAACGCGTGCTACTTCAATTGCAACAGCAAGCTGGCGCAATCTTGGAACGGAGGCACAAACGCAAAGACGGAAGCATTTTTCCTGTGGAAGTGAATATCCGCTTGGTGCAGCTTGAGCGCCAATACTACGTAGCCGTCTCCCGAGACGTCACCGAGCGAAAGAGAGCCGAAGCTCGCCTCCGGGAGTTCGAAAGGGTCGTAGAGAGCTTGGAAGAGATGATTACAGTCGTGGACCGAGATCACCGGTATGTGCTGGCGAACCGGGCTTTCTTAAACTATCGAGGGCTAACAAGCGAACAAGTTGTTGGGAAAAAGGCAGCACAACTTATAAACCCCGGTGTATTCAATACGATTGTCAAGCCAAAGTTGGATCAATGTTTTCAAGGTAAGGTGGTGAGCTACGAATTGAAGTATAGATATCCGCAGATGGGCGAAAGGGACTTGGCGATCACCTATCTGCCCGTCGACGGTCCCCATGGGATTGATCGCGTGGCTTGCGTGTTGCGTGATATTACCGAACGGAAACAAGCCGAGGAACGGCTGCGAGAGTTCGAGAGAATCCTTGAGAACGTAGACGAGATGATCGTGGTAGTGGATCGACAATACGAGCGTGTGATGTCGAACCGCTCCGCGCTCAACTGGCGCAGAATTACGAATGAGCAAGTTTTGCGAAGTTCGGCGTCGGATGTCGTGACTCCTTGCTTATTCGATGAGATTAAAGAAAAAATAGATGAATGCTTCCTCGGAAAAGTAGTCACCCACGAGATGCGGCAGCAATATGCGGATGGTATCAGGCATGTTTCCATCACCTATTCACCCATAGAAGGTCCCACCGGTATCGACCGCGTGGCCTGCGTGGCCCGGGATATAACTCAGCAGAGACTGGCCGAGGAAGCCTTGCGCGAGAGTGAAAGTCGCGAGCGGGCGCGGGCAAAAGAACTGGAAACAGTCCTCGATGCAGTACCGGTTCCGGTTTACATTGCACGCGACCGCGCGTGCCGCCGGGTAACCGGCAACCGCGCAGCATATGAACAATTGCGCACGTCCAAGGCCTACAACTTTTCTAAAAGCGTACCTTCGAAAGAGCAGCCTAAATTTCGCTTGATGCAAAATGGCACAGAAATACCCGCCCATTCCCTGCCCATGCAACAAGCGGCATCTCTGGGTACGCCTATTTACGGCAGCGCTTGGACCATAGCATTCGAGGATGGTACCCAACGCCACGAACTAGTGAATGCGGTGCCCCTGCTAAACGAGGACGGCACGATACGCGGAGCAGTAGCGGCGGCGATCGATGTGACCGAACTTAAGAGAGCCGAGGAGGCTTTGCGGCAAAGCGAAGAACGCTTCCGCGTAGCGCTGAAAAATTCTCCCATCTCAGTCTTCAACCAGGATCGGGATTTGCGCTACACATGGATGTACAACCCCACCGTGTCCGAGGCCAGTGGATATCTCGGTAAAACGCCACATGAACTTTTCGGGCGCGAAGAAGCCGAACGCATGGCGGTGGTCCGGCGCAAAGTGCTGGAGACCGGTGTTGGCACCCGTCATGACGTCGAGATAACCGACTCCGGCAAAAAGCACTTCTTCGACACCACGATTGAGCCGCTTCTGAACTCGGCCGGTGAAGTGGTGGGAATTACAGCGGCAAGCATGGACGTAACCGAACTTCGCGAAGCCACCGAAGCATTACGCGAGGCAAAACGAAAACTCACCGAGGAAAAGCTATATCTCGAGCAGGAAATCGATACCGAACTCGGATTCGGCGAGATCATCGGGCAAAGCAAGCCCCTGCAAGAAGTCATGAAACAAGTGGGCAAAGTGGCCTCAAGCAATGCTACCGTGCTGCTGCTTGGAGAAACCGGGACCGGCAAGGAACTGGTGGCGCGGGCCATTCACCGCTTGAGCCAGCGCCATAGTAACAACTTCATCAAAATGAATTGTGCGGCGATTCCATCGGGATTGCTGGAAAGCGAGCTGTTCGGCAATGAGCGAGGAGCTTTTACGGGCGCCGTCAGCAAGAAAATCGGTCGGCTGGAGCTGGCGGATAACGGTACATTGTTCCTGGACGAGATCGGAGAAATCGCGCCGGCCTTACAGCCAAAATTGCTCCGAGTCCTGCAGGATCAGGAGTTCGAACGACTGGGCGGCAATCATACGATAAAAGTAAATTTCCGTTTGATCGCGGCAACTAATGCCGATCTAGCGGATCGCGTGCGAGAGAACGAATTTAGAAGCGATTTGTATTACCGGCTAAACGTTTTCCCGATTCGAGTGCCACCTTTGCGCGAGCGCCGCGAAGATATTCGCCTGCTGGTAGAACATTTCGTGCAGAAGTGCGCCCAGCGAATGAACAAATCCATCACCAGCATTCCCAAGAAAACCATGGACGCGCTTATGGCATGGGATTGGCCGGGTAACGTACGCGAGTTGGAGAATTTTGTAGAACGCTCCGTCATCCTTACCCAAGGCTCTGTGCTGGTCGCTCCATTAAATGTGCTCGAGCCTTCTGAGGTCGATACGGACAATTCCGATCAAACTCTGCAATCAGCAGAACGGGATTACATCCTCCGCGCCTTGAGGGAAAGCCATGGAAAAATCGGCGGGCCGCGAGGTGCAGCCATGCGTTTGGGATTGAAACGAACCACGCTGCAATCGAAAATGAAGCATCTGGGAATCTCGTCTCATTCGTCACCACCGACGAATTAACTTCCGCGGCCTAGTAACAATCTAACTGCTTCGAAGCCCGGCGTAGACCCGTCACGCCGACCAGTGATCCCGATCACAAATTTAAGAACCAGACCGTAGCATCATAGCGGTCCTCCGCCATCTTCTGGCGATTGTGAGGATCTGCTATGGCCACGTCCGCCTCGGTCAGTTCTCGAGTTTTAAATTCCAGCCTTGCATCTCGAATCATGAGCGGCGACGAAGCCGCCGAGTTGATTGGATTCGGCACCCGTATCGGCATGAGCGGTTTCACTGGCTCAGGCTATCCGAAAGCTGTGCCGCTCGCGCTGGCGCGCCGCATCGCCGACGCTAACTTGCGCGGCCAGAAAGCTCAGGTCAGCATTTTTACCGGCGCATCCACTGGCCCCGAATTGGACGGCGCGCTCGCCATGGCAGGTGGGATCCAATTGCGACTTCCCTACCAGTCCGATCCCGAGACTCGCAAGCGAATCAATTCCGGAGAGATGGAATATATGGATATCCATCTCGGCCACGTCGCGCAGTATGTCGAATACGGCTTCCTCGGGAAGATGGACTGGGCGCTAATCGAAGTCACTGCAATTCTCGAAGATGGACTACTGGTTCCCAGTTCCTCCGTTGGC
>Ga0182024_10017168_pt1 | contig 13627 bp, 10 predicted proteins | sample P32metaG_FD_120480 | JGI IMG/M metagenome (GOLD analysis project Ga0182024, IMG submission 120480) | Permafrost microbial communities from Stordalen Mire, Sweden - P3-2 metaG (Illumina Assembly) | ecosystem: Environmental > Terrestrial > Soil > Wetlands > Permafrost | place: Sweden: Stordalen... | reverse complement strand
GCGCCGAGAAGATGCACGACGCCGGGTTGCCGACGATGTCGGCGGAGACGAGCGGCTCGTCGCTGTACTCGAGGACGCCCCGGTAGGAGGGGTCGGTGGTCGCCTCGGCGAACGCCGCGTTGACCTCGTCGGGCGAGGCCTCCTGGCGGACCTCGACGCTGAGGTCGGTGATCGACCCGACCGGCGTCGGGACTCGCAGCGAGATGCCGTCGAGCCGCCCTTTCAGTTGGGGCAGGACGAGTCCGATGGCTCGGGCCGCGCCGGTGCTCGACGGGATGATCGAGAGGTTCGCGGCCCGCATGCGGCGCAGGTCGGGGGTGCCTTTGCGGGTCGGGTGCGCGAGGTCCTGGAGCGACTGGTCGCTCGTGTAGGCGTGCACGGTCGTCATGAGGCCCCGGTCGATGCCGAAGCGGTCGTCGAGGACCTTGGCGAGGGCGGCGAGGCAGTTCGTGGTGCACGAGGCGTTGGAGATGACGGTCTGGGACCCCGGGTCGAAGACCTCGTCGTTGACGCCGAAGCAGATGGTGGCGTCGGCGTCGGCGCTGGGCGCGGAGATGATGACGCGGTGTGCGCCGCCCTCGAGGTGCCCGGCGGCCTGGGCCCGGGCGGTGAAGAGGCCGGTGGACTCGATGACGACGTCGACGCCGTGCGCCGCCCAGGGAATCTCGGTCGGGTTGAGGATCTCGAGCAGTTGGATCTCGTGGCCGTCGACCGAGAACCCGGCGTCGCCGGCCTTGACCTCGTGTCGGAGGGTGCCGCCCACGGAGTCGTGCTTGAGGAGGAACGCCATGGTGGCGCTGTCCCCCATCGGGTCGTTCACGGCAACGAGCTCGACGTCGGCTCCCGAGCCGCGGGCGAGCAACGCCCGGTAGAAGGAGCGTCCGATTCGGCCGAAGCCGTTGATGCCGACGCGCACAGTCATGGAGCAACCCCCTGGTCAGGTCGGGACTCAAGCAGATCCGCGAGCGCGGGCGCCAGTCTGGCCGGATCGTGGACCAGGCCGGACCGCCCGGCGACGGCGCCGGCGACGGGTCGGACGCCCCAGCCTCGGATGCGGGCCTCGTCGAGGGCCAGCACCCCGTCGCGCTCGTAGAGGAACACGTCGACTCGGGCCCCGTGGTCCAGCACGGCGCGCAGGTGATCGGCGGCGTCGAGGCCGGTCGTCTCGGGCGGCTGGGGTCGGAGGTTGCAGACCTGGACCACGAGTCCAGGGGTGGCGGTGACCGCCTCGCCGACGCCGGGGACGCAGAGCACGGGAAGGAGGCTCGTGTACAGCGAGCCGGGGGCGAGGAGGACCTGGTCGGCGCGGGCGAGGGCGGCGAGCGCATCGGGGTGGGCCGGCGCGTCGGGGGGGACGAGCTCGACGTGTCGGATGCGCTCGTCGGCGTTCATCACCGCCACTTGGCCCTCGACCGACCCGCCGTCGACCTCGGCCTTGAGGACGACCGGCTCGGCGGTGGCCGGCCGCACCCGGGCGGTAGCGCCAAGGAGTCGTGCCGCCTCGTCGATGGCGGCGACTGGGTCGTCGAGGGTCTCGCTGAGGCCGGCCAGGATGAGGTTGCCGAGCGGATGGCCGGTGAGCTCCCCGGCGGTGAAGCGGTGCTCGAAGGCGCGGGCCCACACGTTGTCGGGCGCGGCGAGCGCGACGAGGCAGGTGCGCAGGTCGCCGGGTGGCAGCACGTCGAGGTCGCGGCGCAGCCGTCCTGAGGATCCGCCGTCGTCGGCGACGCTGACCACCGCGGTGAGCTCGCCGGCGTAGCGCCGCGCGGATCGCAGGGCGGCGGCCAATCCGTGACCGCCGCCGAGCGCGACGACGCGGGGCCCGTCACGCACGGTCGAGGTCCCGGTGCAGCACCCGGGCGGGGAAGCCTTGCTCGGCGAGGATCCCGGCCAGCTCGGCGGCGATGACGACGCTGCGATGCCGCCCGCCCGTGCACCCCACCCCGATGGAGAGGTACGACTTGCCTTCGCGGGCAAAGGCCGGGAGCAGGAGCGCGAAGAGGCTGCGGAGCTGGTCGAGGAACGCGCCGGCCTCGGGTTGGGCGAGCACGTAGCGGCGGACGGCCTCGTCGGTGCCGGGGAGGGGCCGCAGCGACTCCACCCAGTGCGGGTTGGGCAGGAACCGGCAGTCGAAGACCAGGTCGACGTCGAGTGGGATCCCGTGCTTGTAGCCGAAGGAGAGGAGGCTGACCTGCAGCGTGCCGGTGGTCGTGTCGTCGTCGCGGAACAGCTCGTGGAGCCGGTCGCGCAGCTCGTGGACGTTGAGGTTCGAGGTGTCGACGACGACGTCGGCCTCGCCCTTGAGTCCTTCGAGGAGCTCCCGCTCCTGGGCGATCCCCTCCGAGATCCGACCCGAGTCGGCCAGCGGGTGGGGTCGGCGGGACGCCTCGAAGCGGCGCACGAGTACCTCGTCGCTGGCGTCGAGGAACAGCACGCTGGTGTGTGCGCCGGTCTCGCGCAGCTCGCGCAGCGCGGCGGCGAGGTCGTCCATGAACTCGCCGGAGCGCACGTCGACGACGAGGGCGAAGCGCGACGACCGTTCGCGGTCGCGGGCCAGCTCCGCGACCTTGGGGATCAGGGCGGGCGGCAGGTTGTCGATCACGAAGCAGCCGAGGTCTTCGAGGACGTCGGCAGCCGCGGAGCGGCCCGCGCCGGATAGGCCGGTGATGATGGTGACGTCGAGCGGGGCGGAGCTCATCGCGCGCCGTCGTGGAGGTGCTGGTACACGGCCCGCCCGACCGGGTCGGGCAGCCAGGTGAGCGCGACGAGGTCGTCTTCGGTCAGGTCGCGGAGCCGTTTCACCGACCCAAACTCCTTGAGGAGCCGGGTTCGGCGGGTCGGGCCGAGGCCGGGGACGCCGTCGAGGACGGATCGGGTCGCGCTGTGCTCCCGCAGCTTTCGGTGGTAGGTGATCGCGAACCGGTGCGCTTCGTCGCGGGCGCGTTGCAGCAGGTAGAGGGCTTCGGAGTCGCGTGGGATGCGCACGGGCTCGTCCCGTCCGGGGCGGTAGACCTCCTCGAAGCGTTTGGCGAGCGACGCGACGGAGATCTCCTCGAGCCCGAGTTCTTCCAGGACGCGTACCGCGACGCCGAGCTGGCCGCGGCCTCCGTCGACGAGCAGCAGGTTGGGCGGGTACGCGAAGCGTTTCCCGGCCTGGGCGCCTTCCTCTCGTTCCTCGAGGTAGCGGCGGAACCGTCGGGTCAGCACCTCTTCCATGGCGGCGAAGTCGTCCTGGCCGGCTTGGTGGTGGACCTTGAACCGGCGGTAGTCGGAGCGTTTGGCGAGCCCGTCTTCGAGCACGACCATCGACCCGACGATCTCGGAGCCCTGCAGGTTCGAGATGTCGAAGCATTCGATGCGCAGCGGCGCTTCGGGCAGGTCGAGCGCGGCTTGGAGGGTGGTGAGCGCCCTCGCCCGGGCGTTGTGGTCCGACGCCCGGCGCAGCTTGTGTTGGGCGAACGCCTCTTCGGCGTTGCGGGTGACGGTCCCGAGGAGCTCCCGCTTGGCGCCCCGCTGGGGGACCCGGATCTGGACTGGTCCGCCTCGCACGTGGCGCAGCACCTCGGTGCTGAGCGCCAGGTCGTCGGGCATGGCGGGGACGAGCACTTCGCGGGGCACGTCGTCGGGTGGCGCACCCGCGTAGAGCTGCTCGAGCAGGCCGCCGATCAGGGCAGGGCGGTCGACGTCTTCGACCTTGTCGACCACGAGGCCTTTGCGGCCGACCACCCGGCCTCGGCGCACGAAGAACACCTGCACCGAGGCCTCGAGCTCGTCGTCGGCGAGGCCGATGAGGTCGAAGTCTTCCTCGCGGGGCGCCACCATCTGCTGGCGTTCGATCGCTTTTCGGACGGAGGTGATCTGGTCGCGCAGGCGCGCCGCCCGTTCGAACTCGAGCGCCTCGGCGGACTCGTGCATCTGTTTCTCGAGCCGGTCGAGGACCGGGGCGCTGTCGCCGTCGAGGAAGGCGACGAGCTCGGCGGTGAGGCGGGCATATTCGGCCTCGTCGACCGCGCCGACGCAGGGGGCGACGCATTTCTCGATGTGGGCGTAGAGGCAGGGACGTCCGAGGCGATGGTGGCGGTCGAACTTGGCCCGGGTGCAGGTCCGGATCGGGAAGGTGCGCAGGAGCAGGTCGAGGGTCTCGCGGATGGCGTAGGCATGCGCGTAGGGCCCGAAGTAGCGGACGCCGTTGCGTTTGGCGCCCCGGAGGACGACCGCCCGGGGCCATTGCTCGTCGAGCGTGACCGCCAGGTACGGGTAGGACTTGTCATCCTTGTACCGGATGTTGAAACGGGGCCGGTAGCGCTTGATGAGGTTGTATTCGAGGAAGACGGCCTCGACCTCGTTGCGGACCTCGATCCATTCGACCCGTTCGGCCGTCGCGACCATCTGGCGGGTGCGGGGCGCGAGCGTGTCGGGAGGGCCGAAGTAGTTGGCGAGGCGGGACCGGAGGCTCTTGGCCTTCCCGACGTACAGCACCCGCCCCTCGGCGTCCTGGAACTGGTAGGAGCCGGGGGCGTCGGGAATCGAGCCGGTCTCGGGGCGGGCGACCACCACCCCATTGTGGCTGCCCGCCAGCCCTACGCGGCCGCTTCGACTGGCTCGGGGACCGCGACGTCGAGGGCGGGCCGGCGAGCCCCCACCCAGAGCCGGTGGACGCACACGCCGACCAGGGCGACGAGGAGGCCGTTGCGGACCAGGATGACCGCTTGGGGTACGGCGAGGTTGGTGTGAACGAGCTCGACAACCAGGTTCAGGTCCAGCACCGAAAGGCCCACGATGGCCAACGCGAGGCCGCCCACCACGCGATCGCGCCGCGCGGCGGCGATTGCCGCGAAGGGCACCATCCAGATGGTGAACTGGGGTGACAGGAGCGGGGAGAAGATGAGGAAGGCGCCGATCGCGCCCAGGGCCGCGACGCCGTCGAGGACCATCGCGCCGTGGGGTCGGCGCCGCGCCGCGAGCACCCAGACCGCGACGACCGTCACGAGGCACAATCCGCCCAGGGTCAGATACGCCCATCCGGGAACCGTGCCGATCCGCCACGCGCCGCGCTGGAGGTGGACGGTGTCGTTGCCGAGGGCCCGTACGAGCGCGCCGACCGTGCTCTCGATCTCCCAGCCGGTCGCGCCCCGCATCGACACGACCTGGACGAGCCCGTTGGTGCCCGCCCAGGCGACCCACGCGGCGACGCCGGCCACGCCGACGGCGAGACAGGCGATCAACGCCCGCCACGACCGGCGCACGAGCAGGCTCGGCACGAGGAGCACCGGCCACACCTTGGCGAAGCAGGCCAGGGCGAGGGCGGTGCCCCCCAGCGCGGGTCGTCGGTGCCGGACCAGTGCGAGCCCCCCCACCGCGAGGGCGACGGAGAGCAGGTCGAGGCGCAGATACAAGAAGGGATAGAGGAGGAAGGGGGCGCCGAGGATGAGGTAGGCGACGCCGGCCCGCCGCCCCCAGCCCCAGGCCAGCAGCGCCGCGACGGCGAGGTCCAACAGCAGCTGCGACCACATCGTGGCGCGGATCGACCCCTGGAGGGTGGAGCTGTCGAGCACCTTGATCGCCCCGTACATCAGCGGCGGGTACTCGACTTGAAAGTCGCGGTACGGCGTCCCGTGGGAGACCGCGATCTTGTAGAAGCGCCGGACGTCGCCGGTCAGGACCGTGTGGTTGCCCTGGGCGGCCCGCTGGTCGAGGGTGATCGGGACGGCCACGATCCGGCCCGCGACGAGGAGCCCCACCACCGCCCACCACACGCGCGTCCGAGACCTGCGCCGATGCTCGGATTCGGGGATGGGATCTCGATGAGACATGCGCGCAGTTCGACTCGGCGGCGCCAAGAGCGTGGGGCCACCCCGGCGGGCACTATGCTCGCGCGCAGCCCGGCCTGGTAATCCGCGCCATGGTCGGCTCCGAGGCCGACAACCCCGCGGTGGGCGACCAGGCTGTCCCCGCCGGCCCAACCGGAGCCGCAGACCCTCGTGAGGTCCGTCCTCGTGGGGGGAGGGATCGACAACATGCTGCGTCTTCAGGCTCCACTGCCAGATCGGTACACGCTCGCCTCTCCCGACGAGCTCGACGCGTGGATCGGGGCGGCGAAGGCGGCGTGCGGCGACCGGCTCCTCGTGCTCGGCCATCACTACCAGCGGCCCGAGGTGATCCGCTGGGCCGACGAGCGGGGCGACTCGTTCAAGCTCGCCCAGTTCGCGGCCCGAAGCGAGGCCGCCACCGACATCGTGTTCTGCGGTGTGCACTTCATGGCCGAATCGGCCGACATCCTCACCGGCGACCATCAGCGGGTCGTGCTCCCCGACCTCAACGCGGGCTGCTCGATGGCCGACATGGCCGACATCGACCAGGTCCTCGAGGCCTGGGACGAGCTCGCGACGGTCACCGACGTCGAGCGGATGGTGCCGATCACCTACATGAACTCCTCGGCGGCGCTGAAGGCCTTCGTCGGGGAGCTCGGCGGCGCGGTGTGTACCTCGTCGAACGCGCGGCTGGTCCTGGAGTGGGCGTTGAGCCGCGGCGACAAGGTGCTGTTCTTCCCCGACCAGCACCTGGGGCGCAACACCGGCTATGAGATGGGCTACGGCGAGGCCGACATGCGGGTCTGGAACCCGCACTGCGACCTGGGTGGCCTCGCCGACCGGGACGTGAAGGACGCCACGCTGTTGTTGTGGAAGGGCCATTGCACGGTGCATCAGCGCTTCTCGCCCGCCCACCTCGCCGCGTTCCGAGCTGAGCACCCCGACGGTCAGGTCCTCGTGCACCCCGAGTGCTCGCACGACGTCGTCGAGCTCGCCGACCGGGTCGGGTCCACCGAACGGATCCTCGACTGGGTCGACGCCGCGCCGCCCGGAGCGACGATCGGTGTCGCGACCGAGATCCACATGGTGCAACGCCTCGCCGCCGACCATCCCGACAAGACGGTCGTGTCGCTCGACCCGCTGGTGTGCCCGTGCTCGACGATGTTCCGCATCGACGGGCCCCATCTCGCCTGGTGCCTCGAGTCGCTGGCCCGCGGCGAGCTCGTGAACCAGGTGACGGTCGACGCGGACACGACCCGCTGGGCACGCGTCGCGCTCGAGCGGATGCTCGACCTGCGGGGCGGCCCGTCGGGCGCGACCGCGTCGCTCGACTAAACCGCCGCGTCGCGCCCGCGGCGCGCGACACCGTGCAGCACCCCCGCGAACCAGGCGGTGGGGAACGTCGCGTAGGCGCCGTAGGCGGCGACCCGGACGCGCACGTCGCGCTCGGCGGGCTCGACCAGGTGATCAAGCCCGCCGATGACGCCGAGCGCGCCCAGGCCGAGCGCCACCGCCCGGCGGGGCCGCCGGCACGCGAGCGCGGCACCGCCGAGCGCGCCGGCCAGGCCGAGCAGCGCGGTGGTCTGCCGACCGTTCGGGCCGGTGCCCGCGTCGCGCCAGTACTGCGCCTTCGCCTCGCCGAACGCCCGGTACTGACGCCACAGGTCCCGGTGCGACGCCCGCGGCTCGTAGGGAACCTCGAGTCCGGGCTCGACCCACACCGCGGCGCCCGCGGCACGGTACCGGGCGCAGAGCTCGAAGTCTTCGTTCGCGGCGAGCCGCTCCTCCCAGCCGCCGAGGGCCCGGAGCTCGTCGGCGCGGAACGCGCCGAGGTACGCGGTGTCCGCCGGCCCGCCCGCGTCGGGTCGCCGGTACTTCGCACCGCCGAGCAGCCACGGGTTGCGCAGCGCCCGGGCGATGCCGCGGGCCGCGACGCCGCCCGCCGCGCAGACCGGGCGCTGCACCCCGCCGACCACACCGACGTCGGGATCGGCGTCGAGGCGGCCCACCACGCGGGCGATGTAGTCGGGCGGGGGTGTGGAGCGGGCGTCGGCGCGCGCGACGACGTCGCCGTGCGCCGCGACGAGTGCCCGGTTGAGGCCCGCGCTGCGCGCCCCACCCGGGTTCTCCACCAGGTGGAGCGACGACACCGCGCCGCCGACGTCGAGTCCGGCGAGTGCTGCGTGCTCCTCGGCGGGCGCCGCGACCACGACCTCGACGCTGACTGGGCCCTGCTGCTCGGCGAGCGCCCCCAGCAGGCGTCCGACCCGGTCCCGGGGCTCGGCGTGGACGACGACGAGGACCGAGACCAGGCGCGCGGCGCGGCCGGGCGGCTGGGTGGGTGCGGTGCTCATGGCCGGCTCGGCCCGGCCGTCGGCACCCCGACCGGGCGGTTGGGCCGGGCGGGGACGCGTCGCGGGCGAGCGCGGGTCGGTCGGGCGACGCGCCGCGGCGGGTCCGCATCGGGCGCGAGGCGCGCCACGGCCGAGCAGGTCGCGTCGGGCGGGTACTCGACCCGCGCGCCGGACTGACGGACCCGCCGGAGCCACGTCCGGTCCAGTCGGGGTCCCGCGTCGTCGTCGAGGAGCGGGACCGCCTCGAGGAGCTCGCGCCGGGCGGCCACCACCCCCGACGCGGCGGTGGAGGCGGACGCCGAACCCGGGGCGGGGCGCGCCGCCCCGGCGTGGGGGTCGAGTATCCGGGGCACGGCCGCGTCGGCCCCGCGGCGGACCGCCTCGACGAGGCCCAGCGCGGCCGGGGCGCCCAGCAGCACACCGTCGTCCGCCACGACGACAATCGGGCTCGAGACCGCCGCCACCGCGGCGCGCAGCACGGCGTCACGCCCCGGAGCGTCCCGGTCAGCGCTCGCGCTGAGCACGACCGCTCCCCGTGCTGCTCGTCGCCACGCGGGGTCATCCCCGACGGTGACGACGACCAGTTCGAGGACCGGGTGGCGCAGGCCGACGAGCAGCCGCCGCAGCGCGGCGGGACGGTGCTGCGCCACGACGATGACGGCCGCGCGCCGCGGCGGGGCGCTCATCGGGTCGCCGCCGGCGCCCGCCGGGTGAGGGCTCGGACGCGGACCAGGTCGGATCGGGTCACGGCGCCGGTCGCGAACACGACGGCGACGAAGACGAGCCCCGCCGCCGGCGCGGCGACGAGGAGGCCCACCGGGGCCAGCGCGGCGGAGACCGCGACGGTGAGCACCCCGGCGAGGAGGACGCCCGGCGCGGGCAGCGGGGTCCGTAGCCCCGCGGTGCGGGAGAGGAAGCGACCCAGGGCGACCACCATGACCACGCTGCCCGCGACGGTGGCGGCCGCGGCGCCGACCGCGCCGAACGGCGGGACGAGCGCGACGTCCAAGACGATGATCATCCCGACCACGGCGGTGGTCACCGGCACGGCCCGCCAGACCCGCGCCCCGGCGAGGATCGCCGAGCTTTGGAGCCCGGCCAGGAAGGCGAGCCACAGCTGACCGCCGGCGATCGCCAGCGGGACCGCGACGCCCCGGTAGCGGCTCCCGAAGGCCAGCACGGTGAGCGGCCCGTGCAGCCCGATGAGCAGCGCCGAGGCCGCCACGCCGACGAGGGCGAGGAACCGGGCGGCCTGGTCGAGGGCCCGCTGGCTTCCCTCCCGGTCGCCGCAGCCCAACCGACGACTCAAGATGAACAGGGCGGGCGCGGCCACGACGGTGCCGAGGTAGGAGATCGCCTCGAGGGCGCGCACGGCGAGGTCGTAGCGGGCGGTCGCCGCCGCCGAGCCGACAATGGACAACAGCACGACGTCGAAGCGCAGCTGCAACGCGGTGACGCCGCCGAGCAGCCCGAACGGCAGCGCGTCGCGCAGCAAGCTCCACGAGGTGGAAATGTCGCGGCGTAGCCGTAGCGACCAGACCCCGCTGCGCCGGGCGGTGACCGCGGCGACGATGAGCGCGAGGAACGACGCGGCGGGGAGCGCCACGACCGCGCCGCGGGCGCCCGCGACGACCACCCCGACGGTCCCGCCCAGCGCCATCACCGAGAGCTGCAAGAAGGTGAGCAGCGCCCGACGGCTGATGAGTCCTCGACCGTCGAAGGCGCCGAGCAGCGAGGTCAGGCATCCGGCGGGCGGGAGCGCCAACGCGGCGATGAAGACGTCGGTCCGGGTCGTCGCCGGGTATCCGGCGAGGATCGCCACCGCGCCGACCACCAGCATCGAACCCAACCCGAGGGCCAAGCAGGCGAGCAGCGTGCGGGAGAGGAGGTCGTCGGCGCCCTCCGGGTCCAGGCTGACCCGGCGGACGATCACCGCCGTCGTCCCGAAGTCGGCGAGCAGACCACCGATGACGACGTACGCCGACGCGGTCGAGTACCGGCCGAACGCGGCCGGGGCGAGCGCTCGGGTGGCGACGAGCACGAACCCGACCGCGAGGAGACGACCGGCGGTCTGCAGGACGCTGAGCGCGAGGGAGCCGCGGGTGGCCGCCCGGGCCTCCTCGGAGGGCGGGCCGGTCCACGCCGGTGTCTCGGTGGCGAGCGTCACGTCAGCGTCCGTCGCGTCCGATGACCGACCGCAGCGTCCGCCCGACGATGCGCACGTCGAGCGCGAGGCTCTGACGACGGAGGTAGAAGAACTCGTACTGGAGCTTCTCGAGCGCTTCGACGTCGGTACCCGCGTAGCGGTACTTGACCTGCGCCCAGCCGGTCAGGCCGGGGCGGACCAGGTGGCGGAGCCGATAGAAGGGCAGCTTGGCGGAGAGCTCCGAGACGAGGTGGGGCTGCTCGGGGCGGGGGCCGACCACCGACAGCTCGCCGCGCAGGATGTTCAGCACCTGGGGCAGCTCGTCGAGGTGGCTGCGGCGCAGGACCCGCCCGAAGCGGGTCACCCGGGGGTCGTCCTCGGCGGTCGGGTCGCCGGCCGGGTCGACGCAGTGCATGGTGCGGAACTTCAGGATCGAGAACAGCTGCCCGTCGCGCCCAACCCGGGGCTGGCGGTACAGCAGCGGCCCCCGGTTGGCGATCCCGTTGGCCGCCACGACCAACGGCGTGACCGCGACGAGCGCGACCGCGCCGGCGGCGGCGAGGCACAGGTCGAAGAGCCGCTTCGCCTGCGCGTAGTGGGGCGCGTGGACCTCGCCGACGTCGAAGAGCAGCGACACCCGCTCGAGCTCACCGACCGGGAGCTTCCCGAGCCATTGCTCGTAGAACAGCGACAGGGTCCGGACCCGGACGCCACGCTCGTGGAGCCGCGCCGCTTGGAGGACCACGTCGTCGTCGCTCTGCGCGCGTCGGCTCAGGACCAGCACCGTGGCCCGCGCCGCGTCGGCGAGGTCGAGGAGCGGCACGCAGGGCGGGTCGTCGAGCGCCACCTCTTCGGGCGTGACCGCGGCGACGACGACCGCGTGACGTTCGGGGGCCCGGTCGAGCTCGGCGCGCAGGAGACCGACCTCGTCGACGTCGCCGACGAGGATGACTCGGTCTCGGTCCTCCGCTCGCGACCGCGCGTCGCCGGCCACCCGCGCGCAGAGCACGTACCAGGGCACGAGCACCAGCGCTGACCCGAACACGACGGCGCGGGGCAGCAGCGCGTCGCCGACGAAGAGCTCGACGACCGAGATGGCGGCGGCCGCGGTGGCGGTCGCGCCGAGCGCGGCGAGCAGGGCGTGGCGGCGGGTGCGGGGCAGGTCGGGCAGGCCGACGCCGTAAGCGGCGACGGTGAGGGCGGCGACGTAGCCCACCGACCAGGCGAAGCGCGACGAGGCGGTCATCGAGTAGCCGTGTGCGGCGGCGTGGGCCGCGCCGAGGCCGAGCACACACAGCGCCGTCCCGGCGTTGATCGCCAGGCGAGCGAGTCGTCGCATGGCTGGGTGTATCGGCCAGTTGGGCGGCGCTGCTGAGCCCGACTCCGCGGTTAGGGCCGGGTGTATTGGGTGAGGTGCACCGTGTTGCCCGAGAACAGCGGCACCAGGCGGGCCGGCCCCCGCACGTACGGTCCCAGCCGGGCCGGGGCTTGCTGGGCCTGGAGGCTCACCAGGGTGAACGAGGGCGTGTCGAGGCGGGCCAGGAGCCGGGCCGCGCCGGGCAGCTGGCTCGGGGTCTCGGCGGTCAGCCAGCGCCGGGTCGGCGTGTAGAAGGCGCCCCCCTCCCGGAAGAAGTGGGGGAAGTCGGTCGTCACGACCGGGTTCGGTTCGGCGGCGACGACGGTTTCGACGTGCGCGAAGGCGTGGCTGCGCACCGAGAGCCACGCCAGGCCGGCGGCGCTGATCGCACCGGCGACCGCGACGACCGCCACCGCGTGGCGCCAGGGGACGCGTTCGAGCGCGACGGCGGCGACCACGGCGAGGAGCAGACCCGAGCACAGTTCGTAGCGGCCGCCCCATTGGGGTTCGGCGCCGCCGCCGTACTCGAACACCCAGACCACGGGCAGGGCGAGCAGCGCGATCGCGACGGGCCGTCGGAACTCGGGGCGGTGGCCGGCCACGACGAGGCCGGCGACCGCGAGCGGCGACGCGATGAGCAGGCCGGGGAGGAACCCCAGGCCGTCTTTGAGCCGCAGCGCGTAGAACAGCACGGCGACGGCGAGGGCCACCCAGCCCAGACGCCGTCGTCGCCCGTCGGTGGCGAGCAGCCAGCGGGCGGCCACCGCGAGGGCCACCACGATGAGTCCGCCGAGGATCCAGTCGAGCGCGCCGCGGTAGTCGTTCAGGCCGACGGTGGTGGTGAGCGCGTCCTCGACGCGGGCCACGAGATGGAGGCCGCCGACCGACGCGGCGTTCGCCGCCCGCGCGGCGCGCAGCCCGGTGCCCAAGACGAGCTCCTCGAGCGCCTGGTTGGCGAGCAGTGGGAGGGCGAGGCCGCCGAGCGCGGCGGTGCCGAGGCGGACCAGCGAGCCGATGCCTCGGCCGCGCGTCGACCATGCCACCACCGCCACGGTGGCCGCCGCGTAGACCAGTGCCTCGGTGCGCATCGTGGCGGCCAAGCCGAACAGCGCTCCGCCGACCAGCGCGCCTCGCCAGTCAGCGTGCCAGCCGGCGCGCCGGTCGGCGACGTCGAAGAGCACGACGATTCCCCACACCATGGCCGCGAGACCGAGGGTGTGCTCCCAGAAGTCGATGGAGTACACGACGACGGGGGTCGCGAGCCCCACCAGCCAGAAGGCGAGGTCGCCGCGCCCGCCGAGTCGTCGGGCCAGTGCCCGGGCGCCGAGCGCGCTCAGCACGCCACCCAGCATCGGCAGCAACAAGATGGCGCGCAGCCCGCCCAGCTCGTAGAGCGGATACGCCGCGTAGATCATCGGGAGGGTGGTCACGTTCACCCACTGGCCGCCCACCTGCTGGGTGAGCGCGATCGGGTGGTACACGCCGTGGGGATCGACGGCGTGTGCCCAGTAGCCCAGATCGGGGCTCAGGTCATGGCGGGCGTCCATCGCCCGCAGCGTCGCCACCTTCCCTCCCGTGTCGGTGCTGAGGAACGCGCGCGGGTCCTTGGCGTACGAGAGGCCGACGTAGACGACGAGCAGGAGGGCGCAGGCCGCGAGGGGCCGGCGGAGCACCCGGAGCCGGTTGGGGGGCGACGCCGACGGCACCGCCGGGCGGGGCGGTGCGACGGCGATCGCGCTCACTCGTGCTTGCGGGCGCGCAGCAGGAGCAGACGAGGAATCGTCGCCGCCTCGGCGTACTCCGGCGCTTTGGCGACGAAGCCCGGCGGGGGCGGCGGCTCGTCCATGTGCTCCACGAGGAGCCCGCGGTCAGCCATCACGTTGATGTATCGGCTGAGCGGGCGGTGCATGAAGGGCAACCTGATGCCGGGCGACACCTCTTCCATGGCGACGTCGTCGGG
>Ga0182024_10017167_pt1 | contig 13628 bp, 9 predicted proteins | sample P32metaG_FD_120480 | JGI IMG/M metagenome (GOLD analysis project Ga0182024, IMG submission 120480) | Permafrost microbial communities from Stordalen Mire, Sweden - P3-2 metaG (Illumina Assembly) | ecosystem: Environmental > Terrestrial > Soil > Wetlands > Permafrost | place: Sweden: Stordalen... | reverse complement strand
TGGCCCGTCGGGGCCTGCGTAAAGGCCGTCGGCTCCGGGATAGCCGGCGAAGTAAAAGTCGAAGGAGCGGTTTTCCTGAAAGAGTACGAAGACATATTTGATGCGGCGGCGAATAAGCCGCAGCTTCTCTTCGGGCGAGAGCGCGGGTTCGCCTGCTGGATCGATGATCTCAGCCGCGACCTGTGCGCTTGATCGTGGCGCGATGGTTACGTCCGGCAGCGGCGACGCCGGCTTTTCCTGCGCCGCGGCCATCGCCGGGCCCATTACCCAAGGCGCGACGAGCGCTGCGCCGATCCTGATCCAGGTCCTCATTTGCATAGAACCAAGGTATGCGGTTGGGCGTCGCCGTGGCAACCGGGAGCAACAAAGGTTCCGTACGATTCATAGAGATGGGAGGCTTTAAATTAATTCCGCGAGTCAGCACCCGCTTGCGCGGGAGTTCGCAAGTCAGCGAGTCAGCGGGCGGTTGCGGCTGGTCGACCTTCGAGGTCTTTTGTCCGGGAGGGGCGATGAAGGATGTCGTACTTTTTGTTTGGCGGCGTGTGGTAAGGTTCAATCCGTGAAATCCGAAGAGAAGGACAAACAGCAGGGAGCAGGACTCAGATCGCGGAAGTTGCTGCCGGGACTCTCGGTGAGGGATGGATTCACGCGGCATCCGTTCGATGTTGAGTTTAGCGTGAGGACCAGCGGGCTGGTTGCGGGCAGGCACCTGAAGAGCGGGCACCAGCACGATCGTCATGCGACAGCTTACTACGGAGTTGCGCCCTCGGTGCTGCAATCGCTCATCAAGCGCTGGCTCAGGACCGGGCCGGCGGCGCCGATCGGCGAGACGACGTTTGTGGACCTGGGAGCGGGCATGGGCCGCGCCGTGCTGCTGGCCTCGGAGTTCGCATTCAATGCAGCCGTGGGAGTGGAACTGCATCCGGCTCTTGCGGCCGTCGCCAGGAAGAACGTAAGGCTCTGGCGGGCAGCGGGCCGGGAGCGCGCGCCGATGAGCATCGTTGAAACAGATGCGGTTGATTTCACGCTGCCCGACGGGCCGGCGGTGATCTTCCTGTTCAACCCCTTTGCGGCCGCGGTGCTGCGCCGCTTGCTGAAGAAATGGCGCAAGTCCCAGGTTCGACGGCCGCAGGCCCTGGACATTCTTTACGTGAACAACGAACAGGAAGGTGTACTGGAGAGCGAGCCGGGTTGGTCGCGCTTATTCCTCGGCAAGGTGCGCCGGTCGGAGATCGATGCGATTGCCGACCACAAAATCATGGCCAACCAGCCGGAAGGGGAATATGCGTCTTCGAACTGGGAAGACTGCTCGATCTGGCGGTGGAAGGGAGACGGAGGGACTAGGGACTAGGTAATAGGGAATAGGGAATAGGGAATAAGTGCCCACAATGTCCATAGGCCTCCTGGAAGGGATTTGACGAGACGGGGTGACGGAGAGAAAGCTGTTAGTCAAGCTGCCAGAGCATTCATTTGCATTGACAAAGGAAGCGGTGTCCGGATTCCGGTAGTCGTGAGCTATTGCCGGAAAGCCGAACCGGACTCAAGAACTGGCGCCAATGGAGTGTGACCTTGAAGGAACCGCGTTTGATCCTGGGATTGGGCGAGTTGTTGTGGGACGTTCTGCCGGAGGGTCCGCGACTGGGCGGCGCGCCGGCAAACTTCACCGTGATGGCCGGCCGGCTAGGCAACCACGCCGTGCTGCTGAGCCGGATCGGGCGGGACGATCTGGGCCGCACGGCTCTGGATCGGCTGCAGCCGCTGCCGGTGGACACCAGTTTTGTTGAGACCGACCCGGCGCACGAGACGGGACGGGTAACGGTCTATTTTCAGGACGGTCAGCCGCATTACACCATTCACCAGCCCGCGGCTTGGGATTTTCTGGAGCTTTCCGACGAATGGGTGAGGCTGGCCGAGCGTGCCGACGCCATCTGCTTTGGTTCGCTGGCGCAGCGCAACCATGAGTCCCGGCAGACACTGCAGACGCTGGCGGCGCAGACCTCGTCCAAGTGCGTACGCGTCTTCGACGTGAACCTGCGGGCTCCGTTTTATTCCGGTGAGGTGATCCAGGAATCGCTGGAACTGGCCACGGTGATGAAGATGAATGACGCGGAGGTTCCTCTGGTGCTGGGGTTGCTCGGATTGCCGGCAGAGGACGGGGCGGACCCGGATTCGGCGCAGGCGGACCGCCAACGGCTGCAGCAGGAACGGGTCGGCGCAGAACGGGCCAGTGCAGCCCGGCTGCTGAGCGAGTTTCCTACGCTGCAGATGATTGCAGTGACGCGCGGCGGACATGGCAGCCTGCTGGTCACGCGCGACGAGTGGCACGAGCATCCGGGAGTTGCGGTGAAGGTGGCGGACACCATTGGGGCCGGCGACGCGTTCACGGCGGCATTGACCCACTATCTGCTGCGCGGCGCAGACCTGGCTACGCTGAATGAGGCGGGGAATCGCTGGGGCGGATGGGTGGCCTCGCAGTCGGGGGCCATGCCCGCGATGCCGGACGAGGTGCGGGACGGCATCGCCGCGGCAATCGAACCGTGAACCGGGTTGGTTGCCGGGCGCAGGATGAATCTACGATTGGACTCTTTCGCAGTGGAATGGCTTGAGGAATTCCATAACATCCTGGCGTAATTGCATCGACAAATATTGAGCAAATGCTGTACTGTTTTTACGATGCGGAAAGATGTCCCACGCCCTGGGGCCGACGCCTATCAGGAGAGTGAAGTGGATGGCAGGACCGCGCAAAACGGCAATCAAGATGGCGCCCCCGCCGGACCAGGTGCCGGCGCAGACGACGGCCAAGTACCGGCGGGTTTTTGAGTATCTGCACGGGCACATTCAGTCAGGGGCGCTGAAAGCCGGCGACCGCCTGCCCAGCGAAGCGGAGTTGGGCAAGCTGTTTGACGCCTCGCGGATTACGGTGGCCAAGGCGGTGCTAGACCTGCAGCGGATGGGGCTGGTGACGCGCCGGCCGGGGGCGGGAACGCACGTTCTAGTTCCGCACCTTGCCGAGGGCCGCACTTTTGGGCTGCTGATTCCCGAACTTGGCCTGACCGAGATATTCGAACCGATCTGTCACGGAATGATGCGCTCGGCGTTTGCGCGGCCCGATTCCCTGTTGTGGGGCAACGCGTCCACCTCCCTGGGCGAGATGGCCAGAGAGGCCGAGCAGATGCTCAGCTCCTTTATCCGCCAGAAAGTGGCCGGCGTTTTTTTTGCGCCGCTGGAGTTGAGCGACGACAAGGACGCCGCCAACCGGCGCATTGCGCGCGACCTGGAGCGCGCGCAGATTCCGGTGGTCCTGCTGGACCGCTGTTATATGCCCTACCCCGAGCGCTCGGCGCACGACCTCGTGGGCGTGGACAACCGGCGCGCGGGATTCGTGGTCACCACGCATCTGTTGCGCATGGGAGTGCGGCGGCTGGCGTTTCTGGGCGAAGCCAATGCGGCGGGCACGGTGGATGCGCGCATTGCCGGATTTCAAGAGGCGCTGGGCAAGTATTCGATTGTTCCTCAGCAGGACCCGGCGTGGCGCGGCAACCCGCTGGACGAAGCGCTGGTGCGCCGGCTGCTGGATGCTTTGAAGCCGGAAGCGATTGTCTGCGCCAACGACCTGACCGCGGCCCGGCTCATGCAGACGCTCATCGGGCTGGGCGTCCGCATTCCGGAGGAGGTTCGCATCGTGGGCATGGACGACGTAAAATACGCCAGCCTGCTTCCCGTTCCGCTCACGACCATCCACCAGGACTGCGCGGGAATCGGCATGGTTGCCATGGCCACCATGCTGGAGCGGCTGGAGCATCCCGAGCTGCCGGTGCGCGACGTAACCGTACCGACCAGCCTGGTCGTGCGGCGCTCGTGCGGCGCGCATCTGGCCACTGCCGGATTGGCTTGAAAATAAGGAAGCGGTTTGCCCTAACCATGTGCATGCATGCCCGTCAAAGGGGCAATTCCATGGAGGCTGTTGTTTGCTCGCGGCCTGGCTTCCAGGGCCAAATGCATCTCTCTCGGGATATACTCTGCCGGTCAAAGAATAAGGAAAAGGGAGGGCGGCATGCGCCTGCGTTTCCTATGGTTCTTCCCCTCGGTCGCGGTTTGCTGCATGGCGGCAGGGTCGCATGTGCAGACAACTACTCCTGGCGAACAGGGGCAGGTTCCTGTGTTCAAAGCCCACTCGCACGCTGTGGTGGTGGACGTGGTGGTGACCAAAGGCGATGAGGCGGTGACAGGATTGCACAAACAGGACTTCCAGGTGCTGGAAGACGGCAAGCCAGTGACCGTGGATTTCTTTGAAGAGCACACGGCCAAGACGCTGCCGCCGGGCACGGTGCCCGAGCTGGTGAAGATGCCGCCCAATGTGTACACGAATGTGCCGCCCGCGCCGGAGAGCGACAGTGTGAACGTGCTGCTGCTGGATACGCTGAACACCGATCGGCCGGATCAGGCTTACGTTCATCAGCAGATGGTCAACTTCCTCAAGACCATGCAGCCTGGGTTGCGGGTTGCGGTGTTCGTCCTGGGATCGAAGCTGCGCATGGTGCAGGGATTTACTACGGATAGTTCAGTGCTGAGGGATGCAGTGAACGACAAGAAGAACGGGATCTCAATGGAGGCGGATACGTCGGTGACTCGGTCGCTTCAGGACAAGCGTGACGACATTGAGGATAAGGCAAGGCTGGCCACTATGCAGATGGGCGCCGCGGGCCTTGAAGCGCTTGCGGCCTGGCAGGCGAACTTCGCTGGCTACCAGGCAGATCAACGTGTGGCTATGACCCTGGAGGCGTTGAACTATCTGGGCCGGTATCTCGCGGCGGTCCCTGGGCGCAAGAATTTGATCTGGTTTTCGAGTTCGTTTCCGGTTACGGTCTTTCCCAGCGCAAGAGAAAAGCAATCCTTTGGCCAGATGCGTGAGTACAGTGCCGCGTTGAAGGAGACCGCGGACCTGCTCACGGTCTCCAAGGTGGCCGTGTATCCAATCGGCGCCGAGGGCATGATTGTTTCGCACGTATGCGAACCCACTTCCGTGATCTTCATAAACGGCTGCGTTGACGATGAAGGCGGCGAGGTAAAAAGCAGCACTGGCCCCAATCCACCGACACGGCCATCCGATTACATGACGCCTTTTACCAACGAGCATGCAGCCCGCGCCGACAAGATCATGGCAATGGAGCAGTTGGCAGCCGACACTGGCGGGAAGGCGTTCTACAACACCAACGACCTTAACGCGGCGATGATGCACGCGATCGAAAATGGGGCGCACTACTACACGCTCGTTTATACGCCGACCAACAAAAAGATGGATGGGTCGTACCGGAAGATCGAAGTGAAGACGTCAGCGGGCAAGTACAACCTGGCTTACCGGCGCGGGTACAACGCCGACGATAAACTAACGGCCGACACGAAGCCCGAAGCCGATCCGCTTCATGCGCTGCTGATGCGCGGCATGCCCAGCGCCACGCAGGTTCTCTACGGCGTGCGAGTGCTTCCCGTCTCGCCGAAACCCGCGCCGGATGCCAAGAGGGCAGGAAAGAACACCAAGCTGACCGGCCCAACGACGCGCTATAGCGTGGACTTCCTGGTGCGCTGGAGCGATGTGGCTCTGGAGACGGCTGCGGACGGCACGCATCGCGGCAAGATTCAGGCCAGCCTTTTAGCCTACGATCACGACGGCAATGCAGTGAACTGGTTGGGCGCAACGCAGGGGATGGCCCTGACGCCGGAGAACTTCGCAGCGATCCAGAAGTCCGGCGTGCCGGTGCATCTTGAGATCGACCTGCCTAGTTCCGCAGCCTATCTTGAAACCGGTGTCTACGACTGGAGCTCAGGCAAGGCTGGCACGCTGGAAGTTCCGGTGAGCGGCAATGCGCAGACGGCGCAGGCAGCTCCTTCGACAAAATGAGGCTGGGTTGAGGGTTATGGTTTCCCAGGTCTCAAAATCAAGACTTGGATCACCCGGCAGCAGAGACCGGCCCATGCAGGCAATGAGCGCCGCTGCGATAGAGTTAACTCATAGTGATTATCAACATTGCCAGGCGCGCGCACGACCACAATTGGGAGCTCGACCCGATCACGCGTTCACTGCTGGATACGGATTTCTACAAGCTGCTGATGCTGCAGTTTATCTGGAAGAACTTCCCCAAGACGCAAACCTCTTTCACGCTGCTCAATCGCTCGACATCCGTCCGGCTGGGCGATCTGATCCGAGTGGAAGAATTGCACGAGCAACTGGAAGAGACGCGCCGCCTCCGCTTCCACAAGTCGGAGCTGATCTGGCTGGCCGGTAACACCTTCTATGGGCGCAGAGGCATCTTCGAGCCGGCGTTTCTGGAGTGGCTCGATCGCGACTTTCGGCTCTCCGACTTCGAAATTGCGGTTGAAGACGGCCAGTTATTGCTGCGCTTTCATGGCCTGTGGACGGAGACCACGCTATGGGAGATTTATGCGCTCTCGGCCATCGACGAGCTGAAGACGCGGGCCAGCCTGAAGCTGTTGAGCGAGTTCGAGCTGGACATTCTGTATGCGCGGGCCAAGACCCGGTTGTGGGAGAAGATGGAGCGCCTGCGCGGCGTTCCGCGCCTCAACGTGAGCGACTTTGGAACGCGCCGCCGGCATAGCTTCCTGTGGCAGGAGTATGTGGTGAAAGCCATGAGCGATGTGCTGGGGACGAGCTTTGCCGGAAGCTCGAATACTTACCTGGCTTACAAGCACGATCTTGAGGCTATCGGCACCAACGCGCACGAATTGCCGATGGCTTTGGCGGCCCTGGCCAACGACGACGAAGAGCTGCGCACGGCGCAATACAGAATCCTCGAGTTATGGCAGCAGAGTTATCAGGGCGAGTTATTGATTCTGCTTCCGGATACGTTTGGGACGACGCAGTTTCTTGAAGACGCGCCGGGCTGGGTGGGGAACTGGACGGGGCAGCGCATCGACTCCAAAGACCCTTACGCGGCCGGCGACGAGTATATTGCGTGGCTCGAGGGGCTGGGGCACGATCCGCGGCAGAAGCGGCTCATCGCCTCGGATGGGCTGGATGTGGAACAGATTCTGGGGCTGCACGCTTATTTTGGCGGAAGGCTGCTGAATGGCGCGGTGCCGGGTGACTTCCAGCGGGCCAGCGATTTTGAGGACGAGCGCAAGTGGGTTGCGGAACGCAGGATTCGCTTCAGCGCCGGCTGGGGAACGTTCCTGACCAATGACTTTCGCAACTGCGATCCGCGTGGCGGGGATGGGTTCAACCCGGTGAGCCTGGTGTGCAAGCTCACGGAAGTGGATGGGCGGCCGGCGGTCAAGCTTTCGGATAACTACCTGAAGGCGATGGGGCCGGCAAGCGAAATCGATCGCTACCGGAGAGTGTTTGGCACGGCTGGTGTGGCGAATGTGCCGCTGCTGACTTAGCGTCAAGTCTTTGAGGTTCGTAGCATTCATTCAGGGCTGACTGGGTTGTCGTAAACGTATCAAATGCAGGTCCCCTTCGACTCCACTCAGGGCAGGCTTTCGACTCCGCTGAACTACGCTTCGCTCCTGATGAACGTGGCCGGTTGGGGTCCGAGGTTTCCCACCCTTTCGCCAGAAAAAAGGCGAAAGGATGGGGCACGGGACTTTCGTGGGCGGCCAGCCTTGGTTCATCTCTGGCCGTAACTTGCCGGAGCGAGTTGGGCTGCTCGGATGACAGGACATTCTGTGACGGGAACTTTGGAGACAGTACGGTAGACCGCGTAATCATGTGCGGTCGGATTCATGTCATCGCATTTCTCAAAATCGAGACCCCCTTCGGCAGGCTCAGGGCAGGCTTTCGACCAGCACAGGGCGGGCTCTGGGGAACCCATAAAAAGCCATGCCGATTTTGTTGTTGCATCAAACTTATATCTTGAAGTAGAATTGATTGAGCAGGCACTCATGAATGTTGGAATGAGGTGAAGTGAGTGGCGCGACCCAGAAGCGGGGATAAGCAGAAGGCAATTCTGGATGCGGCTTTGCGCATCTGTGCGGAGCGGGGAATAGGAGCAGCGCCCACGTCGGCCATCTCCAAGGCAGCGGGGATTGCCGAGGGGTCGCTCTTTACCTACTTCAAAACCAAGGACGAGCTGCTGAATGAGCTCTACCTAACGTTAAGAACGGAATTCAGCCGGCATTTGTCGGATTTTCCCCACGGGCAGGATACTCGTACCCGGCTGCGGTACATCTGGGACAGGTTTCTGGAACGTGGCGCGACGCACCCGGCGCATTTGAAAGTTCTGGCGCAGTTGCGCGCCTCCGGCAGGTTGTTCCGGGAGAATGAACCGCCCAATTTTGCGCTGACTGAACTGCTTCGGGCGACCTCCGAGGCGGTTCAGGGCACCGAACTCGCCAAGGTTCCGCCGGAGTACCTGGTATTGATGATGCGGTCGCAGGCGGAGATTACGGTCGAATTTATCAGCGCTCACCCGGAGTCGGCAGCGTTGTGCCGTGAGACGGGCTTCACGATGCTTTGGAATGGTTTAACAGCGAACTAGCTTTTTTGTTTCGGGATTGAGTGAGCAGTCATGCAAGCCATAGAAACAGAAGATAAAAGAGGAAACGTCGATAAACATCAGAGAACATATGCTCCCTCATGTCCGGTCCCTGCAGAATTGGACGGCACGCGAGATTCCCCCTCAAACCGGCAGGCTCGCCGTAGTTACCGGAGCGACCGGCGGACTCGGCTATGAAATAGCCCTGGCCCTGGCGCAGGGTTGCGCCGACGTGATTGTTGCCGCGCGCAATGAATCCAAGGGCCGGGAGGCGGCGGCAAAAATCCGCACCCTGGCGCCAAGTTCCCTGGTGCGCTTGGAAAAGCTCGACCTGGCGGAGCAGGCATCGGTGGCTGGGTTTGCCCGTCGCATGATCGCCGCCGGCCGGCCGCTGGATCTGCTGGTGAACAACGCCGGGGTCATGGCCCTGCCCAGGCGGCAGGTGACGGCCGACGGCTTCGAGATGCAATTCGCCACCAACTATCTGGGACATTTTGCACTTACCGGGCTGCTGCTTCCCTTGCTCAGGGAAAGCAGGAGTCCGCGCGTGGTGCAGGTGAGCAGCCTGGCCTATCGTCTGGGCAAGATCCGCTTTGACAATCTGCAAGGCGAGCGCCGCTACGGGGCATGGGCGGCCTACTCTCAGTCCAAGCTGGCGTCTCTCCTGTTTGCGCAGGAGTTGCAGCGGCGAAGCGATGGGCAGGGATGGGGGTTGCTGAGCAGCGCGGCGCATCCGGGCTATGCGCAGACGGACTTGTTCGCCAATGGGCTGGGCGCCGGGAGCCCGCTTTCCCTGTTGAGCCGATCGCTGGGCAGGCTGGTCAGCCAATCGGCCGCCGCGGGCGCGCTACCCGCCTTGTATGCCGCGGCCTCAGAGAGTGCCGAAGCGGGACAATTCTACGGCCCCGGCGGATTCTTTGAGCTTACCGGGCCGGCCGCCGCAGCGCATGTTTCCCCGCTGGCGCGGGATGAAGCTCTGGCGCGCAAGCTGTGGAAGGTCTCAGAGCAGTTGACAGGGGTCGAATGGCCGGCTGACAGAGGGCGCGGATCAAATGAATTGAACAGGCCCTAGTTGCCCGGCGGCGGCGGCGGCGTGGCGGCCGGCGGCGGAACTGGACGGTGTTTGGCGCGCAGATAACTGACCAGTTGGGCGATTTCGGCGTCGGTCAGGGAGTCGGAAAACGGGGGCATCTTCTGGCCGCCGTTGAGAATCTGGCTGGTGATCTTCTCAGGCGTCCACAGCTTGTCGGTGCGGATGGCGGACAGATCGGGGCCTTTCTTGCCTCCGCTTCCACCGACGCCGTGGCAGTAGGCGCAGCCCTTGTCGCGGAACAGCACCGCGCCTGCCTGCTCTGCGGCTTTGGTGTTCGAACCCATGAGCGCGTAAGCCGGTCGAGCGGCGGAGACGGCCAGAAGCAGGATAAGAGCAGTGTGAAAATATTTTGGACGCAGAATCACAGCAACTATCTTCTCATGGTCAGCCGGAGCTCTACTTCCACTTTTTGGTGCTCTCGAATTGAGCGCCAGAAGCCCGCATAGCAGGACAACGGCAGACCGTTCGCGTAGTCCTTCAGAAAAGCGAAAGCCCGGACCGACCTGGTGGAGTTTTCTCCACCGTTGCGGCCAGGGCTTCCGGTACTGCCGGTTCTAGCGTTCCCGCGGCGCAAATCCGAAAGTCACAGTGACCGCAAAGCTGCGTCCGGCCATGAGACCTGGGGCATCGGCCCCGTTGATGGCAGTGGGGCCGCTGGTGTTGAACTGATTGGTATAGGTGGTGCCCGAGATCGGCAAAGTCGCCGGACTTCCGGCAAGCGTGAGACTTTGAACGTTGTGCGAGTCGAGCAGATTGGTTGCGTCCAGCCTGATCTTGGTGCCGTCGAAGATGGAGCGGTTGCGGAGGGTGTAGTTGACGTACGTGTTCACGGTGCTGAAGGTCGGAATAATTCCCTGGTTGTGATACTGGCCGTTATCCAAGCGTTCTTCGCCAACACGGTGGTTGAAGATTCCCAGGTCCAGACCGCGGCTCTGGTAGGTGAGACCTTGTTGCTCGGTATCGGTGGGAGTGCTGGCAACCCAGAGCCCTGCCGGAGCCCGCTGCAGGTAGGGGGCGGCCTGGGTTCCGGCGTTCAGAGCTCCGGCGTAGTAGGCGTTCGCCGCGGTTGCATTCAGATACAGGTTGAGGCCGTGCGCCAGAACCGCAGTGGTCTCGAACTCGACACCCTGGGTGATGGAACTGGGCTGCAGGTAGAAAATTGTATCGCCCGCGTCTACATCGCCGGGGATGTTGTCGACGGTGCTGGAGTAGCTGTTCTGGAAACGGATGCGGTAGCCGTCGGCGTCGATGGTGAGGCGTTGGCCCTTGTATACAGTGCCGAACTGGTAGGTGGTGGATTTCTGCTGCTTGGGCGGAGTGGCGAGCTGGGGTACAGCCGCGCTGGCCGAAGCGGCGGTCTGGTTGTAGTCGTAAACGGCGCTGGGCGGCACGATGCTTCCCGTGGCGGCCTGCGCATAGATGGCCCAATTGGGCATGACGCGGTAGTTGAAATCGATGGACGGCAGCCATGCGGTAAAGCTTCCGGTGTTGGTGATGGTTGCGGGGCAGGCGGCAGTGTTGCTGGTGCAGGTAAGCTCGCCCACGGTTGAGCCGTCGTCGGCGTGGTGCAGCACGTCGATGGTGTAGGCCGCGAATTTGGTGCCGGCGGTGATGTTGAACTTCGGCGTCACGTGGAACTCGTATTCCGCGAAGGGTTGATAGGAGTTGGTCCAGAACGACTCGTTGAACTTGGGCAGCGGCTGATCGGCCCAGTTGTTGAGCGGATCGGAGGGATACTGATGGCGGTTGGTATCTGCCCACTCATACCACATGCCGGCGCGCAGGGTGCCGAACCTGGAGGTCTGCGAAACCTGGGCGGTTTCGCCGTACTTGCGGTAGCTGTTGTATTTGTCGATGGCGCAGGGCAGCGCAGCTACGCCCTTCTTGACCACCTGGACATCGCAGGGTGCGATGGCCACGCCGTCGTAGTAGGCCTTGCCGGCGACGACAATTGAGCCGGGCACCAGGGAGGGGTTGGCGGCCGCAGCGGCATTGGTGACTTCGGTCATGGGAGTGACGTTGGAGTAAAGTTCGCCGTTGTCGTAGTTGTAGGTGTAGGGCTTTACCTCGAGAAGCCAGCTCTTGCCCAACTCCGTCTTCAGGCTCACGTACTCAAAGTCCGTGGGAACCTGGTAGGTGTTGTACTGGAAGTCGAACCAACTGACGGGGTCGGAGTTATTGGTCAACAGAAACTTCGGACCTGCTCCGGTAAAAGGCTGAAGCCCATTGGCCGTTACCGGAACGGCGGTTCCGCTTACCGTCGCTGTGGCGGCGCAGCTGTATGCATTGCTGGGCGAGGAACCGTAAAGCATGCAGCGGGTGGAAGCAATGTTCGGTCCGTTGGAATTGAGTTGGACCACGCCCGCGAAGCCGGTGAGCACGGTGCGCGGGGAGAACTGGTACTGGTAGAGCAGGGAGCCGGCGTTGCGCAGGTTGAAGTTGAAGCTCTGATAGCCATCCGACGTCATGTGGTGAACGTCGATAAACAGGTTCGACTTCCTGGGGCTGCCGAACAATCCGAAGCTGCCGGAGTTGTAAGCGCCATCGTAGAGCTTGGTATTCCAGCTGCTGTAGGAAACGCCGCCGCGGATGTCTTGCTCACCGGTGAGCGGCTTGGAGAGCAGGTGAATGGAGCCGCCGAACGGGGTAGGTCCGATGGTGGAAGCCGTTCCGGGGCTGCGATCGAAGTCCACTCCGCCGATCCATTGCGAGGGAAAGAATGCCCAGGAGTGGTGCGTCGGCGAGTTGGTGTCGTAGAACGGAATGCCGTCGAAATCGATGTTGTAATCGCCGTCCTGAAAGCCGCGAAAGTAGGTTTTGCTCTGGCCTAGTCCCACGCCGTTGGTGCTGGTGGTGAATGTGCCGGGAACGATCTGGACGATTTCGCCGAAGTCGGCGATGGGCGAGGTGAAGTTCTCGATGTAGTTGTTGGAGACCAGAGATTGCGCGGAACGCTCCTCAATGTAGCCGCCGCTCGGAGCGCTCTCCGCCGCGATGGAGTCGATGCCGGCGTTTACTGTGATTTGCTCGGCCACGGAGCTGATCCCCAGCTTGAGCCCAACCTGCCTGGTTTGGCCTGCGGCCAGCTCAACGGTCTGGGTGGCGGATGCAAAGCCGGTGGCTGAAGCATCGATGGTGTATTTGCCGTCGGTAAGGCCATCGATGGAGTAGGCCCCGTTGGCGTCTGATCGCGTGGTTCGGACCGCGCCTGAGGATTGATTCTTCACCGTGACGAGAGCATTTGCGACGGCCTTCCCTTGCACATCGACAAGGGCGCCTTCGAGTCTGGAGCCTGCCTGCTGCGCGGAAAGACCGGCGCAGAACAGAGCTGCTGCGAGGGAAATGACGAGGAGCCAGAAACGGATGGGTGGCTGGGTACGCGAATGTGCCAAGGTTTCCTCCGGGAAATAGGAATTGCTTTGATTGCGAGCTTTGGAAAATAAACGGGGCTCAACTTTTGGTGATTTGAAATCGAAATTAGCAGGGCAACATGAATGCCGGATTAGGGAAGTGTTGCGATCAGGTTACAAAGGCGGAGAGCACGGCAGATTTTTTGGCGATCCGCCAGGTCGCCGGTTCTGAGCCGATTGTCACAAGGCGCATTGGCGGCGAGGCACAAGCGTTTTGTGGGACCGATGAGGGGTGTCGGTGTAGGCTGCTCGGTATGACGGTGAAGGCGGGCTGGTATGCGGGCGAACTGCGGCGGGAGCTGGGAGCGCGGAACAGGCTCTGGTCGCGGGGCCGGGCGCATGTGGAAAGCTATGGGGCGCAGCCGGTGATTGTGTATGGCCCGGACGGTGAGCGGTGCGGACATTTTTTCGATGCGTCCTACGCCGCCATTGCGGCGCGGCCGGAGGCGATACGACGGTTCGACAAGATTCATGCGCAGGGCCGGGCGCTACCCAAGGCGGAGTCGGGGCGTCGATGGCGCGAGCTTGACTCGTCGATGAGTTCCGACGCGCTGCTGATGAATGTGTTTTGCGCGGCAACGCCTGCGGTGCGGCAGACTATGGGTGTGGACGGAGAGGCGGAGCCGGTCTTTG
>Ga0182024_10017166_pt1 | contig 13629 bp, 10 predicted proteins | sample P32metaG_FD_120480 | JGI IMG/M metagenome (GOLD analysis project Ga0182024, IMG submission 120480) | Permafrost microbial communities from Stordalen Mire, Sweden - P3-2 metaG (Illumina Assembly) | ecosystem: Environmental > Terrestrial > Soil > Wetlands > Permafrost | place: Sweden: Stordalen... | reverse complement strand
CGAGATCGAAAAGTTTACGAATTCATTCGATTTTCCTACTGTTGTTCTTGCACGGTTCAGTGGTATAGTCAGAATAGAAACGTTGAATGAAGCGCGCTTCCAGGAAAGAAGTAGCAGCGAACCGGTGCAGAAGGGTTTTGCAAATAGGAGAAGATCATTATGCTGAATAAGCGACTTGATGCATACCTCCTGGCAAAGCTATTGGCACATCCCTCAAGTAGACACGGGCAAGCTTGAGCTGGGCTAGATTTCAACGGTAACGCAATTACTGCAGATCCGCACAAGTAGATCGATGATGCCTGAGAAACAGCTCGGACTTGCCTGCCCGACCAGCTGTTATCACTATTTGGCATAAGGAGAACACGCCATGAGAAAGCGTGCACGTCCAGGGCTGTTCGATCGGCTCCTGGCAAAGGTTTTGTTCTGGGTTGCCGGCAAAGCAATTGAATCACTGCCGGTGATCGGTCCCATTTATAAAATGATCAATCTGGTCAACGATATTGCTGAAATGAGCCGGGCTTACGCCTCGGCATAGTCTATGCAATGCAGGAACACCGGCGCGAGCCGTCTCAAGCGTTCGAGCTTGAGACGAGCTCTAAGCCAACAATGAGTCGCACAGCCACTGTTATGTTCGCACCCCACTGTTATGTTCATCTCTTACACCGAATTTAGTTCTAGAGTAGCGATCGCACTTCTGTGCGGTGCGGTTGTGGGCGCGGAGCGTCAATGGCGCCAACGCATGGCTGGACTGCGCACTAATGCTCTCGTTTCAATGCGCTTGCTTTCACAAGATCGATCACAGAAACGTGCCAATGGCAACTTTAGTTGCGCCTCGGATTTCTGGAGTGCAAAGCTCGCGGATCAGCCTTCGTGACTGTAGAGCAACTCGTCCGCCATGTGCTTGTCTTTGTAGGCATCTTTGTCTTTGCCTAGCTTCTCGTAAACCTGCCCGCGATGATAATAGAACGATCCTTCCTTGGGATCGAGTTTGATCGCCTTGGTTAAATCGTCGAGCGCTAGATCGTATTGATGAAGTCCGAATTGCGAATATCCCAACGTGTCCCAACCATCGGCAGACTCCGGATCGAGCGCCAAGCATTTGTTGGCATCGGCGATCGCCTCCTTATATTTCGCATGTGTTGCATAAATCCATCCGCGGTCGGTCCATCCATCGGGATCTTTCGGATCTAACTTAATCGCCTGATTAGCGTCTGCCAGAGCCTTGTCCCATTCGCCCTTCTTCAGGAGCGCCAGCGAGCGGTCGCTGTAATTGTCAGCATTTTTGCCATCCAACTCGATCGCTTTCGTGTAATCCGCGACTGCTTTGGTATAGTTTTTCGCATCCATATAACACGCTCCGCGCCCACCAAAAGCAGCGGCGTCACGAGCGTTCATACGAATGCATGCGTCATAGTCCTCGATCGCTTTATCGATCTGATTGTCAGCGCTATACGCCTCAGCTCGATGATATACATAATCGGAATCGTCGGCATCGAGCGAGATAGCATGCGTGAAGTCGTCGATGGCATTCTTGTAATTATCGTCTTGAGTATAAGCCTGACCGCGATCGTCGTAGCGTTGCGCATTGTCTGGATCGAGCTGAATCGCCTTGCTGAGATCTTCGATCGCCTGACCGTAGTTGTCGCGATCTTCGTATACTATGGCACGCTGAGAATAGGGTATGGGGTCGTTGGCATCAAGCGCGATGGCTTGATTGTAGTCCTTCAGAGCCAGGTCATCATTCTTCATTTCGTGGTACGCAATACCGCGATCGTAGTATGCGCCGGAGTCGGTTGGATCGATCGTAATCGCTGTCGTATAGTCAGCAATCGCCTCTTTATAATGACTGAGCCTCGCTTGCTCGAGCGCCCGATTGTGAAATGCATCAGGATCTTTGGGATTCAGCTTGATCGCAAGAGTGTAATCAGCAACAGCTTTCTCGTGTTCAGATTTTGCTCGCGCCTTGAGTTTGTCGGTATCGCCGGTAGTATTATCGTCATCTGCGGCATCTTCGTCTGCTTCCGCCATGTCTTGATATTCCATTGCTCGATCGTATAAAGGATCAGGGTCGGCTGCATCGAGTTCATGCGCTTTAGTAAAATCGCTGATCGCTTTGTCGTGCTCCTTCAGCTCGCTGTATGCCAGCCCTCGATTGACGTATGCCGTCTCGTCTTGCGGATGGTGCTTAATCTCGGCCGTATATTCACCGACGTCTTTGAGAGCGCCTTCTTCGGACCTGGAGCAGCCGGAGAAAACGAAACAGCTCAATGAACAAGCAAGACAAAAATGCAGCGTGGTTTTCATTCTGCTATTCACCGGAGGACTTTCCTTTTGGCAAGAGAAGGCGTGATATGCCGTCGATCAGATCATGGCTGAGCAGTATGCCAGGTTACATTATTGCTCTTGTCCCACGGAATTACAGCAGAAAAACAGTAGAAGATGATAAAACCTGGTGCCTGGGGATATGTTAGGCTTGAAAGTTCGCCCAAAGGAGCAGTCTTTGCGCAATCTGGCAGAAGCTATTGCCAAGAAAAAGGTGATCTTGTTCGCCGGCGGCGGTGTGTCTGCAGCGATCGGCTTGCCAACCTATGAGCAATTGCTGCTGCGTCTGGCGGCGGAGTTTGAATTGGAGCCGGCGGAGTTCATGGCGCTGGGAGATTATCGAGAGCTGGCTGAGTATTATTTGCTTGAAAAAGGCTCTCTCGGCGGACTGCTTCGCTGGATGGATGAGGAATGGCATAGTCAGGACATTGACATTTCGCGTTCAGTCATTCACAACGCCATTGTCGATCTCGACTTTCCGCTGATCTACACGACCAACTACGACCGCTGGCTCGAGAAGGCGTTTGATGCCAGGCGCATAGCCTACACCAAAATTTCGAATGTGAAAGATCTGCTTGATATCAAATCCGGTGCCACTCAGATCATCAAGTTTCACGGAGATTTCGACGACGACAAGTCGCTTGTTTTTGCCGAAAGCGCTTATCTGGAAAGACTGGAGCTGGAGAGCCCGCTAGACATCAAATTGCGTGCCGATACGCTGGGCAAATCGATCCTTTTCATCGGCTACAGCCTCTCCGACATCAACATGCGGTTTCTTCTCTACAAGCTGAACAAGCTGTGGGACCAGGCTGACTATGCGCAGAACCGGCCGAAGTCTTATTTTTTCATGGCCAAACCGAACGTGGTGCAGGAACGAATTTTGAAGTCACGCGGTATCATCAGCATTCCAGCAGAAACTGCGGAACCGACGAAGAGTCTGGCACTCTTTTTGACGCAATTGTGTGAACAAGCGATAGCGGAGGAACGATGAGCAAACTGGATAATAAAGTGGCTGTGATCACGGGCGCCTCATCAGGGATTGGTGAAGCGGTTGCCCATGCGTTATCGGCTCAGGGCGCAAACGTCGCTTTATTGGCCCGGCGAGCCGACAGGCTGAAAGGTGTGAGCGAGGAGATCAAAAAGCGCAGCGGACGAGAAGCACTGATAGCGGTGACAGACGTGGCCAGCAACGAATCAGTCACAAGCGCTATTGCCAAAGTCAAAGAAAAATTCGGACGCATAGATATTCTCGTCAACAACGCCGGCGTGATGTATTTAGGATCGGTCGCGGACGCCAACGTCGAAGACTGGAAGCGCATGATCGACATTAACGTCATGGGACTGATGTACTGCACTCACGCCGTGCTGCCACTGATGAAAGCAGCCGGCGGCGGAGATATCATCAATGTTTCTTCAGTATCAGGGCGCCTGGTCAGCGCCCGCAGCGCCGTCTACAGCGCGGCAAAGTTTGCTGTCAATGCTTTCTCTGAAGGACTGCGGCAGGAGGTCTACAAAGACAAAATCCGTGTCGTTGTCATCGAACCGGGCGCGGTGGAAACAGAGTTAGCCGACCATATTCCCGATCAATCGGTGAAGGATTCGATTAAATCATGGGTTTCATCGATGACACCATTGAAGGGCGAAGACATCGCCAACGCAGTTGTCTATGCCTGCTCACAACCGCAGCATGTGAGCGTCAGCGAGCTGATGATTCGCCCGACGGAACAGGCATTCTGAACACGCATCTCGCCCCTGGCAATTCTCAGCTGTGAACATGAGCACCGCTCCAATATACAAGCGACAACTCGCGTCCTTAATTTAAGCGCTCCGTCGGGCAGGCTTTCGTACCTCGCCTTTCCGAGTCTTCCCCGCGCCCATTCGACTCGACGGTGCTCCCACTCAGCGCAGGTTACCTCGCCGCCTTGCCTGGCTGGTTGTTTGGCCGACACACGCAATGTGAAGCGCATGTAAGGCGGGTTTTAATCTGTTTATTACTTCTCCGGCTGTTTCCGCGGGCATAAGTAGCTTATAGCTTCAGGATAACAAGTCGAATGACCTCAGCAAAGTTGGTGCCGGTTGAATATTACGCTATTCCGGGTTCCGGTATCAGACGCAAGTTTAAGCAACTGGATCGCAGTCGCAGACTTGTTGTCAGAGCATCTGTGCTGAGTGCGCCGTTTCTAATCGTCGTTTTCTGCTTGCACACCGGCGGGCTGCCGCTATTGCTTGTTGGGTTGCTTGCGTTTTTGTGTCTGGGCGCAGCAGCAGTTTTGGTCAGCGGCGATGAGATTTACATAGGCGAGCATGGGCTGTCCTTTCCCCTTCCGTTTATGTTCAGCCTGTCAATGCGCCCGACACGACTTTGGACCGAGTTGGAGCGGCTGCAGGTGATCTCCCAGACGTTGCAAGAAGACTCGCCGCAAGCAGGGGCAACGACAATCAGACTGACCTTCAGCTCAGGAGAACGCGTCGATCTGGCGCTGCAAAAATTTTCCGCCGACAGCATCAATCTCTTTGTGGGAGCCGCAGCCGAATGGGCGACGCATTGCAAATTCGATCAACAATTCGAGCAGCTTCCGAAAATTCACGAGTATGAATCAGGCAACATCAAAAGCATCAGCTATACACAATTTTGGGAAGAGCAGCTGGCCAACACATACACCTTTACGGCATTCGTGCCGTTGCAGGTCGGACACCGCCTCCGCAGCGACACACTGACCGTGCTTTCCCAGATTGCTTCGGGAGGATTCTCAGCGATTTATCTGGTCAAGTCCACTGACGGCAAGCGTATGGTTGCTAAAGAATCCGTGGCGCCGGCGACTTTGGACGCTGCAGCAAAAGAAAAAATTCGCGAACAATTCAACAGAGAGGCGTCCCTGCTCGTCAAATTGGAGCATCCGGCGATCGCACAAGTTTACGATCATTTTGTCGAAGCCGGGCGCAGTTATCTTTTGATCGAATACATCGCCGGACCTGATCTGCGCGCTTACATTCGTCAACACGGTGCACAGAGCGAGCCAGTCGTTCGCGATTGGTTGAACCAGATGGCTGCAGTGCTCGCCTATCTTCATAAACAGGAGCCGCCGATCGTACACCGAGACATTTCTCCGGAAAACATCATCGTCAGCGAAGGCAACAAGTTGGTGCTGATCGATTTTGGCGCCGCCAATGAGTTCATCGGCAAGGCGACGGGAACGCTGGTCGGAAAACAGTCGTACATCTCTCCCGAACAGATTCGCGGCAAAGCCTGCCCGCAAAGCGACATCTATTCGCTGGGAGCAGCGATGTTTTTCGCAGCCACCGCTAATGATCCTGAGCCTTTGAGTTGCTCCAACCTGATCGCTGCTGGAGCAGACATCTCGACCCAACTCGATCAATTGATTTCGGCGTGCACGAAGTTGGACCTGGCGCAGCGGATCAAATCCGCGGAGGATTTGCAGCGCGAGCTTACACCCCAGATTGCGGCGGTCAAAAATGCCTGATTGGACGATAGAAGAAACTAGCGATCGAATTGCAGACGTCGTGCTGAAAGAATCAGACGCGGGCGAAACAGCGGAACAGCTATCCACATTGGACGGTCAGACGAGTGCAGTTGCACCACGAGTGGATGCTTTCCAGTCCGCCGCTCGACTGCACGTCAATGAGCACTGCGCGCCAGCAGATCATCTGCCTGGCACCGCGCTGAGCGAAGTTCAGAACGCTGCTACCAATATCTCTATAGATCCAAACAATCACGCCCATCAGCTGCAGATACATTTGAGGCTGGTGCATCAGGCACATGAATACGCCATGATGATTGCCGCTAAGCGCCGCCTCGATCAGATGAGCGATTCTATGTTTGTATTTGCCGCTTCTCTGCTCGTGTCGCTGATGATAATGGAGACGATGATACATTTTCTTGCCGGGCAAGACCCGTCAAGCTCATTAGCGATCAAGACTGGCGCCCACGAACTGAATTGGCTGCAACAGGTGATCTGGTGCAGCTATCCATTCCTGATCATGTTTCCAATTTTCTACCCAATGATTCGTGATACCGGGCAATGGCGATCGTGCTGGATGAGCACACACCTTGACCTCAGCAGCGTCGGCATGCAAACGATGCGAATGTCCAGCCAATGGGGCACAGTTGGCCGCATCCGTCCGTGGTCTACCTTGCGCAACATCACTTATGAGCCGAAGCAAAAGCGTCGCTCAGCGAAAATCAAATTCGAATTCACGCGCGGCAGACCGGTATACATTCACCTCGACCTGTTCACCTGCGACCGAGAGAGGGCGGCGCTGATAGAGCAGTGCAGGATTAGCAGACCTGATCTGAAACAGCAGATCGGTGTAATTGAGAACGCACTGGCACCGGAGACCGAAAAGACTTATACCGAGCTGTGGAGTGACTCACTTTTGCACTCGGCAGATCGCCAACGTCTGACAGCGCTGCCTCCTGATACGTTGTTGCAGCAGGACAGATTTAGAGTGCTCAATCAACTTGGCGCCGGCGGGCAAGGCACAGCGTATCTTTGCGAAGATCAGCTCGAATCTGAATTGGTCGTGCTGAAAGAGTACATACTGCCGAACAGCAACAACCTTCATGACAGAAAAAAAGCAATTATGCGCCTGGAGGAAGAGTCTAAAGTTCTTTCCCGGTTGAACCACCCGCAGATCGTCAAAGCGCGTGACGTGTTCGTTGAGGATCACCGAGCATATTTGATCCTCGAGCACATCAACGGGCCCCCGCTGAAGAGTATTGTGGCCGAGCGTGGTGCGCTCCCGGAAGATGAGGTGCTGGATCTGGCTTTGCAAATGTGCGAAGTGTTGCACTATTTGCATACATTGACACCGCCAATGGTGCATCAAGACTTCACTCCCGACAATTTGCTCCTTTCCGAACGCCATGTCCTCAAATTAGTCGATTTCAACGTCGCTAAAGAACGAGAAAATTCCAAGACATCGCTGGTCGTCGGCAAGCACGCATATATGCCGCCCGAGCAGTTCCGGGGCAAGGCTTGCCCGCAAAGTGATATATACGCATTCGGCGCGACACTGTTCTTCCTGCTGACTGGAGCCGAGCCAGAGCCACTCTCCTGCTTGCATCCGGCCGAACACAATCCTGTCGTATCGACGGCAATGGATCAAATTGTCGCCAGAGCCACCGCCCTCGATCTGATCGATAGATACGGTTGCGCGCAACAAATACTTGATGATTTGAAGGATTTGGCGCCGGCACCGACGCCCGAAAGACTTTCAGAGGTGCCCGTATGACCGATCAGCCGCCGATTTCGAAATGCATTGACACCGAGTCGAATAGAGCCGGTGATAGCTTGCAAATCAGCTATTCATCAGGAATGTCTCCGTTGTGGCTGCCTCCCACCCCAGCATATTTCCCTCGAAGATACTCGGTCAGTCGCTCTCTCTATGCGGCTACACCGATAATAGTTGTAGAGCTGATCGCACTTGCAATCATGATCACTTCGTTCCAAAAATCCGCTGGCCTCTGCGCAGCTGCGCTGATGGTGGGCGTTCTTGTCACTTATTGGCTATTGCGAACCGGCGCGCAGCTGCGCATGGATCCGAACAATATTATCTTTCCGTTCATTTTTTCGGCAGCGCTTAGGGGGCAGCTGACGCGCTACTGGAAGGATGTCACCGGCATCGAGGTGGATTCACACGGACAAGCCAACCCCTATCATGTGCGCTGCACATTTTTGACGATGCGCTTTGTCGATGGAGCATGCGCGCGCGTCAGATTATCGAACGTGCAACCTGAAGAATTAGCTACCTTGCGAAATGCGGTAGCGCAGTGGTGCCCGGTCTCTCACCCAAGAATCGGCGATCTGGCTGCTGTGTCCGAATTCGAACGAGAACAACTGCAGACATTCGCCTTATCTGAATTCAACAAAGTCAATGAAAAATTCGAGTTAGGCGCGTACGAGCGAGCCCAACCACGTGACACGATCGGCCCTTATCGAGTTGGCAAACTGCTGGCTACAAGTCGCGTCTCCAGCCTTTACAGGGTGGAGTCAGCTAGCCGAACGCGAACCAGATTGAAAGAAGTTTTCATCCCAGACGATTGCCACGACAAAGAAGGGCTGAAGAGCGCTTTGATCAAGTGTGCTGACTCTTTGGCTTCAATCCGGCAGCCAGGACTGTGTTCGATCCTCGATGCCTTTGTAGAAGGCGACCGATTTTGCTATGTTCTGGAGGAAGCCGACGGTCCGTCTCTGCGCGCACTCAAATCGTGGAGTTTACTCGATCTACATCCCGTTTATCCTCAAGCGGACATTGCTCGAGCGCTCGCCGAACTTGTCGCTCAGTTGCATGAGCAAGCACCGCCAATAGTGCATGGCAGCCTCCATCCCGGATTGTTCACACTGGGCACGAGACATCCCATAATTCTGACGGACTTTGGTTTCACCGACGTGCTTCTTTCAGCATACACCGGCAACATTATCGGCGATATTAGCTACAAAGCACCGGAAGTCCTCAGCGGTCCGCCGACAATCAAATCTGATATATACGCGCTTGGCTGCACTCTGTATTTTCTGTATGCCGCCAAGGATCCGCGGCCCCTATGTTCATCGAACCTGGCATTGCAGCAAGACAAAATCGATCCCGATTTCGTCAACCTTGTGCAGAGTTGCACCGCGCTCAGCTGCGACGAGAGGCCGGATTCAGCACGCGAAGTCTCGGCACGCCTGTCGATGGTGCCTGACTTGTTGACTCATGACTGTGTCAGAGCGGGGAGCAACGATTGGATAAGCTAGACAAACCGAAGAAAATTGCCACCAACCTGTTGCAAGTTGCGGCACCGCTATTGGATGTAGCTGAATCGGAAGAGGTAATACTTCCGGCCGGGCAAAGCTATTCGACCTCGAACGCTAACACTTCATTTGTGATGCAAACATGGTTCCACACGTCGGCATCGATCGCCTTGCCTTATCATCCATCACCGCAGCATAGTGCCGAACTGGTCAAAGGCTTGAATAAATCGCAATACGCCAGTGCATTATCACTTTTTCCTTCGCTGTGCTTGATACTCACTCTCTTAGCCATGTTCGAGGTCGGAGCTTGGGCTGTAGTCCATTGCCATCTTCCCCCGTTCCTCTTTTTTCTGCCGATGGCCCTGGGCGGTAGCGCAACCTGGAAGTTATGCTGGGCAATTGAAAAGCTACTGATTGTGCAATCGCGAACCGAGAGATCGAAAGGCTACGAGCAAATTCCCGATCAAATAATGCTCACAGCAGACGGTATCAGATCTACGTGGAGCGGCTTTGACAGACGATTCACGTCTTCGACGTTGCGCTGGTCGAAAATCAGATTGGTCTATCTGGAGAAGGCAGCGGACGACGAGGGTCATTTCATTTGCATCAGAAACAGCGCAGGTGGACTGTTTAGGCTGCACAGCTCTGGATTTGCCTGCCCGCAACAAGAAGACTTTTTCCTCGACACGCTGAGGAAGAAGGTGCCGGCCGCGATCAAAGAAGCACCATTATATCTGGCTGTGCAGCCCGAGCAGGCGACGCCCATGACCTACCAATGGAGATGGGACTGGCTATACTGGAAACGATGGCTGGCGGCTGCTACTGCTATTGGCGCTGATCCAATGGCTCGAAATGCTTGCCTGCCTGTCGACGCGGCCATGCTTGCCAACACGTCTTTGCCAGGCGGTGGAGCTGCTCCCATACGCTTGCAAAATGGTCGTTATACATTAAGGGAAAAGCTGCGAACTAATTTTGATGCCACTTTCTATTTAGCCGAGGCCATCGATCCCGAGGTGGGCAATCGCTCCTATTGCACTCTAGCCAGCGAACGCAAGCAAGAGCAATCTTTTGGCGCCCAAAGGGTTTTAGTGAAGAAATACACTTTGCCACCATTAATGATGCACCCAGACGACCACCATGAGCTGCTTGCCTGGCTGGAAGCGGAGATGCGCTTAGCCAGCAGGCTGGACAATAAGCGGATCTTGCGCTGGCTGGATGTTTTCGTCGAGGGCACAAGCGCCTATGCTGTGTTCGAATATTTCGAAGGGCGCACGCTGAAAGAGTGGGTGCAGGTAAATGGTCCGTTCAAAGAAAAAGAAGCCCTGAGTGTGGCGCTGCAACTGTGCGAGATCGTCGGCACACTGCACAAGCTGACACCGCTTGTAGTGCACAAATCGCTCGACTCCGACAGCTTCGTAATCAACAACGAAGGTCTGGTTAAACTGACCTGTCTGCCCAAGGAGAGACTGGCAAGCAAGGCGCTGGGCGGTTTTTTCGGAAAGCCAGGATATATTGCGCCAGAGAATTTCCGCGGCGCTCCCTGCAAACAGAGCGACATATATTCCATCGGTTCGATCTTGCATCTGATGCTGACTGGAACGGAGCCTCAACCGCTGCAACGAAGCGAGCCACAAACGCTCAACCATGAGATCTCGGAAACACTGAATGCTGCCGTTGCCAGGGCCACCGAGCCGGAGCTGGCGAAACGCTTCGAGAATGTGGATTTGATGAAGCGCATGTTGATTCAAAGCGAGGCTGAGCATCTGATCACTCGCCTGACGTCGTAAGTTGAGCCTCGGCAGGCGAACCGGTTTCTTCGACAAATTTAAAGTTGCAAGTCTTTGCGCACTTTGCGTGGATTCTGCCAGCCCAACTCATCAAGGGCGGTGTCAAAATCGACGCGCATGCGATTGCAATATTGCAGCGCGATCACCACCTGCTCGAGTTTCATCAAACCCAGCTCGATTAGCGGCAAGCACACCAGTGTTGCTTCGAAAGTGTATTTGTCGATCTTGCCGGCGGACTGAAGAATTTGAATGATATCGCCACCGTGTTTGCGACGCACTTCTGATGCCGCTTTCATATCTTCTTCTGAGATAATGCCGGATTTCTTCAGCAACTCAAAGGCTGCTTTCGCTTCGTTGGACGATTTAGGCGGGGTAATCGGCAATTTGGAAGTCTCAGGCACTTCGCCGATTTTGGTGCGAGCCTTCTCCTCTTTCTCAGAAAAGTTGTCGGGCAAATTGACGTACTCGCCGATGGCGCTACCTTTAGTGTGATATCGGTTCAGCGCATTTGGCGCTGCATCAGGCTGCACCTGACCATCTTCAACCAGTTCTTGCAACTTGAGAGCGGCGTCAAGGGTGGTCTGACTGATGATTTTCGAATCGACCAAAAGTTTGCCGAGCTGCAATTTGGAGCGCTTGGCCATGAGCGTGTAGTCGACAGCCGGCTTGGAAGAATCACCTCTTTCCTGGGCCGGACTTGGGGCAGGAGGAGAGGGAGGAGACTGTTGCGGGGGCTGCGTCTGTTGAACCGGCGGTGGTGCATAGGGCCATCCTGGAGGAGGAGGAGCACCCGGATACGCTCCGGCAGCGGGAGCGCCATAATACGGGTATGGATAGCCAGGCGGCATGGCGTTGGGATCCATCGGATAAGGCTGACCGGGCATTGGCCCGTACGGCTGACCGGGAGCAGGCGCGTAACCGGGCATGCCGTATCCAGGCTGTCCGGGCATTGGCTGCCCGGGCATTGGCGCGTAGCCTCCCTGTGGGTAGGGCATCGCCGGTGCCCCAGGCGGCGCAGCGGCCTGAGCGGCCGGCGCTGGGGCAGACGCCTTGTCTAGAGGACGCAGGTTATCAGGAATCCTGGTTTGCTCGTCGCCGGTGATCGACATGGCCACGACGTCATACATGATCTGCAAGTCACCGGGCGGATATTGCTCGCTCCAGTGCATCTTTGATTCCAGGTTATTCTGTTCGTACAGAGTCCAGATCGGCAAATCCTGGTTGGCATCCCACTGCACACCGAGGATAAAAAGTTGATTGGGTTTGCCGGTCGTCCACGGCAGTTCGATCAAACAGCCACGGCGCGACTTAGCTTCCATCAGCTGCTGCTCGATCGAAAAAATCGTCGGCAATTTAGTTTCTATGTCAAGCCGCAACCGATTGCTGTTTTGCGGCGTATTTTTGGGTTTGTACATTCGTCTGGGCGGGTCAGTCGTCTTTGCGTAATATATATGCCCGGCTGAACAACGTTTTCCAGCAGAGCCACATGCCATATTTTATCGCCTGTGATGAATAAGTGCATTTAAGCGGCAATTGGTCGCTGCTCTGCCGATGATATTAATCCAGCCGATGCCGGGTAAAAAAGCAGCATGGACCGAGCGGCGCGCTGCGCCGTGCATTATCTGTCTCTGGTCAAGGGCATAGATGGCGAAAATTCTCCTGGTCGAAGATGACGAAAATCTTTCTCTTGTGCTGCAGATGCACCTCGAGCACGATCGCTATCTGGTCGACCACGTGGGGCGTGGCTGCGACGCGATGGCGCAACTGAGGTCGCATGCATACGACTTGGTTATTTTGGATTGGACCCTGCCTAACATTTCAGGACTGGAAGTTTGCAAGCAGTACCGCACCCAAGGCGGCAAAGTGCCGGTCTTGATCTTGACGGCGCGTGGCGCGGTGGAAGACAGGGCTGCGGGCTTAGACGCTGGAGCTGACGACTATCTGGTCAAGCCGTTCCATCCCACCGAACTGTCGGCCCGCGTGCGGGCATTAATGCGCCGTCCAAGTGCGCTGACCGGACGCATTCTCAAAGTGCAGAATCTGGAGATGGATACAGTTGAATGCCGCGTCTCGCGCGACGGCAAAAGTATTGAACTGACTACCAAAGAGTTTGCCTTGCTGGAGCTGCTAATGCGCTATCCCAATCAGAGCTTCTCGCTGGAAGCCATCCTGGACCGACTCTGGCAATCTGACTCTTATGCTTCAATCGATACCGTGCGCACGCACATGAAGACATTGAGAAAGAAGATAGGCGACAACGAAGAGAACTCTTTGATCCATACCAAGCGGGGACAGGGTTACAAAATCATCGACCAGAGACGGGATTAGAGATTTTGCCTTCACCTTGTTTTCACGTATCGTTTCTAGACTGAAATTGAAGAGGTTCCCGAACAACTGATCATCGCAGCGAACTTACGTGCATAAACGTTACAGCCGGCCTGGCGGCGAAGCGACTTGTGCTGAGCGCCGGTGGCGGACTGGCGAGCGGGGCACACGCTTGCAGTTTTGAATTTTGCTCGAAAAGGGCAAATAGCTGACAGCCGCCAGGCTCCGGTCAAGGGCGAGACAGTCGCCATGCCATGAAGATTTCAGTCACAGTTAAAACGACAGTCGCGATCATAATCAGCGCCCTCGCGCTATTGATTATTGGCGGCATGCTGCGCCAGCAAAGCGAGCGAGAGCTGAGCAGCAGCGAGATGGTCAATGACACGGAAAAGGTGATCGCCCAACTGGACTCGATGTACGCGTCGTTGATCGACCTGGAAAAT
>Ga0182024_10017165_pt1 | contig 13629 bp, 12 predicted proteins | sample P32metaG_FD_120480 | JGI IMG/M metagenome (GOLD analysis project Ga0182024, IMG submission 120480) | Permafrost microbial communities from Stordalen Mire, Sweden - P3-2 metaG (Illumina Assembly) | ecosystem: Environmental > Terrestrial > Soil > Wetlands > Permafrost | place: Sweden: Stordalen... | reverse complement strand
TTCATGACTGAGGCTGGCGTCGTGATGGTGGCGACCATCGCGTTCGGTATGGGCATCGACAAGCCGGATGTCGCCTATGTCTTTCACACAGATTTGCCGGCCAGCCTTGAAGCCTATTATCAGGAGGTCGGACGGGCCGGTCGTGACGGGCGCGCCGCCGAAGCGCATATGCTATTCGGCTCCGGCGATATCCGTATGCGGCGGATGTTCATTGATGACGAGGACGCGTCCAATGAACACAAGAAGCGCAGCCATGCCCGGCTGGCCACCCTGATCGGCTATTGCGAGGCGGCGCAATGCCGCCGCCAGATCCTGCTTCGCTACTTCGGCGAGGACGCCGCGCCATGCGGCAATTGTGACAACTGCCTTGACCAGTCGCCGCGCGTTGATGGCGCGGTGGAAGCGAGAATCATCTTCGCCGCGGTCGCCGAGAGTGGAGCGCGTTTCGGCGCCGGGTATATCGTCGACATCCTGCGCGGCGCCGAGACACAGAAGATTTTCGATCGCGGCCATCATCAGCTTGCCAGCTTTGGCAGCGGCGCCGCGCGCAAGAAGGAAGAGTGGCAATCCCTGATACGCCAGCTCGTGGCGGGCAGCTTTCTCATGCCGGACGCGCATGGCGGACTTGGGATTGCGCAGCAGGGCCACGCGCTCAATCGCGGCGAAACCGATTTTACCTATTGTGTGACGGGGATTCGGGTGCGGAGCAGGACCCAGCCCAATGCTGTCGATACAGTGGAATCCGGTTACCCTGCGCTGCTGGCGGCGCTCAAAGCTGTACGGCTGCGGCTGGCGCGCGAGCGCCAGGTGCCAGCCTTCGTGATCTTTTCTGACCGTACACTGATCGACATGGCCGCACGATCTCCGCGGGACCTGAACGCCTTTGCGGCAGTTCACGGCGTCGGCGCGGCGAAGCTCAAGGATTTTGGCGCGATCTTTCTCAGCGCCATCGCCGCACACGCGTGAGCCGGGCATCCCGTCAAAATTCACAATTGGTGGGAAATGGATGGGGTGCCATAGGGAAGCCGAGATGGACAGGTCGAGCTGGCGCTTCTGAACCGCGCGAATCAATTCCCTGATCGCTCAATTGCTTTCCCTGCTAAGGCCGAAAAAATTCCTGTTCAATTTATGGCCCGGCACTAGCTAACCCATTATTTCAGTTAGCCCATTCTGGGTCCCGCCTTCGAATTTGTGGCTGGATTTCCCAAAATTCCCGGCATTATGGCGCAAACGCCCCAAGAAGGAATCCCAGCGGAGACGGGCTGGGACAGAACGGCGTCCACATGCATAGTTGTCAACTCACGCTTTCACCGCATTCACGATCTCAATTCAACCCAGGAGTTCGGCCATGAAAAGAAGCGCCTTCCTATTGGTAGCGTTGCTGCTTCCTCTACCGGCACTGGGCCAGCCTGCGCCGATACCCATCAAGCTGTACACTTCTGGCGCTGACATACCTGCCCTGATTGCAAAGGCCAGAGCCGACCAGAAATCGCCTAACATCAATTCGGTCGAGCCCATTGCACTGTTTGGCCCGTACCGGGTGTTGCTGGAGTACCGCACCGGCCTGACACCGCCAACGGTACATCACGGTCAGGCCGAATTGATCAATGTTCTCCAGGGTAACGCCACGCTGGTCACCGGCGGCAAACTCACAGGCGTGCAGCCAGCCAAACCTGGCGCCCCCTCCGGGTCTGGAACCGGTATTGAGGGTGCCGTGCCGCAGAAGCTCACCAAGGGCGACTATGTCCTGGTACCACCAGACACGGCTCACCAATTCCAAGACGTGCAAGGAGAGTTTATCATCATGAGCGTCCATATGTTCATGCCGGAGACGAAGTAGTCAGCTCGCATTGGCCCAACGCGGGGACGTAACCATGCAGGACCAAGGATATCGTCAAGACCATTACTTCTTCGGCGCAACCAGTTCTGTAATGCGCGGCAAAATCGTGTCACCCAGATAGATATTCCCGTCCCTGTCCCAGGTCATGTAGTTACTTTCTATGAACTGGCCCTCAGCTTTGCCCTGGCCGCCACCAATGGCGCCTAACACATTGCCCTCGCGGTCAATCCTTAAGACCTGGCCGTCCATGCCATCCGCCAGCCATGGCTCCCCCTGTGGATCGAAACGAATGGCGCAGGTGAGGTTGCGCATCTGGATCGTGCGGACGAACTCGCCATTCTGCTTGAACAGAACAAAGCGATAATCCTCACGGTCGCCGATCCACACTAGGCCGGTTTTGGGATCAACTGCGGCGGTATGAGCCATGTAGAAGTGGCCCTGGCCAACACGGTCGCCGTACCACTGATTGATGAATTTACCATTCTTGTCCAGATGAATGACGCGCGCCGCGCCCTGATTGTTTGTAGGGTCCGGGGAATCGACGTCATTCGGGCTTTCATCCCCGTGACCTTCCGGAATGAAAATGTCACCGTTCGGGCCTATCGCGACGTCCATTGGCTGCCACAAAAGGCGCTGGCGCCGGCTCTCGACCCAGTCACCGCGATGTCCACGCTCGCCTATGGTCATCAACAACTTGCCTTGGGGGCTTACCTTCATAACTAGTGCGCTGTTGGAAGCGGCAATCCAAAGATTGCCGTCGGCGTCGACAGTCATGCCATGGGCCTTGTCCAGATGACCGAGCACATCATCGCCGACGGTGAGAATAATTTTGTGATTCCTGTCGAACTTGAACAGGGTGGGGCGGCCAACCGGGCTGCGCTGGTAAGCCCAGAAATTTCCCTGAGGGTCGAACGCCACGCCCAGCACGCCATCGCCCCCCTCCGGCAGCTTGAAGGGATACGCGAACTTGTAACCCATCGTCTGCTTCCACTCGACGCGTTGCAGAAGTGTGCGGCTGCCGCGCTCGCCGCCTGGACTGCAGACGGTGGAATTGACGCAGGGCGGCACGCCCAGAGAACTGGGCGGCGGGAGTGAGGTGAGCGTTTCCCTGCAGATATCCGAAAGCTTGTCGCCCTGCTTGGAAAGACAACTGCGTTGTCCCGCGGCGGAAAGGTCAGGACACAGCTTGGTGATATCGCCGGCGCAAGCGGTCAATGGGCTGCGCGGATCGGCGGCACGGCCGATAGCATCGGCCCGCGCGGTGTCCTCAGGTGGGGCCGAACGTTGTAGGTACCAGTCCGGCGATTGAGCGCCTTTGGCGTCTGCGCCCCGAAACACGCCGAGCGCCACAATTGAAGTCACGCCGAGCGTCAAATAGACGACGGCCGTCATGTATTTGTTCAAGAAGTTCTCCCCGAAAGTTTTTACACCGTATATCTGTTTGGTCCGTGAATGTCTGTGGCGACACCGCCGGGGGACCTAAACGGGATCGTCTATTCGCACCAGCGCCGGATTGCCGTGACAGTGTTGTCAAGTTGCTCACCAAGCGACCGCGCCGATTACTAACCATGTCCCGCGCCGATTGAGTTCATCTGTGACCCGCCCTGCATCCTGCCCGCGAGCCCGCGGCACGACACCGGGGTGCTTCTCGGCGGCCCGCTTTCCCTTCCCCGCTTTCAGGAAAGGGCTTCCCTGAAAACCCAAACACGCTTCCCTGATACCTGCAACGCCCACACCGAGCTAAACCACCAAAATCACAGGCCAATCCGGCCTGGGCAGCCAAAATAGGGCGTGAATTTCCCAATTTTCCCTGTAATTTCCCTGTTTATCAGGGAATGCCGGCGGAGACGGGTTGGGGTAAAACTGCGTCCACAGCCATTACAGATGGCTTCTATTTCAACACTTTGGCATCACTTGGCGGTCGTCGCTTCACCGGAACAGTGTTGCATGTCCTTTCCGTTCAATTTCCATGTTTTCCCAACTTTCCTGTCTGCTCCAGATTGTTCGATGCAACATCGGATGCAACACGCTAATCATACTTTGTTCGCGCCGGTCATGGTGACATCGGAGGACGCAAGCACGGATGACGAGGACCTGGTCAAAGCCAGCACGGAGGTGATGCTCCCCGCCTACATTTGGTCGCCGCTATTGTGATCAGAATTCTTCATCACGCCAGCCAACGCATTATTCCTATAGCCATAGTTGTTGAGCATTGCATTGATCGGGTGCCGGGCATTGTTGGACTCGCGTTGCCAAGCCATGGACCGAGCCCCAACTTTTGACCAACTGGGTGGAACCGGCCTTTTCCAAAGCCCAGCCCATTTGAGAGGCAGGTCGTGCCAGGTCCGATGACATTTTGGAGGCCGTCATCCTCTCATATCCCAAAATTCGACCATGGGAATTATAGAGCTGCATCAAGGGGCAGCTTGAGACGTTATTGCGGGCAGGCTTCCAATTATGTGTTAAAGCATATGTTCTGGAATTATTATATATTTTGGCATATTTATGGAACGGAGATCTTGAAGCCGTATATGCTTATCTATATCTATCCTACGATCACATATGTTTGGACATATAATGCCTGACTCCCTCCTCTCAATTGCCCATTCCCTAAAATCTGCGCGGGAAAACAAGGGCTTAACGCAAACCGCTCTCGGCGCGAAAGTTGGCATGCCCCAAAGCCATGTCTCCAAAATCGAGGGGGGGACGGTAGACCTTCAGACCTCCAACCTCTTGGAAATGGCACGAGCATTGGACCTGGAGCTTACACTCATCCCGCGGTCGCTCCTTCCGGCCATACAGGCATTGCAGCGCGGTGGCGAGCGCCAAACCAGCCGAATAGCGGAGCAAATTGTCGACCAAGGTTTGGATCGCATTCGGAAGAAAGTCGAGCGCCTGCAAACAGAGCATCCGCAATCCAAAGCTTTCCCGCGGCTCCTTTCGACAATGAAAGACGTGAAAGCCCTCCGTCTAGATGCCTCATCTGCAGAAAAGGTGGACGTCCTTATTGGCAGGCTCAATCAGACAATTGATCGCCTCACTCAAAAAGGCGGAGACGACCAAGACAAGCAAGTCGTGCTGGATACGTTGGAAGAAAAAATTCAAGAGCTCCGTGCGCTCAGGAATTCGCTCGCACATGGCATGTCCCAAAATACCGAAGAGCGTCGGCCCGCATACTCGTTAGAGGACTTAGATTCCAATGGCTGACATCGAGGTCCTAAACGTCCAGCTTTATGAGAAAACGATTGGAACGCTAACCCGCTTGCCTGGTGACCGGGTGCTTTTTGCGTTCAATCAAGATTATATCGGCGATGAAGATCGGCCCACCCTTGGACTATCATTCAGGGATTCCTTCGGCGATCTGCTAACAGAATTCAAAACCACGCAAACGCGACTAATGCCGTACTTCTCGAACCTTCTGCCCGAAGGTGCGATGAGAGACTATTTGGCCAAACGCGCCAACGTGAACCCGGCGCGAGAATTCTTCCTAGCTTGGGTGCTTGGAAAGGATTTGCCTGGAGCATTGACGATAGCCTCCCCCATACAAGATGGATCCATCCCAGACGAAGACTTTCCCGGCAAGGACGAAGAAAGGGCCGGCACTCGCAGCAACGCCTTGCGTTTTTCGTTGGCGGGCGTCCAGCTCAAATTCTCCGCCGTCAAAGAAGCCACCGGGGGACTGACAATCCCGATCGATGGCACAGGCGGCTCTTGGATCGTCAAATTACCTTCGACCACATTTGCCGGCGTCCCTGAAAACGAATTCAGCATGATGGAGATGGCGAGGCGCGTCGGCATCGAAGTACCTGAAACGAAATTGGTAGCAGTGGACTCGATTGCTGGACTGCCAGAGGGCGTGGATGGCGCCGGTAAGTACGCCTTCGCGATAAGGAGATTTGATAGAACGAGTGAAGGTGGAGCGGTTCACATCGAAGACTTCGCTCAAATTTTCCGCATATATCCCGAGGACAAGTATGACCGTGCGAGCTACCGAAATATAGCGGAAGTCCTATGGGTGGAGTCTGGCGAACAGGGCGCGATAGAATTCATTCGCCGTTTCGTCTTCAATGCGTTGATCGGCAATGCGGACATGCATCTGAAGAATTGGTCCATGATCTATCGGGACAGACGGCGAGCCACATTATCTCCCGCCTACGACTTCGTCGCGACATTGCCCTACATCCCGAATGACGATCTAGCGTTGAACTTTGTCGACTCCAAGGCATTCGCTTCACTGACCTACGATCAGTTCAGCCGCTTTGCGGCTAAAGCTCGGTTCCCAGAAACGCTTACGTTGGAAACAGTAAAAGAGACGGTGGAGGCTTTCCGAAAGGTCTGGCCTGATAGCGGAGACCTCCCGATAGCCGCGGACGTTCGCAAGAGCATCGACGACAACATTGCAACCATTCCCATCTGGAAAGGTTAGACCTATCGCGTACGAGGATCTCGGAACCGAAGTTCACCGTTTACCGAGCGGATTAGCTGGAGGTAGGAGCCATCTTCAAAGCTCGGCGTCCCGGACGCTTTGGTGATCCATGTGTCTTTGCCGCTGATCGCCACATTCCAAGACCCCAACACGCCATCCGGGTCAAAGATCTGAATAGTCTCTTCCGGTAAAATAGTCGACGAATGGATGCGAACGGACCTATCCGGAGCGGAATAAACCCCGAAACCTAGGCTTTCCTTCTGGACATCCAGTACGCCTTCCAAGAAATACGCTTCAACGCCGGTTGGCGACTTAAACACCGAGAGGACAACCAGTTCAATCCCAAGAGCCTTTAGGGACGTTTGCCATTCGACATCATAGCGATTGGCGATGACCACCACCCTGCGCGGGACGTGATGCAGCAATGTTGTCGCTTGCTCTTTGGAAATCGTCAGTCCACGCGATAAGTGTCCGACGCAATCGTCCTCTGCATCGCCGTAGCAAAACGCCCGAACTTGAGGCAAAACATGGCGCTCCAGCGAATGGGAGGTCAGTTCGACCTCCACGACGAACCAATGCGAAAAGTCTTTCGCGACTAGGGCGAGGTCAGGCTTTGACACGCTGCCTTCGAGGTTGAAGCCCCCCCGGGGCCGAGGACTTCCGAGGTCGGAAAATCAACGTATTTAAGGAGCTGCGCCCCATAGAGCATTCCGGTGATCTGCATGACGCTCCCTCAACAATTATTTCAACGGCCATTGTCATTATTGGGCCACGCCGGCCGGCCGGTGCCGTCATCCTAACGTGAGATCAGTTTAGGCCAAAATGGCTGACCTGTTCCAAATATTCGCGGATGTCGTGCGGCTCACATACGAGGCGAACTACGCGGAAAAACAAGTCGCAGCAATGCACTGCAGAACGCGCTTAGTCACCACGTCCCGTGAGGCACACAACTTAAGGCCATTGAGGTCGGAAAACAAAAGAGCCCTGCTGGCTGCTGCCAACAGGGCTCTCTTGGCTGTTTTTCTCAGTATTAAGCGGCAGTCGCGCTTTGCGCGATTTTCGACAACGCCTCAAAACGATCCTGCACCGGTGCCATGGTGTCTTTCATGGTGCTGGCGAACATTCCATTCAAAAGCTTCAGCTGACCGACATATGCGCCGAAGGCGGTCTTGGCAAAGTCAGTCTGAAGTTCAATTGCTTCGTGAATCGACTTGGCGCCCATGATCGCTTTGGTCGCCGCAACCGACTCTTGGATCGCCTTCTTACGTTTCTCTGTGGTGCAGACCACCGACAAGACCCTCGCCGAAGTGTGATGATCAGGCTTCAGTTAACGGTGGGCTGTCCGAGAGAGCCGGGGGGTAAAAACTTCCGGCTCTTTTCGATTGCCGACTGAACAGCAGACAATGAAGCCAGAGCTGAGAAATATTGGGCAGGGAGCCCAGGTTCTTGGACCATGCCCAATTTGCGTCAACCAATGTCCGCTTTGGGTCAGGGCCAGTCATGATGGGTCCGGGCCTTAACCGCACCAGAGCGTAATCTCCACATGGCACCACCAAACACACCGCTTTCAGCAACAGAGTTCGCCTCTCTTCGGGAGGTCGACACCGGAATTGGTCATGGCGGAATACCGGAAAGCCACAGCCTGAAGCTGATGGATAAAGGCCTTATCTACAGATTGCTGGGGAGCCTCCGCATAACTACCGCCGGCCGGAAGCGGATTGCTAGCGGTAGCTAGCTGCGCGCAAAAAGGCCCAGATAGCGCAGTACCGAATGTCCGCTTTGGGTCAGAACCGGTCATTCAGCGCTGATCAGCCCAAGGTCCGCTATGCGCCATCAGCGGACATTTGCACTTGGTCGCAGCTAATCCACAATGGGCATGATACCGTCCCTCCCGATGAAGCTGCGCCCCGTCACGAAAGTCATTATTGGATTGATCGCTGTCCTGTGGGCTGTGGCCGCTTACCTTGCCTATGAGAGCTTCCGAGCACAAAGCCACAATAGCCCCGGCCAGCACAATCACAGGTAACCGCCGCCTTCGCAATTCTGTAGGTATAAGCGCCGCTTTTCGGGAATAGCGCAGCAGGTGTGTGCTGAACGTCCGCCATGCGCCAAAAGCGGTCGTTCAGGCAATGTCCGCTTTGCGCCAGAAGCGGTCATTCGTCTGCACCCACCCGCCCGTTTCGCAATCCGCATCACTCCGCCTCGATGGCGGCGCTGGTGGGCGGCGGGCTGAAAGTGAAGCCGGGCGAAGTCTCGCTGGCGCATCTGGGGGTTTTGTTTCTGGACGAGCTGCCGGAGTTCCCGGTATTAGGTAGCAGAGTTCCAAGCGGTACTTCTTGTACTTCGGGGGTCTGGGGGTAATTTATGCCCCATGTCCAAATTCTACGGCTTCGACACGTTCCAGTCCGGCGACACGGTTCGGATAGCCAATTACGAAGTCTTGGTTGAGTTCGTCCGGACGTGGTAGCTCCACCATCCACTACAGCCCGATCAAGTGCCCTTTGGCGGCCAGACCGCGCAGGTCGCCAGTTCGTCCATGTATCACGGGGCCGACATTCTCTATGAGTTAGAGGGCGTGCCGGGGATTTGGCATCAGCATTTGCTTTCGTTCCCATGACCGACACCCACGTTGTCAGCGCCCTCAAGACCAAGAGCATACAGGTCGCCAGCCAGATTGAGTCCCTACAGGGCCAGCTACGGCAGGCCACGATACCTAGACCATGTTGAGGCTGCGCTACGGCTGTTTGACCCGGAGGTTGACCTTGCCGCCCTTTCGCCCCGCAAGGTCGCCCCGGTCCTGTACGACACCAAGGGCGACACCGGCAGGATCATTCTAGAGACTCTCAGAACGTCCATGAGGCCCCTCACCACGGCGCAGGTCTGTGACGCGGTGATGCTGGCGCGCGGGCTGGACACCAACGACAAGGGCCTGTGCCGGATGATGATGCGGCGGACCAACGCGAACCTGAAACACTGGGTCAAGAAGCGGGGCCTTATCCGGTCTATGCCGGGACCAGGGCAGCAGCTTTTGTGGGAAGTGGTGCGGTAGTACGCCCAGATTATTTATCTGCGGGATCGTGGGAGGACGTCCCATTCCTTCTGGGTATGGCAAACCTTGCGCGTGCCTAGCCGAGAATTTCCGCCGGAGTCCTCATCGACGCAAATCTTTGGTTCTTCGGCTGGCTGTGCTGCTGCGGTGGTTGTGGTGGTAGTGGCAGGGTCGGGAGAGGGAGTTTGCGCCTGAGCGAATGCAAATGAAGCGGACCCAATACATGCAAGCGTAAGCACGGCAAACATTGTGTTGCGCATTATTTTCTCCCCAGTTCTTTCGAACTTATTCAGGAATTTGTCGCGGTTGTTTGTCAACTGCGTTTCGGCCTCTATCCGGCAAGGCACGATAAGCATTCTTGCGGAGCTATTCGAACGGTGATTGAAAAGACGTACAAGTTTGGCAGTCGACTTGCGGCCAGACTTTGGCTAACGCGAACGTGGAGGCCTGCCGCTTGGCAGCGGTCTTGGCCTTTTGGCACCCGACTCAGACTCACGGAAAAACTCTCTCAGGGGCACTTCTAGGACCGCCGCCAGCCTATCCAGTAGGTCCAATGTTGCGTTGCCGCGCTGGCGCTTAAGTTCGCTAACGTAAGCGCGATCCACTTCGGCATCAGCCGCTAGTCTTTCGGTATGTTGGCGCATCTGCCACAAACCCGCCGAATCCCTCAAAACGGACAAATCCAGCGCCCGGCAAAGCCGCGCGGGAGACGCCATATGAACGGCTGGTCCGGCAATCGTTCCAGCGGCGTACTCATTTTCGCCCAATAGATAGGGACGGCGCCTGAAACTGCTGGCGGTTCAAATCGTTGCAGAAAGGCAAGTTTGGAAGATGTATCGGGATGCGGCCGAACAAGATCGGTTTGCGAGTCACCTTGAGCGCGGTGGTTGTCGCCGCGCTGGCGGGAAGCGCCTATTTGGCGCTGCGCGGCCCGGCGGCGCCCGCGGCCCACTTTTCCATGGAGCTGCTGGCGCATACACCTTCCGACGCCAACGCGATTCGCGCTGCGTTAACAAGTGGGGCGCGCACGCCAGACAACGCCGCCATACTGGATTTCTATAAGCAGCGCACCTTCGCACCGGCCTGGACCGATGCGGCGGGCGCCCGGCCTAACGCCCGGGCCGCGCTACGCCTGCTGAGCGATGCCGCCGCGCAAGGTCTTTCCGCCACTTCCTATCCGGTGATGTCGCCGCCGCACCGGACCGACGCGCCGACCCGCGTTGCGTTCGAATTGTCGCTGACCGAGGCCCTGCTGCGTTATTCCCATGACCTGCATCTGGGCCAGACCGATGCCGTTGCGGTCTATGGCTTGCAGGCGGTCAGCATGCCGCCGCGCAGGATCGTGCGCCATTATGATGCCGTGCCGGCGCTGGTGAGCTATGCCGCGCAGGGCGATGCCCAGACGTTCATCGCTGGACAGGAACCGGCGCATCCCGAATATGCCAGGCTGAAAGCCGCCCTGGCCAACTATCGCTCCATCGCTGCCGCCGGCGGCTGGCCCGAGGTGGAAGCCGCCGCCCTGCCCGCCGACACCACGTTGGCGCGCCGGCTGCTAGCCGAAGGCTATTTGCGCCAAAGCGACATGAGCGCCACCGCCCTCAAGGCAGCGCTGCGTTCCTACCAGGAGCGCAGCGGTCTTGCCGTCACCGGGACCGTGGACGCGCCGACGGCGCAGATGCTGAATGTGAGCGCCGATGATCGCGCCGCGCAGATCGCCGCCAACATGGAACGCTGGCGCTGGATGCCGTCGGCGCTGGGCGAGCGTCACATCATGGTCAATATCGCCGACGCCACGCTGGACTTCGTCGCGGACGGACAGGTGGCACTTGTCTCGCGCGTGGTGGTGGGCCAGCGCGATAAGCAGACGCCGTTCCTGCAGACCGCCGTGACCGCCGTGACCATCAATCCGGTCTGGCATGTGCCGGTGTCGATCATCAAGAGCGAGATCCTGCCCCATATCGCCAAGGACGCCGGCTATCTCGAATCCAAGAACATGACCATCGAAGATGGCCGCGTCGAACAGGGCGCGGGACCGGACAATGCGCTGGGCGTCGCCAAGCTGGAAATGCCCAACAGCCTGGATGTCTATCTTCACGATTCGCCGGCCAGGTCCGCCTTCCTGGCCCAGCGGCGCACGCTCAGCCATGGTTGCGTGCGGGTGGAACTTATCCGCCAGCTCGCATCCCTTACACTTTATGGCGATGACGCCGATCGCAGTCGGCTGGACGATCTGATCGCCACCGGCGAAACCAGCCGCCAGCCTGTGGCCACGCCGCTGCCGGTTTATTTTCAATATTGGACGGCGCTGGCCGCCGATGACGGAACCGCGATGTTCCGCGATGATGTTTATCAACGCGATGCTCAGCTTATCCGGGCGTTGAAGAAAAAAGGTTCCGCAGACCTTACCTGAACAGGGAACTTCACGCGACGCGGGAACTTTGATCGCACCTGCGCGCTATGTTATGCCTTCAACGCGGCTGTTGAAGACAAATCCTCATCATGACTATTGCACGACGCGCATTCTTGCGCACCGGCGGCAGCGCGCTGCTCGCGACCATGGGCGGCATTACGCCGTCCTTCGCCTCCATCATGGCCGCGACGACCGGCGCGCGCGTTCTTTCTCTCTCCAATCTTCATACCGGCGAGAAAGTGAAGCTCGATTACTGGATCGAGGGTCGCTATGAACCCGCCGCGCTGGCCGAGGCAAACCGCGTCCTGCGTGATTATCGCACCGGCGAAGTGCACCCCATCGAGCCCCGGCTGTTCGACCTGCTGCATGCGCTGCAGCAGAACTTGGAGAGCAATGCCGCCTATGAAGTGATTTCCGGCTACCGCTCGCCCCAGACCAACGCAGCCCTGCATGAACGAAGCAGCGGCGTCGCTTCCAATAGCCTCCACATGCAGGGCATGGCGATGGATGTCCGCCTGCCCGACCGGGCGCTGGCTAAGCTGCATGATGCGGCCATGGCGCTGGGCCAGGGCGGCGTCGGTTTTTATCCGACCTCCGACTTTGTGCATGTCGATGTCGGCCGGGTCCGCCGCTGGAACGGCGTCTGACCGCTAAGACTTAGTCTAGGCGCGAATGGGATTGAACCTGTGATCCCCTCCCGCATGAAGGGAGCACCTTCAGGAACCGCGAAAGATGCCCAGCCATCCACCCTAACGGGATTGGTGGTTTTCAACAGGTTGGAAATCTCTCCGACATTTCGCGCGCTTCTGGGATAGCGATAAAGCCAGAGACTAAAATGGCGCTCCGTTTGGCTATGCAAACCGAGCGGTCTTGAGGAAGCCTTTCATGTCCGGTGACTTGGCCACGATATTCACAGGACTTCTCTTTCACTGACTGACCATAGTATTCTTTGTGAAGCAATTGTGCAGGCACGCCCCAAGAGCGCTCGCAACTCGTCCAACGCGATAGCCTACGACGTTGGATCGACTGTCCTGGCGACGGCATCTTTCTTGGAAGCGGGCAAGAGCTTCATAAGTAAGATAAAGCCAGACAGCAGCACGCAAATTGAGTTCGCCGCAATTAGCGGCCATTGTCCCAGTCCGATGCCAAATCCGATCCACAATGCAAATCCGACAACAGTCAACAGATACATTCCTGTCGATATGTCTTTGGTCTTACGGGATCTGATTATTTTCCACGCTTGGGGCGCAAAGCTCGCTGTTGAGACAGCCGCCGCTAAAACTCCAAGGATTGTCGTGAGTGACATGTGCCTCCGGCTTAGTTCTCGTGTTCATGCACGCGGCTAGTTGGCGAAGTTATTCATAAGGCGAAGGAAGTGCTCTGCGCGCTCAACCTGTCGGAGAGTAATGTGCGGATCACGCGGATGCAATTCATGAGCCGCAGTCGCATAGAACTCCCATGAGGATGGGCCCCGCGCCAAACTCGATTTTACGCCTTACACCATTTACCCGTCTTGATATCGAACTTCACTTTTCCAGCGGCACGCATCCGCATCAATAGGTCTTGCAAGGCATCGGTGCTTTTACTGCTGGGGTCGAGCCGCTGCTGCAGCGAATAAAGTGCGCTGGATTTGTCCAGCGCAGCCAGAACGTCCTCTTCCTTCGTCATAATCGAAAATCTCTCATCTGTGCCGACCGCGACAACCGGGTCCTTTGAAACTATTAGTAGGTCCCTTGCGCACTATGTCCGGCGTCATGCGCGTGCTGCCTTTGAAGTCTTTCTTCGCGTTTCTTCTCGACAGCCACGTGGTGTCCGACTGCGCATCCAGCAATCGCTCCCATAACCGCATGATGATGTGCAAAGTGACCGGCAACACCACCGACAACAGCACCTTTGAGACAACC
>Ga0182024_10017164_pt1 | contig 13630 bp, 14 predicted proteins | sample P32metaG_FD_120480 | JGI IMG/M metagenome (GOLD analysis project Ga0182024, IMG submission 120480) | Permafrost microbial communities from Stordalen Mire, Sweden - P3-2 metaG (Illumina Assembly) | ecosystem: Environmental > Terrestrial > Soil > Wetlands > Permafrost | place: Sweden: Stordalen... | reverse complement strand
GACCCTGCCACGGACGCGACGTGAAATCCAATATGTGCTGTTCACCTGGACAGGTTACTGCGCATACTGTGGGTTCGCTGTAGGGAATTTTTGCCACCCTTAGTACTTAACGTTGTAATACTATCTGGTCGTCCGCCGAGTCCTGATACGTCCATTTGCCATCGCCGTCTCATCGATGCCGACGATTCGCGTGGCGTTCTTTATCGTGAGCTTCGCGCTGCCCGGAGGGTGGATACTTAAACTGTCCTGGCCAACGCCGCGATCCAAACATCTCGATGCTTGCTGGTCTTCTGATTCACGCCGCGCGGGTTGATCGATTCCGGCTGGAATCTACACGTTCCGCAGAGTTTTCCTCTGCTGGTTGCGGGACGAGCGCAAGATCGAGTTGAGCTACACCTGGCTTCAATTGGCTTTGCAGGGAGCAGGACTGCCGGCGAGATAACGTAAGCCGGGTCCTCAACGGCGGAGGCGCGTGCGGCGCCATTGCCCGGGATGCTGCTGCATATCGACGGCAGTAAACACAGGTGGCTGAACGACGAACGCTGCCACGATCCTGACCGTGATTATGGACGACGCCAGCAGCGAGATCTACTACGCGCAGGTGGTAGCGGAAGGATCGACACGAACAGTGGCACCCGCCACCGGCGAACAACGCCGCGCCGTTCTGGACGCCTCCGCATCTTTCACCTTTTGATTATGAAATCCACCTTTCGGTTCGAAAATAGACATGGTGCAGCGCACAGATCCTTTGCTTTCAAACGCTACGCTTTGGCCCCCCCGATGCATTTTCGGCCGGCGTTCCCGAAACACACACGGAGATAGAAGATCGGGAGGTTTTAGCTACATGAGCACGAACTGTACAACACAGATGGTGGGGCTTGCGATCTTCTTCTTGCCGTTCACACAGGCCATTGGACAAACGTCCACTCGAAAGGTGATCCCTCAAGACAGAAAAGGCGACCGGCCTGTATTATTGCGACCGACACCAAATCAGAATGAAGTCTGGTATTCGGTTGAAAGCGAAGGTATGCCAATCGACTTTCTAGCCTACAATGGACCGCTGGCATCTCCACTCGATAATCCGTGCAGCGCATACCCTTATATTTGCGAACTACGGCAAACTACGGCAACGTCCGCATCTGTGTACAACATGAGACCTCCGATGACTTTCACGATGCCACCCTCAATTAACCCTGCACCGGAGACGACGATTTACGGGTGTAACGCAGCCGGATTCATACCTCCTCCGAGTGTCTTCACAATCGCCTCTCCATACTCTGGAGTTACAGGGCTAAAGGTACAGGGGGGACCGGCCGGAAGTGCTCTAAACTCAGCGCCGGGTGCTTACGCTGTCATGGGAGCCTACGTAAGCTCAAACAGATGCAGCGAAAGCGATCAGGAGTATGGATTTACCCAGAACCTCGCTAACCCTGGCGAATGGGACTTCTATTATTCTCAGTACACGAACACTGAACGTCAGCTAACGAGTCCCATAACGGCAATTACCGGGATCAACGCTTCAGAGGACTACTATTCGATGTATATAGTCCCTTCTTCGCAGGCTCAGACGATTCCGGAAGTAGCAGCGGAATATTACTTCCGTATCCAGGTGCTTTCGCCGAATCACACGCTCGACATTTGCAAGATAAACGGATCGGACTTCATGCCTTGCAGCACAGACGTGCCAATAGATGAGATTGCTTATCAGTGGTCTGTAAGCTCAATGATCGACGGGCCTAGTTACGCCATCACATACACGCAGGTTTCGGCACCGCCCTGTCCGGCTCCGACTTATCAGCAAGCTGGCACTTGGACCGTCCTGGACGTGGCACTCGATTTTGAAAAGCACTTGAGCAAACGTTAAATCAGTGTTTGCCGGCCTGTTTCACATTCTCCTGTCACGTTCACCAGCTCTGGTTAGGGATGTACAAGATGTCCGGACGACGTCACCCGGTCTGCCACGTCGCTGAAGACATCTCCAACAGTTTCCAGTTGTTGAAAAGAGTTCGAAATTCCTTTTGGCAGAATCAATATGGTCTGACGCAAAACCTCATCCTCAATGCCACCACCACGAAATCAGCTGTGCGCGTTGACTGAAGGACTCCACATGGAACTTGGCCTATGACGCTCTTTGCGCGTTGCAGAAGGCCGGGCTCGATAGCGAAGCCGCCAGACTTTGCCGCACTGTACGGTTCGCCGAAGACGAAGAAGATGGATTCGCTTCGTACCCTTTTCCGGCGTGGGCTGACCGTCATCGCTGGCTTGGCCGTCATGCCCGCGGGCCCGTCGCCCGGTTCCTGTGCGACGCAACAATTTCTAAATCAGGTCCTGCTTTGCCTGTTCCTTTGTCGCATTTTATCGGTTCGTGCATAACGACGCGAGCGAGAGCAAATACTCACTGGGGCCGGCGATCAGGACTTCCCTTCCCTTCCGCAGGTGTAGGATCGTTGCCGAGTACGCCAACATCGCCATCTGTTCGCTAGTGTTCCCAACCGGAGCGATGAATGTAATCACCGCGGCAGACGCCGGGTAAGGAGATCGAAAATGAAGCATTTTACAATTGAAAACGACAACAACAACATCACCGTCTACGCTTCTGCGAAAAAAGCGGACGCCGTCCCGGATTCCGAACGATTCAGCAACGAAGCCGCGCTGGCGAAGCTGGCTGCGAGCTGGCCTTCTGCCCGGAATCCGCATGTTTCGTAGTGATGATCTGCATCCACTTTTTGTATCGCCAGGCTCGCAGAAACGGTTTTTCAGGAGATGGGAGTCCCGCACGATCAGGGTGTGGAACATTCAAGGCAAGTGCGCGCCCGAGGTGATTGAGGATCGAGAGCACCCCGAATCGGGCGTTTCCTAGGCCATGGGTTACTTAAAATCTTCGTCTGCCTATTGAACGACGGTGAAGGCGAAGAACATGTTGTTGCCGCTGCCTTCCACCGCACCTGCCCTTGCGTAGCCCGAGCCCCAGTACACAGAGCCGTTCACGATCGCTGGCCCCGCATTGACAGAACTCCCTGCCGGCCAGGCCCAGAGAATCTCCCCCGTCGCCCCGTTCAACGCATAGAACTCGTTGCCACTCTTCGCCATCGACGCAACATAAACAACGCCATTCGCCGCCGAAACAGGTGCGAGGTCCCACACACCAACGGTCTGCCCCCCGACAACCTCCGTTTGCGGATCGGCGCGCTGCCAGATGATCTTGCCGCTGTCCGGGTCAAGAGCTGCCCACGAGCCGCCAGTGGCTGTCGTACTCGTAAGCTTGCCATTATCGGTCAGCAGGTACTGGATGTGGTGCTGGTTCGTGATCGATACATAAATTCGGTCGCCGTCGTACGCCGTGCCCCACTCCATGCCGCCCATGTCCCCACCGGGCCCAACCAGCGTATTCCAGATAAACTCCCCGGTCCTGGCGTCGAGAACGATGTAGACACCGCTTTTCTCACCGACGCCGACGACGGTGCGCTTGTCATGGCCGTGGCCAATCTCAAAAACATTCGGACCGGAACCACTCAAGTCCCACTTGTCGCCTCCGTTCAGCGGGTTATCGGACTCCGGGGCGCACCACGTCACCGCGGGCGGCTGGGAGCCGCACGCTCTCTGCCAGGGAGCCTCACCTACGACGCGGTATGACCACACCGGGGCTCCGGTCTTCAGGTCGAACGCGACAATTGAACTGAGCCAGGAGCCCGGCTGCTCGCACGACTCGCTGAACCCGCCCGGCGCAGCCGCATTACAAGCCTTCACCGCAGGTGGTTCGCCCTGGGCAACCTTGAAGGTCGCGAAGACCAGTCTGTCCTGAAGATCGACGGCCGGGGGCCCGAACATCACAGCGCCCCAGTAGCCTCCCGGAAGACCATTGGGGTTCGGCAGAGAATACGTCCTCCATAGGATTGCGCCCGTCTGCGGATTGAGAGCGACGAGCGCTCCCGGGTACGTTGACGTGCCAGCCTGCGAGGTGCCGACGAAGATCGTGTCGCCGGCAAGGACTGGCGACCCGGTTATGATCGCGTGCGGATCCGGATCCAGCGTCGTGATCCAGCGCAAGTCACCAGACTTCGCATCAATCCCCATGATGTTCGGTGCGCTCAGATCTCCGATCACCAGCGTGTCGCCGGCAAGCGTCGGACTCGTGCGCGAAATGTCGCCTCCGATCCCGGTGTAGTCCGAAATCTTGTGCGACCAGATCACGTTGCCCGTGGCGGCGCTGAGCTTCCACTCCATGCCTCCGAAATCGCCGAAATAGACCGCTCCATCTGCAACCGCCGGAGTCGCCGAAACGTCGCCAGCTGTAGACGCCACCCACTTCTTCGCGAGATGGCTGACGTTGTCGACCCCAATCCTGCGCTCAAACGGCTGAGTGCGGTTGTCCGCCGAGTCGTAGCCGATCATCCTCCAATCGGGTCCGGTAACGTCCAATGCAAGTGTCCCCGACGCGAAGGCGAGCACCACAGCTGCCAGCGCGCATCTGCAAAACCGTTGGCCTGCCCGAGCACCTCGCTCGTTGTGTCCCATCAAAAACATCGCTTCCTCCTTGCCCGATCAGTTACTACCCTACGGCCCTTCTGTATTGTCTTCCCATACTATTCTCCCCGCACTATCCCAGACTGCCAGCCACCCGTCGCTCACACCTATGACATATCTCCCATCGGGGGAGAACGAGAGCAGTTCGCACGTGTCTGACCGCTGTGCACCGCGTAATTCGAGTTCCTGGCTGTTTCTGAGTTCACACACTCGAACTTCAGCATCGGACCCTGGCTTTCCGGGGATGCACAAGGTGTTATTGCCAACGCTATCCGAGTTCCGTCCCGAGAGCAAGCCAGCCGGTTAGCGTGGTCCCCGGCAGGAAAACGCTATTGAAGACAGCGTACGTTTCAGCATCTACAAGCTTGATGTAACCATTGGCAACAAGTACTGCAAGGACGTCTCTGGCATTGCTGGCTCCAGGGCCAGAGCACTGGTGTATTAAAGGAGCGTCGTCGATTCGCTCGAAGTGCCGGCACCATCCCACCGACCGGATCGTCGGCCACTCGGAGATTGCGCCCGGCTGGAGTCAATGAAGATTGCGCCCATGTGGTCCGTTGCCGGAAAGTGGCAACCGAGGTTCCCGCGCAGCGTTCAAGCCAGCCGCGCGAGCTCGCGAAGGGTCGGTCTAAAGGGATCTCGGGGATTACGTGGGCACCTGCAAAGCGTTTAGCAACCAGCGCCGGCCCGCACTACCTCCGGCATCGGCACTCTGGGTTTGTACCGGTCGCATTTGTCATGGAGAAAGCATTGTTGCGAATGTTGCGCGAGGGGCCGGATGGCTTCAAAGGCGGCCTGAGCGCGGGGAATTATGCGACGATCACCGGAACATCTCCGGCGACCGCTACTCGCGACCTTTCCGATCTCGTTGAGAAGGGCGCGCTCATTCGCTCGGGCGAGCGCCGCCACGCACGCTACTCCACTCCATCGGCATTCCTCTGCAGAGAGTGCATACGGTCCAAATCGACAAAGATGGCAACGTGATTCCCGATCGATTACCGCCGGTAGAGATCCGCGAATTGCCGTAATTCAGCCTCATTCAGGTCCGAAATCGCGCAGTATTGCATGCCTGCCTGATTCCAAACCACCAGATTGAAGCCGCTTACCGCGTCAGGCGCCGCAAGTGCCGAAGTGGAAGGCCACACAAACAGGTTGATCACATGCTGCCGGCGCTTGTAGACGAGCGCCGCGACTGGCCGGCGATCCAGGTAATCGACGCGGCCTCCGATGAGCGCGAAGCCCTCGGCCGCGAAGTCCTTCACATCCGGAGCGTAGTCGAGCCGACCGTTGAACCACGGTTTGACGTTGTGCTGATCTGTGGACGGCACATCGAGCAGATGATCGCCGATCAGCGAACGGACGTGGCTGGAGACGATTTCCTGGGCAACCGCATCGCCGGCGGTTTTCCGTGGTTGCAGCAGCATCGCGTTCCAGCCCGCCGAGATTGCAAGCAGGACGGTCGCGGCAATGGCCCAGGACGTTATGGCGCGGCGACGCGGGATTGCTACCGGCTGCCGGCCGACGCTTTGCATGATGCGATTGCGAAGATCCTCAGGAGCGATGTAGCGCGGGGCCAGCGTTCGCAGATCGGCAGAGAGCCGTGTCAGCCGCTGATGCGCCACCGCGCAATCCAGGCACTCGTCGAGATGCCGGCGCACCTCAGCCGCTTGTGCGGCATCGAGTTCGCCATCGATATAAGCCTCAATCAGCGAAAGCGCGGATTTGCAGGTCATGACTTTGCCTCCATGCAATCGAGCAGGCGCTCGCGGCCCCGCGAGAGGCGCGACATCACAGTGCCAATGGGTACGCCCGCAATTTCAGAGATCTGCCGGTAAGATAATTCTTCGAGTTCGCGCAGCACGATGATTTCGCGATACTCGACGGGCAGCGTTTCAACGCAATCGCGCAGTGAGTCGATTCTGGAATCGCGAATCATAGCGTTCTCGGCATCCATGGGCGCGGTGGCGTCGCCGTGCAGTTGTTCGTTGAATTCCACTGCCACGGCAGCCCCGCCTGTCTTTTTCGAAAGCCACGTAAGACAGGTATTGCGAACCACCGCGAGCAGCCACGCCCTGCCATCGCCGCCATGGAAGCCGCCGAAAAAACGGAATGCCCGCAGATACGCTTCCTGCACCAGATCCTCGGCATCATGCTGGTTGCGGGTGAGCCAGCGCGCCAGGTTGTAAGCGGCGTTCAGATGAGGCACGATGGTTTGTTCAAACAATTCGCGCTGATTCTCGTCAGGCTTGCCGGAATTATTCATGGCGGTCCGCTGGCAGACGATATTGTCCCACGCGACAGACATATCAGATACAACGATGGCGTCTCGCCGTTCATCGCGGCTCGCGACGCGGAAGCTCATGTCGTTATCCGGCGCTTCGGAGTAATAGAGATGCAGAAAAATGTTGGTGTGATTTGATGAAGAGACACGAAATGAACGGCGCCGAATGTCTGCTCAGAACCCTGCTGGCCAACGAAGTGAACCTCTGCCTGATGAATCCGGGTACGTCTGAAATGCAATTCGTCTCCGCGCTCGATCGCGTGCCTGGCATGCGTGGCGTTCTCGGGCTGTTCGAGGGTGTCTGTTCCGGCGCGACGGATGGCTATGCGCGAATGACTGGAAAGCCAGCCGCTACGTTGCTGCATCTGGGGCCCGGCCTCGCCAACGCGCTTTCGAACTTTCATAACGCACGCAAAGCGTTCTCGCCGGTAGTGAATATCGTGGGCGAACATTCCACGCAGCACCTGGGACATGACGCGCCGCTGACCGCCGATATCGAAGGTTTCGCGCGGCCCGTCTCCGGTTGGGTGCGGACGCTCGAGCGCGCTACCGCAATGGGCGAAACCGCGTCGGCAGCGGTGGCTGCGGCAATCGGACCGCCGGCCGGCGTGGCCACGCTGATTGTTCCCGCGGATTTTTCATGGAGTGAAGCCGGCGACCCCGGCGTACGCGTCGCTCCGACAGTGCAGCCTGCGCCAGACGCTGCACAGATTCGCGCTCTCACGGAAGTGCTGCGCTCGGGCCGGCCTGTCGGGATTTTGCTCGGTGGAACAGCGCTGCACACACGCGGGCTGCGCGCGGCCAGCCGCCTGCGTGCAGCTACTGGAGTGAGAATCTTCGCCAATCGAAATGCCGGGCGGATGACACGCGGAGTCGGGATCCCCGCAGCCGAACGGATTCCTTATTTTCCGGAAGCGGCACAAACGTTATTGGCGGGGTTCGAGCGTTTGATCCTGGTGGAAGCGAAACCGCCGGTATCGTTCTTCGGTTATCCGGGGCTGCGATCTACACTCGCGCCGACCGATTGTGCTTTCGACACACTCGACAGCACGGCCGCGCTCGAATGGCTGGCGGAAGAAATCGGCGCGCCACGCGAAGTCACTGAACCTGTGCCTGCGCGACCAACTTTGCCTGCGGGCGAACCGCTGACCGCCGCGGCCATCGGCAGAGCGGTCGCGTCGCTCATGCCGGAAGGCGCCATTATTTCCGATGAGAGCATTTCGTCGAGCGAGCAGATCTTCCCGCACCTCGCGGGCGCAGCCGCGCACGATTATCTGCCGGTCACAGGCGGATCCATTGGCCAGGGATTGCCCGTGGCCGTGGGCGCGGCACTTGCCTGCCCCGGCCGGCGCGTCATAGCGCTCGAAGCCGATGGCAGCGCCATGTACTCGCTGCAATCGCTCTGGACCATGGCGCGCGAGCGGCTGGATGTGACAATCGTGATTCTGGCGAACCGGCGATACCGCATTCTGGATATCGAGATGCGCAGGACCGGCGCCGGCGCAGTGGGTCCTCTGGCCGACAAAATGCTGGATCTTTCCGATCCTGCGCCAGATTGGGTGCGGCTCTCGGAAGGCTTCGGCGTAAAGGCCACGCGGGCAACTACGGCGGATGAATTCATTCGCGCCTTCAGTACCGCGATGCGCGAGTCAGGTCCGAAACTGATCGAAGCGGTACTCGAATAGCCCTATTCCGGCTTCGCTGACACGGATTCGATCAGGTGCTTCGCCGTCTTGCCGCGCGGATTATTCTGCCAGTTATCAAGCTCGTTGGTGGGCAGCCAGTCCGGCAGCGATAGAACCAGGTAGCCCGCAAGCGCACTCAGAAACGGTTCGTAAGTCTGGCGAAACGCCGCAAGCTTCTGTTGTGCCTCCGCATCGGTATCGGCAAACTCCAGGCCCGCGAGACCCAACTCGAGTCGCAGCCTTTCGAACTTTTCAGCGGGCAAGCGATCCAAATCGCTCACAGCGATGCCGACCTGAAAAACGCGCCCCATCTCGACAACAGCCTGACGCGCGGTCGAAAAGCCCAGACGAGCACGAAAGGTGGGCACACCTTTGAACCCCACCATTATCAGCGCGCAGGCATCCATGATAGTGGTGAGCGCGGCGAGCCAGGACTGATTATCGTGCTGCGAGCGGTAAAACGCCAGCATGGGATAAGAAAGCTGGCTCTCCATCAGTTCGGCGCTCCATTGCTGCCATGAATGAAAGAGATGGTCGAGGTCCGGCAGGCTCTTTCCATCGGCGTGGCGCAGCAGCAGGGTTAACGCGGCGGGCGGCGAACCGGCAGCGGCATCCAGCATGATGACTTTGGCTTCGCGCGCAGCGAACAACTGATAGAGAACGGGCAGATAGCCGATCACGATAGCGATAAACCCAAGTCCGGTGCCCGCTTCCAGGACCACCAACAGCTTGGCGGCATGAGTGTGTGGAACCAGATCGCCGTAGCCCAGAGTGAAAAAAGTGACGCCGCTGAAGTAAAGCTGACTGGGCCACGAAAGGTGGGAATATAGGTCCGGGTCGATCGCCCAGTAGAGAGTTCCGAAGCCCGTGATCAGGCCGCTCGCCCAGACCATCAGGAGCCAGACCATCGAAAGGGGGCCATAGAGACTCAGGTAATTATGGCGGCGTTCTTCCGAGGCGATGCGGCGGGCGATTTTCGACCAGACGAGCCAGGTGAGGCGGAAAAAAAGCCGCACAATGCGCAGACGGCTCTTCACCCTGCGCGGAAGCAGCATGACCTCGAACGCATCATGCAGAACCAGCAGCAGAAGCAAAATACTCGAAATAGCCAGCACTGTCGGCGGCATCGTTGGTTATACGTTTTTCGGGTTATACGTTTTCGGGTTACGCGGTTTCGGGGTCGAACTCCTCGCGGAGAATGACAATCACGTCGTTGTCATCGGCGTCGGGATCGTTCATGAGTGCGTGCATTCTGGATTCGAGCGCGGCGTGGTCGGCGGGCGGGATCTTCGCCTTGAGCTCGACCAGGCACTGATCGATTGATGAGCGGGTATTTGCGTTTTCACTTGCCATCTCTTCTGAGCGTAACAGGCTTAAACGGAACGTGCGCCTTTCTTCAACTCACCTTCGAGACGCATATTTTTGACCAGCCGGTACAGATAGTTCGGATGCACACCGAGGAGCCGCGCGGCCTCGCCATGGTCGTTCCCGGCCTGCTCGTAAGCGCGCTTCACTGCGGCTCGCTTGGCGGAGTTGATCGCGCCCTGCAAAGCCCCCCCACCGTCATCGGCGCCATGCGGTTCATGGAGAGCTTCGGGCAGATCCTCCGGCCGAATGGTGTCGACGGAGCCAAGCACCACGGCGCGCTCGATGGCATTCTCCAGTTCGCGCACGTTGCCTGGCCAGTCGAACCCGCGTAACAACACAGCAGCCTGCGGCGAGATGCCTGCGATCTGGCGGCCGCATTTAGCCGCGTAGCGGGCGGCGAAATGCTTCGCCAGCGGCATGATGTCTTCGGGCCTTTCGCGCAAAGCCGGCGTGCGTAACGCGATTACGTTGAGCCGGTAATAAAGGTCCTGACGGAAACGGCCCTCACGGATCGCTTCTTCTATGTTGCGATTGGTGGCGGCCACAAGACGAAAATCCAGCTGAACCGTATGCAGTCCGCCGACACGCTCCACCTCGTGCTGTTGCAGCACGCGCAGTAATTTCGACTGGAGTTGCACAGGCATCTCGCCTATCTCATCGAGGAACACCGTCCCTCCGCAGGCAGCTTCCAGCTTGCCCCTTTTTTGCATCACCGCGCCGGTGAACGCACCTTTTTCGTGACCGAACAGTTCGCTTTCAAGCAGCGTCTCTGCCAGCGCCGCGCAATTGATGGCGATGAAAGGCTTCGCAGCGCGCAGACTATTGTGGTGCACCGCGCGTGCCACCAGTTCCTTGCCGGTGCCACTCTCTCCTGTAATGAGAACCGTCGCGTCGCTTTGCGCAACGCGCGCGATACGGCTCCGCAGTTCCAGCATCAGCTGGCTACTGCCGCGCAGCTCGTCTTCAGCGCCCAGTTCTTCTTTGAGCTGGCTGACTTCGCTGCGCAGCCGTTCCAGATGAAAGGAATTCTCGATCGCAATGGACGCGATCTGCGAAATGGCTGTGATGATACCGAAATCGGATTCGGAGAACGGTTCCGAGCGGGCCAGGTAGATCGCGCCGGCAATTTCGTCGCGTACGAAAAGCAGCACAGCCATTTCGCCGGATGCGAAGAGAGGACGCTTCAGCGCCACCGCTTCGTAGACGATGGCGGGAGTCGGTTCCCCGCTCTCAATGAGGAAGATGGCGCCCTGGTCGCTGGGGACCAGATCGGAGATCAGTGCCAGCAGATGACCCCGGAAGACGTGTTCCGTCGGCGTACCCCGGGCGCCGTATAGCTCGCGGGCGGATTGCAGCAAGGTGCAGATGCGCAGCAACGCCGGAATCTGATCCATGTCCGCCATCGCTACGAAGTATAGCGTCATTTGCAGTTCAAGGCGCCGGGTTCCGGCGCCCTGTTGTTCGCTTTCACCTTTTGGTTAGGGAATCCACCGGGAGGGTTGAAAAATCGCGGAGTACGACCGGGAAATCCTTTGCTTTCAGCCGTCACAGTCTGGCCACCGCGATGCATCTTAGTCGACCGTTCCCGAAACAGAATAAAAATCTCAGGGACCGAAAGAGAAACGAAGATGAAAAACTTTTTAAACCACCTCATGACATCGGCTGTGCTCCTGGTTTCTTTGGGAGCAGTTACTGGCGCCGTCCTCAATGCGCAGACATTCAATCTGCATGCTGTCGTCCCGTTCGCCTGGCAAATCAACAACCACCAGCTGAATGCGGGCGATTATCAGATCACCAAAGACAGTTCCTCGCCGGTAGTTACAATGCGCAACAACAATAGTGGAGCAGGTATGTTCCTGCAGGTCTCCGGCGGAGCGGGCGGCAGTACCGCTACCCAGCTGGTGTTCCACCGCTACGGCGATCAGTATTTTCTGGCGGAAATTGTCGGAAGGGAGGGCATAGTCAGCAAAGTGCCCGTCAGCAAGGCAGAACGAGCGCTGCAATCCGAGCAGCCTCGCGAGATGGCGACCGTACTTGTCGACATCAAGCCGTTGTTCAACTGAACACCTTCAACCAGCCTTTCCCCTCAGTCACCTCTCCACGTTTCCATTTTTTCAACCTTCCATAGAGGAGCGGCGCGGCTGAGCCGCTCCCGAATGGAATCGCGCCCCGGCAGGCTGGGGGGCTGCGGCAGAGGCGCACGCGCATCTGAAACCAGGCCGCCTGCATTGCATTCAGAACCTTATACAAGCATGGAGACAAACATATGACGAACCACAAGACATTAAAAATCACGATGATCGCGTCTCTGGTTGCAGGAATCGTCGGGTTTTCCCCCGCACTTCACGCAGCGAACGAGGAATCGGTATCGAAGCTCCTCTCGCAAGCTAGGGCGCAGTCTTACGCCATCTCGGTGGACGCGACCACCCTTGAATCCTACACGCGCCAGCCCTCACTGGACTGGTCGACTCATGCCGCGCAAATCATGCGCATGAAGTACGACATCAATGCCGCCGGCGCCACCGTCGCGGCGCTGAACGATTCGAAGAGCCAGGCGGCCGCATGGCAGGTCACCGCGATCGACCGGATTGTCCCGTACTTGCGCGAGATCGCAACCAACACCACGGCCGCCATCGAGTTTCTGAACAAAAATCAGTCGCGGCTGAGGAGCGCGGAATATAAGGATTACATCGAAGCCAACTCCGACACGTCGCAGGAACTGGCCAGCCTGATCGCTCACTTTGTGGACTACGGAAACCATAAGAGCAGATACGAGAGCCTGAAGAATACGCTCGAACTGCCCGACAGGTAAGTCCAATATTTTCGGAGAGGCGTGCGGCAGAGAAAGGAAAGATCATGAAAAGGTATCACATATTCGGCGTCGTAATTCTTTCGTGCCTGGCAGCAGCGCTGACCTGCATGCCGCACGCCCTCAACGCGGCGGACAGCCCCGATGCGATTATGAAGCTGCTCGGCGATGCTCAGGCACAATCCGCTCAGCTATCGCTCGAGTGGAAGTCTTGCGCAAGGCGGCCCGCCATCGACTGGGCAAGCGACGCAGCCGAGATCGCGCGGATGAATGGTGAAGTAACTGCCGTCGTCCGCACCCTGGGTGCATTGAACGAGGCACGCCGTCAGGCCTCTCCTGCGCAACTCGCCGCCACGGACCGGATCGTTCCCGTAATGCAGGAAACCGTAGACAATACCACGCACGCTATCGACTTCCTGGCCAAAAACCAGACGCGGTTAACGAGTAAGCAATACAAAGATTACGTGGAACAGAGCTCCGATACATCCAACCGCCTGGCCACCCTCGTTTCACAGATGCTGGATTATGAGAGCCGTAAGGCCAGGCTCGACCTTGCGAAACGAAATCTGGAACTCGCGGCGAAGTAGAAGTAACACAGTCAAGTAATCCAGTCGAGTAACCCAGGCAAGTAACATGGGGAAATGGCGCGCCAGACGGCTTTCAGTAAATCGGCTGCGGGGAAGCGGTCGGGACCGTCCGCTCAATCGTCGTCGGTCCTGATCCTCATCGGGGTTTTCAAACTGGTGAAAGCCATCCTGCTCATCGTGGCAGGGATCGGCGCAATCAGGCTCCTGCACAAAGACGTTGCCGATACCGTAATCCATTGGACCCGCGTTCTGCGGGTGGACCCCGATAATCGTTTCCTCCATGGAACGCTGACCAGAATCTTCCGCGTCACACCCCAACAGCTGAAGGAACTGAGCGTGGGAACTTTCATCTACGCAGGTCTGTTCGCAACCGAAG
>Ga0182024_10017163_pt1 | contig 13630 bp, 17 predicted proteins | sample P32metaG_FD_120480 | JGI IMG/M metagenome (GOLD analysis project Ga0182024, IMG submission 120480) | Permafrost microbial communities from Stordalen Mire, Sweden - P3-2 metaG (Illumina Assembly) | ecosystem: Environmental > Terrestrial > Soil > Wetlands > Permafrost | place: Sweden: Stordalen... | reverse complement strand
TTCTCCTGCTTGCACGCGGTCGCGCCCAGAATGAGGCCGCTCGCGAGAGCTGCAACCCAAAGGCACTTTTGCACGGCTAAGGGATTCATAGGGTCACTCTTCCCCAAGAGCTTTCTCAAACAAAGCCTTCGCATTCCAGAAGGAAAGCAAGCTCTGTTCGTAGTCGTGGTCAGCGTTGGCCACGGCGGCTTGCTGTTCCAGCACGTCGCGCAGCAACACGGCGGAATGCTTGAACTGATTGCTGACTTCCCGCATCTTCTCATTGGCCGCGTCGCGGGCGGCCTGCGCCACGTCGAGCAGGGAACGGCTCTCTTCCAGCTTGCGGAAGTTGTTGTCGACATCGAGCAGAACCTGGGCTTGCGTTTCCTGCATTTGATAGTGGCTTTGCTGCAGCGAAACATCCTTTTGTTGAACTTCGTCTCTGCGCCCTCCCCAGTCGAAGGGATCCCATTTCAATTCCACGCCGGCGGAAAGAATATTCTGCGGCAGGATCTCGGTATTGATCGGGTCTAAGTAGTGGATGGCTGCGCCGACGTCGGGAATGTACTTTGCCTTGGACAATTTCTTGTCATAATTGGCGCGGCTGACATCGATCGCAGCCTCTTTGATCTCGGGTCGCTGCTCGAGCGCGGTTCGCCGGGCCACCTTCAAGTCCATCTCCGCGGGCGAGATCGGGGGTATTGCCTCGGTGCGGAAGGGGATATCGAGATCGCGCCCCAGCAGTTCGTTCAGGTGCTCCTTCTGGGTGTCGAGTGTGTCCCGCAACTGGACGATCTGGTATCGCGCCTGGGCCAGCTTCGCCTTTACCTGGAGGCTATCGGACTTGAGGACAGATTCCTGCGCGACATACTGTAAGGCGACCCTGTCCGTCTCCTCATATTGCTTGACCAAAGCTTGCGCCGCGTCCAGGGAGCTTTCTGTTTGCAGCGCGGCGTAGTAGGCCTGTTTCACATCCGCCGCGAGCGACTGCCGTTTGCCTTTGTATTGTTCGCCGCTAAGATCGGCTGACAACTGCTGCTCCCGGATTGCCAGATGAATCTGATAAAGCTGCGAGAGGGGCTGCGCCACCTGCGCCGATGCATAGCCGGTGATGCCGTGCGAGAGACTGAGCTGCACATTCTGCGACTGAACTGGGACTCCGTTCACTTTGCCAAAAAGTTCCGCGGGAAAGTTGAAGGTTGGCGATGTTATATCTCCCGAGGCAAACAGGTAGGTGCTGATCGCCGGGAAGCGTTTGGTCTTGGTTTGAGCGACGGCCCACTTGGACTTGACTATGTCGAGCTTGGCAATGTTCACCGGCCGGTTATTCTCCATGGCGACCTGGATCGCCTGCGACAACGTGAGGACCGGGGCATCGCCCGGGAGTTCTTCCCCAAGCAATAGCATCCCGGCCATCAACGCTGCCCCGGCGACCATCCAGCCCAGTGCCTTGGTGTGCCTTGGTAGCATCATCGTCGAATCGCCCGCGTGGCGGATGGCTTAGGAACGGCTCCTTCTCAGGCCGCCTCCGCCGCCTTGCGGGCCGAGACTGTTCAGGTCATTCAGCACCGCCTGCCGGTCCAGTGGACGAAAAGATCCGGCGTCCATGGTTTGCTCAATTTCCGACTTCGATCGCTTGAGCGTCATCAGCTGCTGCAGTTTGCCGGCTCCGCTGGTCTTGATGCTTTGCAGCGAGTTCAAACTGTCCTGCAACTGCTTCACCTGGGGCCCAGTGGGATTGCCGTGCATGACGGCAGTGAATATGTCTTTGCCGAGTTTCGCCCCCGGGTCCACGGCTGCGGTGGACACTGGCGTGGTCTGTTTATTGGCCATCATTACCTGGAGATCCTGCTCCAACGTTTCGCGATCCGGTTGCTTCACGGTGGCCATGATGGCCTTCATCTTGGAGACGGTGGTCCAGGGCGTCATAAGATCGACCGGGGCGCCGGGTTTCTGGTTCGCTTTGTAGGCCTTCAGGATTTCGGCGTTCGCCTGTAGTTCCTTAAGTTGAGGGATGGTTATGCTGCCATTCAAGACCGCCGCCTTGATGTCCTGATGGAATTTATCGGTAGCGGGATTGGAGGCCGTTCCCTGGGGAATCGCAAGTGCCAAGGGCAACTGCGCGGCCAGAACAACTGAGAGCGAAAGCGTACGTAGATTCATTTTCATAAGTCCTGCTTCCTACCGAAAAAATTGAAAGCGAGCATTGAAGCTGCTTTTACTTGACCGAATAACTGCGAGAATCGAGGCAGGCTGACAATGACCGTTTGAAGTTGTCGAGCGGCTGGGACGCAGTTTTAGCTGCGTCGGCCTGTTTGTCAGCCTGGTCGGTCTCTTGCTTCTCTTTACGTTTGGCCTTGATTCCGCCCAGGATTGCGCCTCTGCGCGCCCCAGCCGCCGGGTCACCGCCCGTCGCGCCGGAGATTACGGCTCCGCGAACAGCGCCCTGCGCCGCCGGCTTGTCCGCGCTTTTAGGATCTTGCTTTTTGGCCGCTGAGGCAGTGGTGGTTGCGTTTGGATCGAACCCAGTCTGTGTTTTGGCGTTCGAATAGCATTGGGACTCGTCGGTCAATTGCTGCGTCGCGCTCTGCTTATTTTTCGGGTAGACGTAGAGTCCCACGGTGCTTGCCATGCCCTTTATCGGCGGCGAATTCTGTGCCTTGGCGGGCAAGGTCACTGCCATGAACAGGAACAGGAAAAGCGCAGAGATCATCATCCTTTTCATACGCTGGCCTCTCTACTGGGCAGAAGCCACCGCGACTTCGCCCTTGTCGTTGGTCTTAATCCAGCCCTGTGCGGCCATCGACTTGAAGATCTCCTTCGCCGTGGCATCCGCGGTTTTTGACGCGTAGGCGTTCAGGGTCTTCTTTCGGTCGGTCACCGTGGACTTGGTGGCGGCGACCGCGGGATTCAGGCCGGCCACGACGGGCAGTCCCGCACCCACATTCTTGGCTGGCTTCGTGTCCGTCTGAAACTGTAAAAACATGACCGAATCCGAAGGCGTCTTCAGATGCACATCCACATTGGTTTCAACATCTGCGCCGCCGGCGCCCATCCCGACAGTGACGCGCTCCGCTTTATTGCCCTCTTTCAGAGAGACGAACGATCCTTTAATAACCAATGCGTGGTCAGATGGGGCGGTGCCGGCCGCTACATGCTCCACCGGAATGCCGCTCTTCGCCAGGGCCTTCACCAGCTCCTGGGCGTACGTCTTGCCGGCGCTGGCTGCGATCGCGTCCTGGCTCTTGTCTCCAGTGATCAGGTGCCTCGGACGCATTGCCTGGATTTTGTCGACTTGGACATCGTCGGGGTTAACCGCAAAGTCATAGACCAGGATCTTGTCCGGCTTGGGCAGCGAACTGCCGCCGCGGTAACCGGCAACCGGGGTAACGTTGATCTTTGCCGCGAGGGGACCCTGCGCGCGGGCTCCCGAAACCAGCAAACCGCCTATCGCCAACCACAAAAGCGGGGTCCTTAGACGGCTCCCCGGTCCAGATACATTCAGTAATCTTTCCATGAACAATTGCTCCTTCCGCCGGCAAGGGGGCGGCTCCGCTGTGGAATTGGTGGCCCGTGGGGGGGGCCGTCGCGGATGATGGGGGGAACTTGTCTGCGATGACCGACGCGAATCATCGTCTCCGCCGGGAGTTTGGTCAATGCAGAAGATGTAAAACCTTCATCAAGTGATCTAAATTCCATCTAACCCTGTAAATCACTTTGCCTCTTCGACATGCGAGCGGTTTGCTGTTGCGGATCAAGATTTGGCGCTATAGACTGGGCCTCATCGATCGGGGCTGGACGATGCGCCCTTGCCTCACGAATGGCCACCGAGTAGACCGACCCGAGCAGGTGAGTTAGTCCGTGGCCGAACCAATTATTCGTTTTGAGGAATTCGACTTGGATGTCGAGCGCTACGAGCTGCGCCGCTCCGGCCGTGCGGTAAAGCTCGAGCGAATACCCATGGAGCTGCTCATCCTGCTGCTCCAGAGCAATGGAAAGCTGGTCCGCAGAGAAAGCATTAACCGCCGGCTCTGGGGCGAAAACACCTACCAGGATACCGAGCATAGTGTTAACACCGCGGTAAACAAGCTGCGCTACATTCTTCGCGATGATCCACGGGAACCGCGCTTTATTCAGACTGTGGTTGGTCAGGGATACCGTTTCATCGCGAAGGTTACCGCCGATCCAATCGCGGCGGATCCGGCGCCGCCGGTCTCGCTGGTCCAGGCCGAACCGGAGAGAGAAAAGGCGCTGCCACCGGCGGTCCACAATGGGTTTGTTCCGGGCTCGGAGCAGATCCCGCGCGAAGCCCCAAAACCTGCATTTTCCGATCCGTTGTTAGAGGCTTCGCTGCCCGAACCGGATTTGCGACGCCGGCGATGGACTCTCCCGCTCGCCGCCGTCTCGCTTGGAGTTTTGCTCGCGATAGCCGCCGTCTTCTATCTGTTGCATAAACTGTCGCCGGCTCAGCGGTCAGCGAGCGTGGCGGGCGGATTTCGTTCGGTGGCGGTACTGCCCTTCGTCAACCTGGCGCAGAACTCGGATCAGGACTACATCGTGGACGGCATGACCGACCAGCTCATAACCGACCTCGCAAGCAGTACACCTCTCCGTGTCATCTCCCGCAGCTCCATGATGCATTACAAAGGGACGCAGGTGCCCATGCAGGAGATTGCTCAGACTCTGCATGTGGACGCCGTGCTGGAGGGTTCGTTCCTGCACGACGGAAAGCAGGTGCGCATTACGGCAAATTTGATTGACGCCAGAAACGATCGCCACCTGTGGGCGCAAGTCTACGAAGAGAGTGGAAATGACCTGCTGACCATGCAAGAGCTGGTAACCAACGACATCGTGCGCGAGGTTGCTCTTGCCCTGGGCAGCGGTGCATCCACTTCCAAGCTGCGGCCTGTGAATGTCAGGGCGCGCGACGCTTACCTCCGCGGCCGCTTCCTGTGGAACAAGCGCACGCTCGATAGCATGAGTAAGTCGATCGCCTACTACCAGGATGCAATCAAGGCCGATCCTGACTACGCGGAAGCCTATGCTGCCTTGGGAGATGCGTATGTGCTGCTCAGTAGTTATGGTGGTCCTGACCCTTCCATCTCGCTCGGGAAGGCGCAGGCGGCCGCGGAACAGGCCTTGCGGCTCGGGGGAGGATTGGCCGAGGCCCATGCCGTCTTGGGCGCGGTCAGAACAGACCGGGACTGGGATTGGCCGGGAGCCGAGGCTGAGTATCGGCGTGCCCTGGAACTGAATCCCTCCTATCCGACCGCACGCCATTGGTACAGCTTGCACCTTTCCCGCTTAGGAAGAACGAAGGAGGCGGAGGCGGAGATTCAATCAGCGCGCGTCCTGGACCCGCTGTCGACAATTATCAGTACTGACGCCGCTGAGACTGCTTACTGGGCGCGCAAGCCCGGCGAGGCTATGGCGCGGATCCGGGAAGTTCTGTCGCTCGATCCTTCCTTCGCTGAAGCGCACCTGGTAAAAGGGAAGATCTATGAACAACAGGGACACTATGAGCAGGCCCTGGCCGAGTTTAAGAGCGCGCTGACGCTCTTTGGCGGCGGTGCTAACGTGGAGGCCTTGCGGGGCCACGCCCTCGCTCTCGCAGGGGCCACGGAGCAGGCCCAGGAGATTGCAAAGCAGTTGGAAGCTACGTCGACGCATAGCTATGTCTCCGGCGTGGATATCGCCGAGGTTTACTGTGGACTTCGCCAACGCGAGGATGCCATGCACTGGCTGGACAGGGCATACCTGAACCGCGACAAGGGAATGAATATGTTGGGCATTGATCCGATCTTCGATGGATGCCGCGACGACACACGCTTTCAGGATTTGCTTAGGAAGCTGAGACTATCCCCTGTTTAGAGCGGTTTCACGCAACATGATACTCGCTGCTGACCAATCCGCTGGGATAGTGCCGAGTCGCTACGTGGCGGAGCCGGATATCGCCCGGTAGGGCGCCGAAGAGAGGAACTCGTTCACCAATCAGCACAGGTACACGAGTAATAATGAGACGTTGTATGAGCCCGGCGCGCAGGAAACCTTGAATGGTGATCCCTCCGTCGACGTAGAGGTGGTGGGCGCCACTCGCAGCGAGTTGCGAAACGATCTGAAGGGGAGGCCCGGCCATTTGTTCAACTACGCCTCCGCTGGCCGCGGACAAGTCGATGGGGCGACTACTCAGGACCACGACGCGCTTGTCCCCATAAGGCCAGGGCCCCAGCGTCAGAACCGTCTCGAAGGTCTTGCGACCTATCACGATCGCATCGACGCTTGCTATGAATTCGTCGTAGCCGTGGGGTTCGCCGCAGCCCGGCGGCAGAAAGTCCAATCTCCATTCGGTCGCGCAATGAAGCCGTCGAGGCTGGCGCCGACAAAGACAGATACCATCATCGTGGCTCCTCTCCTGGCGTGCTTAACGAACAAGCTACTTAGGAACCAACGCCGTCTGTCCCAAATGGTAGGCGAGATGATTCGTTCGGCTCAGCAAGACGGCGAAGCGGTTGCGCAGCGGATCTTCGGCAAATTCCTCCTCAGAAACCGCGGTGTGCTTTTGCAGCCATTCGCTTGCGGAAAGGCTTGCAAATCCTGTGAGCAATCTGCCGTTTACCTCATCCCAGGCGCTCTTTATCTCTTTGACCGGTGGCAGTTCGGGAATGGTTTTGTCCGGGTTGGAAAGGAAGAGAACATCGAATTCCGGATGGAGGCGCTCGCCAAAACCCAGCAGCGGTAGCATGCGATCGTGAACGGCCGTCAGGTGTCCCCAGAGATAGATCAGGCGGTTCTTTCCCGGTGCCACTTCCTTCATGAGTTGTTCTTCGCTGAGAACGGGAAATAGCCGGTCGGCTCTTTCAACGGCAGACTTCCAGGAATTCAGTGCGACCGTCACCAGCGATTGCTCCGGCATCATTGTGGATCCTCTTTTTCTCGCGCGGCAACTGCTGAAGTACAGCGCGAATGCTATGTCTTGAACATAGCCATGATATCCCGAGAGCTGACGGCATCCTCTGCGAAGGTAAAGGTGCCATGCTCTTGCATTTCCCGTCCGGCGCGAAGAAGGGCGCCCAGGGCGGCGCGAGCGAGAGCGCTGCCGACGCTGACGCGCCTGACTCCAATCGCTGAGAGGGCAGCCAGGCTCAGCGGGGCGCCTTCCAATCCCATGAGGACGTTCACCGGGCGATCGACAGAGCTGACCACCGCGGCAATGTCGTCCTTGCTTGTGATGCAGGGCGCGTAGAGAACATCGGCGCCCGCTTCCTGATAGGCCTGGAGACGCTTGATCGTGTCTCTGAGGTCACGCCGGCCGACCAGGTAGTTCTCAGCTCGTGCAGTGAGCGTGAACGGAAAGCCCAGGGCGCGCGCACTCTCAGCCGCGGCGCGGACTCGTTCAGCCGCAAACGCTTCTTCATAGATGGGGCGGTCCGGGTGCCCGGTCGCGTCCTCGATCGAACCACCAACGAGGCCCGCGGCTCCCGCGAGGCGGATGGTTTCGGCGACGACTTCAGGGGCGTCTGCAAAGCCATTCTCAAGATCAACGCTGACGGGCAGATCGGTGGCTGATGCCATCGCGGAGACGTGCGCCATCATCTTGTCACGGCCAACCGTTTGGTCCCGCTGGCCCATAGAGAATGCATAACCGGCGCTGGTCGTAGCCAGCGCCTCAAAGCCGAGGTGTGCCAGCACACGTGCAGTGCCGATGTCCCATGGATTGGGAATGATAAATGCCCGGTCGCGCTCGTGGAGCGCGCGAAAGGCCCGTCCTTTTTCTGTCTGGGTCGTCATGGGCGATCACGCATCTCGTGCGAGTGTTGAGGGAAGGCCAAACGTCCCATCCACCACTTCCACGAAGTTTCTCTCTTCACGGAGGATGAGTCGCTTGCTCTGCGCCATGGTGAAATTATCACGCGCTTCGGGATCATCGTCATAAACTTCCTTGTGTTGGACTTTGTGGGGCGGCTTTGTTGCCTGCATGATTGACATTATGCTGGTTCCTTGACATGGACGATTCGTTTAGGATCAAAGTATGAATATTGAAGACCACAATGACGCGGCGGTCTCTAGAATTGCAGCGGCTATCGGCGAACCAGCGCGAGCTCGCATACTCTATTGCCTGATGGACAGCCATGCGCGAACAAGCACCGAGCTCGCAGTCGTGGCTGAGGTAAGTCCATCGACCGCAAGCGCACACCTGAGCCGGCTCAAGACGGCGGATTTGGTCAGAGTCCTGGTGCAGGGAAAACATCGCTACTACAGTTTGGATGGACCCGAAGTTGCCCATGTACTTGAGGGACTGAGCGTCCTCGCCGGCTACAATCGCGACAAGTTCGTGCCCAGCACGCCAAGCCGGTTAGCTGCTGCGCGGACTTGCTACGATCACATGGCAGGAACTGTAGCCGTGTCGCTCCATGATCGTTTGCAGGTGCTTGGGTGGCTGTCAACCGGGTCGACGGGGAGCGACAACGCATACGACCTGACCCCAGTTGGAACGAAGGCGTTTGAGGCTCTTGGCATTGACCTCGAGGCGACTCGGACGCTGCGACGCCGGTTTGCTTGTGCATGCCTGGATTGGAGCGAGAGGCGCCCTCATGTCGGCGGAGCGCTGGGGGCAGCCATCCTGAAACTTGCGCTGAAAAGAAGATGGGTGAGGCAGGATCTTGATAGTAGAGCTCTCGCCATCACAAGTCTTGGACGACGCGAAATGCAGGCTCGCTTCGGCCTTCATGCTTGAGGGTTTCAGCCCTTCGGTCAGACTTTGGGCGGCATCGCTGCCGTGAGAGGACGTTCACTTTTCCCCATCCGTGTGCCAACCGGGATTGGTCCATTGGCCATCGCGCAGTACGAAGATCTCGGTGGCGCGTCCTGAACTGACAGAATGCTTGCCATGCATCTCGGTTTCAACTACGTACTTGCTGTACAGGATCGCGACGTCACCAAATCGCTGCGTTTCTGTTCGCGGAAACTCCAGGCGGACCAGCTTTCCTCCATCTGCCTGAAATTGCGCGGCGGATTGGAGGATCTCGGCCTGATGCTTCCACTTGCTTTCGCCGGAACTGATCACGATGGTCTCCGGTGGCACAAGTTTTTTGAGAGTGCCGGAGTCGTTGGCGAACCACGATCTCCAAACCGCTTCCCGCACCTGGAGCAGGTTGGTCCCTTCATCAGGGTTTGCGGCGAAGGCAGCTATGCTCCATCCAGCGAAAATCAGGGTGACAGCGGCAATGGTGAAGGATCTGCGATGCATATTTCCTCCGATCGGGTTAAGTCGTCTTGCCGTTCGTTGCTACGCTTTCCGTGCGGCCTTGATAGAGTGCAAGCAAGAGTGCCGCAGCGGAAGCAGAAAAAACCGAATAATCCAGAGGCGACTTGAGACCGAATGAGACGGCCATGGCGACCCCGAATAGAGCCAGCAGAAGAGCACTGGCGAGAGCCGTCCAGTGCGGCCATAGCCCAATCACCAACAAGATGCCAAGAGCCAACTCCGCAACAGTGGCAGCCCAGGCGAGAAACGGAATGGTAGAAGCAGGCATGAACGAGTTGACCTTGGCCGTGTAGTGAATGAAGCCATCAAAATTTCCGTATCCCACGTTCCTGCCTCTCCACAAGCCGAACCGGTCGGCGATGCCGGATAGGAAACCGATTCCAAGGGCGATCCGTGCATACAGGTTTGCCATCTTCTCCCAGTTGAACGGATGAGCGCCGGTTGCAGAGCCGCGATGGGCCGATGCACTCTGAGGGTTGTTGTTCACGGTTGATTATCTCCACCTGATTTGTTCTTTGACACTGGGACAGAGAGAGGAACGGAATGATCGCAGATAAAGTATGCAAGGAACGTTGCCGGTTTTTCCCGGCTGGCGTTCGCGGAAACGAGGTGAATGCCATTCGGCGCTTCGTAGAAGCTATCTCCAGTCTTGTAAACGGACTCTTCTCCGCCTCTAACCTGCATCCGAACTGCGCCCTCGATCACATATCCAACCACCGGGCAGGGGTGGCTATGGGGTGCCGACGAACCTCCCGGTGGATAGGTTACTTCGACTGTAGTCACCTGCAGCCGGGCTCCATCCCAGCGGGGGTAGGGCGTGTGTGAAAGCGACGTGAGAGCGGGGACCTAAGCGAGCTGGCTGGGTAGGCTGAGGGGAGTCCGCGGCCAGGCTCGCGCCACTGGCGGTCCACAGCGAAGCCAGCAACAGGTTGAGGATCAAGGATCGTTTCCGCATGCACCCAGCCTAGAGAAAAGTGGTACTGTCGGACAGGCCCACTTAGGGATAATTCCACTGGACCACTTTCTATGGCGAAGCGCACCGCTTCATTCAACCTGCTGCTGCCGGCACGTGAAGCAGAAACGCCCGCAGGCCGCTGGCTTTACGCGGCTTTACGTGCCGATGTGCTGGCCGGTCGTTTGCGGGCGGGGTCAAGGTTGCCCGCCACGCGGGATTTGGCCCGGCAGTATGGGCTCTCACGGGGAACGGTGGTCAATGCATTCGACGAGTTGAAGTCCGAAGGCTACCTGCATGGAAGCAGGGGATCGGGCACCTATGTCAGCAGCGTGTTACCCGAACATTTGTTGCAGGTGGCTGGGAGCCAGGATCTCTCAGCGAGGGAGCAGCGGCCACGCAAGCTTTCCGGCTATGGAGAGCGGGTGCGGCCGTTCTCAAATCTAAAGAACCGTCCCACCCGGGCTTTTCGAGCCAACCTGCCCGCGCTCGATCTGTTCCCAACCAAAATCTGGATGCGGATCGCGACCCGTCGTTTACAGCGCCTCTCCATACCTCAACTGCTTGGCTGCGACACGATGGGCTATTTGCCGCTACGAACTGCCGTCGCCGACTACTTGAATTCCTCGCGTGGAACGCAGTGCAAACCCGAGCAGGTAATGATCGTTTCCGGAATGCAGGAGGCGCTGGATCTGGCTGGGCGGCTGATTCTGAATCCTGGCGATCAGGTTTGTCTGGAGGAGCCCGGGTATCCCGGCGCTGCAATGGCTTTCGAGGCGCTTGGGGCAAAGATCTGTCCAGTGCCCCTGGATAGCGAAGGGATGCAGTTGCCGGGGACGCGGGCGCGGCAAGCGAAACTGATCTATGTGACACCCGGGCACCAGTTTCCTGTGGGCACGACCATGAGCCTGGCGAGGCGCCTGCAACTGCTGGAATGGGCTCGCCGTTCGGGTGCGCTGATCTTCGAGGATGACTACGACAGCGAATATCGTTACACGGGGCGGCCAATACCCGCATTGCAGGGATTGGATCGACAGGGAGTGGTGCTCTTCGCCGGAAGCTTCAGTAAAGTGCTCTTCCCCTCGTTACGTCTCGGGTACTTAGTGCTTCCGCCTGATCTTGTTGAGTGCTTCGCAGCCACGAAATCTGTCGTCAACCGCCATACTCCCCCCTTTGAACAGACTGTGCTCTGCGATTTTATCGTCGACGGTCACTTTGGACGGCACCTCCGGCGCATGCGCGAAGTGTATGCCGAGCGGCTGTTGATACTGATGCAAAGCGCGCGGCAGCGGCTTGCGGGATTGCTGGAGCTTTCCAACGTAGAGGCGGGATTGCAGACCGTGGGCTGGCTACGCGAGGGAATTGATAGTGAGGGGGCGAGGCGGGCTGCAAAGGCTCGCAAGGTAGAAGTAATGCCACTCAGTATCTACAGCCGCCGTCCGATGCAGCGGCAAGGATTGCAGATGGGGTTCGCCGCTGTGAACGCAAAAGAGATCAAGCGGGGCGTTCAACAACTGGCCATTGCGCTGGAAGAACTTGCCCGCGCGCATCGATGACGGCCGTCCTCGCGGCCGTGTTCACTGTCTACTCGGTGACGTACAATCGTGCGAGATAAATTGCACGAGCAAAAGTGTTGCGCCGTGCACGTGCCCTCCACTGGAAAGGCTATTTCCTCATGCAGCTTAGTCAGGTGACCGACGCTTTTCTTAAGGCCTCTGTGAAGCAAATGGAGGTCGCTGAGCGCAATATCAACCGTTGTCTCGATAGGCTGTCGGACGAACAGATCTGCCATCGCCGGGCTGACTATGAAAATACGATTGCCAATCTTCTACTACATCTGGAAGGCAATCTGCGTCAGTGGTTTCTGCACGGCATCGACGGCCAGCCGGACGTGCGCACCCGAGACTCCGAGTTCGCGCTCTCACCCCCTGTGCAACCCGGCGAGATTCGCAAGCGTTTTGCCGCGACCCTTGCAGAAGGCCGAAGCGTCATCGGATCGCTTCCGCCTGAGCGCCTGCTCGAAACGATCGACCCTCAACCAACTGGGAATTGGGGGCCGATGACCATCCTTGCTGCGATCTTTCGGATTGTTAGCCACCTGGAAATGCACACGGGTCAGATTATCCTGCTGACTAAGCAGCTCAAGGACTGCGATCTGGATCTGTCCATTCCGCGGAAGCGATAGCCGCGCACGACGGAATCCGGAACGGCCCACCGCCTAGTCCCCCAACCTCCATGTATAGATACGCACAGGCGGCGTGGACGAGAGGTTTTCGCTCAGCCCTCGTCGGCCGAGGGACCGTACATGCCTGGGATCGGAGCGCCGAGCGTGCGAAGGTCGCGGCCCAACTGCGCGCGGTGATGGATGAGGTGATTAAGCACCCAGGTGCGGAAGACGACATAGCGCGAATCGTCGATCCAGATCTGGTCGCCAGCCGTCATCTTCCAGTTGTCGTTCCATCTGGCTGGATCGAGGCGCGCGAGAACCTGCTTTGCTTTCGACGTGTCTTGGTCGAACCTTTCCAAGACTTCGGCTTTGCTTGCTGGGTCCCAGGGCTTGTAGCTGGCCATATCGAAGTTCAGGCCGTTTTTGGATAGCGTGTCGACGCCCCATGCTCCTGCCGTTTCTGCGACATGAGCGGCAAGACGGCCCAGCGTCATGGATTTCGGGTTGGCCTTCCACTTCAGATCGGCATCGGCTGGAATCGAATCCAGCATCTTTCGCGTCGAGACAAGTTCACGGCCGTACTCGGCTATCAGTTCCTCTTGTATGTCCATCGGCAACCTCCGGAATTCGATGCGGACAAGCATACGGGAAGTTTCCGCCAAAAGGAGAAGTAAAAACGAATATCTCCGGCCGGCTGAAGGCAAAAGCTCGCCGCGGGTGCCGACATCGGGTTTGCCGAGCACCCGCCTGAGGAACGCTCAGAGTTTCGCGAGCATGCTCTCGAAACCCTGAGCTTAGGTATATCGGCGAGATCCTCTTCTATTCGTTGCGACCTCACGGGAACTGCTTACTGTAAACACGGCTCTCAACCAATCCTGAGTCTGAGCCGATGGCTCGAAGCTCTGCCCCGTCGTTGCCGATCACAAAGTCTGCGTGTACCGTCGAATCGAACGGAGATACCTTGAGTGTCATGGAGCCTGTACAGTCCGGGTTTACGGTATACGTGCCTTCAATCGTCACCTTGGCGATGTTGCCGTTTGAGCTTGTGGTTGCGGTTGCGTCCGTGTGACCTTTCCCGTCGAAGGTCTGCCTACCGACCTCACCGAAAGGACCTGCAAAAGGGGGCGGGACATAGGAATCGAGAAGAGTTCCTGTGCTGGTGTATCCAAAGCTGCCCCATAGGGTAGCCTTTGAGCATTCTTTAACCTTGCTTGACTGTTCCTGCGCAACCACGCTTTGCGCATAGAACATGGAAACCGCTAGAAGC